>Ga0180435_10004667_pt1 | contig 13485 bp, 11 predicted proteins | sample SS_ome_3_FD_132467 | JGI IMG/M metagenome (GOLD analysis project Ga0180435, IMG submission 132467) | Hypersaline lake sediment archaeal communities from the Salton Sea, California, USA - SS_3_S_1 metaG | ecosystem: Environmental > Aquatic > Non-marine Saline and Alkaline > Hypersaline >... | reverse complement strand
GTCAAAGCCGCGGAAAGCATTTTCGTGACCCATTACTCGGGACTTAACGAAACCGAAAATTTCGAACTCCGTCGGAAACTCGACGAATGCAATGCGGAGCACCGGATCATCAAAAACCGCCTTTTCCGGATTATCACCCGGAAAGCGGAACTTCCCGCGAAACCCGAAGCCCTGGAACCCCTTCTCCGGGGGCCCAGCGCTTTTTCCATCGGCGGCGACGACTCGGTCGCCGTGGCGAAAGTGCTCGATGCCTTCGCCACGCAGGCCGAGCGATTCATAAAAGCAAACGCGCCGTCCGCCAGGGCGGGTAAACCGTTCTTCCTCTACCTGGCGCTGACCGCGCCGCACACTCCGCTGAGTCCCAGCGCCGCGTTCGACCGTAAAAGCCGCCTCGGCCCGTACGGCGACTTCGTGATGGAAACCGATCACTGCGTCGGTCGCGTAACCGCGGCGCTGAAAGCGGCAGGGCTGGACAAGAACACGCTCGTGATCGCCACATCCGACCACGGGCCGGCGCCATACGCCGGACGCAAGCGCTTGGCTACCTTCAACCAGTTAAAGGAACTCGAAAAAGACGGGCACTATAGCAGCGGACCGTACCGAGGATACAAGTTCAGCATCTACGAAGGCGCGTTCCGCGTACCGTACATCGTTCGTTGGTCCGGCGTGGTCAGGCCCGGCGGGCGGTGCGACCGCCTGGTGGCGCTCCAGGACCTGTCAGCCACCCTGGCCCAGATCGTCGGATTCGACCTGAAACCCGACCAGGCGCCCGACTCGATCAGCCTGCTTTCCCTCTTGAAGGACCCCGCCGCCAAACCGCCGCGAACGTCCATGATCATGCAATCGACGCGGGCGACCGCGATCAGATCGGGCAAGTGGAAACTCGCGCTGTGTCCCGGAAGCGGGTGCGCGGGCAGGTGGGGCAACACGCCCAAACTCCAGGACGCCTGGAAGAAAGCGATCGCAGCCTATGGGCGCAAGGTCAAGGATCACAAGGAGTTGCTTCAGGCTCCCTTCGTTCAGCTCTTCGACCTGGCGCAAGACCCCGGCGAGACGGTTAACCTCGCGGCCAGTAATCCCGACAAAGTCGCCGAACTGGCGGAACTGCTGACCAGGCAGATCGAAAAAGGTCGCAGCACGCCGGGGCCTCGCATCAGGAACGACCGCGGCAACATAAAACTACTCCCCGCGGCGCCAAGGTTCATATGGGCCAAACCGCCACCGGGAAAGAATAAATAGCCTTCCGGAGTTGCCCCGATTCAGGACACCGAACATGGCGTTCCAGCGGGTGCGGAAAGACCACGCTGCCTGGCTAAAACGTTCTGCTTGACATGAGGATGCGTGAAGAATGATTCGTTTGGGTGAACCAGGGGTGTGTATTTGGGCTCTCGCGGTGATTGTACAGTTCAACATTGCCTGCCATGCTGGAGAGCATGACGGCGGGAGGAAACGGATCCTTCACGTCCGTGATTTTGGAGCGGCTGGTGATGGCGAGACAGACGATCGAACCGCAATTCAGAAGGCTATCGATGCGGCTGCCAAAGCGGGCAAAGGGGCGATTGTGCGGTTCGAAGCGGGCAAGATCTATCGTCTGGGCCGACATGAACGCGCATTCGGTATGCTCGTTATTTCCGGCGTGGAAGGTTTGAGGCTTGATGGTAATGGTGCGACCTTATTGAGTCATCCGTCCAATCGCATCCTGGCGATACACTCTTCAAAGAAGATCGCTGTAGTGAACTTTGTCCTGGACTACTCGCCCTTACCGTTCACTCAGGGGCGGATGCACGTAGTGTCTCCGAAAGACGGGTATGTGAAGTTCAAGGTGGACCGGGGGTATGCGAATCCTGTACTCGGCGGCGGGAAGATATACCGGGATTTCAAGACCTCCGACTGCGTGTTTATTCGGAGCGATCGCAGCTTCACCCACTCGTGGTTACGCCTGTCAGAAATCACCGAGCCTGAACCCGGGGTTTTTCGCTGTCGATTCCACGGCGGACTGGAATATGTCGCCCGCCAGTTGAAACGAACATCAGAGAACGATTTCATTGCCGTCAAGATGATATTCCCGCAAGGGAAGATCCTTTTGGCGCCGGACGGTCGTCACATCGCCACGGGCGCCGCGAACATCAATATTGGATTCTGTCGCGACGTGCTGCTCAAGAAGATCACTTCTTACGCGGCGCCCGTCATGACCTTTAATGCACACGGGTCAGAGGCTGTCACCGTAGAAGATTGCGCGGTGATTCGAAAACCGGGAACTGGCAGGCTGATTGCGGGGCAAAGCGACGGTTGCCATCTCAAGTGCCTGACCGTGATGCCCAGGATCCTGAACTGCCGGTTTGAAGCGCTTATGGATGACTCGATCGCTGTCAGAGTGTCCGGAGAGATCGTTAAACGTAGAGAAGGCAAGCGCGTTTTGCTTCAGCATGGAGATATCGTGTATAACGACTGTGTCATCAAGGTCGGAGACGAACTTGAACTTTACGACACGAGCGAAAAAAAGCACCTCGGATTCGCCAAAGTGTCGGCAAGCGAGCGAGTGGGATATCGCAAGGTATGGGTGACGCTCGATAAAAGAGTTGTCGCCCTGGAACCGGGAGATCGAGTATACGTCAAGCCCGTCACGCCCGTTGAAATCAGGGGGTGCAAGTTCGCCAGCCAGTTGAAGACGGCTATTTCAAAGCTTCCTCCCGGAATAGTGGTAAACTGTGTTTTCGATGACACCAGCTACGGCGTTCACGCCTTCACTTCCGCAAGGTGGCCTTGCAGCACCATGCCGCGAGAAATAACGGTTCGAAACTGCACGTTCCTTAACAACACGGTGGCGGCGTTGGCGTGGTCGGCTCCGTCTGTCAACGCCTCAGCTCCTTCCAGGTTCAGCCTTAAGGTCGATAACTGTCGTTTCACACTGGGCGGGATGAGGGGTTACCTGCTGTCGGCCGGTAACGCTCGAAGCAGGATATCTTTCAAAGATTGCACGGTCCATATCAGGGACGGACGTTCAGTCAAACAAGTGGTTAATACTCGAAACTGCAACGAGGTTGATGTCCGCGGGCTTTCAATGGAATAACCCGCCGGCGTGTTTACTTTGGCTTCCCGGCCGGTTTTGTTTCGGCTTTGTTTCGGATGGCTTGCATGATTTTGCGGCTTCGGTCGCGGTAGATTTTTGCCTGGTCGTATCTGTCGGTGGTCATGCAGAGTTTGGCGAGGTTGTCGAGAGTGATCGCCACTTCCCGATGGTCTTTTCCGTAGGTTGCTTCATCCATCGCCAGGCACCGGAGGTAGAGTTTTTCGGCCTCTTTGTACTTTTTCAATTCCCAGTAGACCAGCGCCAGGTTGTTTAGAGTGGTCGCCACCAGCGGGTGTTTGTCGCCCAGTTTGGCTTCGATGATCTTCAGGCTTTGCTGGTAGAGGTCGGCGGCCTTGTCGTGCTGTCCCATCTGGTAATAGACGCTTGCGAGGTTTCCGAACTCGTCGGCGACCATCGGGTGGTCCTTGCCGAATTTGGCTTCGATGATTTTGATGACTTGCAGTTGGAGGGGCACGGCCTTTTCGAACTGGCTCGAGGTGCGGTAGAGACCGGCGAGATTGCTGATCGCGCGACCGTATTCCCAGTGTTTCTTGCCGAGTTTTTCTTCGAGTACCTTGATGTTTTCCAGGTAGAGCGTTTCGGCCTTTTCGGCCCGTTCGGTGGCGACGAAGACCGCCGCAAGGTGATTCTGTACGATTGCGAATTTGGGATGCTGTTTTCCGATTTTTTCGGCGAGTATTTCGCTGCTTTCGAGGAAGGCGGTTTCCGCCTCCTTGTATTTTTTACCCTCGTAGTACAGGGTGCCGAGGTGGTCGAGAACGGCGGCGGCTTTGAGGTTCTGCCTTCCGAATTTAGCGCGGTATATCCAGAGGGCGCGTTTGTAGAGCGGTAAGGCCTTGTCGGGTTTTTCGGCGGACCTGTACATCGCCGCGAGGTTGCACATGGTGCCCGCCACCGACGGGTCTTCCTTGCCCTTTGCCTCTTCGTCGATTTTGATGCTTTTGAGGTAGAGGGGTTCGGCCTTGTCGAACCTGCCCATGTTTGCGTGGAGGGCGGCGAGGTTGTTAGTGAAGGTGGCCGTCTCGTGCGCTTTGGCGCCGTAGACCTCCGAGGCCAGCTTGACGATCCTGGTGTATTCGGATAGAGCTTCGTCGTCTTTCCCGGCTTTCTCCAGGGCGTTGGCGCGTCGGATGAGGCCCAGGAGCACGACCTTGGGGTCTTTTGGGGCAGTGGGGCTTTCTTCGCCGTCGAGCAGCGCCGGCCAGGCCGCCAGGAAACCCGCCAAAAGCATAACTCGCCAAATTTTCTGGATCATGATGTCACCTCGTGGTGTTTCTAATGCTTACGATCCGGTTCGAATCGGATACTTACCGTCGAGCACGTCCAGGAGTCGCCTGCCGGCGGTTTCGAGGCTCGTCCCGTACGACAGGATGCCCTCTTCGTGCCCGCCCATCGCCATCACGCGAATCTCGCGAAAATCAGTTTTATCGAAGAGCCGCTGGATCTCCCTGGCCATTTCAGGCGTTCCGTATGCGGCAGACGCGCTGGTGGTGGGTATTTCGTTCAGCAGCGCCTCCCAGTGCCTTCGGGAGTGAATGTGAATCACCGCCCGGGCTTCGGGCGCGCAGGCGTAGACCGCCGCGTGCGTCATCGATTCTGACGATGCGTCTATTCGCCCTTCGCAGACCACGGAATTGGCGTCGATGCTGAAACTGCTGACGCGGGTGAAGTGATCGGGGAACAGAAGCGGTAAAGTTCCCGTGCCCGATCCGGTAACGATGAACTCGTTAAGCAGATCGGATTTAACCGAGATATTACCGTACCCGATCCCGCCTTCATACGCCCCGATATAACCCAGCGCGTAGAGGCGGTCTCGCCACGTGTTGATCTCCTCGACGACCCATTCCGATGGCGGGGGGGTCTGATGCAAATGGGAGTGGAATTTTATATATCCTTCGTCAATCAACTGCGATTCTCCGATGAACCGTCTCCCGGACCGAAAGCTTATCACATTCATCACACAAAGTATTTCATCGAAACCTTCTTGTATTCGGTCGTGGAGAACAGGACGTCGTAATTATCGATTTTCAGTTCACCGGTCAGGCCGGCTACAAAGTCGCGGACATCCTGCTCGTCATGCCCGTGAACCATCGCAAACATGGCGTAAGGGAAATCGCTCAGGCGCGGGCGACAATAGCAGTGCGAGATCTCTGATCGCCCCGCGAGCATTTCGCCGACTTCATCTTCGCGGTCCTTTGGGACGTCCAGGACGGCCATTCCGTTGGCGCCGAAGCCCAGGCGCTGATGGCGGACGACCGCCCCGAGGCGCCTGATGACGCCGGCGGCCAGCCAGTCTTCGATCTGTTCGAGCACGCGCCCGACCGACCATCCGAGCCGATCGGCTATTTCGTCGAACGGTTTGTGCGAATCGGGCAGATTTTCCTGCATCAGGCGTACGAGCTGCTTCTGTTCGTCGCTGAGTGGTTCTCCGGGTGCCTGGTGGGGGGCGGTGAAGGCGCGGGCGTGGCTGGCTGCGGCTTCGATAGCTTCAGACGATTCGGCGAACTGGAAGTTTACGCGTATCTTGTAGACCTTCAGGGCGGGCAGCGAGTGGAATTCACGGATGCCCGTGCGTTCCCTCAGGTCGTCGAGTGTCTCTTCGAGGCGCCCGGGCGATTCGCACGTCAGCGTAAACCACAGATTGTAAGCATGCTCGCGCCGGTAGTTGTGCGTCACGCCGGTGAGTTTGCTCACCTCGGCGGCGACTTCATCGATGCGGTCGGGATCGATTCGTCCAGCCACCAGCGTCGAAACATAGCCCAGGCTGCGCGAATCGAACACCGCCCCGAGGCGCCGGATCACGCCATCGCCGCGCATTTTTCTGACGCGACGGGCGATGTCTTCGGCGTCGCTGTCCAAATATGCCGCAAGCCGCTCGAAGGGGCGCCGGTCGACGGGGAAATTCGACTGGATGACCGACATAATGGCCTTGTCCCGCTCGTCGAGCCGCGGCCGGGTTTTCGCGGCGTTTGCGGGGATGTGCGTGCAGAAGGGTTCTTCACCGAGATAGTCGCCGCTGATCGCATACGCCCTGGCCCGGCAGCCCCCGCATACTTTGCGGTACTCGCAGAGTCCGCACCGACCGTGGTACGAATCGAGGTCGCGCATCTGCAGGAACAGCGGTGAGGTCTCCCATATCTTGCGGAAGTCCAGGCCTTCGGCCCGGACGTCACCGCATTCGATATCGAGGAACCCGCAGATTTGCACCTTGCCCAGGTGCGAGATAAACGCGAAGCTCTGTCCGCCCATGCAGCCTTTGACCGGTCTGCCGCCGCGATCGACGCCTTTCTGGCGGATGATCCGCTGATAGTGCGGCGCGCAGGTGACGCGTATGGGTATTTCGCCGTCGGCCTGCCGATCGGCCAGCCAGTGGAGCGCGTCTTCATATTGCCTGGGCGACAGCTCCTGGTCGGCGAGGTCCTTGCCCCTTCCGGTGGGCACGAGCAGGAACGGATTGAAGATCGTCGCGCCGAGGTCTTTCGCCAGTTTCATGATATCGCCGAGTTCGGAGCGATTGTGCCTGGTGACTGTCGTGTTGATCTGGAAATCGAGCCCGCCGCGTCTGGCCGCTTCGATACCCTTTATCGCCCCGTCGAACGCGCCGGGAACTCCGCGGAAGTCGTCGTGGCTTTGGGCGGTCGCCCCGTCGAGCGAGATCGAGATAGCCCGTATTCCCGCGTCTTTCATTTTGGCGACGGACGGATCGTCAACGAGCATTCCGCAGGGGGCCATCACCACCGGCAGTGACAGCGACGTCGCGTGGGCGGCTATGTCGTAGATATCTTCGCGCAGCATCGGTTCGCCGCCGGTCAGGATGATGATCGGCCTGGAGAACGACGCGATGTTGTCCAGCAGGGCGAAGCACTCTTCGGTGGACAGTTCACCGCTGTACGGTTCGTTTCGGGCCGCGGCGCGACAGTGTTTGCAGGCCAGCATGCATGATCGCGTCACTTCCCAGGCTATCAGGTGCGGAAGGTGTTTCTTGTCTCGTTGCTGTTCGCGCTTGTCGGTCATTGTTGATGTTCTTGCGGTGGCTGGGCCTGGAGTATCGCTGCGACGAGTCCGGGTATGGTGTGTGAGTCCGCTTCGACGTTGGGCTCGATGTTGAATTTTCGCATCGTGGCGGAGGTTACCGGTCCGATGCTTGCCAGCGAGGCGCGCGAGGCGCGCAGGCGGTCGAGGGTGACGGCTTTAACGAAATTCGTCACGGTTGACGAGCTGGTGAAGGTGATCCAGTCCGGTCCGTCGCCGGCGAAGAGATCGTCGAGCAGATCGGGATCGGGCGTTTCGCCGACGGTGCGGTATGCGGTGATATCAGCTACGTCCGCCCCGAGTTTTTCGAGGTCTGCGATGAGGTCTTTCGGTGCGATGTCGGCGCGGGGGCAGAGTATTTTCTTACCGTTCAGGTCTTCAATGGCCGCCAGAGTTCGCGAGATTTCGGCGGCCCGGTAGGTTTCCGGTTGGGCGTCGGGGCGCAAAGCGAACTGCCCAAGACGCCTGGCGGTACCCGGTCCGATCACGCATATGCGGACGCCGGCAAGTTCCCGTCCGTCGAGACCGGCTCGCCCCAGGGCGTCGAAGAATGCATCGACGCCGTTTGCGCTGGTGAATATGACCCAGTCGAACGCCGCGACGTTGCCGACCGCGGCGTCCAGCGGAGCGATGTCGGTCGGCGGTTCAATGCGTATCGCGGGCAGTTCGACCACTTCGGCGCCGAGGTCCTCAAGCTGCCGGGTGACTCTCGAAGCCTGGCGCCTGGCGCGGGTCACCACGATCCGTTTTCCGAACAGCGGGCGGTTTTCGAACCAACTGATATGCTCTCTCAGGGCGACGACGTGTCCCACGACGATCAGCGCCGGCGGTTTGATTCCGGTGCGGGCGGCCAGTTCGGCGATATCGGCCAGCGCGGCGGTAACGGTTTCCTGGCGCGCCGTCGTACCCCACCTGACCAGCGCCGCGGGCGTCGCCGGGTCCATTCCGTGAGCGATCAAAGATGTGGCGATCTTCGGAAGATTCTTGACGCCCATGTAGAACGCAAGCGTTCCGGGCCAACTCGCCAGCGCCGCGTAGTCCAGATCGGATTCGTCTTTGTCGGGCGTTTCGTGCCCGGTTATGAGAGCGATACTGCTGGTCACGCCGCGGTGCGTTACGGGAATGCCCGCGTACGCCGGGGCGGCGAGGCCCGCGGTGATCCCGGGAACGACCTCGAACGCCACGCCCGCTTCGACCAGCGCCAATGCCTCCTCACCGCCTCGCCCGAAAACAAACGGGTCCCCGCCCTTGAGACGGACAACCTGCTTGCCCTCCCGCCCGAGACGCACGAGCATCGCGTTGATCTGGTCCTGCTTGAGGGTGTGCGCCGAGGCCTGCTTTCCGACGTAGATCGTTTGGGCGCCGACCGGGGCCTGGTCCAGCAGGCGCCGCGCGACGAGATTATCATAGACCACCGCGTCGGCGCGCCTCAGCAGGTCTCTACCGCGAATGGTTATCAGTCCGGGGTCGCCCGGCCCGGCGCCTACTAGATATACACATCCATCGCTCACTCGTCGTTCTCCAAATTATCGCCCGGGACGTTTTCTTTGTCCTCAATCTCGTCAAGTTCGTACATTCTGCGGATGGTTTCCACGGCCAGCAGTTGATCGCTGACCGAAGCGTCCTGGGCCAGCCCGCGCAGAAACGCGATCGGCCGGTGTAGTATCTTTTTGCACAGGCTCTCGGTGAAGCGCTGTAGCTGCTCGCTGTCGGAGTCGCTGAACTTTCCGCCATACCGTTCGATCTCGGCCTGGCGGAGCAGTTCGAAACGCCGGTTGAGCAGTTTTATTGTAGAGGCGGTCTGGAGAGAATCGTACCATTTTACGAATTCACCGACTTCGAATTCGACTATCGCCCTTGCCAGTGGTACATCCTGGCGACGGCGTTCGATATTGCGGGCGACGACGCTGTCGAGATCGTTGAGGTTGTGCAGGAACACGTTGGGCAGGTCGCCGAGGGTCGTCTCGACGTCGCGTGGAACGGCCAGATCGACGATGCAAAGCAGCTTTCCGCGGCGGGAGATGATATCCCCGAAGGCGTCGTAAGTGAGTACCGGATCGTCCGATCCGGTCGAGCAGATCACCATGTCGACATCGCCGATCACCTCGCTTATCTGGTCCAGTTCAATCGCCCGGGCCTCCGCCCCGGTCAGTTCGCCGGTCAACTCTTCAGCCCGCGAGAGCGTTCGGTTGGCGATCACTACGTGTTTGACGCCCGCGGAGATCAAGCTCCGTGCAGCCGCTTCGGCAGTCTGACCGGCGCCGACCAGGAGTACGGTCCTTCCGCCCATGTCGGAAAATATCTGGGCGGCCAGATCCACCGCGGCGCTGGCGATGCTTACCGAACCGAGCCCGAGTTGGGTTTCGCTCCGCGTTCGCTTACCGACTCGAAACGCCCGGTGCATCAGCCTGCCGAGCAGGAATCGTGCGGTGCGCTCCTCGACGGCCAGTCGATATGCATCTTTGAGCTGTCCGAGTATCTGGTGTTCGCCGACGATCTGCGAATCCAGCGCCGCGGCCACGCCGAACAGGTGTTCGACTGCGGCCCGGCCGTCGTGGCGGTAGAAGACCGATTTGTCCACGTCGCCGCAGATGCCCTTGAGGTCGGCGACATGCCCCAGGAAGTTATCCATGCAACCGCCGGCGGCGCCCGGTACGAAGTACAATTCGGTGCGGTTGCAGGTATCCAGGACCATCGCCTCCTCGAACACATTTTCGAAGCGTGTGCCGTGCAGGAACCGCCCGGCCAGGTCGCCTGTAAGGGCGTATCTCTCGCGAGCTTCGACGGGCGCCGTGCGATGGCTTATACCTATTATGGACAGTTTCATGGGTAACAGGATAAAAACGTTCCGGTGATGTATCTCCGGGGTCAGGATAAAACCAGGCTCGTGATGAACAGTGCGGCGATTATCAGGAACCCGGTCAACGTAATGGCTGAAACTCTCGATACCGACCATTTCAGGACGTATTTTCCGAACACGTCCACCGCACAGATAATCCACGCGATCGAGCCGATAATGATCTTCGCAAGGAGTTTCGCCTCCATCGATATGGTCCCGCCGCCCGGGGCGTGACTGTGGAACAGCATACCGCCGGTAATCATCGTGATGGTCATGAACACAAATCCGACCAGCAGCGATTGAAAACTCATCCGCCCCAGCAGGTCCAGTGGAGGAAGGCGGTCGAACAGCAGACCGAAGTTATGATGCTTGAGGTTCCACTGTCCCACGAGATAGAGGGTCGCATAAACCGCCCCGAACGCAAGACCCGTGTAAGCCAAAACCGCCGGTAAAACGTGCAGCCCGCCCCGTCCGCCCGCGGCCGGATCGCCCCGGGCGATAACGACTGACAGGACGTTTGAAGAGGTGTACTGCATCAGAAATATCAGCAGGAACACGAACACGCCCGCACGCCGATCGCGAGTGACGAGTTCGATCGCGAAATACACCACTACCGAAGAAAGCGCCACCACCGAAAGAATCTCGTAATTGCTGACCAGCGGAAGACCGCCGAAACGAACGCTCCAGAGCAACAGGAATGCCACGTGAAACAAAATCGCCAGGATAATCCCGGGATTGCGAACGTGAGTCCTGTTGCGCAGGATGAACGTGGCGCCGTAGTCAATCGCCAACGCCAGGTAAATCAGCGGCAAAAACCAGTTCAATATCGACAATAGCATATCCATGATCGCATTTCCCGTGGTAAAGGCCGGTTATCAAACGTCAGCTATTAGCTACTGGCTATCAACTATCAGCGACCCAGCGCCGGCCGGATTCTCCGGCCGGACAAATCATCCAAATACCGACGACCGTCAGTAATCAGTGCGAACGGCGCGGCAATTGGGTCTTGGCAATTGGCCCGTCTTCGCCATCGCCGTTACTATTTCCGTGTCTTCCGTGGTAAACAAGCCGTTGGCCGTTTCCGTTGTCGTTCGCCGTTCGTCGTTCGTCGTTACTATTTCCGTGTTTTCCGTGCCTTCCGTGGTAAACAAGCCGTTCGCCGTTTCCGTTGTCGTTCGCCGTTGGCCGTTACTATGTCCGTGTTTTCTGTGCCTTCCGTGGTAAACAAGTCGTTCGCCGTTTCCGTTGTCGTTCGCCGTTCGCCGTTGCCGTTACTATTTCCGTGTCTTCTGTGCCTTCCGTGGTAACCAAGCCGTTCGCCGTTTCCGTTGTCGTTCGCCGTTCGCCGTTGCCGTTACTATTTCAGTGTCTTCCGTGTTTTCCGTGGTAAACCAAGCCGTTCGCCGTAACCACAGCGCCGCATCCGTGTCTATCCGTGGCGAAAACCTATTTGCACCCCTGATTATCCACAATATGCCCCAATAGGCAATGCCGCACGATCCACCTGGCGTTGACCAACCTTTTCCGCAAGCAACGGCCCGTGAGATATGTGTATAAGAGTGAGGGTTGAAAGCCTTGGTCGATTCCGGCCAGCGGCCGGGTAAGAAAAAAGCCCCCGCCGACGGGGCTCGACGGCTTGTTCTGAGCAGGCAAAGCGCGTTGAAGGGCAAAAACCCAACGTCCAAGCTCAGCGGTCCACCGCGGAGGATCCGCTGGAGCGTCTGGTCAGACCACTTCTTTTAGACGCCCTGTCACGAGTTTGTGAAGTGATCCGGAAATGAAGGTTTGGTAGGGAATGCCTTCTTTTGCGGCACGCTTCTGAAGACGCTCAAGGTCCCTGGATGAAATTCTGATATTGATGCGTTTGTCTTTCAGAAGAGTCTGCCGTGCTGCATTCTCAAGTTCGTTCTTTTCTTTCTTGAGACCGGGGATTCTCTTGAATTCGCCATTCTCAAAATCATCGAGAATCTGCTGTTCCTCTTGATTTAGTTTAACCTTCTTTTTCATGACAAATACTCCGGAGCCGCTTTCCTGCTTGGAATGATGGTTTTCAAGAATCTCGTTCCTCTTGATTTGATATAAGGCACAAGATAAATATAACCTTCCACATCCAGAACCATGATGTTTTGCTTAGGATATCGCTGCCTGTTCGGATGCCTGATAACCTCGATGACACATCCGTTCTGAACATGGATAATGACATCCTCAAAACATATGCCGCGAGTGCTTTCCAGGAACTCGTTCTTTTCATCATTCCAGTCAAATCCACTCATTACATATAGATTACCTCCATGTGTGCCTATTGTCAACAGGGCATATGATTCTCTGCATAACGACCTGAATCACCGGCGAAAGGCCAGGCAAGTTTTTGTCCGGTACATTCAATTGTTGGGCCTAGATTATGTCCAGGCCTATGTGTTTTGCCATCAAGTCGAAATCTGAATCATGGTGTACGATTTGAAAACCATGCTCGCTGCAGAATGTTCCGATCAGGACATCGATGGTTTTGCGAACCGTGATACCCTTCGATCTTAGAAGTCGGTAGTTTGCCGCGGACTTCTCTGCGATGCTGAACCCAACCATGTCAAACTGAGGCAGAGACAGGAGAAGAGAAGAGACCTGACCCCGCTGGCGCCGAGAGCGAATACCTTGCATTATTTCGCAATATATAAGATCTCCAATGGCGACCATATCCTGCTCCAGGCATTGGTCAACTTTGGCAACAACCCGACAGCGACTTCCATTGAGATACTCAATCCAGGCTGATGTGTCGACTATAACCATTTCAATCTCTTCTCATCTCGTCCAAGTCACCTTCCCAACTGATTTTACCCTTGAGTTGGCGAAGCTTTTTCTGGCTGTTGACTTGAACAAGCAACCGCAATCCAGACTCGATTGCAGACCGCTTCGTAGTGCAGCCGCTGGAGCGTAGTGCCCGCGACATCAACTCGTCATCTATTACAACATTCGTTCTCATAATACACCTCCATCGTGTGTATTCATTATACACATGGGGCCAGTTCTTGTCAAGCCCCAACGTTTGGGTTCACGGTCGTCGATATTGCGACGTACCGTGCAACCCTTTGTTTGCACAGAATCATTATATGAGTTTGTTGTATTCTTCGTGGGAGCCAATCCAAAACCACACAATTCCTTGAGGAGAATCAACCCCTATGGCACGGTAGTGCATGCCGACACGGACAGACCGGAAACGACCGACCTTCTTAAAATGGAGTGACGGATGATGAGAATCCCTTTTGAGGAGTTGAAAATTATTGTCCGCAAGTTTCTGGATATTGCCGGGGAGACGATGATAACATTTCCAAAAACCTGGATTGGCTTTATGGTTCACCGTTCAGTACATCGCCCACGGTTAAGGTCGCCAAGAGCCTGATCTGCGAGACGATCAAGTTTTCCGCTCTGCACATCTTCTTCAAACTGCTTGTCCCATGCGTCGGCATCAAATGTGTCAAACCAAGCCCTGAACTTATCCAAATCAGGCCGGGGAAGATGCGCCACGGCT
>Ga0180435_10004666_pt1 | contig 13486 bp, 13 predicted proteins | sample SS_ome_3_FD_132467 | JGI IMG/M metagenome (GOLD analysis project Ga0180435, IMG submission 132467) | Hypersaline lake sediment archaeal communities from the Salton Sea, California, USA - SS_3_S_1 metaG | ecosystem: Environmental > Aquatic > Non-marine Saline and Alkaline > Hypersaline >... | reverse complement strand
TCCTTCCCACCTACCTACCTATCTCGTAAAGCGAGGGCGAAGCAATGTCGTATTTGTTGGGAATCTTCACCGGAGCGCCAGGTGTCTGGGAACTACTGATCGTGGCGGCGATCCTGCTGTTGTTGTTCGGTGGTCGCCTGCCAAGCGTTATGCGTAATCTCGGGCGCGGTGTGGTCGAGTTCAAAAAGGGTGTCTCCGGCGTTGAAGAAGAAATCGAGAATGCCGGCAAGGAAGACAAGAAGGACGACGACAAGGCCTAACTCTGCCAACTAGAAGGAGTACGGTTTTTCTTTCGTCGCCATGGCTTCGGTTTGGCTGCCGGGAGTCGGTCGCTTGTTTTCAACGACGTAGCCGGTCGTATGTCATTACTCAAAAGGTGAAACGATGCCATTTGGAATGGGCATGCAGGAGATGCTCGTCATCGGGATCATTGCCGTTCTGCTTTTTGGCAAACGGCTGCCTGAGGTCGCCAAGTCGGTCGGCAAGAGCTACAACGAATTCCGTCGAGGACTGACAGATATCAAATCGAACGTGGAATCGGCGACCAGTTCGATTTACGAGACCGACACGCAGTCATCATCGTCAACAGCCACTGAGGCTGCTGACGAGTACGACGACTTCGACGAGGTCTCTGCCCCGAAGTTTCAGCCGCCGCCAAGCGAACCCGAGGCGAAGCGAGTTGTCTCAGAAAGATCCGCGCGCGTCGTTGATGAGAAGTGAAGTGCGAGGCGGTGTTCGGTCCATCGCCCCGGAGGACAGGGACTGGCCCACCAGTGGGGTTTGCAGTAAATTATTGTTGTCGGGCGTTTAGCTCAGTTGGTTTAGAGCGCCGTCTTCACACGGCGGAGGTCACTGGTTCAAATCCAGTAACGCCCACTTCTTCTTAACTCTCCTTGCGCGGGCGAACTTATCTTTCGGTGACGGCATGGCGTTTCAGTACGCCAGTCATCTGGGCCAGTTGGGCGTAATTCCAGGCGACGGCAATTCGGCAATTCTTCCTCGCGAGTATCTCTATCGCGTGACACTTGGTTTGAATTACTGCGACTTGGTTTGGAACAACTGCTTCTGAGCGAAGATGGCGATGAAGTGATGGGAACCGGCAATCAATTCGCAACGTACCATGATCCAGCCAGCTTCATCCGCCTGCTGAGAAAGCAAGCCGGGCGACCATGCGTGTTCCCTGCTATGGCCCGTACCGAGTTCGCGATATCGCTCGACTACCACGAGCCGACCGGTAGGTTTGACGACCGACTTCAGATGCCGCAGGTAATCGACGTGCCCGTCCTTGTTGAGGTGGTGATACGTTTTTGAAATGAAGGCCAAATCGCAGGAGTCTTCCGACAGGGCCGTGCCGTCGGTTGGAATCAGATACGGTTTGAGTTGCGGCACGTTGGCGTGCTTCTTCTTCATGCCGTCGACCTTGTTCTGCACTACTTCGCCTGCGTGGACGGCGCCCTGCGGGCCGACCGCATTGGCCATCTTCTCGGCCCACCAGCCGTCCCCGGCGCCGACGTCGACAACGACATCGCCCGATTTCAAATCCAACTCCTTGAGCACGTATTCGCCCTTCTCCCGGTATGCACTGCTGCCATTTGAGTCGCAGGCGTGCTGTTTCTCGTTCATGATCCGAGTGCTTTCGTCCGTGTCGGCGTGCGTGGTGGCGCAGGTGTGAATCGATAACACAATTGCAATTGAAGCGGTTAGTAGGCGAGTGTTGCTCTTCACGAGATGATTCCTTGAGTTGGTGTGTGGGTTGCCTCTGTCGAACACATCCGTCGACCCGAGGCGAATTGGGTGGGCTACATGCAATGAAGGTGTTGCAAACCAGGATACCCCGCGTGAGATGCCGATGCAATCGCGTCGTAGCGGCGCGTCCCTTTTCCTTGCCGTGTTCGCGCCGCGGAGAAAATGGCGTAATCTGATGGCAGGTGATTCGTCGAATCTGCGAGGGAGGCGGTATGGAAGCCGATCAACAATGGCGGTTGTGGGTCCAACGCTTGGTCGAAGGCGACGACCAGGTTGTGCGCGAGTTCTGGGGTGAATACGGGGCTCGCATGCGGGGTTTGGCGGCTCGTCTTCTCAATGAGCGATTTCACCGTCGCGAAGAACCGGAGGACGTGGTCCAGTCGGTCTGTCGCACGTTCTTTCGTCGGGCGGCTGACGGGCAATTCGAATTGGCTTCTCAGAATAGTCTTTGGCGTTTGCTGTGCGCGATCACGGCGGCGAAGTCGCGCGAGAAGGCTCGATTTCATCAACGGCAGAAGCGTTCGGCGGGTCAAGACCAACGTCTCCCGACCGCCCTTGACGACGGCGAGATAGTGGCAGCGAGTGACCCCTCGCCAGCCGAGGAAGCCGCCTTCGCCGACGAACTCGAAAAACTGTTGAGCGAACTCACACCGGACGAGCGAACGGTTGTCGAATTGCGATTGCAGGACTGTGAGTACAAGGAGATCGCGCAGCAAACCGGTATTGCGTATCGCACGGTCAAACGGATGACGCAACGGATTCGCGCGAAATGGCAAGGGGCGTTGGAAGAGTCGTGCTGGTAGTTCGAGGGGGCGTGTCGATGAACGAAAAGAACAAACCAACGACCGCCTTCGATGAATCGACTTGTGAGCGATTCGAAGCGGCGTGGCGGTCGGGTGAGTCTCCGAGCATCGACGAGTTCGTGCTGCCCGAGAGCAGCAAACAGCACCTGCCAACACTCGAAGAACTTATCAAAATCGATCTGGACTACCGATGGAGAAATACGCGTCCGCCAGCCGACGGTGAAACGACGCTCGATCTTGCCGAGAGAGATGGACGCCGCGTCGAGCAGTATCTGGACGACTTCCCACAGTTGCAGCCACCAGCGATGCTGCTGCGGTTGCTGCGCGAGGAGTTCTTGGTCCGCTGTTTGTGGGGGGCGCAACCGGAATTGGATGAATATCGGCTGCGATTTCCCGATCTCGAGATTCCCGATTGGAGAGTTGATCAGTCGCTCGCCGAAACGGGCATGGACGAAACTCGCCGTTTCTTCCAACGGGCGACCGAGGATGAAGTCACGCCGGCGACCGGGGGCGAACTGCACGAGAAAGAGTTGGGTAACTATGTTTTGCTCAGCGAATTAGGCCGCGGTGGCATGGGTGTCGTCTACAAAGCGCGGCAAAAAAACGCCGACCGCATCGTGGCGCTAAAGGCGATTCGTCGCGACTTGATCCGCACGCGGGGCAATGAATCGCGGAGTGCCGCATTAGATCGTTTTCAGCACGAGGTGCAGGCCACAGCCCGGCTCGAACATGAGAACATCGTGAGTATCTTCGAGGTGGGGGATTTCGAAGGCGAGCCGTTCTACTCGATGCGATTTGTCGACGGCGCCAGCCTGGCGGACATCCTGCTCGAAGGCCCGCTCGAACACCGCCGAGCCGCATCCTACATGGAACAGGTGGCTCGCGCCGTGTCCGCCGCGCACGCTCAAGGAATATTTCACCGCGATCTGAAGCCGCAAAACATTCTGGTCGATGGCAAAAACGATCGCCCGTTGGTGGCGGACTTCGGGCTGGCGAAACTGCAGGAGAGTGTGGACGACCTAACGCACTCCGGCGACGTGATCGGTTCGCCGCCCTACATGTCGCCGGAGCAGGCGACCGACGCGTCAAGAGTGGGGGCGGCATCGGATGTTTATGGCCTGGGCGCTACGTTCTATCATTTGCTCACCGGTCGACCACCGTTCCAGGCGACTTCGATGGCCGAGGTCATTCAACAGGTCATCAATACGGAGCCGGTTCCGCCGCGCCGGTTGAATCCCGCTGTCGATCGCGACCTTGAAACGATTTGCCTGAAGTGTTTGGAAAAGACGCGCTCGCGCCGCTATGGTTCGGCTGCCGATCTTGCCGACGAAATCGGCCGCTACCTCGATCACAAACCGATACAGGCGCGACCGATTGGCCCGTTGGGACGGGCGTGGCGATGGAGTCTCCGCAACCCCGTGACCGCCGCGAGCTTGACACTCGCTTTGGCGTTTTTGATCATCGCCTTGATCGGCACGACGATGGGGTATCTGCGGGCTTCGGCCGCGCTGACGACTGCCAATGAAGCGAGACGCGAGTCGGACGAGAGCTTCCGACTGGCTCGCAGCGCCGTCGACCGTTTGCTGACCCACGTCGCCGATGACGAACTGCTCAATCAGCCGGGCATGCAACCGTTGCGACGCCAACTTCTCGAAGAGGCTGCTGCGTATTACCAACAGTTTCTTGCCCAGCGACGCGACGATCCGACGGTACGTGATGAACTGGCAGCCGCTCATTTCCGCGTAGGGCGAATACGCGAGTTGATGGGCGATTACTCGGCAGCCCATGGCTCGTTTCGTTCCGCTCAGGCGATGCAGGAGAAGTTGCAAAGAGAACGCCCGGAAGATATAGCCCGTCTTGCCGCGTTAGGCGATACGATGAATGCGTTGGGGCGCGTTTTGTGTGAACAGCAGGACCTCGACGCGGCGCTGGCTGCGTATCGAAGATCGCGGGAATTGCGGCAAGAACTTGTCGATTTGGCGCCGAATGATGCGTACTATCGGCGAACATTGGCCAACACCTACATGAACGAAGGCCTGATCGAGATGGAACAAGGCGCAGCGGCATTGGACGCGGCGTTTCACGACGAGGCCGTTGGTTTGCCGGCAGATGCGACGGCAAAGCAATTGGATAGCATTGATTCGGCTCGTAAGGCCATGGCGAAAGCGCAGGGAATTCGCCGTGAGTTGGCCGAGGCCAACCGAGGTGATCTCGATATGCGGCGAGATCTCGGGCAGGGCTGCTTTAACCTCGCAAATTTGGAAATGGTCGCCGGTGAAGTTGCCGAGATCGGGGGCGACGAGAAGGCGGCGAAAGCGTGCTATGATCGGGCGGAAGAACACCTTGATTCGGCCATCGAGATCTTTGAGCAGTTGCTGGCCGACGACGCCGAAAACCTGGAGAACCGATACCGGCTTGCCGTTTGTCGAGCGCGGTTGGCCGACTTTCGGGTCGCCCTGTACATGGTCGAAAACCCTTGGCGACTCTACGATCAACCCTTGGCGGAACTGAAAACACTGGTTGCAGCCAATCGCGGCGTCGAAAAATACCGCGGTGATTTGGCTGGCGTCTATATCAACAGGTCCGCGCTCTATCTCGCGCCGGATCAGGCGGAAAAGGCGATCGACGAGTTACAGACCGCCCGCGACCTGCTAAGTGATCCGCCGGTTGTCGCTCCTCGCTATCGCACGGATCTTCTGCTTGCCCTCAATGTTCTTCGCGATCGGCTGCTTGAACAAGTTGAGACGGACCCCGACAACCAACAGTGGGTGAGAGATCTGGAGGAAGTCGAGCAGCAGATCGAAGAATTGAACACGGGCCGCGACTGAGAACGACGGGCATCTCCCCTGTACGATGGACATTCTTGTCCGTCGATCCTGCCAAAGAACCGCCGCTTCCCTTGATGTGCGACAGATTTCCTGGGCAGTCGATGTTGTGGGATCGAGTTGGTCGCGATGGGCTAGCAACCCATCGTACTTGATAGGCTTTGACACCGGCTAACACGACCAAATCACAAAACCCCACCGATTTGCATCGATGGGGCGCTCGTGGGCGAAGTCGCCAGTGTCAGCGGATCGATTCGTCGCTCCTTTCTTTGAAGCCTCGTTTGCGTTAACGGGGAGTCCCTGAATCTCTCCTACCGAAGCAACTGACGCACGATTTCGTTTAGCTTCATGCCGTCAAGCTTCTTGCTGTTGTTCGCGGGAATGGCGTCGTCGTTGTTCGGGTTTGCATCGATGCGGATGTCGGGATCGTAGTTGAGGAACAACTCGAAGCTGGGTGGAAATTCGATCGACGTGGACCAGGTCAACTGGTGCACAACGACAAATGACTCACCGGCGTCGAGGTTCGTGAACCGTTGTTGCTTGATCGTGACCGGCACGCGAATCCCCTGATTGCGCCGCAACAGCGTGGCACTCTGTTGGCCGGGGCTTGATCGAAAATCTTTGTTGCCAAGGTTCTTGACGACGCCCACGATGGCGATTCGGGCTTCGTAGTCCGAAATCTTGCGAACCAAACGCACCTGCAAGCTCGTCACCGCGGGATCGATACGCGGGATGCGGTCCAAAATCGAGCCGCCGTTGACGCGGGGGCGGCTCGCCTGTGCGGGGACGGGTTTCACGCGATCGAGAGCCTTCTTTGCCAATTCGGCTTTGCTTGGTTGCGCGGCTTCTACACTGGTTGTGAACGACAGACCGCAGGCGATCAGCAGGCACAGGGAAAAACTGGTGGCGTGGCGTGACATGGTTGTCTCCTTGGGAAAACGGTGAAAGATCAAAAAGATTCGCTGCGTGGCCGACTCGACCGAGCGGCCCTATCAGGAACTGTCCGTTTTGCCAGGGAACTCCGACACGGATTTCGAAGAACTGAATGGTTACGCGGGTTTCGTAATGTTGCCGCGACGCTTTAGGAGGCTTGAGGCTTGAGGCGCGAGGAGGTGTTTCCTTGGAACTTGCGTATTCTGTACTGAGTACAACGTAACCTTATCTGCTGGTCACTCGATCTCATCCCTCAGGTCTCGACATCGCATCCCCGAATGCGACAAAACCGAAAAACCTGGCCTCCAGCGTGTCGGATTGGCAACTTATTTGGTCAGAGTACTTGTATGTGTGTTTGTGCCCTTGCCACCCCGTTCTGGAGATCAAGAGATGACCGACCAATTACGAATTCGTTTTGTGTTCGCCGTTTGTGCCGCCGTATTGGCGTTTCCAATGGCGCTTGACGCCGCAGAGACGTCAAACCAACCGCAGTTGCATCGCCAAGCTGCCGTGTCCAGCCTTCACCGCGCCATGCAGAGACTGGGAACGTCCAGCCACATGGCTACGTCAATCGCGACGATGCGTGGGCAAAGAGTAACGCCAACGCCAGGCAATTCGCGCCGCTTCCCTGGAAGCCTGAACAGCCGTGTGCCGGCCCCGTATTTCGTGACAGTCTACGAAGCCCAGTACTTGCGACGCGGTGAGTCGACGTGGCGCCGACTGGGGACGTACGAGACGCGAATCGAAGCGGATCGGGCATTGTTTTTGGCTTACGACCGTGGCCAGATCCCGCCTGGTTCCCGAATGCGGATTGTCGAACGGCAGCGGCGCGGCGTGCGACCGCCGGCGACGGTGACTCGGTTTTTCGTGGTTTACCGGCCGCCCGGCGAGGGGCAGCGAGAACTCGGGCCGTATCATACCCGTCGCGATGCGGAACTTGCGCTGTTTCGGGCTGTCGAGCGTGGTCAGATTCCCGCCGGTTCACGCCCTGTGATTCAAGAGCGGGAAGTTCCTGTCGAATGAAACGAAACAGGTGGAGAGAGTTTGCGATGTCGATGGTCGTGCGGTCATCTATGCAGCGATCTCACGGCCATCGCTCGTTTCTGACACAAAAAACCGCTAGAAATACCGATTCACCTGCGCCATCACTTCGGCGTCGAAGAAGCGGTTGTCACCGTCGGTCAGTGGCAAGACGCCGCCGAGCCGAAGGGTGGTGTTTCGGGCAAGCTCGACGTGCAGCCCGATGGTTGCGTTGACAACGTCCATTTGGTTGGCGAAGTTGCTGAAGTTGAAATCAAAAGCGATGGGCGTGAACGTGACCAGATCGGCATCGTTGAGAGTTGTCGTGTAGTGGAGTTCAACGATCGATGCGACGCCGGTGACCACCGGTGCGTTGAGGTTGCGATAGAGCCAGCATCCCCCCGCTAGATCTACGTTGAGCACTGATTGCTCGTTGAGTTTGCCGGTTGCCGCATCGACCGAAACGCGGTTTCCGCCGAGTGGTAGATCGACCTCCAAAAAACCGTGGGTGAACCAGATATCATCGGGATGATGTACGAAACCGATAAATGGCGCCAGATGGACGGCATCGTTGCTGACGCCAAACGTATAGATACCGCCCATCGTCCCGGATACGTCTCCGCCCGTGGGCAGGTCGATTCCCAATCCGGCCGAGAGTGCCAACTGCTCGTCAGCATAAAGCAACCCTTTGACCGTGGCGTGTAGATTGCCGATCTCTTCGCCCGCGATCGAATAGGCGGGCACGGGGCGCGGAATGGTAACACTGTAGCGACTGACCAGGGGGAGCCGCAAATCGAGAGACCATTGTTCGTTGAAAAACGTCTTCTCGAAACCGATCGTGAACCGGTCAATGGAGTCATTGAAGTCGGCTTCGATTGGCGGGCCCAGGAAGTCGTAGAAGAAGCCGCGGGCGTTGTGAAAATGGTTGTAATTGAGAATCAGGCGATCCATCGGCAGCGCCTTGTTGTTCTCAGACACTTTGATGCGGCGGGCGCCGCCGGCCAACGGTAGATCAGTCAGGGCGATGCCCAGGCCTTTGGTGATCGCGAGTTGACCACCGGGCGGCAACGTGTCGCCGTACATGTTCGGTACGCTTGCCAAGCGAAATCGCGATCGACGGTAGCGGGCCAGGCTGGTCACGGCGGGTACGGCAGTGCGCGTGAGCGCGACGCGATCGTTTGGGCTGGGTTGCTCCGGTTCATCCGTCGGTGGCGGATCTGTGTCCGTCGAGGGACGCGGCTCAACTGCCGGATCGGCTGAGCATATCGGCGCGAAGATCGACATGGCGATCAGAATGGCTAGTCCCCATTGCAGGAACGATCGTATTTCACGTCCTAACATTGGCCGTACCCCGCTAGCAGATTCGACAAGAACTGCGCACACCGCTGGCGCGTTTCTTTTATCGGCGGTTTGCCGTGGCAAGCAGCAGGGTTCTTGGCGATTGCGTGTGCTAGCGTTGGCGGGCGTGTCTTCAGGTCAAGGATTCACGCTGTCTTCGACAGCACGCGGCGGATACGTTCGACCTTCCGCTCAACCGTGCGACGGGCACAACCGAGTATCATGGCGATCTCGTCGTTGGTATGTCCTTGGGATCGCAATGTTGCTATCTGCCGCAACACTTCGTCCGGAAGAGCGTCCAGAATCTGTTGTTCATCTTCGGTTCGAATGAACGCGGTGCGGGGAGAAGGCCCTTCGTCTTGCGGCTCTTTGCCGGTGCCGGTTGGTTGGGAGTCCCCGGCGGATTGCGCACAAAGGGCCGAGTGTCCGCGGACCAGGCCACCGCCGCGCTTTGCGCGTGTTTCGCGACGTCGAAAAGCGAACGCTTTGCGACGGGTAATGGTCGTCAGCAGGCGAAACAGTTCGCCTACGGAGTTCCACGGGTAGATCGCGCCATCGCGTACCGCGTCGAAAAAGCTGTGTAGAGCTGCCGCCGCGACGTCCTCCTCATCAAAAACCCGGCAGGGAAAACCCGCGAGTTTTCGACGGGCGGCCCGTACCAGGCTGGGATAATGATCGTTCCAAACCATCGCTTGCATGGCCGAATCACCCCGACGCAGTCCCTCGAATACATCACTGTGCGGCTGGTTTTGTGGCTCCATTTGTGTGTCCTCCAGTGTTTGGAAGTTTGCGTTGCACACGTACGGTTGCCGCCACCGCCGCCGAGGGGCCAGTTTTTGCGAAAAAAACGTCCAACTCGAAAAAATTTTGGTTTCTGGTACAACGAATCCTCCTCCCGCCGCATATCTATGGTTGAAGAGGACAGCGGGACCGGGGCCGAGAAGATGCCAATTACCTCCGTCACAGACGCCGTTTTGATGCGCGAAACAGCGCGGGGCAGTCGCGACAGCCTTGAAAAGCTGGTTCGCCGGCACGCCAATGGGCTGTTGACGTTCATCGTGCGGATGGTGGGCAACCACCACCGAGGTGAGGAGTTGTTCCAAGAGGTTGTGTTGACCGTTTGGTTGAAACGGCGGCTGTACACATATCCGCGGCCGTTCAAACCGTGGCTCTATCGCATCGCCTTGAACCGCTGCCGCGAAGAGTTTCGCAAGGGCGGAGCAGCCCCGATCACGTTTTCCAGCGGCGATTCGGTGGAAGCGGCCGGGCCGTCGCCTGATGACGCGGCAGTACATCCACCTCGGGTATCAGCGGCTGTTGGGGTTTGAGGTTCGTGGCGGCGGGTTCGATTGGTTCGGCAATCCCCCCGCCAATCAAACGTTGACCGCCTACGGCCTGATGGAATTCGAGGATATGGCCAAGGTTCACGATGTCGATCCTCGGTTGATCGAACGTACGCGAAACTGGCTGCTCGGGCAACGGCAGTCGGATAGTTCGTGGCGACCCGAGTCCCGCCGGCCGATCAATGATCCAACACTGCGAGCCGCTGCCCAGTCAAGGGCGTTGAGCACAACCGCGTACATCGCCTGGGCCGTCTATCGGTCGGCAGATGAAAAGGGAGACGCGGCGGCCACACTCGACTTCCTCCTGGCCTTTTCGCCTGAAGAGATCTCGTCGCCGTACGTGCTCGCTTTGGTTTGCAACGCGATGTTGGCGATTGACGAAACAGGGCGACACGTTCGGCCCTACCTTGATCGATTGGTGGCGATGAAGAAGTCGAGCGACGACGGCAAACTGGTTTGGTGGGAGCAGGGCCGCGGGCAGACGACCTTTTACGGCCAGGGCCGTAGTGCCGAAATCGAAACAACCGCCCTGGCGACGTTGGCCCTCTTGAAAGCAGGTCGCGATCCGGGGGCGGCTCGCGGGGCGCTCGCCTGGCTGGTGAAGGTCAAGGATGCGGTGGGTACGTGGCACTCGACGCAGGCAACGGTTTTGGCGCTCAAAGCGTTGGTGGCCGGCAGCCAAAGTCAACTCGGCGGCGAGCAAGAACGGCGGATTCAATGGACGTTCGACGATGAGGAATCCCGCATGATTGTCAGCCCGGCAGATCAGTCGGAGGTGATGCGTCAGGTGGTGTTGCGCGATCTAATGCCCGGCGAGCATCTGCTCAAGGTCGTTGATCGATCGGACTGCGGGACGGGTTACCAAGTGACGCTCCGCTATCACGTCCCCGACCAACGGCCGACGGCCGAGAAGGAACCGCTCACGATCGATGTGCAATACGATCGGACGGAGTTGGCCGTCAACGACACGGCCCAAGTGGTGGCGACCGTGGTGAACAACATGTCGGGAGCCGCCCCGATGGTGATGGTCGATCTGCCGATCCCACCGGGCTTCACGCTCGATCGCGACGATTTCAGGGCGATGATCGATGCCGGAAACATTGAGAAGTTCGAAGTCACATCGCGCAGTGTGATTGTCTACCTGCGGAACCTGTCACCCGGCGAGCCGCTTGTGCTACGTTACGAACTCAGGGCGACGATGCCGCTGCGGGCGACGATTCCCGCTGCCGTCGTGTATCTCTATTACGACCCCGACACCCGCGGCTTAGGCGAAGCTGCCGAGATCGTCGTGACCAAGCAGATGTGAACGGTCAATCGATGAACGCCAATGCCGCGTAGACGCGGCTGTCGACCAGCACGCCGGCAGCCGTGCGTTTGTCCAGCCAATCGAGAAGCTGATCGACAGGTACAGTGTGTACCTGAATGTCTTCGCTTTCGTCGCCACCGCCGGCCGTTTGTCGAGTTAGACCGCTCGCGCGAAACAGGGTGACTACTTCGTCTGTCATGCCCGCGGAGGAGGCGACGGTCGCGAGTTGCTGCCACTGATCGGCAACGTACCCGGTCTCTTCGAGCAACTCCCGCTCGGCAGCGGTTTGCAGCGGCTCGTCCTGTTGGCCGGGGATGTCGCCCGCCAGCCCCGCCGGCAATTCGATCACGGTGCATCCCACCGGCGGCCGGTACTGTTCGACGAGAATCAGCCGATCGTCGCTCATCGTGGCAATGATACACACGATGCCGGTGTTGCCAACGCGTTGGGCGAAGGTCCAGCCTGCGCGATCGATGAGCCGCAGGTACTTCGTTTGCGCGATAACCGCATCGATCTCGATGAACTCCGGCGGCACCTCGTCGGTGAGCCAAATGTCGTTCGGTGTGACAAAGAACTCGTACCCTTGCTTGGCCATCTCGGCGGCCCGTATTCTGAGCAGCACCGGTTTCCCGCGTCGTTGACCAACCGCCGAGGCCGTCTCTTCGTCGGTGTGCAGATGGACGTCGTGACGAGCCATCTTCTTCAAGCCGTCCTGTCGAATCATTTCAAGGAACCGGCGCGGCGTACCGTGCAGCAGAATCTCGGGCGGTTCGGCCGGTTCGTAGCCCAATTCGACTTCCACTGAATGCCCCTGGTTCGCCCGGATCCGGCAGCCGTCCTCGCTGAAGGTGAACCGCTGCTTGTCGTTGGTTCGCACGACAAATTCGAGCTTCTCACGGGTGAGCGGTTTGCCGTGACGGGCCATTGCATCCAGCAACTTGGCAACGTCAATCCAACCGGCGGCATCGAGTTCAATGCCGATCGTCTCGGGTTGATGCCGCAGCACAAGGCTGAGGAACTTGCTGATCTTTTTCGTTTCGGTTTGATTCACAGTGTCGTACTTTCGATGATTTCAATTCCGCGTGTCATCATTTCGTCGATGGCCTGCGCCGAGTCCCCTGGTTGCAGGTCGACACCGCGGCAGCCATCGAGAATCAGTTTTGTGTTCAAGCCGAGGTCGGCCGCATCGAGGGCGGTGAACTTCACGCAGTAGTCGGTGGCGAGTCCCATGATCGAGACAGTGTCGACCCCCTGCTCTTTCAGGAAGTCGTCCAGGCCGGTCGCCTGACGGTGGCCGTTGTCGAAGAACCCGCTGTAGCTGTCGACCGTTCGATTCGTGCCTTTTTCGAAAACGCGGTGAATTCCGTTGACGTCAAGGCCCGGTGCGAACTCAGCGCCAGGCGTATTTTGTACACAGTGGTTCGGCCAAAGTACCTGCGGAAGGCCTTCGAGTTCGATGATCTCGCCGACCTGTTTGCCCTCGTGTTGGCTGGCGAAGCTAAGGTGATCGACGAGATGCCAGTCTTTGGTGGCGACAACGAGGTCGAACTGTGGCATCAATCGGTTTGCAACGGGCACCACCTGGTCGCCGTCTGAAACAGCCAACGCGCCGCCGGGCACAAAATCGTTCTGAATGTCAACGAGAATCAGGGCGTTCATCGGTTTGCTCCCAGATCACAATCGAGTCGTTTGACGGCAAGCCGAAGGCACCGGTGTCGCAGCCTCCTTCGGCTTGCCGTTAAACACACCAACTACAACCCGCTCGGTTCAGATCTCGAAGTTGAATCCCCGTCTGGTCATCCGACGGTAGTTTTTGCGATCGAATCGATAGAGCCTCGCTGCGCGGTGGGCGACGTCCGTCTCCACCTCTTCGAGTTCGATCAGGATTCCCATGCTGAGGATCTTCTTGCGGAAGTTGCGTTTGTCCAGCGATCGGTCGAGGATTACTTCGTACAAGTGTTGAAGCTGTCGCAGCGGGAATTTGTCGGGCAGCAACTCGAACCCGATCGGTTGGTAACGCACTTTGCCGCGCAGTCGCTCGTGGGCCATGTCGACGATCTTTTCGTGGTCGAAAGCAAGGGCCGGCAGGTCGTCGATCGCAAACCAAGCGGCCTCGCGGGCATCCGTGGCGGCCTGCACGCGGTGATCGGAAAGCTTGACCAAGGCGTAATA
>Ga0180435_10004665_pt1 | contig 13486 bp, 9 predicted proteins | sample SS_ome_3_FD_132467 | JGI IMG/M metagenome (GOLD analysis project Ga0180435, IMG submission 132467) | Hypersaline lake sediment archaeal communities from the Salton Sea, California, USA - SS_3_S_1 metaG | ecosystem: Environmental > Aquatic > Non-marine Saline and Alkaline > Hypersaline > Sediment... | reverse complement strand
TATCCGGGAAAGAAGCCCTGGGAACTGCCATGGTCATCTCGACCGGAACCGAATGGAAGAGATTAGATAGCCAGGGGATCGGTTTCGCGCCGATGAACGCAGTGACCCCGGAACCGAAGACGGCGAGAGCCAGCCCGCTTACTATCTGGTTGGCCCGGAAGCTGATGGTGAGAACCGCGTGGATTAAGCTGAAGACGGTTCCGGCAACGACTCCGGCCAGGCAGCCGACCAGGAGACTGTCGGTGTAGTAAGTCCCCATAAAGCCGAAGAGAGCTCCCACCAGCATCATCCCTTCCAGTCCCAGGTTGAGCACCCCGGACCGTTCGCTGATGACTTCTCCCAGCGCGACCAGAATGATCGGGGCGGCCTGAGCCAGTCCCGAGTGTAGTAATATTGTAAGAAAATCCATATGAAAGAAGTTATAAGTGCCTAAAGTGCGCTAAAGTGCCTAAAGTTATTCTCTTTTACCTGGCTTTTGAGCTTGCTCGAAGAGTTCGTAAGTTAGAAAATCAAAATATCAAATGCGTATAAACCAATAGAGTTGCTTAAAGCCTGAAAAATTGAAAAGCCAGGCGAAAGCGACAACTTTCAACTTTAGGCACTTTAGCGCACTTTAGGCACTTTTTTTAAAATTATCTTATACTGCATCATTAAATCCCCGGCCAGGAGGAAGAAGAGGATGGCTCCTTCCAGGATGCGGATTACCGCGATGGGGACACCTACCGTAATCTGAATCATCTCCCCTCCGGTCAGAAGGCCGCCGAAGAGGAAGGCCACCACGACCACCAGCAGGGAATTGGTCCGGGCGAGCCAGGCGACCAAAATGGCGGTATATCCGTAACCGGAGGCGGTGTGGGGTGTGAGCCGATGTTCAATTCCGCAGACTTCGATGACTCCGGCTATTCCGGCCAGGCCTCCGGCCAGGAAGAGGACCAGGATAATGTTCTTCCTGATCTTCATCCCCGCCGCCCGGGCCGCGGCTTCGTTCGACCCTATGACATTAACTTCAAATCCCCAGACGGTCTTTTTTAAAATATAATATAGAACGACCGCCACGACCACCGCCAGGAATATCCCGCAGTGCAGCCGGTTCCATCCCAGCTGGGGCAACTGTTCCGCCAGGTAGAACTCGGCGCTGTGAGGGAACCCGTCCGGCCCTTTCAGCGGTCCGTAAGCGAAGAATTGACTGAGGAGGATCGCCACCCAGTTCATCAGCAGGGTGGTGATTATCTCATTTACATTCATGGTCGCCTTTAAAAGACCGGCTATCCCGGCCCATAATGCTCCGGCCAGAAAACCGGTCGCCAGAAGCAGCGGCAGCATGATCCAGACCGGGGCGTCGAAGCGGAGTGCCACCACCGCGGCGGCCAGGAATCCCATTACGAACTGGCCTTCCGCCCCTATGTTCCAGAGTTTCATCTTGAGACAGATTGCCACGCTCAGACCGCAGAGGATCAGAGGGATGGATTTGACCAGGGTCTCGGAAAGGCCATAGGAAGTGCCGAACGCCCCGTGGAAGAGGGCCCGGTAGGCCTCGATCGGATTGATCCCGATAATCAGGATCAACAGGCCGCCGAAGGCGAAGGCAAGGATAACCGAGATTAAGGAAACCAGGAGCCGGAGCCCCGTTTTCGGCTCCAATCTTTTTTCGAAACTTATCATCTACAGTCCACTGATTTTCACGAATTTAACTCAGTAATCCCCCGACCTCTCCCCCTTTTGGGGAACCACTAATCTCACGAATCTTCACTAATTGTCCCTCGCCTCACCCCCTTTTTGAGTCCACGGATTACACGGATTTCACTGATTGACTCCCTTTACCTCGGCCCTTTTATTAGCCGCAAAAAGACGCAAAATTATCAAAAACTCCCTCTACCTCGGCCCCTTTTTTTAACCGCGAATCGCTCGAATCTGCGCGAATTTGGACATTGGATATTGGGAATTGGATATTGGAAATTTAGATTCTTTCTCCCTTCACCCTTATCCCTTTCTCCTGTCTTTTTCCTATTCCCTATTCTCTATTCCCCATTCCCCATCCCCCATCTGTCCTGTCATTAAAAGTCCCAGTTTTTCTATGGTGGCGTCCCGGGCGGGGATGGTGCCGGTAATCTTTCCTTCGTAAATGGCGGCAATACGATCGCTGAGAGTGATCAGTTCCTCCAGATCCTCGGAGATCAGAAGTATCGCCACCCCCTTCCTCTTCATCTCCTCCAGGTTCTCCCATACATATTCGGTCGCTCCGATATCCAATCCGCGGGTCGGATGGACGGCGAGAAGAAATTTCGGGTTCGAGGTTAGTTCCCGGGCGATAATAACTTTCTGCAGATTGCCCCCGGAGAGGAGCCGCACCGGCGCGCGGCCGCTGGGGACCTTGATGTCAAATTCACGCTGTAATTTTTCCGCTTCCCTCCGGGCGGTTTTATAGTTAAGAAAGATGCCGGACGCGATCGGGGGATAGCGGTATGACTTAAGGATGATATTGGCCATAAAGTTAAGCGCCGGAGCGGTTCCCACTCCGTGGCGATCGCTCGGGATACAGGCCATCCCGTTCCGGATGATCCGATCCGGGGATAGGTGGGTGATATCCGTATCTGCCAGTCGGACTGTTCCTCCGTTCGGCCGCCGGAGTCCGGTCAGCACCTCTTCCAGTTCCCGCTGCCCGTTGCCGGAGACCCCGGCCAATCCCAGGATTTCACCGCGGCGTACCTGGAAGTTCAGCCCCCGGAGAGCGGGTAGGAAACGATCATCCAACGCTCTGATACCGCTGACGGTAAGGACCGGTTCCTCGGAGGTGCTCTCCTCCCTCTGGATATCGAGCAGGACTTCCCGTCCTACCATCAGAGTGGCCAGTTCCCGCGCGTTGGTATCTTTCTTCCTTACCGTACTGACATACTTCCCCTTACGGAGAATAGTTATCCGGTCGGATATCTCCATCACTTCGTTCAGCTTGTGAGATATGAATATAATCGATTTTCCCTGTCCGGTTAGAACCCGGATCGTATTGAATAGCTGCTCCGCTTCCTGAGGGGTAAGTACGGCGGTCGGTTCATCCAGGATCAGGATCTCAACATTCCGGATGAGCATCTTGACGATCTCCACCCGCTGCTGCTCTCCGATCGAGAGGTTCCAGATGCGGGCTTCGGGATCGATCTCCAGTCCGTAATTCCGGGAGATCGTCCTTATCTTTTCGGCCGCTTTGCGGTAGTTAATGACGGCTCCGAACTCCGATAAGCCCAGAATGACGTTCTCCGCCACGGTATGTTTCTTGACCAGCATGAAGCTCTGGTAGACCATTCCGATCCCCGCTTCCATAGAGTCGCGGGGATTTTTAAAATTCACCTCCCGCCCATGGATAAAGATCTTGCCCCGGTTTGGCTTATAAAGTCCGGAGAGGATCTGCATCAGGGTGGACTTGCCGGCACCGTTTTCACCGAGCAGCGTATGAACTTCCCCGGGCCGGACCTGGAAGTCGATCCGGTCATTGGCGATGACGCCCGGAAACACTTTGACAATCCCGCTCATTTTGACCGCGAGAGGTGATTTGAAGTCACTGATCATTATCTTTAGGAATAACGAGATTACATATAATTGCCGCCAGTCCGGCGACAGTAATGGGAGATCCAAATACTTTTTGGAAGACATCAGAGGTATGATTCAAAGCGTCAGGCACCACCTGGACCCCCAATCCCAGGCCAAAAGAGATCGCCATAATCATCATAGATCTTCTCCCTATCTTCTCGGAGGAGATGATCTTGATTCCCGCCGCGGCTACAGTTCCAAACATGATTATCGTGGCGCCGCCCAGAATCGATTTCGGCATCTGCCGGAAGACACCGCCTATCACGGGAAATAATCCAAGAAGAACCAGAAAAGCCGCTACGAACATTCCAATATACCGGCTGGCCACACCGGTTAGTTGAATGACGCCATTATTCTGACTGAAAGTAGTATTAGGAAAAGTATTGAATACCGCCGCGAGAGCTGAGTTGAATCCATCACCCAATACACCCCCTTTAATCCGCTTTATATAAGTATCACCCTTGATCGGTTCGCCCGATACCATTGAGGTGGCGGTGAGATCTCCGATAGATTCGATCGTCGTGATCACGTAAATAAAAGCGATGGGGATGAAGGCTTCCCAGTTGAAGCTGAGGCCGTACTTGAATGGAATTGGAATACTCAGAACAGGTAGATCCTTCAAGCCGCTCAGATCGATCTGTCCCGTGATTAAAGCAATTATGTAACCAACGGTTAATCCGATTATGATAGAGCTCATTCTCAAAAACTTATTTTTAGTTCGGTTGAGAATTACGATTATCACCAGAACCAGAAAAGCTAATCCGAGATTTTCAAAAGATCCGAATAATTCCGGATTATTATCAAGCATCCACTGGCCGCCGCACATATCCGTAACGCCGACTTTTATCAGGCTGAGCCCGATAGTGGTAACCACAATACCGGTTACTATGGGCGTGATAACTTTTTTCAGATAATGGAGAAAGCGGCTCAGGGTCATCTCGATAAACGCCCCGAAAAAACAGATCCCGAAAATCACCGCCAGGATCTCCTTTGGTCCTCCACCCTGATTTTTAACCATAAATCCTGCCGCCAGGATTGATCCTAGAAAAGCGAAACTGGTGCCCTGAATGCTCAGCAGACCGGAGCCGATCGGCCCGATTCGTTTTATCTGGATAAAGGTTGCTACCCCCGATACGACCAGAGCCATACTGATAAGGTAGGGGACTTCTTCTCCCAGGCCCAGCGCTCCGCCGATAATAAGAGTCGGGGTAATAATTCCTACAAAGATAGCCAGGAGGTGCTGAAAAGCCGTAAAGATCGTCTCCCGGAACGGGGGCTTGTCCATCAAGCCATAGATAATATCCTGCTGCTCACGCATGTTTTTTTAGGGAATGGGGAATGGGGAATGGGGAATAGGGAATGGGACAGCAAGCAAAATCCCCAAAAACTTCCCCAATTATGGTCCCTTTTTTCAGTCCACTAATTTACACTAATTTTACTAATTAATCCCCCGACCTCTCCCCCCTTTTTTTTTGTCCACGGATTACACGGATTACTCTGATTTATCCCCTTTCTTCGGCCTCGATTAAAAGCAAATATCGAATATCGAACACCGAACTCCGAATGTCGAAGTTGCCTTTGCTCTGGCTTCTTTTACTTCGACATTCGATATTCGATATTCTGCGGTTCGATATTCGCTTTCCCATTATCCACTGCCCACTGCCTACTCCCCACTGCCTATTCCAACTACGAATTCCGCGAATTCCGCGAATTTTGTCATTGGATATTGGGAGTTGGATATTCCACTTCCCCCTACCTCGGACCCTTTTTTGTCCACGGATTACACGGATTACTCTGATTTTTCCGCCGCCTCGGCCCCTTTTTTAACGCAAATTTGGTCATTGGATATTGGAAATTCAGCTCCTCTTTCTCCACTCCCCACTGCCTATTCCAACTTCGAATTTGGCTTGCCCTGGCTCCCCTCTGACGGATCGGACTGATCGGACCCATCGGACGGTTGCACCCGGAGCATCCCTGCTATTCCCTCCTATTCCCTACTACTCCCTGCTCTTCCCTTCTTATCCCTGTCACTCCCCCTCCCTACTCAGGAATCTGTCCTTCGACTCCCTCCACGAAATAGGCCATGGAGAAGAGTTCCTGGTCGGTGGGGAAACTTCCTTCGGGGATTACGATCTTGCCGTCCTGATCCTTGATGGGTCCCTGGAAGACCTTTTTGCCCCCGATAATATCCGCTTTGGCTATTTCGACCATACTTCGAACTTCCTCCGGAACCATAGGGCCGAACGGCGCCAGTCCTACCAGACCTTTGTCCAGTCCCCACCAGATCGGTTCATTGGTCCAGGTCCCTTTATGGACCGATTCCGCGATCGCCTTATAGACAACACCCCAGTGCCAGATCGGGGCCGTCAGGTGGGCTTTGGGGGCGTACCGGCTCATGTCGGCATTATAGCCGATGCTGTAGGCGCCCGCTTCCTGAGCCGCGTGCTGTGGACCGGGGGTGTCCTGGTGCTGGGTTATGACATCCGCACCGACCTTGAGTAGACTGGCTGCCGCCTGTTTCTCTTTGGCGGGATCAAACCAGGTATAGGTCCAGACTACCTTGACCACCGCTTCCGGATTAACCAGGCGTACTCCCAGGGTGAAGGCGTTGATGCCCCGGACCACCTCCGGGATCGGGTGAGCGGCTACATAGCCCATGATATTCGTCTTGGTCATCTTCCCGGCCACTATGCCGGAGAGATAGCGGGCCTGGTACATTTTTCCGAAGTAGGTGCTGAGATTGGGGGCGGTCTTGTATCCGGAACAATGTTCTATAATTACATCGGGGAATTTTTCAGCCACTTTCAGGCATTGTTCCATATAGCCATAGCTGGTGGCAAAGATCAGGTTGAAACCCTGTGAAGCCAGCTGGGTAAGAACCCGGGTCGCGTCTGCGTTCTCTCCCACGCGTTCCACGTACCGGTTAAGTTTGACATAGGGGAGATCATCGAGCACCTGTCGTCCCTGATCGTGGGCATAGGTCCATCCCCCTGACCCGATCGGGGAGATATAGATGAATCCCACCTTAAGCTCCTTGCCCTGGTCCGGGGAGACGGTCTCGTCCTTCTCTCCGCAGGCGGCCAGAAAAAAAATCAGCGCCAGTGTTAGTGCTGAGGCTGTACTGAAATAAATGTATTTTTTCATTTTATTACCTCCAATCAAAATTAGATACAAAATCAAAGAAGTCAAGTTCGCTCGCGTTTATTCCCCGCTCATAAACATAGGAGGAAGCCAGGGAGGACGCGCAGATCGCTCGCAGGTACATATCCGGTATTCGTTTCATGATGGTATCCATTCCCACCTTCGCGACCAGAGAGGGGGGACAGTGGCTCCGAATTACGGTCCGGCAGAGGCGCTTATCGTCGTAGAGGGGTGAATTATAGATCTTGTCGGTCACCCGGTTGATCTTGTCGCTCAGGAGATCGGAGAGGACGGAGAGCGGCCGGCCGGAAGCTTTGTGTTCCGTCCACAAGGCCCTGAACTCATCGGAGGCGTTCGCCCTGATGATATCAAGGATCTCTTTGATATACTGTTTGCGGAAGGCCGGTTCCCCCTTCCCGGGAGGCACCGTCATGAACCGGGCGAACTCGTCATCGGTCAGCGCCAGGGAAGCAAGAACTTCCAGGGAAGATGAGGTAACCCCTCCCTTGTTGGCGGAGGCGTCTTTGAAGAGAATGACTCCCTCTTCCTCCAGCTGGAGACGGGCCTCCTGGGTGATAAAGAGGTTGGCGCCCTCGACGATAATCCGGGCCCGGGGAGTTCCATCTTTATCAAAGAACTCGCGCCAGTTTCCGATCCTGATCGCCTTCGGCCGGCCGCCGCAGGGAACAAAGAGATCGACGGCCAGTCCCGGATAGAAGTGAAAGTTATTTCGGAACTCGGTCCCGTTGAAGACCATGGTCCCGTCGGGCAGTTTGAGATTGCGGTCTTTAACGGAGACAAAGAATCCTTTGGGGGAGAGTTTTTCCCGGTTGAAGTCATTCACGGTCACCCGGCGTCGGGCCAGTCTCTTCAGCTCAACGCGGTCCAGGCCGTTAGGATCATAGAGAACGCCGCTCCCGTCGATCACCGCTACCGTCCGGTCGCGGGATATGAGAATTTCATTGCTCCCCAGATCGCCGTCCGGCCCACCGGTCTGGTACTTGCTGATAGCCCTCTCCTTTAATCCCAGTTCCCGGAGGGTCTCGATTACATACTGGTGGACCCCCTCGGTGGTCATACCATAGGCGTCATGAGGAACCCCGCCGATGGCCGGTGTTTTGCCGGTGGCAAAGGCTCTCCAGTAGCGGTAACCCCTGTCCCGGGCGTGGAGCGCGGCCCAGTTCATCAGTTCCGCTGTCCCTTCATCCGGCCCCAGAAAGAGAAGTTCCTCCCGGCCGTAATAGTCCACTATCTCGGGATGAGGAAGAAGCAGGAGGTCGAGGAGTCCGTCTATGTAATGACGGAAGGTGACATCTCCTCCATCCATGTATTCCAGCGTGGGGAGGACCGCTCCCTTGGAGCCGCCTTCCGGGATATCCTTGTTCTTGCTCTGCTGGGTCCGGGCCAGGTTGTAGTTCTCGTCAAAGATAAAATCGGAGTTGATATCGTAATCGGCCGGGGTGGGTGATCGGACCAGCCGAATCCCCCCCCGGGCGATATCCCGGAACCGGATATGAAATCCGCGGAAGCCCTTGCCGTAAATAAAGAAGATTCCGTAGGGCTTCTCCGGATAATCGACCGGATTGAGAAATGACGGATCGAGTCGGAATGAGAGGCAGACCTTCTCCCTCTTGAAGAAGTTGGTCTTGAGGATGGCCCGGTTGAAGGTAATTACCGACTCCAGGACATGGCGGGCTATATCCGATGAGACATCGGCCTCGATCATCTTCCGGGCCCGTTCCAGGTGTCGATCGGACCGCTCCGACTGCTCCACGCCGGGGAAGAGCTGATTGAAGAAATCGTGAAATAGCTCCCGTACGATCTCCCGGTATTTAAATATCACATCCTCCACCCGGTTTTGATGGTAGGTATCTTTTGCCAGGTGGGTTTTGAATATCGAGAGAAGCCCCAGTAGTTCCGGCTTGTCTTTCAGAGCCCGGGCCAGGGCTACATACTCCTCGGTGTAGGAGGTAAGGAACTGATGGGCGAAGTTGGCCGCGGCCACGGCGTACATGGTCTCCTCGGCGCTGAAATCGCCGGAGTAAAATAGTTCAGCCATCTCTCCCGGGTGAAGGATCGTAGCCATCGATATGTCCTGAAAGAGCCGATCGAGTTCAATATCCTCCATTAACCGGTCGAGGTAGAAGGAGAATATCACCGTCCCGTCTGCAAACGGCTCCACATATTCCCGGTTGATATGCCCCCGGTGCTTCTTCATTATAAAGGTATAGTTGGTGAAGAAACCCCGGGCGGCATCACGCCCCATCCCCACCTTGATCCTGGTCTCGCCCTGTTTGGGCAGTTCGGAGAACGAGATCCGGGGGACATCGCATCCCTGGATTTTTTTCCAGATCCGGCGGTACCGGTCGATGGTCCTCCTGGGCGAAGTGGCCATAAACTCCCTGGACGCCGCCTCTTCGAAAGTCGGATTCCTCTTTTTCGGCTGGGGAGGGAAGTGGGGCTTGGTAACCAGATAAAAACGGAGGGGATAGCCCTGGCACCGGTAACTCTGAAGCCGGAAAGCCGGGTAATGGGCCTCGATCCTCTCTTTTAGCGCCCGGATCTGATCGTAGTCATCCTCAACCATGTAGGTGCCCTGCTCTCCCTGTTCGCTTATGAATTGGATCGCGACCGGTTGTCCTCCGGAGTTTTCAGAGATGATCCGGGTGGCCCGGAGGGATTCGATATGCCGGGCGATATCTTCAATCGGGGTATACTTGAAATAATAATCGGCAATTCCCAGTTTCAGGCAGAACCAGGCGATCTCCCGCATGACTCTTTCTTCGGTAAAGTTTCCCCGATCGAGGATCAGCTTCTTGATCTCCTCAAGCTGCCCGATTGAGAGCTGACTCTGGCGGGCGATCCGGCTGATTGACGGTATGGCTGCTTCTTTATTCATGGTTTGGGCTGCTCCTGTGTTCTTGATATGATTATTCATGATCAACATCAACTCACACAATAGGACTGTTAATAATATAAATAAAAGTATCCCATATATTACTTTTGGTAGCAATAAATGAGTATCCATAAATGAGTCGCCATCTCTGAGTGTCATTGCAAATATATAATTTCCTTAATAACTAAGGAAGATGGTACATTCTCAATAGATTGCCAGGATGGAGAAGCATGGATCAGAATATTGAAATTATAAGTATCGGCGACCGGGTCTTTCCCGGGGAGTACTCTCTTCATTCCTCTTTCAGGAATGTTGTTAATCTTTCCGACGGGGAGAGCCTGGTATCGCTGGTAACCCGGAAAGTCGGGAGCGGTCCGGTCAATATTGTTGCCGATGGTCTTGACCCCGGTTTGATAGAGACCCTCCGGATCAATCGGGAGACCATCTTTATCAATGGCGACCCATATCTCTTTGACCGCCTGCTGCTCTTTCATTCCCATATGGGGACGGGACCGGTAGATAAGGAGCATCTCGTCAACAATCTGTTGATTTTTGAGACTTCCCTGCTGGACCTCTCTCCTCCGAAGAGCCTGGTTTTCCTTCTCGACCGGGAGCGGGAGGCGGAATTCCGTCCGGGATTCGAATGGAATCTCAAAGAAAGGATAAAAACCGGAGTTGACGCTCTCTTCGGTCGGGAAGGAATCTCTCTTGCCGGGATAAGAAAACTGAAAGGCATTGGCCTGGGGTTGACCCCATCCGGTGACGATTTTATCGCGGGCCACCTGGCCGCTCTCAATCTGCTGGAACGGCTGGATCGTATCGATCGCTCAAACCTCAAAAGTGAGATTGTTTCGGCCTCCCGCTCCGATAACCTCCTCTCTAATTCCTTTATCTCCCTGGCCGGGGGAGGCTATCTCTTTGAGGGCTTTAAGGGTCTGTTGGCCGCGCTGACCCGGGGAACCGGGTCCGAGATCCGGACGGCGACTGAAAAGCTCATATCACTCGGCGCCAGTTCCGGCAGCGATATGGCGGTGGGCTTCCTGATGACCATGAAAAATTTCTTGGCTCTAAACTAAGGGAAGGTTATTATATTAATTGTCTTATAACTTAGCGCATCGCGCCAACTTCTGGTAGCCGCACCCTTTAGGGTGCGCAGGCTAAAGCCAGCGGCTACCTTTTTAACTACATTTATAAAAATTTCGAACAATCAATTTACTTTGTAATTGATTTGCAAGGCTGGTTAATGCTTGCAGATTTTTATTTTTGCGAAGTAAAAATAAAAGGGGGTAAAAATGGCAGTAAAAGGAATTAGTAAGACCGGGGAATATTATGACTCGGTAAGCCTGATGCTGGTGGCCCGGGCCCTGACCGAGATGGAAGGGGTAGAGGACGCTACCGTGGTGATGGGTACGGAGGAGAACAAGCAGATTCTCGAAGCCTCTGACATGCTCCTTGATGAGTTTAAGAATGCGGCTGACACCGATCTCCTGATCGTGGGCAAAGCCGCCGACGAGGCGAAGCTCGATGAGATTATCGCGAAGGCGGAAGAGTTATTGATCGAGAGCAAGAATAAAAAATCCGCCGCGGGAGAACATATGCCCAAGAGTATCGAGGGCGCGCTTGACCAGGTCCCGGACGCCACCGTCCTGATCGTTTCCGTGGCCGGCCGTTACGCCGGGGACGTGGCGATGGATGGTCTGAAGAAGGGGCTCCATGTGATGCTCTTCTCCGACAATATCTCGATCGAGAAGGAGAAGGAATTAAAGGAATACGGCCGTGAGAAGGGGCTGCTGGTAATGGGCCCGGACTGCGGGACCGCGATAATCAACGGCGCTCCCCTCTGTTTCGCCAATGTGGTCGACCGCGGCAATATCGGCCTGGTGGCCGCCTCCGGTACGGGCTTACAGGAGATCAGCTGTATCATAGGCAACCAGGGCGCCGGGATATCCCAGGCTATTGGAACCGGCGGCCGCGACGTTAAGAAAGATATCGGCGGAATCATGTTCATCGAGGGGATCAAGGCCCTGGAAGCGGACGAAGCCACCGAGGTCATCGTTCTGGTCTCAAAACCGCCCGCGCCGGAGGTACTGGAGAAGGTCGCCGGAGTGGTTAAAGAGCTGAAGAAACCGGTAGTGGCGATCCTGATCGGCGGCGATCCGGAAGTTATGAATGCCGCCGGCGCCAAAGCGGCCCGGGATCTGGAACGGGCCGGCCTGATAGCGGTCGCGCTCTCGAAGGGGCAATCTCCGGAAGGTATCCCGGCGATACTTGAGGCCCGGAAAGAAGAGATCGTTAAACAGGCGGCTGAAGAAGCCGCCAAGATGGCGGAAGGGCAGAAGTATCTCCGGGGACTCTTCAGCGGGGGGACACTATGCGACGAGACCCAGCTGATGTTCAAGGAAGATATCGGTCCGGTTTACAGCCCGGCGCCGATCGACCCCGACTTCAAGCTCGACGATATCTGGAAGAGCAAAGAGAATACGGTGGTTGACCTGGGCGAGGATGAATTCACGGTAGGACGGCCCCATCCGATGATTGACTTTCTGCTTCGAAAGAAACGGATCGTGGAAGAAGCTAATGATCCCGAGACCGCGGTGATCCTGCTTGATGTGGTTCTGGGGTACGGCTCCAACATGGAGCCGGGGAAAGAGCTGGGACCTCCCATCCGGGAGGCGAAGGAGCTCGCCGCCGCCGCCGGCAGGCATATAGCGATTGTCTGCTCGATCACCGGAACTTATAAAGATCCGCAGAATCGCGAACAGGTTGAGCAGGAATTGAAAGACGCCGGCGCGATTGTGATGCCGACCAATGCCGCGGCCAGTCTTCTGACGGTTGAAATTATCAAGATTCTGGGAGGTAAATAATGATTCTGAACGGACTCTTCGAAAAGGAATTCAAGGCGATTAATATCGGACTGGTCTCATTCAAGGAAGCCCTGGACGATGCCGAGTACCAGTGTGTCCAGGTCGACTGGTCCCCGCCCGCCGGCGGCGACGCCGATGTCCTGGCGGCGCTTAAGGCGCTCTCCGGGATGTAATATAAACCGCGGATTAAGCGGATTAGGCGGATTGTTTTTTTCCTTTAATCAGCATAATCCGCTTAATCCGCGGTTAAAAGAAGGTAATATGCCGCAGTTAGTCAAAGGGGGGAAGCATACCTTCGGCGCGCGGGGGCCGATCATCGAAGAGGCGAACCGCCATCCTGAACTTGAAGTCTTTGAGCCATGATCCCACTAATCAGCTAGAAGTTAATTGTCGCGCCCGACCGGGAGCCCTGAGGCGATTTAAATGGATCGTGAAGGCAAGCAGTTGCTTCATGATTTTATTATTCCTCGTAGTGCAGGTCTTCAGACCTGCCTTCCCTGGGCAGGTCTGAAGACCTGCACTACGATTCTATCCCTCCGTTGAGGATTTTATCCGACCGATCGGTCCGATCCGACTGATTCGTCCGACCTCGCGCAGGTCTCCTCTATCCCCCCCGGAGTAAAGGGAGGAGTTCGTCAGGATTTTTCACTGTAACAAGATACCGGAAGTGCTCGGGATCTATGATGAAGCCTTTTTCCAGGATTTGTAGAAAATCCTCCCAGCCCGGACCATAGAGGAGGACACGCTTGTCGCTTATCTGTCCGGTCTTCAGGAGGTCCCAGACAAACATCACCTCGGTGACGGTTCCGATCCCTCCGGCCAGAGCCAGGAAGTGGTCTGCGTGGGCGATAAAGTAATCCAGCCGCTCGCCGAGCGTGGAGACGGAGGTAAAACCGTCGAGGTGCCGGTTGTGAGGTTTGGTGAAGTGATCAAGGCCGATCCCCCGGCACTTTCCGCCCGCTTCATGGCAGCCTTTACAGACCGCCTCCATCACTCCCCCGTACCC
>Ga0180435_10004664_pt1 | contig 13487 bp, 11 predicted proteins | sample SS_ome_3_FD_132467 | JGI IMG/M metagenome (GOLD analysis project Ga0180435, IMG submission 132467) | Hypersaline lake sediment archaeal communities from the Salton Sea, California, USA - SS_3_S_1 metaG | ecosystem: Environmental > Aquatic > Non-marine Saline and Alkaline > Hypersaline >... | reverse complement strand
GCGTATCGGCACACGCAGTGACCCGCAAAACGAAAGCCCGCTGATGATCCATCTCGGGATTCCACTCGCAAAGGGACAGCGCATGGACTATGCGATCCAGAAAGCCGTCGAGCTTGGCGTTGCAGGGATCACCCCGCTGACTACGACACGCACGGTCGTCAAGCTCGACAGCAAACGCCTTGAAGGAAAGTACGAACACTGGCGCCAGGTGATCATTGCGGCATGTGAACAGTGCGGTCGTGCACGGGTTCCCCCGTTAAGCCCCGTCCAGGCACTGGAAGCCTGGGCCCGTACGGCGCGCTTCGGCATCATGCTCGATCCCGGTGAAGCATGCTCATTGAGCGAGCTGGAATCTGCCGCGATGGATGTCCACCTGGTTGCGGGTCCGGAAGGCGGGTTGACGACCGGGGAGACGGCCATGCTCCGCGAGAGAGGCTTCCATGCTGTCACGCTGGGGCCGCGCGTACTCAGGACAGAAACGGCGCCTGTCGCTGCGCTCGCAGCCCTGCAGCTTTTATGGGGCGATTTCTAGAGATTGCCGCCCTGTAACATCTGTACCTCGATCCGCCTGGTACCGCCTTCAACAACAGCCTTGACCGCACCGATATGTGTTTTGAACTCACCCTTGCGGCGGTCCTCGAAATAGTGCTTCAGGGTCTGGTTCATCACGGGAAAAGCGAGCTCGTTCCAGGGGATCTCCGCCTCTTCAAACAGGCGAACATCCAGACTCTCCTCTCCGGGTGAGAAGAGCGGTTCATGCAAGCGGGCACGAAACATCATGTAGACCTGGTTGATGTGGGTCAGTGAAAACATGGTGTAGAGCTGCATGATCTCGACATCGGCACAGGCTTCCTCGCGTGTTTCCCTGAGGGCCCCCTCCTCGACCGATTCTCCGTTTTCGAGAAACCCGGCAGGCAATGTCCAGAGGCCATAGCGTGGCTCGATCGCGCGCTTGCAGAGCAGTAGCGCATCACCGTGTTCGATAATACAACCGGCGACGATATTGGGATTCTGGTAGTGGATAGTGCCGCAGCTCACGGAAGTGCAGACATGACGCGGGCGGTTGTCTCCCCGGGGTATTGTGATGCTGATCAGGGAGCCGCAATGGCTACAGTATTTCATCTGTTGTCCTGTTTCTCTCCCGGGCAGGCTTTTGCCACACGATCCCTGTCTGATGAACTGCCGGGGCAAGAGGTATTCAATTTCCCTGAATCCTAACACTGATATCAGTGCGTCAGACCCAATTCCTCATAATGGCAGAGGAAACCGCAGACTCTATTGGCATTCTGTTGGGAATTCCGCGGGATCCGCGGAGATCACTCTGCCTGGACAAAAATTTCATTTCAGCGCTTGCCGGGCTTGATGAGCATTTCGAGGCCCTTCTGTTCGAGAACGGCGCGCATGTAACTGCTGACGTCTGCCGCGTCGTCCATCTGCAATGCGTTCTCCAGCCACTCCTCGGCCTGTGCTTTTTCAAGCGACCGTATGGTGCGTTTCACCCGTAACAGACTGCCGGTACTCATGCTGAGGCTGTCGACACCCAGACCAAGCAACAGGGGTGTTGCAAGCGGGTTGCCCGCCATCTCCCCACACACCCCGACAGGACAGTTGTACTGACTGGCGCCCTGGACGATTTGTTGCAGTGCCTGTAAAAGCGCCGGGTGCAGGTCACTGTAGATACCTGCCACACGCGGGTTGTTGCGGTCGACAGCAAGCAGGTACTGGGTGAGGTCGTTGGTACCGACAGAGATAAAGTCAACACGTTTGGCAATGGCAGCACTCTTGTAGACTGCGGCCGGGACTTCGATCATGACACCGGTTTTTGGCATCGTAATCGCGTAGCCCTCGCTGACAAGTTCCCGGTAGGCACGCTTGATGAGCGTGGTCAGCTCCTCGACCTCGTTCACAGAGCTGACCATCGGCATCATGATGTGCAGGTTCCCGAGGCCCGAATTGGCACGCAGCATGGCACGAACCTGTGTCAGGAAGATTTCGGGATGATCGAGTGAAATCCTGACACCACGCCATCCGAGGAATGGATTGGATTCCGAAACCGGGAAATACGGCAGGGGTTTGTCGCCGCCAATGTCGAGCGTCCGCAATACCACAGGCCGCGGGGCAAAGGCCTCGAGGACCTTTCTGTAATTCATGTACTGTGTATCCTCGCCCGGGAACCGGTCACGGACCATGAAAGGAAACTCGGTACGGTAGAGCCCGATTCCCTCTGCCTCCTGTATGCCGAAGTGGCTCATTTCCGAGAGCAGCCCGGTATTGAGGTACAGAGGAACATGATGGTGATCGAGCGTTTCGGCCGGCAACCCACTGAGACTCATGAGCTCACGGCTGAGTGCTTTCTCCTCGTTGAGCAGACGCCGGTATTCCCGGACAACTGCTTGCTGCGGCGAAATGTAGAGGCGCCCCTGATAACCATCAATGATGAGATTGCGTCCTTCGAGTTGTGTGACAGGAAGGTCTGTCACACCCATGACGGCCGGAACACCGAGTGCTCTTGCGAGGATGGCAACATGCGAGGAGCTTGAACCCTTGGCAGAGACGACACCCGCGAGTCGGTCCTGGGGGACTTCCGCGAGTTGCATGGCGCTGACTTCATCGCCGACGAGTATGGTTTCCGCCGGATAATTGACCGGTTCCGGCGATTTCTTCTGTAAATGAAGCAGTACACGGCGGCCGAGGTCACGAACATCAGCGGCGCGTTCACGCAGGTAGGCATCGTCCATGGCGTCAAAGACACGGGCATGCTCCTCGATCGTCTCGCGCAAAGCACCCTGCGCCCAGTTACTCTCCTCCTCAATCAGGAACAGCGCCCGTTCCAGCAGGGCTTTTTCCGACAACATCATGATCCAGGCATCGAACAGCGCCTGGTCCTCTGCCGGCAGTTGTCCCTCCATCTTGCACTTGAATTGCCGGAGTTCCTCTTTGACGGCATCGATCGCATCCTTGAGCCGCTGTTTTTCAGTTCCGGTATCCGAAATTTTGCGATCGGGCACGGTATTCAGTGAAGCCGGCTGGTATGCCACGATACCTGTACCGATAGCGACACCGGAAGAGCTTGCATTCCCCCTGAGAAAAAGTTCTGTGACGAGGCCGTTATTGTGCAGGCGGCCGAGCTCTCCACTGGCACGTGCGTGATTGATTGCGCTAGCGAGCTGGGCAGCGAGGGTCAGGACGAACGTGACTTCATCATCATCGTATTTCCTCGAGATCAGCTGGCGGGTGACCAGTATTCCGAGTACTTCCCTGTTATGGACGATCGGTGCACCCAGAAAGGCGTGGTAACGTGTTTCGCCTGTCTCTGAAACCGCAAGGTAGTTGGGATGGTTGGAGGCATCGTCCAGGTTGATGTACTCGGCACGCTCGGCAACGAGGCCGACGAGGCCACGGTGTAACGGAAGAGCAACCTTGCCGACGGCTTCGGGGCGAAGGCCGTCTGTCGCCATGAGCACATGCTCACGTTGCTCGCTGTCAGTGAGGTAGATGGAGCAGACATCAGCGCCGATCTGGGTCTTCAGGCGCCTGACGATGATATTCAGTGCATCAACGAGATCATTCGCGTTGTTGACTTCCTGAATGATCCGGTGGAGCGTCTCCAGCATGCCCGGGCTCAGCCCTTACCGGTAAAGCCGGATGCGACGGGATTTCGTCTGGATCTGTTCAAACTGTCCGGGGATACCATCCGGGTAGAGTATTGGCGCCAGTTCGTTGAGAGCCTGGGCATAGACATTGCGCTTGAAATAGACGACCTCGTCGACAGGATACCAGTACTTCACCCACTTCCAGTGGTCGAACTCGGGCTTTTCCGAGCTGTCCAGGCAGAAATCCGACTCATTGCAGAGTACACGCAGAAGGAACCAGCGCTGTTTCTGACCAATGCAGACAGGATCACAGTTCTTACGCAGGTAGCGACGCGGCAGGCGATACTTGAGCCAGTCTTGCGTTACCCCGAGCACATCGACCTGATCCGGTTTCAGCCCGACTTCCTCGTCGAGTTCACGAAACATCGCCTCCTCTGGAGACTCGTTTTCGTTGATGCCTCCCTGCGGGAATTGCCAGGCATCCTGGCCGATACGCTTGGCCCAGAAAAGTTTGCGCTGATCGTTACAGAGTATTATTCCGACATTTGGCCGGAAACCATCGGAATCAATCACAAGGCCACAACAATAATGAATACTTGATTATCTTGTATTTCATCAAAAACACTCGCCAAAGGCAAGAGAAAGAACGCATAAGTCACTGCTAATAAAACAAAAAAAGATGTCTCGAAGACGCCGGGCATATCGGACAGTCAGCAAAAAAAACAACTATTTCAGCCAGATGACAAATTTTCTGTATAGTGCCCGTTTTATTATTTCGAGCCGTTTATGGATATGACGCTTGCCATCTTCGATCTCGACAATACCCTCCTCTCCGGTGATTCGGATTATCTCTGGGGTGAATTTCTCTGCGAGAGGAATATCGTCGATTCTGTCCGCTACAGGGAAAAGAACCGGCAATTCTTCGAGGCGTACGAGTCTGGCACCCTGGATATCATGGAATTTCTCGAATTTTCCCTGGAACCACTGTCGAGGAATGACCCGAAATATCTGGCCAGATGGCATGCCGAGTTCATGGCCGAGAAGATCGAACCGCTCATAACTGACAAGGCCAGACAACTCGTCGAGAAGCATCGCGATAAAGGCGACACACTCCTGATTGTGACGGCAACCAACAGTTTCGTGACAAGGCCGATTGCCAGCCGGTTCGGGATTGAGAACCTCATCGCAACCGATCCGGAAATTGCCGCCGGGCGCTATACCGGACGTGTAACCGGGGAACCCAGCTTTCGGGAAGGCAAGGTCTCGCGTCTCAAGCAGTGGCTCAGCAACAACGATGAAACACTAGCCGGTAGTACCTTCTACAGTGACTCCCATAACGATCTGCCGCTACTCGAGCTCGTTGATTCACCTGTCGCTGTTGATCCGGATGAGATCCTCAGGAACGAGGCTGAAACACGCGGCTGGCCAATCATTTCACTGCGCTGATGTCAGGGCGGTTGCTGATTCTGCTGTTACTACCGGGCCTGCTGCTCGTTACTCTCCTGTCCCTCTTGCTGGGGAGTGTTGAACTGCCGCCTGCGGATCTGCTTTCTGCCATGCTTTTTCGTGAGAACTCCCTCGCATCGGAGATCCTCTGGGATTACAGGCTGCCACGTACGCTGTTTGCGATCGTCATCGGGGCAATGCTCGCGATGGCTGGCGCCATGATGCAGACCCTGCTTCGCAATCCCCTTGCGGATCCCTATATCCTCGGTACTTCGGGCGGCGCCGCTGTTGGCGTACTGGCCGCTTTCTACCTTGCGCTTCCGGCATGGTTTCATCTTGTCGCAGCGGTTGCAGGAGCTCTCTTCAGCACCCTGCTGCTGATGCTATTCAGCGGCTTCAGGCGTTCACGAGATACCAACAGGCTGCTTCTGACAGGAATCGTCCTGACGACCGGCTGGGGAGCGCTGATCACCTTTATACTGACACTCTCCCCCTCATCGAGTCTCCCGGGAATGCTCTTCTGGCTCGTCGGAGACCTCAACGAGCAGGCATCGCTGACAGTGCCCTCCCTTGTTCTGTTGCTCTCCCTCCCTCCCCTTCTGCTTGCGTCGAGGCCACTTGATTTGCTCTTGCTTGGCAGGAACCAGGCGGCGAGTATTGGTGTTGATGTGCCGCGCATGCGCCTGCTCCTGCTGGCCTTTGCCATTCTGCTGACAGCAACAGCGGTCGCCTTTGCCGGCCCCATCGGTTTTGTCGGTCTTGTTGCACCCCACATCATCCGGCTGATTTCCGGATCGAGTCACAGGACACTGATTCCAGCGACGGCCATACTCGGCGGAATATTGCTGGTTGCTGCCGATCTGTTGTCGCGCACACTGATCGCACCGCGCATGGTTCCTGCCGGCGTTTTCATGACGCTGCTCGGGGTTCCGCTTTTTCTCTACCTGATTCGCAGACAATCATGACGCCACTGGTTGAATGTCACAGGGTGAGCCTCAAGGCCGGGTCGACACTGCTGACGCGTGAACTGGAGTGGGAACTCATGCCTGGTGAGTGCTGGGGCATCCTCGGCCCCAATGGCAGCGGCAAAACGACACTGCTGCAGGCTCTTGCCGGGCTGCATCCGGTCTCGGAGGGCGAGATACGTCTCTGCGGGACAGCCGTTGAAAAGATGTCGCGCAGAACAATCGCCCGCCATGCAGGACTCTTGTTCCAGGAGACACACTACCCCTTCCCCCTGGATGTTCGCGATCTGGTCCTGGCCGGACGCTATGCCTGGCAGGGCTGGAGCGGGGCAAGCAGCGACACTGATGAGCAGATTTCAGCCACCGCCCTGGCAGCCATGCGCCTCGAGAGACTGGCTGACCGGCCCGTGAATACCCTCTCGGGGGGCGAGAGACGCAGGGTGGCGCTGGCGACACTGTTGTCGCAGCAAGCCAGAGTCCAGCTGCTTGACGAGCCGGAGAATCATCTCGATCCCGGGGTACGTCTCAAGCTGCTGGAAAGTTTCATCGAGCAGCTCGACAGCCGCAGACAGGCGACGGTCATGGTCTTGCATGAGCCGGCACTTGCCGTACGGCTCTGCACACACCTGTTGCTGCTCTTTGACGACGGCAGCTACGAACTGGGAGAAACCGGCCAGGTCGCGACTGAGGCCAGCATGTCGCGCCTTTACGGAACACGATTCCATGCAGTGCGCGCTGGCGAGGTACTGCTTTTCTATCCGGGTTGACGTTTGCACAAAGGACGGCTGTCAGGCTGCTCGACTGCATCAGCGATCGCATTGACCAGGTCTCCCAGCTCTTCGGGTGTGAGCGCCTGCATGATCTTCTGGAGAAGTTCCGGAGAGACATCTGCGTAGACGCTTTTCCCGTTGCTGAGGTTGACGACCACGCCGGCTGAACCGAAATTCTCGCTATCCTCCTGCATGGCCGCATCGTAGAGCTGCTGATCGAGATCGAACATCTCGTCGTAGAAAGCATCGATGCGGTCGGCTGTTTCATCATCCACGCTCTCCTCCTCGAGCGTGACGAGTAATGACTCTCCGGTATCGCGATTGTCCACAGAGAGCCCCAGCCCGTTCAGGAAACGGTTGAAACGGCGGACGGGTTCCTCATGAAAAAACACGTACTCAAGCATAGTGACCTCGAACTGTTTCAGATCATTGTGAGGGCAATCAATCTGTCTGACAATCAGACATCGATATGGTCCAATAACGCCAGAAATTCATCATCAGGAATCCTCATGAAAACAGTCAGGACAACCCCTTTCGATGACCAGCGCCCGGGCACATCCGGACTCAGAAAAAAAGTTGCGGTCTTCCGCAGGTCGCACTATCTCGAGAATTTCGTCCAGTCGATCTTCGAAGCCTATCCCAGGCTTCGAGGTGGAACACTGGTGCTCGGTGGTGACGGACGCTTTCACAATCGCGAAGCGATCCAGGTCATCCTGAGAATGGCATCAGCCAATGGCATCAACCGTGTGATCGTCGGCCAGGGGGGTATCCTCTCGACGCCCGCTGTCTCACACCTCATCCGTAGATATCGCACCCAGGGCGGCATCGTCCTGTCCGCCAGTCACAATCCCGGCGGACCCGGTGGAGATTTCGGGATCAAGCTCAATATCGACAATGGCGGACCTGCGCCGGAACAGATCACCGAGGCGATTTTCGATTTCAGCAAGCAAATCACTGAATATCGCATTGCAGAAACAGACGATATTGACCTGGACGACACTGGCGATTACGAGATCAACGACATGCAGATTTCCGTCATCGATCCTGTCGATGATTACGCAGAACTGATGGCTTCACTGTTCGATTTCGATGCCATTCGCAACCTGATTGCCGAACCGGACTTCAGCATGGCCTTTGATGCAATGCATGCTGTCACCGGCCCCTATGCAAAACGGATCTTCGAGGAGATCCTCGGTGCACCTGAAGGGACTGTCATGAACGGTGTACCGCTCGAGGACTTCGGCGGTGGTCATCCGGATCCGAATCTCGTACACGCGGCCGCACTGGTCGCACGGACGAAAGGCGACGAGGGGCTGGATTTTGCTGCCGCTTCGGACGGTGATGGCGACCGCAACATGATTCTCGGCAAGAACGCCTTTGTCACTCCGAGCGACAGTCTGGCGATTCTTGCTGCCAATGCACAACTGGTTCCCGGTTATGCAGATGGCATAACAGGTATTGCACGCTCAATGCCGACGAGCCAGGCCAGCGACAAGGTCGCCGAGGTACTTGGTCTGAATGCATACGAGACCCCCACAGGATGGAAGTTTTTCGGCAACCTTCTGGATGCAGACCTCGTGACATTCTGTGGCGAGGAGAGTTTTGGCACCAGTTCCAGCCATGTGCGTGAAAAGGACGGTCTCTGGGCCGTTCTCTTCTGGCTGAATCTCCTCGCGGCGACGGGACTTTCGGTACAAGAGATACTCGACAGGCACTGGCAGCGATTCGGGCGACACTACTACACGCGTTACGACTACGAGGAGATCGATTCCGGGTCTGCCGGGACGCTGATGCAAGACCTCGAGTCGAGACTTGCCGACCTCGAAGGGACAAGCCGTGGCGGGATGCAGATCAGCATGGCGGACAACTTCAGTTACACCGATCCCGTCGATCACAGCACCTCTTCCGGTCAGGGAATCCGTGTGTTGTTTGAAAACGGTTCGCGAATCGTCTTTCGCCTTTCGGGTACTGGGACACGTGGCGCCACGCTGCGCGTCTACATGGAAACCTATGAAAATGATCCACAACGCCAGCATCTCGATACCGCAGAGGTGATGCAGCCATTTGTCGAGATTGCCTCAGAACTCGCCGGGATAGAGGAGCACACGGGCAGGACTCAACCGACGGTCATTACCTGATACTCCTGTCCCGCATCGCCGGTTCGACTGCGAATCAGCGGGTTTGGTTTTACAGTTAGCCTGCCTGCGCTACTCGCCGGAATGGCATCCGTGCCCGTGGCAGTCAGCGAAGAAGCGCAGAGCAGCGGACTTCACCTTCACAAGAAGCTGTATCAGGCGTTTACGCTAGAAATTCAGGAATGAATTGAGCAAATCGTTGGTAACAGGTGACTGCAGTTGTTCGTTTTGCGCAGCACGAATCACCGGATGGGATTCCTGGTGGATGAGGTCTGCGAGAATGCGTGCGGCCTCGAGTGACTCGATCTCTTCAACCTTCTCTTCCTCGAGGATTTTTTCCACAAGATCGTCGTCTTCCTCGTCAGCCTTGGAGAGAGGATCGAGTCCCAGGGAGCGGCGATAACGGTTGCGCAGGTTACGCCGTTCGGCATCTCTCCCTTCCCATTCGCGCTGGCGCTTGTCGAAGTTGAGTGAAACGCGCTTCTCACTCTTCAGTTTATCGATAAGCTCGGTTTCGCCGCGGAGGTAATCAAAACCGCTGTCTGATGCGATGCGACGCTCATGTGCCGCAATCACCGGGGCAAGATTGCCCACTTGCCAGCCGTTGTAGCTTGCAGCCGGAATCCTGGCCCACGGCAGTGCATTGTCGTAGGAACGCTCGCCATAATCCTCGTCCTCGATGGAAGGGAAAAGGATATCCGGGATCACGCCCTTGTGTTGCGTGCTTCCTCCATTGACACGGAAGAACTGCGCAATTGTCATGCGCAGGCGTCCCATGTCCGAGCCGCTCGAGATGTAGTTACTCAGGTCGATCAGTTGCTGAACCGTGCCCTTGCCGAATGTTGGTTCACCGACCAGCACACCCCTGCCGTAATCCTGGATTGCGCCTGCGAAGATCTCGGAGGCAGATGCGCTGTTGCGATTGACCATGACTACGAGCGGTCCCCTGTAGACCATCTGCGGATCCGGATCGATTTCCGACTCGATTTCACCACTGTAGTCGCGGATCTGAACGACAGGCCCCTTTTCGATGAAGAGCCCGGTCAGTTCAGTCGCTTCAGTGAGCGAGCCGCCGCCGTTGTTGCGCAAATCGATCACGATGCCGTCGACCTGTTCCTTGTCGAGCTTCTCGAGGATTTCACGGACATCGCGCGTGGTACTGCGAAAATCCTCGTTGCCGCGACTCGCACTCTGGAAATCCCTGTAAAAGGCAGGTATCTCGATCACGGCGATTGTTTTCCCCTGCAGCGCGGGATCGTCATCGATCATTGTGTACTTGGCTGCCTGCTCTTCGAGTTTGATCTTGTCACGTACGATGAGGACTTCACTGGCAGCACCACTGTTACCCGCTTTTTTGGGAATAACGTTGAGACGGACGATACTTCCCTTGCGGCCACGGATTTTCTCGACCACTTTTTGCAGTCGCCATCCGACGACATCGATCATCTCTCCATTCTTACCCTGGGCGACACCGATGATTTTGTCGCCTGCCCTGAGTTTCCCTGATTTATCGGCCGGTCCGCCCGTGACAATTTTCTGAATCACGGTGTGTTCGTTATCGGTACGGAGGACGGCGCCGATTCCCTGCAGGGAAAGACGCATGCTGATATCGAAGTTCTCGGCATTGTGGGGCAGCATGTAGCCGGTATGCGGCTCCAGCGCGACCGCATAGGCATTCATGAAGGTCTGGAAAACATCGTTCGATGTCATCTGCTGGGTACGGTGCAGCAGACTCTCGTAGCGTTTCGTGAGTTGTTGACGTATCTCATCTTCATCCTTGTCAGCAAGCTTCAGGACGATGGTGTCGTTGATGATACGCTTGCGCCAGAGATCATCGAGAGCGGCGCGTGTCGGAGACCACTCGGCATCCTCCCTGTCGACGAGGTAGGTTTCATCGGATCGGATGTCGACCGGTCCCGAGATGAGCGACAGGGCATGCGAGACGCGTTCCTCGACTCGTTGACGATAGAGTTTGAAAATAGTGAATGCATTCTCCAGACGGGCATGACGGATGTCGTCATCGAATGTCCTGGCATACTTTTCCTCGAATTGCCGGATGTCTGTTGCCATGAAGAAGCTCTTGTTGGGATCGAGAGTCTTCAGGTACTGGCGGAGTATTTCCCCGGAGAGACTGTTGTCGAGATTGTGTTTTTTGTAGTGGTACTGCTCGATCACCTTTCTCGAGATCAGAATCGTTTTCTGATGCTGTTGTGTCGGCCTCAGATCATCGAGAGGAACAGGTTCGACACTCGCATGGAGGTACGCTGGCAGTGTGAGCGTGGCGATGGCAATTGCCAGGAGAAGTCTTTTCATGTGTTTGTAGGGTTGCATGTGCGTGCTTACCTCAGGCCCCGGTCATAAAAACCGGAACAGTGTGCTTGTCCGGGGCGGATGCAATGTGTACGAGTCTAGCACAGCAGGAGTGGTAACAGGTGTGCACGATGAAAATTATACCTTTAGAATCAGTTGGTTCAGATAAATAGTTAACCAGTCTTATCTCGAACAAAAGCAGAACAGAAGCCTAACGTCCGACAATGACAGCAAAGAATCGTTCAGACGGATGATTCAGTCGTTATTTTCTCAGATGAGGTCATAAGCGCCTGTTTTCAATGGCTTAAGCCAAGAGCATGAACCCGCAAGCAAACAGCCCTCCGAAGGGTCTGTTTTCCCCTGGCTAACCCGGATTGACAGCGAGATTGTCTATGAGTCGCGTGGAACCAAGCCTGGCCGCGGCAAGAATGACAAGTTGTCGAGTGCCTGCCACTGGGATTGAGAGTGTTGCAGCATCACGAATTGAAAAATAATCGACCTCGAAGCCGGCGACAGCGAGTGCCTCGACAGCCCGGGCCTCGAGCGCAGCGAAATTGCTCTTTCCCTGCATCAGGGCTGTTTTCGTCTCTTCGAGCATGGTAAAAAGTTTCGGTGCCACCCTGCGCTGATCCTCGCTCAGGTATGCATTGCGCGAACTCATTGCCAGCCCATCGCTCTCACGAACAGTCGGGTAGCTGATAATTTCGACCGGCATCGCGAGATCCCGGACCATCTGGCGGATAACAAGCAGTTGCTGGTAATCCTTCTCGCCAAAAAGGGCAACATCAGGCTGCGCCATGTTGAAGAGTTTGCAGACGATGGTGGAAACGCCCGCAAAATGGCCAGGTCGTGATGCGCCACAGAGGATATCAGAGAGGCCTGGTACCTCGACGCGCGTCTGTTCGGACAGCGGGAGTGGATACATCTCGCCGACCCCGGGAGCAAAGAGGAGACTTGCATCATGTCTCTCGAGTAACTGCCTGTCCCGTTCGAGTGTGCGCGGGTAGTTATCATAGTCCTCGCCCTCGCCAAACTGCATCGGGTTGACAAAGATACTGGCAAGGACACGGTCAGCATGTTTGCGTGCCTCGTCAATGAGCGCGAGGTGGCCATCGTGGAGATTTCCCATAGTCGGGACAAATCCGACAGTGAGGCCATCCCGATGCCACTTGGCAACCTGCTCGCGCAGGTCTTTGACAGTGTGCGCGACCTTCATGTGAAACAGTGATCTGCGGTCGGGAAACTCCCCGACTTGACGGCATGGACATACATGCGGACGGCATCCTCGATGGTATCGGCGTCTTGCATGAAGTTGTGAACGAACTTCGGCGGTTTGCCCGGCGTAATGCCGAGAATATCCTGAAGGACCAGGACCTGGGCATCAGTCTCGGCGCCGGCGCCGATGCCGATGACCGGAATATCGAGTGCGCGCGTGATTTCTGTTGCCAGTAACTGCGGCACACACTCCAGCACGAGCAGTTGCGCCCCTGCATCTTGCAGGCTCATGGCGTCTTGCAGCATCTCGTCAGCCTGTTGCTGATCACGACCCTGGACGAGGTAGCCGCCGAGTTGATGCACCGACTGTGGCTGGAGACCAAGGTGTGCACACACAGCAACACCGTTTTCCGTCAGCGCACGCACTGCAGCCAGCTGTTGACCACCTCCCTCGAGCTTGACCATTTGCGCACCACCCTGCTGGATCAGCGCCTCGGCGGTATCAATCGCTCTTTCGACACTTGCATAACTCAGGAAAGGCATGTCAGCCAGGAGCAAGCACCGTTGCCTTGCACGCGCAACGCACGCCGTGTGGTAGACCATCTCGTCGACAGTGACTTGCAGCGTGCTCTCCTTGCCCTGCATCACCATGCCGAGCGAGTCTCCAACAAGTATAACGTCCACACCTGCCGCCTCGACGACATGTGTAAAGGTAGCGTCATAGCATGTCAGTACTGCGAACTTTTCACCGCGTGCCTTCATGTCACCGAGTGTCTTGACTGTTACCTCTTGCATTCGTATCGCCTATTTTTCAAACAGCGCCATCGATTCAACATGCGCGGTGTGTGGAAACATATCCATGACACCAGCCCTGATCAAGCGATAGCCATGATGATTGACAAGTTCAGCTGCATCGCGGGCAAGCGTCCCCGGATAACAACTCACGTAGAGAACCCGTGACGCGCCTGTGGATGCAATCAGCGGCATCATTTCGAATGCTCCGCTGCGCGGCGGGTCGAGCAGCACTGCATCATACTGCTGGCGTGTCCATGC
>Ga0180435_10004663_pt1 | contig 13490 bp, 7 predicted proteins | sample SS_ome_3_FD_132467 | JGI IMG/M metagenome (GOLD analysis project Ga0180435, IMG submission 132467) | Hypersaline lake sediment archaeal communities from the Salton Sea, California, USA - SS_3_S_1 metaG | ecosystem: Environmental > Aquatic > Non-marine Saline and Alkaline > Hypersaline > Sediment... | reverse complement strand
TGCCACCGGGGTAGTGAGGCAGCGGCAGAGCGCCCTAGCGTCCTGGCGGCTTGGCGTCAGGCAATTCTGTGAGTTGCCGGCGTCCTAGTAGCATCGTTTGGATGACAGACTGGCAACATTGAAGGGAGCATCGCTGCGGATGGTCATACTGGAATCGAAGGTGCTGGTCGAAGGAAATGTGATGCCGCCCGTGGCGGTACGACAGGGCGAGGGCGGGGTCGTGACGGTGTTCACCACGTCATGCGCTGCAGGCGATCGGAATCTGGGCCAGTTGATCGCGCGGTTCGAGGGCGAGACCTCCCGCGACGTGATCCTGACTGCTAGTGAGGGCGACTATGGTCCACCGTCGGTCGCGCAGGACGGCGATACGTTGTGGATTGCGCACACCGTATACGCCGACAAGCAGCGGTCCATCCTGGTCCACGCGGTCACAGACGGCGGCAAGACCGCGACCGTGACGCCGGCCGGACCCGACAAGATCGATAACCCGCACGTCGCGTTTCACGACGGGGTGCTCCACATCGTCTGTGAGAACTACGCTGCTGGGGATGCTCGGGTGACCTACCTCACACTGGATCCCGAGACCTTGGCTACGAAAAGTGGTCCCGCGGTCATCACAGAACGCAAGGCGTACAAGCCGCAACTGATCTCCGATGGCAGCCGGCTCTACCTTGTCTATGAGCGCTATCTGGGCGGGCGCTACCGGATCGTGGCCCGCTGCCTTGAGCCAGGTGCCGCCGGCTTCGCCGAGCCGGTGGAGATCGGCTTCGAGGAACGCAATGACCAGGATGCCGCGCTAGCCATTCACCAGGGAAAGCTGCTGGCGGTGTGGGAGAACTCTAGCCCGCTGGACAAGGGCTGCGCGTGGACCTCGCCTGCCGGCAACACCGTGGTTATGCCGGGGTTTGGTCACGGCTGGCGGGTCAACACCCGGATGGGGATGCGACGCGTCGCCTATGACGATGCGGGCTGGCACCTAGAGAATCTCTGCAGCGAGAGCGGCGGTTCGGTGCTGCAGGCCATCGATGATCAGGAAGCCGCCGGCGCGCCACGTCTGCAGGTAGTCGGTGACGACCTCTACGTTAGCTATGTCCGCTGGCATCGCGGCCCCGGTCCTGCCCAACGAGGCTGGCAGATCCACACCAAGCGCTTTGATGGGCGTCGCTGGGTCTCGGTCGGCGCGTCGGGCCTCATACAGAAACAGCGCGTGCGTCCCGCAGTCCTGGTGGACGGTGCGGCGGGCAAGCTCCACGTCATCGGGCAGTCGCCGCAGCGCGAGGGCGAAGCCTGGCACGATTGGACGCAGGAGTCCGCGGCTACCTATCACGCGACCCTGGACCTCCCCGTGCTCGCCAATGCCCAGCCGGCAGGCTTTGCCACTGCATCGCGCAGCCAGCCTGTGCCGCCCTTCACTGTGGACGCGTCGCCACCGGTCGTGGTGGCCTTTGAGGACGGCGATCGCCGGCTTCTCTGGGGCGACCTGCATATGCACTCCAACCTCTCCGGCTGTAGCCTGGGCGAGCGCTTCCACTGCACCGAGCTGGAGAAGAAGTTTCGCTTCTGTCGCGACGTCGCCGATCTGGACTTTGCCCTGAACACCGACCACGAGACTATGTCGGACCACGAGTGGCATCGTAATACCGCCGCGGCTCATTTCCACGACATGCCCGGGGACTTCGTGGCCTTCAACGGCTTTGAGTGGACGTGCTCGCACTTCGATGACAAGCCCAACTACGGACACTACAACATCCTCTACAGAGAGGATGGCCCGATGCTTCGCGTGCGCGACGACGCCTATGATAACGTCATGGCGGTGCGCGACCGGCTGAACGAGGCCGACGCGCTGGCGATCCCGCACCATCCCGGCGATAACGCCCACCCGCTGGACTGGAACGCCTTTGATCCTGCCTTCGCGCCACTGGTGGAGGTCTTCCAGGTGCGGGGATCCTACGAGTACGATAACTGCCCGATGCATCCACAGCTCTACGGGCGACGCACCGTGCGCAAGCACTCGCTGAAGTATGGGCTCAACCGGGGCTATGACTTCGGCTTCACCGCCGGGGGCGAGCACGAGGGTGTCGGCGTCACCGGCGTCTACGCAGAGACCTTCACGCGCGAGGGGATCTTCGACGCGCTGCGCGAGCGGCGGACCTTCGGTACCACGGGGGCGCGGATGGTCGTCGACTTCCGGATGGACGGGCAACCGCTGGGGAGTGTCATCCGCCCGGCCGGGCGCGCCTTGGCGGGATCGCTGAAGGTCATCGGGACGGATACGATCGTAGGCGTCGATGTCGTTCGTACTGGGAAGACGGTGCGCACGTGGGAGCCGGACGCGCTCAACGTGGATCTTGCGTGGGAGGAGATTGCGTCGGACGCCGCCGCCGGCACGCGCGACTACTACTACGTGGTGATCAGGCAGGCCGATGGTGAGATGGCCTGGGCGAGCCCGGTCTTTGTGTACTGGGCATAAGCGGCCGCGCATTCGTGGCCTGAGATCCCTCAGTTCCTTTGGGATGACAGACTAGGCAAGGCAACCTGGGGTCGATGCACGCCGCAGAGCCACGCTACAGCGTGGCGGTCCCAGGCAATTGCCTGCCGGCTACATGCCCGTGACCTGAACGCCCTCCTTACCTAGGTGGAGGGCGGCTCTGCCTTCAGGTGGGCGCCTCACCAGGCACAGCATCGAGTCGCAGGTGATGCACAGCCTCTCGCTCCACGTCCTCGCGGGCATAGAGCATCGGATGGTATGTGCCGGCGCTCCAATCAGCGTGCTGATCGTCGTAGTGCGGACTGCCGGGATGGCCTGATTGGCCCGGCGTCAGCCTGCTGATGGAGTTCCGCACGTCACCCAGGTCCACGATCATCCGATAGGGTGGCCCTGACATGGAAGGGTTCGCTAGATCTCCCTGGTGTGCTGCCCACACCGTGTGCCCATCGCCGGGCACGGGATACGGCCCGCGGTTGAAGACACTTGCCATCAACGGATTCTGGCCCAGTGGATGCCCGTAGACCATACGGTGGACGTTGCCCCACGTCCGAGTGTTCATCTCCGACCCAAGTTCGGCCTGCAAATGCTCGACGGTCCTCACAAGTGCCAGCGCTAGTACATCGTCGCGCGTATCACCATTGCCCAGATCGAACCCGTCCCCGGTCACCAGCGCGTGCTCCAACCACTGCCAGGCCGTCTCGCTGTGTGGATGCGGATCATCAAGAGCCTCGGCGAGCACCAGAGACGCCAACTGGCGGATGAGCACCTCGTAGATCAGCGCTTCCTGGCTGTCGACGTGCAACGCGCCATCCCAGGCTCGGAGCTTGTCGACGATGGTCGCTAGTGCTGGATCATCGACATCAAGTTGGCCCACAGCTTCCGCCACCGTCTGCGCCATCGTCGAGACCACGTCCACGTGCATCTGACGGACATAGGCAATATCTATCCTGGCGCGGCTCTCGATCAGCTCGACGATGCGCTGTGCGCGGTTGCCCATCGTAGGGCGCACGGCCAGATCATAGGGATAGCCGTCGTCGACCACTGCGTTGTTGGCCGACGCGATATAGCCCTGTGACGGGTTTGCCAGGTGCGGCAGATGCTCGTGCGGGATGTACCCCGTCCACTCATACGCATCCGTCCAGCCGGGGACCGGCAGCGTGCCGTCGCCCCGCGCACGGATGGGTACCTTGCCGGGGAAGCTGTAGCCGATATTGCCCTCGGTGTCCGCGTAGACCACGTTCTGCACCGGCGACGTCCATCCGCGCAGTGCATCACGGAGTTCGTCACAGGTGCGGGCGTGACTCATCTGCAGCAGACAACGGACCATGCCATCCGGCTCCAGTGACGTCCAGCGCAGTGCCATCGGCTGCATATCCGTCAACTCAGGGCGCGCGTCGTTGATGATCGGCCCGTGACGCGTCACGATCACGTCCTCGTAGACCGTCTCTCCATCTTTGACGCGGATGGCTTCGTGCAAGACTGTGGCCTCGTACCAGGCGCCGTTGTACTCCACCTGCACGCGATCGTCGTCAGTGCGGCGCAGATGCTCGATGTAGAGGTCCTGCACGTCGGGCAGGCCGTCGGTGAACCCCCACGCGACGTGGCCGTTGTGCCCAGAGACAACGCCGGGAATGCCGGGGAAGGTCACGCCGGTAACGTTCAGGTCACCGCCCACCAGGTGATTCTCGTAGAAGACAGCGGGAATCGTCATCCCCAGGTGCATGTCGTTCGCCAGGATGGGCGAACCCGTGGACGTGCGCTCTCCGCCAATCACCCAGTTGTTGCTTCCCAAACCTCCCATAGCTGACGGCAGGCTCTCGGCTGGGGCGGGGCGTTGCCTCTCCGGCAACTCCTCCGCAATGACGGAGTAAGGCTCGCCGGGCGGCACGACGCGCGGCCACTTATCCAGATACGGTGGGTACAGTGCTCTGAAGCGCGCCTCCCCGAGCCGATCGAGGAGCCTGGCGCGCTTGATCTCCGACCGGTAGTCAGTGCAGAGAGACAGCCCCATCATCTTGATCCACGACAGCGTGTCGGCTACAACCCAGGGCTCGGGCATGTAGCGGAGCACCGTGAACTCGATGGGCAACTTGCCCCGCGCGATGAAGACGTTGACACCCGCAGCGTACGCCTCCAGCAGATCGCGCATCTCAGTGTCCAGCAGGCCGACTTCGCGTTCGGCGACGCGGCGCATCGTCAGTGACCGCATCCGGCGATCAATGCCGACGGCATCCTTGCCCAGCACCTCTGCCAGTCGCCCAGCCGTCGAGCGCCGGTTGATCTCCATCTGCCACAGACGATCCTGCGCGTGGACGAAGCCCTGGGCGAAGAGAAGATCGTGCTCGTTCTCCGCGTAGATGTGCGGCACGCCCCAGCGGTCGCGCAGCACCTCGACCGGCGACTCCAGACCATCCAACTGCACCCTGCCGTCCACCTTGGGCAGACGACGGCGGTTCAACCATGTCAGCCCGGCTTTGGCTACCGGCGCGATCAGCGATGTGAGATCCATCGAAGCACACCTCCTATGGGTGACAGGGCATCGGAAAACTGTGCCGAGGGCGGAACGTTCCGTATGGAAGGACTTACGCCTGCGGAGGACCCTTGGGCTCTTTAAGTGCCCAAGGGTCCTCTTACCTAGTACTCAGGAGGTTAGGGCAATTCTGCGAATCCCGCAAGACTCTCCTATGGCCCTGCGCGGACGACGAGGGGGAGGTAGAGGGACGTGGCCCAGTCGAGGAAGATCGTGTCCGCCACGGGGAGGCTGACGTTCTCAGCCGCATCCCGGAACTGGGCGAGGACGGTGCAGGTGGCGCCGAGGCAGCCCGTCGGCAGTTGCCAGGGCACGGTGTCGGTCATCGGCTGCCAGGTGCTCCAGTCGGAGTCCTCGGCGTTGCGGAACTGCATCTCCACCTCTCCGCTGATCTCGTTGCCCACGGTCCAGATGCTGGCCACCGCACCGCTGGGCTCCGAGGGCATGCCATCGAGGGGTATGTCTGTGCCGGAGATGTTGAGCTCCACGTCGCGGTCGGTGGTGACGTCGGCGCCGTAGTTGATGAGCATGGAGCCTGACGGCGCGTCTGGGTCAGCCTTGGGTTGGACTTCCTCCGGCTCGGTTGGGCCGCCGGTGGCGATGGGGCCGCCCGTGGGGGCCTGCCAAGAGCCTTGCAGCCGCACGCCGTAGGTGTCGCCATTCTCGGCCGGCATCGTGAACGAGCCCGTCCGCCCGATGTCGAAGGGTTCCCGGTTGCCGTCAGGGAATGTGACCCAGGCGATCATGTGTGTGTATGAGAATGGGTGGCTCCAGCGGATCAGGAAGCCCTCGTTGAGCGGACGGAGCGACCAAGTTGGGATTGGGCGCACCATGTCGTCGGCGGGCCAGTGCGGGTTGCGCTGGTTCTCGACCTCGCTGCCATCGCTCTCACCACCGTCGTCGGTGTCAGGATCACAGGGATTCGTGCCATTCTGCCACTCACCCCAGTTGTTCAGGTCGTCGTGGTCGTAGTCGAACTCCGGCTCGTCGGGCTTCTCGGGATCCATGCAAGGGTAGAGGCGTTCCCACCAGGTCGGGAACCGGTCCTGATCTGGGTCGTCGTCGGGCCCCGGCCCTTCCATGTAGAAGGAGCCCTTCCACTCGCGGTAGAGCAGCTGCCCGGGCGCGTAGGGATCCGCGCCCAGCGCGCCGATGGTGACGTTGTAGGCACCGCCGATCACGGCCTGGTGATAGGTGTTGCCGTGAAGCCCATCTGCGGCAACGCCATCACCACTGGCACCATCGTCACGCAGTAACCTGTAGTGGATGTCTCCTCCGGGACGTTCGATCGCAGCGATGACCAGCGCGCCCGGGCTTGCGCCGGCACGCGTCAGCACCGTGCCTAGCAGCGGGACCGGATCGCCGACCTTGCCCTGCCCGTTCTCCAGTAGGATCTGACCCTCGACTTTGATGGTGGAGTAGATCTTGCCGGTCTGGATGAAGTTGCCTGGTGTCGCGGTAGTCGAGCTGGGCGCGTTGCCCTCGGACGTCTGCAAGCAGGGGATCTCATACTCCATCGTGCGAATCTGCCAGGTGCCGGTCATCGGATCGCTGACGTAGACCACGTCGTGGTAGGGGCTGTTGCGAACGTCCCAGTTGGGTGGCGGGGAGCCCGGTGGCGAGATGGGCACCCAATCGCGATCGGTGCCACCCGGCTCGAGCACCTGCACATCCCGGAACCAGCCGCAGTTGCCGCTGCTGTCGTATTCCGTGCCACTGGAGACGAGGGCCAGCTTGTTATCCGCTTCACTGACGACAGCACTCTGAGTCTGCCACCCACTCCCCCCGACGCCGGTGTAGGCGCTGTAGAAGAGGCGTGAGGCGCCCGTCGCGTCGCCCTGACGGTAGTCGTAGGCCGCGCGCAGTGCCAGGCCATCCGGCAGGTAGAGCGCGTTCGGCGCCATCACCTCCGCTATCTGCTGGGAGGTCGCTCCCTCGACGCCTTCGTCGGCAAGTATCGACGTGATGGACGCGATGGCCCCCTCTCGCCGCCCGTCGGTGTCAGAGTTGACCATCGCGGTGCCGGTGGTCGTGGGGATGTAGAGGAAGTCGCCGCCGTTCTCGGTCGCGATCCGCGACAGCAGGTCATTGGGGGCATCGCCGCTGAATCCCATGGTGTTGACGACCACCGATATATGGGGCGCGACGTCGTCGTACATCGGCTTGACGTTTTCCTCGCCGTCGGAGAGGATCGTGACCGCCTTGTTGTTGTCGCTGGTCGGGGCCCCGAAGACCATGTCCTGCGCCTGTCGCAATCCCTCGCCCAGGCTCGTCCACTCTCGAGCGGTCATGCCGGAGATGGCGGCCTGCAGTAGTGGTATCTGGCCGGCAGGGTTGGTGATCTCGACTTTGGGGTAGACGACTTGCACGTCGTGGGGACAGTCAGGCGCGCAGCCGGGTGGGTTGTCAAAGGCCGAGAAGTCCATGATCCCGTAGTAGTCGCCGACCTGCGCTAACTGCACCAGGAGTTCCGCGGCCCGTTTGGCCTGGTCCAATCGTGTGAGGTCGCCGGGGGTGTCGGTGTAGGCCATCGAGCCCGAGGCATCGTGCAGGAGCACCATGTCCATATTGCCGGGCGGGACGTAGTTCAGGGCATCAGTGTTCTCGTCACAACTGCTGGTGCTGAGGCACGCCTGCAGGTCAACTGTGGTCGTGCCTACAGTCTTGGTGGGAGGGATGAAGACGCCCAGATAGTGGCCCTTGGTGATCTCGTAGAGCGCGGTGGTCGTCACCGGATCGCCCTCGGCGTCGAGCTCAAACCACGCCGGCGGGATGCCGGTGACCGGGGCGCCGGATCCGTCGGTGACGGTCATATAGGCGATGAAGGCGACCGGGCTGAGTGGGTCGCCAACGAAGGCGACGAAGTTGGGGTCGATGGGGCGCTGGATTTCAATCTCAGGCGTGACACACGTCGCGGTGAGGTCGTAATCATAGTTGTTGCCGAACGCTATCACCGACGCACCGACCTTGTCGTGGGCGCCGTGACCGGCGAAGACCCGGCTGAAATCGGTGCCGACCCAGCCGCTGTACTCAGCGCTGGGTGCGCCTGTGTCGGCCGCCATAAAGGCCCAGCCCAGCTTGCCGGTGCCGGCGCCCTCCAGCATCACGTAGTCGCATCCCGCCAGGGGTTCGATCTCGTAGGTCCGCCCTGCCCAGGTATCGGGCGTGGTCTCGCCGGTCCAGCTATGCGATCCGGAAGCCAACAACGCGCTACCTGCCAGAGAGGGAGCGTAGGTGACCGAGACGCCCGGCGCATCCTCCTCGAAGAAGTAGAGCTCGGGCTGTGTGACGGGATCGGCATACGCGTGGAGATAGAGCGCCGCGAAGAAGTTGGTGAAGAACTCCTCCCCGCTGTAGGGAGTGTGGGCCTGGACGACGTCGGGCATCACATGGAGATCGGTCATTGCCTCGCACCTCTCCCAGTGCTTGAGGATGCCGCCGGCGAGATAGTCGGGATCACCCGGCGAGCCCCAGGGGCCGGTGTAGAGGTCGATGTGTTCTGAGTAGTAGGGTGCGAACATGTTGTTGTAGCCGTGCTGGTTCAGGCTCTTGCTCTGGTTGTAGCCCGTGGTCATGTACCCGTAGTCGTCCACCGTCGAGGGCCCGTAATCGGCGTCACCCTCGACGATGTAGGTAGTGTTGCCGGGGTAGTCGGGGCGCCAGTCGCTGAGGCAAGTGGGGTAGGCGAACTGGACCATCTTGTGGCGGACCTCGTGCATCGTGGTGTGCTGCCCGTTGTTGTTGCGGACCATCGGTGCATCCAGGCCGATGTAGCAAGAGTTAGGCCACCAAGCGATGCCCGACCAGCCGTCGCCCCTCATGATCTTGGCGCGGATGTGGTTGCCGCAGACGTGCGGCGTGGCGCCGTAGGTCAGCCCGGTCTGCTCGTAGTAGGCTAGTAGCGAGGTCTCCATCCAGCCGAGGACATCGGTCGCCTGGGTGCCGTTCAGGATCCAGTCGTTGCCTGCGCTGGTGGTCGTGGTGTAGTAGACACTGAGCCCCCAATCATCGCCTCCCAGCGTCACGTTCGTGCCCACGCACAGCGTTAGGGCATTGCCGTCGTTGCCATTGGGCGAGTCGGTGCAAGTGGCTATTGGCGCCTCCGGCTCCGCTGGGGATGCAGGGCCCGTGGCCGCCGACACGACCTGCGCGTTGGCTGTGATGGGTTGGAGGACAACGCCCAGCGGCCCAGAGTCGGGCGCGGCATTGCTGGTCGGAGTCAGGGTCACTAGGCTGAAGATCAACACGAGGAGGACCGACACACTTCTGAGGAGCTTCGCTGTCGCCATCTTCGACCTCCCAAGGTCTATGGGACTACGATAGACATCCATCGAGGTCCCTGCCGGGGGTTGGGAGACGTTGTGGGTGGGTGTGCCGCACAAGGTGCGGGCGGGACCCTACGCTATCACTATAGCATGGATCCTGGGATACTCGGTTCTCTACTCTCGTCCCCGCGCACTGTCCCGTGCGGTGCCTCGCAGGATCACCTTGAGTTCTCGGGCAATGACCTGCGCCAGCGCGCGGAGGCGAGCGGCCCAAAGATCGGGAAATCCCGCATCCCTGAAGAAGATGCTCACGCTCTGCGTTCTGAACTGCTGAGCGCGCGCGACCTCGTCAAAGAGCAGCTCCCAGTAGGCATCGATGACGCGCTCGGTCGGATTCCCGATGTAGATGCGATGGCTGGGATCTGGGTCACGCCTGCCGTCGGTGAGCCTGTAGATGGCCTGAACCACGATCTCCCCTTGCGCGTATCGGCTGTGGCTAAAGCTGACCGTGATGGTTGCCGTGGATCCCTCGCGTCGTGTCCAGGTGTTGCGGCTCAGTCTCTTGCGGGGAACGGGTTCTGAGGCAGAGAGAGAGGTGCCGCCGAGCGGGGCCATGTCGAGGCGGGTCATCGCGGCTGCTGCGCGGGCAACACTGAGCCGGCATTCTGTACGGTCATGCCCTCAGTATAGAATATATGTTCTACGAGTGCAAGGGGGAGTGTGGCACCTGACTCATCACGTGACTCAAGACGCTGTTTCCTTTGCCACCCTGAACCACCAGAACAGCGCCATCGCCACCACGTGGATGGATGCTGCAATGAAGAAGACGGACCGGATGCCGATCGCACCGGAGATGGCGCTGCCCACGAGCGGCGAGACAAAGATCATCAGGCTGGCGAGCATGGTGTTGATGGCTATCAGCGTGGGGCGCCGGTCCGCCGGACACGCCCCCAGGAACGTGTCGAACGCAGAAAGATTGATGCCGGTCATGAAGAACCCCTGGACGACAGCGACCACCGGCAGCCACGTTTGACCTGGGATGAATGCGGTCAGCACCGGCGTGAACCCGGCGCCCAGGGAGCACACCAGCAGCGGAACGAAGTGCCCACTCCTGGTGACGATTCGTCCCCACAGGAAGTAGCCGACGATCATCGCCACGCGATTGGCGGTGCCGTGCCAGCTGATCCACAGATCGGAGGCACCGAGCGAACGAATCCAGTAGATGCTGTACAGTGCCACCGGCAAGTTCAGCGCAAGCCGTAGGATGTTCATCGTCAGCTCGTAGCGCAGGAACGCCGGCACCTTGACGCTCTCCACATAGCCGCCAAGCCGCGCCCTGAGCGATCTTGTCCGGCCCGCGTCCTGTGGCTCGGGCACGTTCTCCGGGATTCGCATCTTGCCCCAGTACCACATCCCCGCGACGCCGCCCAGAAAAGAGATGAAGAAGACGATCTGGTAGTTCAGCGGGAAGGCGACTGCCTCCAAGATGTATCCGTAGAGCGCCAGCGAGAGGGCGGTCGTGATGCCCATCACCGTCCATCGTGTGCCGTTGACCCGGGCGCGTCGCTTGGGCGGGATCACCTCGGCGACCACGGCCATCCACGAACACTCCAGCAGCGCGTTGGCGATGGCCTTCACTGTCCACAGCGCGATGATGATCTCGATGAGGTTTTCCTGGACGAAGAAGGGTAGCAGGGCCGCTAGCAGAACCGTGCCGCGATGGAAGATGCGGACAACGTTGGTCAACCTGACCAGGTCGCGTTGTCGTTGGATGAAGGCTCCGCCGGGGATCGACGAGAGCATCATCACGATGGCGGGCAGCGAGGTGAGCAGGCTGGTCTGGAGCGTGGTCGCCCCTAGTCGTACCAGGAAGACCGAGAGGAAGTTGAAGATGCCGCCCATCATCAGCCCCTGGACGGCGGTGTCCAACGTCAGGTAGAGGATGTTGCGGTCAACGGCGGTGAGCGTCGCCGGATTGAGGCGGCGTGTCTGCACCTGGACGAATCGTTTGGCGTCAGCAAGATGCATCGGTTGTGAGCCTCGTCGGGTTTGGGGTGTGTGGCGGCATTATACTGCCGGCCTGGCTTTCTGAGACCCTTGAGGGTGCCGGCAACAGCAGACGCCCAGTCGATCGACTGGGCGTCTTTAGTGGGTCGTGCAGGATTCGAACCTGCGGCCCTGGGCTTAAAAGGCCCCTGCTCTGCCAGACTGAGCTAACGACCCCCACGACTGCGAGTATAGCACGCGGACAGAGCACGTCAAACGCGGAACCAACGTCCGACGCCCCGTCGCGGAGGGCGCTTTCTCTCGGAGGGCGGCCCTACACGAGGTGTCGCTACAGGGTCACGAACACGGCACCGGGCAGCGTCAGTGAGGTGAGGTCGGGGGCGGGAGCAAACACCAGGTGTGCTGGACATCGGCAGTCGGATGCGCCGAAGCGGGGTACGATGGGACCGAGACCGGGGTGACTCAGCAGGGCCTGTGCCCATGTGCACTCCACATGGGCGTTTGGCGCGAGCCAGACCGCTGCGGGTGACGTGATGCGGCGCAGGTAGTCGATGTGCCAACGCGCGTTGGACGAGCCGCGAAGATGGCGACCGACCCGGGCCTTGAGGCCACCCGGACCCCACGCGCTGCCGACATAGATGTACGTGCCGACAGGGAGGGTGTGCTCGCCGAGGGCACCGATGCTGCACTGGGTGCGCGCAGAAAGGAAGAGGCCCAGGGCGTAGGTGCCCGGCGCTCGAGGCAGCGCCTCGATTGTGGGCGGACCCTCGAGCGAGGGTGGGGTCAGGACGTCAACTGGCGGTTCCAGAGCTTGCCCCCGAGCCAGGTCAGAACCAGACCCAGCCCAACGGCGAAGACCCCGGCAATGTCCATCAGGTGGATGGCGTGCTGGCTGTCGATCTGCCAGACGTGCATGCCTTCCTGCGAAGTGGGAAGAGCGAGGGTGAGTAGTCCGAGGAGGATGAAGATGACGCCGGCTGCACTGATCGCCACCACCAGCCAGTTGTGCCGTGACGCCGGCACCGCGGCTGATGAGATTGGCTGCGTTGCTTGCATCAATCCTCGTCGGGTGGTGGAACGGGCAGATCGGCGACGGCGGTGTCAATCCACTTGTCGCCGGTCTCGATCAGCATCACAGGGATGTCATCTCGGATCGGGTACTTGCGGCCACAATCCTGGCAGACCAGCCAACTATCGTCGCGCAGGAGATCCAGGACGCCCGGGTCCTCCTTGTCTGTACGGCGGGTCTCACCGCTCACACAATAGGGGCAGCGCAGAATCTCAAGCAATCCGGCGTCGACCATAGGTCCTCCTGAGATGAAACGGGTTTTGGAACACTGCATCTACTATACCATGCGTTCAGTGCGCCGGCAAACCTTGTCCGTCGCATATCCCTGCCTCCTTTTCCCTTCCTTCTCAAGCGTGCTACCATCGCGCTAACCTACAGAGGAGGTCCCCATGTACAAGTGTGCAATCATCGGTGTGAGCGGGGGGCGAGCCCGTGGGCTGGCCGAAGCCTATGCGCACGTCCACAGAGGAAAGCTCGTGGCCATCTCGACTCGGCAGGGTGACAAGCTGGCAGCCTTCGGCGATGAGTTCGGTGTCGATGCGCAGTACACTGACTATCGCGAGATGTTCGCACGAGAGCAGCCGGATCTAGTGCACGTCAACACGCCGCCCACGGTGCGTCTGGAGGTGATGGAAGCCGCAGACTGTGCCGGCATCCCCGCGCTCGTGGTGGAGAAGCCGCTGGCCTGCCAGGGGGAGGACTATCTGGCCATCCGCGAGTTCGCGCGGACGAGCTCGGTCAAGGTCTCCATCAACCACCAGCTTCAGTTCCAACCGCGGCGGCAGGAGCTGCAGCGGTTGGTGCGCGAGGGGGCCATCGGTGACATCCGCTTCATCGAGGCGAGCGCTCGCATGAACCTGGCCTATCAGGGGACCCATTCGCTGCAGGCTATCGGCGCCTTTCTCCCTGGCGCGACGCCCATCTCTGTCTTCGGGCAGGTCTCGGGTGGCGCGGGGCTGCGAGAGACGCGGGGCCGGCACTACGCGCCAGATCAGAGCCTGGCGGCGATCACCTACGACAACGGTGTTCACGCCACGCTGCAGTGTGGTGCGAATGCGGTCAAGGTGCGCGCGGACGATGACCGTATCCACACGCACAAGCGCATCGCGGTCTACGGTTCGCGCGGGTACG
>Ga0180435_10004661_pt1 | contig 13490 bp, 11 predicted proteins | sample SS_ome_3_FD_132467 | JGI IMG/M metagenome (GOLD analysis project Ga0180435, IMG submission 132467) | Hypersaline lake sediment archaeal communities from the Salton Sea, California, USA - SS_3_S_1 metaG | ecosystem: Environmental > Aquatic > Non-marine Saline and Alkaline > Hypersaline >... | reverse complement strand
ACTAACTCAGATCATCTTCCCGGACTTATTCTTTCAAGGAATTATCCAAAGGGAAAGAATAAACATATGATAATGACTAAAAGACGACTTAAACTTCATTATATCTTTGCCGATCTCTTCACATCTGCACTGACATGGATGCTTTTTTACATATACAGAAAAACCAAAATTGAACCTTTACTTTATCACACCGATTTACCTTTAAATTTTACTTCAGAATTTTACATCGGATTACTATTTGTTCCTGTTTTCTTTTTTGTTTTCAACTACCTTATTGGTTTTCATCGTAAGCCTTATCGTAAATCAAGATTAATTGAATTGGGCCAAACTGCATTAACAAGCATTCTGGGCAATACCCTCATATTCTTCTACGCTGTTCTTAACGACCCTGTTTCAAGTTATCAACTCTATTACAACCAGCTATTTACATTAATCAGCCTTCACTTTTCCCTTACTTACCTATTCCGGGTGATTATCACATCACAAACCAAATCCAAAATTTACAATCGACAGGTTGGTTTTAATACATTGATTGTAGGAAGCAATGAAAAAGCGTTAAATATTTACCAGGACTTCTGTTCGCAAAAACAAGCTACAGGCAACATTTTTATTGGCTTCATTATGATACAGGAAAGTGACTCCCATCGGCTGGAAGAGTATCTGCCAAATCTTGGTTCGCTGGACGATATCAGCAACATTATTGAAAAATGTGATGTGGAAGAAGTTATTATTGCCATAGAATCCAGGGAACACCACCATCTTTTAGAGATTATTAAAAAACTTGGTTATCAACAGGTGGAAATCAAGGTGATTCCTGATATGTTTGACATACTGTCCGGACAGGTTCGAACCAATACAATATTTAGCAGTCCACTGCTTGATATTTCAACAGGATTGCTCCCTCCCTGGCAGGAAAACATCAAACGACTGATGGACATCTCTTTATCCATTCTGGCAGTAATTCTTTCGTTCCCCCTGATTGTATTTGTCATTTCAGCCATTAAATTAACATCGCCCGGACCAATTATTTTCAAGCAACAACGAATTGGCCGTTATGGAAAAAAATTCTTCATCTACAAATTCAGAAGCATGTATGCGGATGCGGAAAAAAACGGCCCTGCCCTTTCCAATCCCACAGATAAGCGCATCACTCCAATCGGGAGATTTATTCGAAGAACGCACATCGATGAAATTCCGCAATTCTATAATATAATTCTGGGCGAAATGTCATTGGTCGGTCCCCGCCCCGAACGAGAGTATTTCCTCGATCAGATTAAGGAAAGAACTCCTCAATACAGCCAATTACATAAAATACGACCCGGAATCACCTCCTGGGGTCAGGTAAAATTCGGGTATGCAGAAAATGTAGACGAAATGATTGAACGCATGAAATACGACCTGGTCTACCTGCGCAATATGTCTATTTACATCGATATTAAGATTCTGATCTACACCATTCTTGAAGTTGTAAAAGGAAAAGGCAAATAGATTCTGGTTGCTCGTTGCCGGTCACTGATCAGTTGCAGGACCTCTCAAGCAACCAGAAACCAGCAACCAGTTATATCTGCCATTAATTATTAGTCAGCCTTAAGTTGCAAACCCCCTCTTTCCTCTTTTTTTTAATTTCTATCGCGATTTCAGCCAACCAATAATCTATTCCGTTATTGAATTGTTAAGCTAAAAGAATCCATTAACATTTCAAAAAAATGCGAACTCTGACTCAAAATGTAGGGCTTTATACGGATTTCTACGAATTTACAATGGCAGAAGGATACTTCCTAACCGGCAAACATGAAGAATCCTGTACTTTCGACTACTTTTTCAGAGCCAATCCCTACAAGGGAGGTTATGTGGTTTTTGCCGGCATAAGCGACTTGCTGGTTCTGTTGCAAAATTTCAAATACGAAGCTGCTGATCTTGCATATCTTGCTTCTGTCGGTTTAAGAAAAGAATTTCTCAATTATCTCAAAGATTTTCGCTTTAAAGGGAAAGTTTACAGTATGAAGGAAGGTGAAGTGGCATTCCCCAGAGAGCCTATTGTTCGAATAGAAGGCAACCTGGTTGAATCCCAGTTGATTGAAACCATGTTGCTCAACTACCTCAACTTTCAATCGCTTATCGCAACCAAGGCCTACCGGATCCGCTCCGTAATCGGAGATAAACTATTTGCCGATTTCGGATTACGAAGAGCACAGGGTCTGGGGGGAATTCATGCCAGCAAAGCGGCAATCATCGGCGGGGCCAATTCAACCTCCAACGTTTACGCCGGCCTTCAATACAATATCCCGGTAACCGGAACACAGGCTCACTCCTGGGTACAAAGTTTCCCAAATGAATTGACTGCTTTCAGAGAGTTTGCCAAATACAATCCCAATAAGACAGTTCTTTTAGTAGATACTTATAATACCCTTGAAATCGGGTTGCCCAACACCATCACAGTGGCAAAGGAAATGAGAGAACGCGGAGAAGAACTAAAAGGAATCCGCCTGGATAGCGGCGATCTTGCATACCTCAGTAAAAATGCCCGTAAAATGCTGGATGAAGCAGGATTCCCCGGAGTGAAAATTTTTGCCTCAAACCAATTGAATGAACATGTTTTAAAAAGCCTGAACGAACAAGGAGCTTGCATTGATGCCTATGGCGTTGGAACCGAACTGGTAACCGGAGCACATGATGCTGCTCTGGACGGAGTATATAAACTCTCGGAATGTAACGGTATTCCCCGGATGAAATTATCCGAAAACATGGAAAAAATAACCCTCCCGGGAACGAAAAATGTATACCGCTATTACGACAAGAAAGGATTATTCTGTTGTGATGGAATTCATCTTGTAAAAGAAGACATGGAAAAGGCTGAAATGATTTATCATCCTTTGTATCACGAGAAAAAAACATGTGTAAAAGAGTTAAAAAAAGAACTGCTGCTTCATAAAGTATTCGATAATGGAAAAATACTTATCAATCCGAATAAACCGGAAGAATCATTCCAATACCTGAAAAGCAGAATGAATTTGTTGCCGGAGGAAATGAAACGCTTTATCAGTCCCCACATATACAAAGTCGGAATATCAGAAGATCTTTATAATTTACAGGAAAAGCTTAAAGAAAAATTCTCTTTGCACTAAATTTCAATGCCATGAACATTACCCGCCCGACATTTTATATCGAAATAGAGAAAGTATTGGAAAATATCTCTTTGATGGCCGAAAAAGCACAAAAGAGCGGTGTCCGGTTCCGGCCTCATTTCAAAACCCACCAAAGTGCAGAAATCGGCAACTGGTTCCGGGAATATGGCGTTACAGCAATAACGGTCTCATCGGTTGAGATGGCTGGATATTTTGCCGCCCACGATTGGAAAGACATTACCATTGCTTTTCCGTTCAATCTATTTGAGGTTGATCAGGTAAATGAGTTAGCCTCTGAAATTCACATCAACCTTCTTCTTGAAAACCTGACTACCGCTCATTTCCTGGAGAAAAAGCTGGAGAACAGCGTTGGAATATTTATCAAGATTGATACCGGGACTCATCGCACAGGAATTCTTCCCCATCAAAAAGAGATATTGGATGAATTGATCCATTTTATCCGAAATTCACAAGTATTGAATTTAAAAGGATTACTTACCCATGCAGGAAACAATTACGAATTAAAAGGAAAAGATGCCATCCTTGCCAACCACAAAAAATCAATTGCCATATTAAACGAAGTTGCCCGCCGCTACCGGTCATTATTCCCTAACCTGCAACTTTCCATCGGCGATACTCCGGGTTGCTCTCTTGCCGATGATTTTAAGGGAGTGGATGAAATCCGGCCCGGCAATTTTATTTTTTATGATTTAATGCAACTCAACTTAGGAACTTGCAGTAACTCACGAAATTTTTAACCGGATTAATATTGGCGATACGGTGCGTATTGTCCCCGTTCACTCCTGCCTCACGGCAAATCTTGCCAATAAATATCTTCTCAGTTCGGGGGAGTGGATCACGAATATACACAATCCATAACCGTATTGTTAACCCTAATTGATCCTGAAACGTGGCTTTAGAATGTACTTATTAATACATATATTTAAATCATTGATTGTTTATACCGTGTTTACCATTCCGATTTACTGTATTACTTTAGTCAATTCAACATCAAACATGCCGGAAAATTGTTTATATCTGATTCCGATAAGAATGATTCTGTATTAATTTACACCTGCCCGAGCATCCCGAAATCCAATCTAAAGAATCCGGTAATTGTCTATTTTGTGTTAAGATTTGGATTCTAAAATAAAACGGAATGACTAAACATTTACTTAAAAGCGACGTTCATGCCCAGAACTGAAACAGTTGCATTGATGACCAAAGGATTTCAGAAATACATACGGTTTATGACATAACCAACGCAGCATGGATAAGCTGTTTAAGTGGATTAATGGCAGTTCTGATTTTTAAATTTTAAAGGATGTTTATCATGGATCACTTAAACAATGTTAACATTGCCGGTATTGAAAGAGTTGTGGAAGGAATAAGAACACTGAAAATTAAAATGCCATCGGCCAACAGCGCCATTGACCTGGTTGTAATCCCAAATATTATTTCAACAATCATTGTCAGGGCTGTAAGAATTACTACCCACAAGGTTTTATGTTCATGCCTATGGCTGTGTGAAGTCATAATAAATATTTAAACACAAATTTGAATTGAGCAATCACAAATCCTTTCCCTGATTGAACTTTGAGAAATAATTACCTGAATTTAAGGACCCGGATTGAATTGAAAACAGCGATCAGGGCCACTCCCATATCCCCAAATACTGCTTCCCACATGGTAGCAATTCCCAGTACACCAAGGCTTACAAAAAGAAGTTTAACTCCCAATGCAAAGAAAATATTCTGCCAGACGATCGTTCTGGTCTTTTGGGCAATTTCAATGGCTGAGGCAACTTTAGAAGGAGAATCGGTCATAAACACCACATCGGCAGTTTCAATTGCAGCGTCGGACCCCAAAGCCCCCATCGCGATTCCGATGTCTGCACGGGCAATTACTGGTGCATCATTGATTCCATCGCCCACAAAAGCAACTTTCCCTTCATTGCGATCGATCAAATCTTCTATATGCTTGACTTTTCCCTGGGGAAGCAACTCTGCAAAGAATTTGTTGATCCCTAACTTTTTTGCATAAGATTCAGCAGAAGTCTTGTTATCACCAGTTAGCATCACCGTTGAAATTCCTTTTTTCTTCAAACGGTCGATGGCATCGGCTGCATCCTCTTTTACATTATCGGATATGATGATATTCCCTGCATATGTCCGGTCGACGACAACAAATACGACCGTCCCGTCTGCATCACATGTTGTATGTTCAATCTTTTCTTTATGGAGCAGTTTATCGTTCCCGGCCAGGATTTCTTTATCATCAATAAGCGCTTTTACACCATGACCGGACAGTTCTTCTACCGCAGAAATTCTTACTCCGTTAATTTCATTCCCGTAAGCTTCTAAAATTGACTTCGCAATGGGATGATTGGAATGAGATTCGGCAAGCGCAGCATATTCTAGAATCTGCAATTCACTATACCCGTTTGCAGTTGAAATTGATGAAACTTTAAACTCACCTTTGGTTAATGTTCCCGTTTTATCAAAAACAACGGTTCCCACCTGCGTAAGGGCATCAAGGAAATTAGATCCTTTAACGAGGATCCCCTTCTTTGAAGCGTTGCCTATCCCCCCGAAATAGCCTAAAGGGATGCTGATGACAAGCGCACACGGGCAGGAAATGACTAAGACGACCAAAGCACGGTAAAACCAATCGTTAAACGTAGCACCTGCGACCAGCAGAGGAGGAAGCAGAGCAAGCAAAACCGCTCCGAATACCACAACCGGTGTATAATACCGGGCGAATGAGGTAATAAACTTTTCGGTTTTTGCTTTTTTTGAAGTGGCATTTTCTACCAGTTCAAGAATTTTAGAAACAGACGATTCGCCAAATGTTTTTTCAACCTCTATAGTAAGTAAACCTGTCTGGTTAATCATTCCTGCCAGCACTTCATCGCTCACTTCTATTTTTTTGGGTACGCTTTCGCCCGTCAAGGCAGAGGTGTCAGCGAAAGAGGTCCCTTCTAGTACGGTTCCGTCGAGGGGAATTTTTTCTCCTGCTTTAACGATAATGATATCACCGATTTTCACTTCTTCGGGAGATACTGTTTTTATTTCTTCATCAATTTTCAGATTTGCGTAATCAGGTTTAATTTCCAGAAGCGATTTGATTGATTTCCGTGACCGGTTCACAGCCATATCCTGAAACAGTTCGCCAACAACATAAAACCACATTACCGCCACTGCTTCCGCCATTTCTCCGATAAGAATGGCGCTCAACGTTGCTACAGTCATTAAAAACTGCTCGTTAAAAACCTCTCCTTTAATGATCATTCGTATGGCGTTGGTAATAACCTTCCACCCACTGATTAAAAAAGCCGGGATAAAAATCAAATATTCCAAAAGCCTGTAAGGCGAATTGTGCAATTCCTCTTGAAAAACAATTCCCGAGACCAGAAGGACAAGAGAAGATACCGCCTTGATGATCGCTCCCTTATTTTCAATAATTTCACTTTTGGCAACCAGGTTTCGTGTGTCTCCGTCTTCAATTAATTCAACTTCCGGTTCTATCTCCTTTATTCTGCGTATCACCTTTTCCAAATCGTCAGTTTCGATGCTGATTGAGGAGCCGGCAAAATTCACTGAAACAAACCTTACCTCCTCAAGCTTTCTAACACCTTCTTCAATTTTTGCAGCACAAGATGCACAATCAATATTTATTAAAGGATATTTTTTCATGATATGTTTCTCCCGTTCCTGATCATCAAACCTGTTTAGCCCGGATGATTCATCTATTCTCTTATTCAGACGATATAAAATCTACATCAAAGATAGGAAGAAACAGATGCAACCTGGTTGCAAAGTTATGCCTGACAATTCGCACAGACACCTTTTACAACCATATTTATGCTTTCAAGGGAGTAATTATTGGGAAGATTAATAGCCGGGACCGGGATCTCATTCAAACAAAAAGTCTGATGACATTTGGTACAAAGAAAATGGACATGCAGGTCTTCAGGATCACATTGGCAGGCATCCTGGCATAAGGCATATTTTACCGAACCGGTACCATCGTCAATACGATGGATTAATTTCTTTTCTTCAAAGGTTTTTAAAGTCCGGTAGAGCGTCGTTCTGTCAGCTTTTTCGAATAGCAGTTCCAGTTCTGGTAAACTAATTGCAGCGGTGTGTTCGGAAAATACCTTTAAAACCAACTGTCGCATTGCAGTTGGTTTAATATTTTTAGCTTGTAGTTTGTCATTTAATTCGTTGCCATTCATTATAATCCATTCAGGTTGAAATATTAAAAATAGGATTTAAATCTCAGGGATTTCCTTCAAGACTGCCAATAAAAATTCCCAAAATTTTTTCACTGACGCAATTTCCACTTGCTCATCCGGAGAGTGTGGATAACGAATGGTCGGCCCGAAAGAGATCATGTCCCAATTAGGGTAAACAGCTCCCAGCAGTCCGCATTCCAGTCCTGCATGAATTGCTTTCACTTCAGGAACTCTCCCGAAATTTTGGTTGTAAACCTTTTTCATCAATTTTAAAATTTCCGATTCAGGATTGGGCTTCCAACCGGGATAAGCTCCGGACAATTTTACTTCTGCATCTGCCAACCGGAACACACTCTCAATTTGCTCACACACATCTTCTTTGGCCGAGTCGACAGAACTCCGCACGAGGCAGTTCACATAAATTTCTCCATTTTCGGAATGAACCGAAGCCAGGTTATTAGAAGTTTCTGTTACTCCGGGCATCGTATCACTCATTCGAATCACCCCGTTGGGGCATCCGTAAATCCCATTGATCAGATCATCCTGCACCATCTCTTCGATCAAGGAACCGGGCATCTCTGTTTCGCCCATAACAAATTGAATATCCGGTTCAACCATGGATAGCTCGTCCTTAAAAACCGACTCATATTTTTGGGCCAGTTCTTTTACATCTTCCACATTGGCTTCCGGAACGACTACGGTTGCAAATGCTTCTCTTGGTATTGCATTTCGCAAATTTCCCCCTTCGATTGAAGCCAGACGTAAACCGAAACTTCGAACCGCTTTTTTCAAAAAACGGAACATCAATTTATTTGCATTCCCTTTTCCTTTGTGGATATCAATCCCGGAATGACCTCCTTTTAAACCGGTAAGCGCCACATAAAAGGCCTTGACTCCTTCCGGCACGTTAACTTCTGTATAGGTAAAATTAATGTTGACATCTATTCCACCGGCACACCCGACACACAGCTCGCCTTCCTCTTCCGAGTCCAGATTCAAGAGAATACCCCCTTTCAACCAACCGGTCCGGATTCCAAAAGCACCGGTCATGCCTGTCTCTTCATCAGCAGTAAAAAGAGCTTCAACAGGGCCATGTTCCAGATCCGTTGAAGCAAGAAGTGCCATGGCTGCTGCAACGCCAATTCCATTATCAGCACCCAGGGTAGTCCCATTGGCTTTAACCCATTCTCCGTCAATATAAACATCAATCGGGTCGTTTTCGAAATCATGAACTGAACTGCTGTTAGCCTGGGGCACCATGTCGAGATGTCCCTGTAGTACCACTGTTTTCCGGTTTTCCATCCCGGGAGTCGCCGGTTTCCGAATTAAAATATTACCAGCTTTATCCTTTTCCGTTTCAAGACCTAACTTTTCCCCGAAGTTCATCATGAACGACCTGATTTTCTCTTCTTTTTTTGAAGGCCGGGGAACCTGAGTTAATTGATAAAAGCACTCCCAAAGCAATTGGGGTTCAAGTTTTTGAATGTCTTTACTCATAACAACCGTGATATAAATTTTTTGAAAAGGATTTAAATAAAAAAGAATCCGATCTATATTGAATCGAAAAAGTCAAAACCTTACGATTTACTTTTGATAAAAATTCTGTTTATTTTTTCTGATCTTTCAATGAGATATTTTTTATTGCACCGGTAGAAGGGTGAAGCTCAATCGAATAATCTCCGCCCAGATAGATTTCAGGAAACGCAGCAATCGTCCCAAACTGGGGAAGGACAGCCCTCTTATCAGCCAAAAGATTACCGGAACTCATCAACCTGATTTTTCCGCTTCCCGGTAATCGATAATAAATCCCGGAGCTTCCCGCGTAAGGGTTTTCAAATTTGGAAGCAATTGCAGCCTGAATTCCGGCCAATGAATTATCTTTAAGAATTTCCAGCACAATAGGACGCGCTGACAAATCAGTGGAAGGCACCACTCCTTTTTCAGAAGAAAACCGGAAAATCACTTCTCCTTTAACACTTTTATCTTTGGGTGTATACTCATATACAAACCGATAACGCTGCTTAAAAGATTTCCCCATAAAAAGAGCCACGTACTCATTTTCCAAAGCCTTGAGTTCATTCACCATAATCTGATAGGCCAGTCCATCCGGATGCAACTGTTCGTATCCTGCAGCTAAGGTTTTAAAAAGACGTTTGCGTATTTTTGTGATATCATGTGCCGCTTCAATGGCTTTCTCTTCAAGTGTTAATGGGATTTTAATGCCAACAGAATCAACTCCTTTAATAAAGGAATGCATGGACCGGTCCGGAAAAATAATATCGGGAATTGAATCGCCTTCAATAAAAGTGCGAACAGGAGATGAGTATTCCGCAACCTGATTAACTGCAGTAACATTTACTCCCAGTAAAATGCCCTGAGAGGAAAGAGAAACCATTGCCGCCTTCTTTCCAACAGCCATAAAATAGGCATTGGGATCAACCTCACTATGTGTCTCTATTTCAAAATCCGTTAATTCCCATTTCACCTGATCTTCCGAAGGCGCGTTATTTAATCCAAGTAATTGATCGGCAAATTTATAATAAGGGCCATGAAAGAAGCTCTCTTTTTCTGCTTCAACAACAATTCTGACCACACTTCTTGGCAGAGCATAAACAATGCCCTCTTTATAAGGAGAATCTTCACTTTCTTTTTTTCGCTGTGCCAGAAGCGAATTACTTAAAAAGAGGCACAACAATGTAAGAACAATACCGTATTTCATGAGATTTTAATTAAGTTATTTTATTGGCGACATGGACGTTCCCCAAAAATAACACAAAGTTTTCCATTTGTTTCATAAACTTTGTTAATCATTGCATTACTCGCGAATTTTTGCAAATGATTTCCCCAAAAAGGTAATCAAATCGCCGGCAATTATGCTTTCCATCGACTCTTCTTTCACCGCCAGGTCTCCTGCCAGGCCATGCAGGTAAACACCCAACAGGGCTGAATTTTCCGGGGAGTACCCCTGGGCTAACAAGCCGGTAATAATTCCTGTTAAAACATCGCCGCTGCCAGCGGTTGCCATTCCGGGATTTCCGGTTGAATTAAAGATGAGTCGTCTGTCCGGACAGGCAATGGTCGTATGCGCACCTTTCAATACAATATAGCTATGATATTTTTCAGCAAAATCAGACAGCACCTCCAGTCGTTGGTATGAATTTTGGGTTGGGCCAACCAAACGTTCAAACTCTTTGGGATGAGGAGTTAACACAGAATTACGGGGCAGTTCATTGAACCAGTCCTTGTTCTCCCCTAAAATATTTAACGCATCGGCATCGATCACCATAGGGCGGTCGCATGTTTCAATCAAATGAAAAAGCGCCTTTTGCGTATTTCGATGAACATCCAAAGCCGGACCTACTCCGACTGCAGAAAAACGGTTCAAATCAGGAAATCCGGAAAAAAGAATATCCGATTCATCGATGGAAACCATAGCTTCCGGTACGGTATTATGAATAATTTGGTAACAAAGACGCGGAACATGAGTAGTTACCAGCCCAACCCCAGCCCGCAAACAGGCTTTGGATGCAAGAACAGCAGCCCCCATTTTCCCATAACTTCCGGTAATTAAAAGAGCGTGCCCGAACGTTCCTTTATGCGCAAAACGGTTTCTGGGCTTTATTATATTCTTAACCTCCTCCTGTTCAAGATAAAGCCAATTCGTTTTAGTATCTGAAATTTTTCTTTTACTCAATCCGATGTTCAAAACGATCCATTCGCCGACAAAACACTCATTTTCAGGAAATAAAAAACTCAGCTTTGGAAATTGAAAGGTTAGTGTATAATCAGCTTCTACAATGCTGCCTGGGTCATTTAAAGAATTGTCTTCTCCAAATAAACCGGAAGGAATGTCAATGGATATGACTTTGGTTTTTTGGCGGTTAACGTATTGTACAATTTTTGAAGGGAGTCCCTGCAATTGCCGGGTCAAACCGGAACCAAAAAGACCGTCAATTATGATCTCATCCGGGGCAACATCAGGCAGTTCCGTTTCTTCCGAAAGAAATTGAACAACAGCTTTTCCCTGTTCCGTTAACCGGTTGTAATTAATTGACGGGGAACCTTTTAAACCTTTCCCCAAATCAAGAATATAAGTGCGTACCTGAAATCCTGTTGCAGCCAGCATTCGCGAAACAGCCAGGGCATCTCCCCCATTGTTTCCAGGTCCGGCAAAAACGACATATTTATTGGTTTGAGGAAATTTTCCAAGAAGCCAATCGGTAACTTCCATTGAAGCCCTTTCCATTAGATCAATATCAGCGATCCCTTCATGCTCAATGGTATAAGCATCGATCTCTGCAATCTGCCTGCATGCAAAAATTTTTCCCATAATAGAAATTAAGATTCAGGAATTAACGTTTCAGAACAAACTTACACAATTTTATGAACAACCCTCAGAATCATTGGTTCGCCCAGTTTTCTGAAAACCTTGAAGCAGGCTTTTGTTGGTGCATCATTTTTCCCATTTTGTTCAATCACCAGATTAATATTCCTCATAACTTCTACTCATTTTCAGACTGTCCTCTCATCCATAAAAATATTTTCAGGAATAGATAAATCCCTCCTTTACGAAATTTCTTATTTTCGCATGAATTCCATTGTGTTTCTCAATATAACATACTTTATGCTTAGAAAATTAAATCATCCAAAAGGACTGATGGTTCTTTTCTTTACGGAAATGTGGGAACGTTTCAGTTATTATGGAATGCGGGCACTTTTGGTTCTTTACCTGACATCAAAAGTGATGGATGGAGGTTTTGGGCTGGAAAGGTCTGCTGCGCTGGAAATTTATGCGATTTTCACGGGACTGGTTTATTTAACTCCCATATTTGGGGGGCTGATATCCGATAAACTTCTGGGTCAAATCAAGTCGATCTACATCGGGGGAATCATCATGGCGTTTGGCAACCTTGCATTGGCTTTTTCCGAACTGGGAGAAAATATGGAAGCCCGGGAATGGTTTCTGAATTTTGGGCTTGGTTTGTTGATCCTGGGGAATGGCTTCTTTAAACCCAATATTTCGACCATTGTTGGAAAACTATACAGTGATACAGATCCACGCAAGGATTCTGCCTTTACCATCTTTTACATGGGAGTTAATATCGGTGCTTTAATTGCACCAATAACTTCCGGATGGTTGGGGGAGAACATAAGCTGGTTTTATGGATTTCTTTTAGCTGCAATTGGTATGATTACCGGAGTGCTTTGGTTCTTCCTTAATCACCAACATCTGGGATCGATTGGCTTTCCCCCTTCCCGAAAATTCGGGGAAAATAAAGCAGACCCAATGTTATTTAAAAACGACTGGATGGATATTGCGACCTGGATTATTGGCTCTTGTGCTTTTCTTTACGCTGTATTAAAAGGATTGATTTTTATTCCGGAAGCTATTTTAAATATCATCTTCATCGTTGCAGCAATTGCCGGCGTTCTTGCTTTATCCTTCGTGATCCTAAAAAACACAACCGGCACCACGGAATGGAGCCGTGTTTCTGTAATCCTGATCCTTACTTTCTTTAATATCTTTTTCTGGGCAGGATTCGAACAAGCCGGGGGGACTTTTAACTTATTTGCCCTGGAAAGCACCAATCGAATGATTTTCGATTGGGAAATTCCTGCCAGCTGGTTTCAAAGTATTAATCCTCTATGCATCATTCTTTTTGCTCCGGTTGCCTCAGCTTTATGGATCGGACTGGGCAAAATAGGGAAAAACCCGATTATTCCGGTGAAATTTTCCTATGGTTTCCTATTGTTGGGATTCGGTTTTGTGATCATGCAAATGGCCGGCAACAAGGCCGGTTCAGGAATCACGGTCTCCCCGATGTGGCTGGTGCTGGTTTACCTGGCTCACACTCTCGGGGAATTATGCCTAAGCCCCATTGGATTATCAATGATTTCAAAACTGTCTCCACCAAGAATCACAACAGTAATGATGGGGCTGTTTTTTGGGAGTACGGCACTTGCTAATTACATGGCAGGGGTCCTTGAAAACATACTTCATAAATATTTACCTAACCTGCACCTGTTCTACTTCCTGACCATTACTTCATTAGCAACCGGAATCGTATTGTTGCTAATTTCTCCAATTCTTAAAAAGATGATGAAGGGGGTGGAATAAAAAAATATTT
>Ga0180435_10004660_pt1 | contig 13491 bp, 13 predicted proteins | sample SS_ome_3_FD_132467 | JGI IMG/M metagenome (GOLD analysis project Ga0180435, IMG submission 132467) | Hypersaline lake sediment archaeal communities from the Salton Sea, California, USA - SS_3_S_1 metaG | ecosystem: Environmental > Aquatic > Non-marine Saline and Alkaline > Hypersaline >... | reverse complement strand
TGTTTAAATAAGTAAAGATCTTTCTACTTAACGATTCAGATTTATGCGAGATTGTGACAACCGCTATGGAGTTGATTTCATCAACATAAAAACTAGACTTTTACGGAACAGTGTGCCATATTATTATATATGGCACGGTCATTAATTATCCCTAACCCGGGGAACGATACGATTGAAGAACTTAAGCTGGTTTCCCGGGTTGGTTCTAGTGAAACTGCAACACGATGTACTGCCATTCAAATGCTATTAGCTGGAGCTACCAGAGAGCTTGTTTGTCAAGTGTTGCTGGTAACCAACCAGGCCTTACGAAAGTGGATCAATTGTTTCAACCTTTCTGGTGTTGATGCTGTCGAAAGGATGTTGAAAAAAAATGGTATACGGAATTAGAAAACAAATTTCAGGATATCCGCTGTAATGAATATGTCATTATGCTTGACCATAGCCACATGATCATAGCCAATATCGGCATAGCCCCGGTAGGGGCAGACCTGCGTGTCTGCCCGAAAGGCGACCTGCAGGGACGTATTTCAGTTTAAGGTTGTGGGAATAAGCAATCGGAGAATAAATTAGGATCAAAGGCACCGGAAAAGAAAAAGTTATGCCCTATAAATTCAAGGGGAAACGATTTGGTTGCGGCAGCATCTCCCGGAATTGTCGACGCCACAAATTATGTCTACAAGCATTGCTTTATGGATCGATGCGCAAGTCCAACCACCTGCCCTGGGTGAGCGATTCCAGTTCATCGGGTTTCAGCTGAAATACGGCAAAGGGCGTGCCGGCCGCGGCCCAGATGACGTTATATTGCTTAAGGTCCGGATCCAAAATGGTTTTAAGGGCATCCTTATGGCCCGCTGGCGGAATGCCGCCAATGGCAAATCCTACTTTCTCTTTCACATAGTTGCCATCGGCTTTGCCGAGTTTTAAACCGGTTGCTGTCTTTATTTTGGCAACATCCACGCGATTGATTCCCGAAGCAATCACCAAAATCGGTTCATGGGTGGTTTTTTCCTTGAACACCAACGATTTGGCAATTTGGGCGACACGGCAACCGATGCTGTCGGCTGCCTCCTGGGCGGTCCGGGTGGAACCGGGCAGTTCCTTGACTTCAAATGAGAAGCCTTTGGCTGTAATAAAGTCCTGAACGCGTTGGGCACTGTCGCGTAATTCCTTGGTCATAATTTTAATCCGTTAAGAATGTCAACGACCTCCGACCGTGTCGGTGGCTTATGATTAGAGTCAATCAAAGCTCAGTTGCCATTGCTGTCCTCGCTGCCGGTTGCCTTTGATCTACGGCCTTTGAATCGATGAAACCCGGTACCCATTGCCTGCTGGGCTACGCCGATCACAACAAAAGCTTCGGGATTAACGTCACTCACCACCTCTTTGAGTTCATATATTTGGGCCCGGTTCAAGGTACAAAAAACCATGGCCCTTTTTTTTCCGGTATACGCGCCGGTGATGTCCCAAAGACTGACACCGCGACGAAGCCGGTGCATTAATGCATTGGCCATTTCCTGGGGTTGATCGGTGACGATGCTGGCAGTGCGCACAACACTGGGGCCTTCCAGGGCAAAATCAGAGGCCACGCCGGCAACCATCAGCACCAAAATGGCATGCAAAGCAATATCCCAAGTGAAAATAAAGGCTGCCGCCAGGATGATTGCGCCGTCGACATATAGATAGACCTGACTGAGTGGTATGCCGGTGTTGCGTTGAATAATACGGCTGATGATGCTCGTTCCGCCGATCGTGCCGCCGGCTCGGTATATCAATCCGCTGCCAATACCGGTAATGACACCGGCATAGATAGACCCCAGCAACATGTCCGGTGTCAAGGGATAGGTATCCAGAAGTTTAGGTACGATGTAGGCAAGAAAGTCGGTCGTCACTGAAAAAATAAACACTGAAAAAATCGTGCGGATCAAAAACCGCCAGCGCCCCAGAAAATAAAAACCGACAACCATCAAGGGAATATTCAGCAAGAGAAATAAAACACCGGTCGGGAGGTCAATGAATTTCCGGATGATAATGGCGATCCCGGTAACACCGCCGGCCGCCAAATTAAACGGCACCTGGAACATGCTGAACCCGATGGCGACAATCACGGCACCCAGGCTGAGGGTGAATACCATCCGCAAGACCGATATAATCTGGTCCTGAGAGATTGCCCGAAGATATTTAACAAAATGGCTGAATTTCATCATCACATACCTAATCAAAATGGGTTGAATCTTTTTTTAAGTCAGCCAACGACCACCGACCTTGTCGGTGGCTTATGATTGGCGTGAATCCTTATCATAGCCCCCCGGACTCTTGGGGATAGTATTTTTTGTTTCCTGTTTATCCAAAGCGCCATCGGCGGATTGGACATCCGGTAATACATCCTTGAAAACGGCTCCGTAGATCTCCCATACGGTTACAAAAAGGGCTGCAATAATGGGACCGATGATCACACCCACGACACCGAACATGACAATGCCGCCCAATGTGCCAAACAGAATCATGAGTTCATGCATCTGGGTATCTTTACCCACCAGGATGGGACGCAGAAAGTTATCGATGCTGCCCACCACGGCAGCACAGAAAATGCCCAGACCGATGGCTTTGATAAAGCTGCCGCTGACTGCGAGAATAATTACAGCCGGCCCCCATACCAGTACCGAACCGATACCGGGAATGAACGACAAGACCGCCATAATGGTCCCCCAAAATACGGCACTCGGTATGCCCACGACGGCAAAGGCAATTCCCCCCAGAACCCCCTGGATCAAGCCAATGACGGCGGTTCCCTTGAGGGTGGCCCGAGTCACGGAAGTGAACTTATCCAGCATACGGCGTTCATCGTGGTCTTCCAATGGCAGGTAATATAGCATTTTGTTAATCAGTTTATCACCATCCATCAAGAAGAAAAACATGGTGTAAAGCATGATAAAGAGCATAAACAGAAAATTTACCGTACCATAGGTAACCGATTGCAGCCGGCCGATGAGAAAACCGCTGAGGGCCCCCACCATTTCACCTGCTTTTTGAAGAATCTGGTTGCGATAAGGCTCGATGTTGTCGATATAGGGCATAGATTGGATGAGATTGGATATGGCATCCGGTTCCGACAATTGCCGCTCAACCCAGGGTTTAACCGCCTGACCGACCTTAATTGCCTGGGCGGTCACAATGCCGGTGAGTGCACCCAGGGGCAGGATGATGACCAATACAATAATTACCAGGGTGCACAGGGATGCCAGGACGCGTAGACCGCCAAACCACTTTATAATTCGTCTGTAAAGTGGATAGGCCAAAGACGAGAAGATGCCGGCCAGAAAGATGGCCATCAGAAATTGTCGGATCATGGACAGAAAAAGGGCTGAAATAAATAACACCAGGAACAGCAAGACCCACTTGTTGGTAACCGCCTTTTGCATAGCTTTCCTCCTGTTGTCGTCCGCAAACCTAAATTGAACGTTTCAAATTAGGTTACAATAAAATCGTTCTCACGATTTCATTCAGGGCGCCAAAATTTGCCGCTGCCAGGTATCGTTAATTAAAGAATAACGCTCGCGCTGATGAATCCAGTCAACGCGCCCCTCCCAAAATTCCATCTGCTCGGGAATCAGGCAATATCCGCCCCAGGAGTCGGGACAGGGGATCGGTTTGCCCCGGTACCGTTGTTTGACCTGATTGACTTTTTCTTTCAGTTCTTGCCTTCCCTTGACTTTACTGCTTTGCGGAACCGCAGCCGAAGCTATTTGATTCGCACGCCTGCGGGCTGTCCAGTCTGCTTCGGCTTCCCCGCGGGATAGCTTTACAACCTTGCCATCGATACGTACCTGGCGTGGTGGAAAATGCCAATAAAAAACCAATATTGCGTATGGATTGGCCTGCAGTTCCCGCCCCTTATTGCTTTGATAGTCGGTATAAAAAGAAAAACCACCCTGAACCATACCTTTGAATAGTACCGATCTGGCCGCGGGTTTGTTGTCGGGTGTTGTGGTTGCCAGGGTAGCGATATCCGGTCGCATTAGATTGGACCAGGGCAAGATAGACTCAATTATGCGCCGAATAAGCTGCAGGCCCCTTAAGCTGATGCGTTTTTTCGAAAACCTTTCAGTTCTGCCTGTCCGGGCCTGTCCATACCACTTGAAAAACAGCGCTATGGGATCCGAGTAGAAATCATTTCTTTGCATTGCGACCTCTGTTCATTTTGCGGGTGGTCCTATCTCGGGATTTATCCAATAAGTGTCCGCGGTTTAACGGATCTGGTTACGGGCTTCTCTGGCCAGGGATATAAACAACTTGCGGGGGTCATTGCCGTTTTCTTCAATGAGTTCGAGACTGGCATCGACGCAATCCGGGCAATAGATTTCGCCCTTTTTTGAAATGATTTCCTGCTTTGTGGCCGCCATGTCAAGCGCAGGCCGGTAAGGCCGGTGGGACAACATCGCCTCGATGACATCGGATACACATAAAATTTTGGCCTCCTGTTCGAGGTCTTTACCCATCAGGCCGTTCGGGTATCCGGAGCCGTCCAGGTGTTCATGATGAGTCAGCACCAATATGGAAACATCCTTACCCAAGGATTCGACAAAGGGGATATCTTTGATAATGTCATAGCTGGCCTGGGGGTGGACTCTCATTAAATCCATTTCCAGTTGCGTGAGTCTGGATGGCTTTACCAGCAATTCGACCGGAACAGCCATTTTACCGGTATCATGCAGCAAGCCGGCAACATTGATTACTTCGATGGTATCGGCTGAGAGATCCAACTTTCGACCGATACCCATGGCCAGAAGGGCGACGCGATGTTGATGGCCGGCCGTGTAGGGATCTCTTTTCTCGGTTAAGCGTCCCAATACTTTAACGGTTTCATAAAAAGAGTGTCTGAGACCGAGGGTTCTCTCACGAACCTCCCGTTCGAGTATGGCCTTTCTTTCTATGCGCTCTTTAATAAGCTCGTTACGCTCCACGCAACGCTTAATCGTATGGGTGAGAAGGCCGATGTTTATGGGCTTAACCAGATAGTCGCTGGCGCCGATGCGAAGTGCCTTGATAACATCATCTGTCGTACCGACACCCGAAAAAATGATGACCTGGGATACCGGGGAAATCCGTTTGACATGCTTTAAAATTTCAATCCCCGATGGTCCCGGCAGGTTGATGTCGGTGAGTACAATGTCCGGCGTCTCTTTTTCGAAAAGCGCGATGGCATCATCGCCATGGGTGGCAGTTAAAATATCAAAGTCGAGATCCTTTAATATACGGACAACCAAATCGAGCACCATTGGCTCGTCTTCAATGACCAGAATCTTGATTTTTTCAGGATCGTTTGGCATGAATTCTTTCGACATTCTGTCTTACGGCGTTACCGGCACCTGCAGGTATATGGGTATACCGCAGTGAAGAAAATTCGATCTGTTCAGTTCAAAGATATGGCGTCTGAAATTCTAATAAAATAAGATAGTAATGTCAATAAAAACCGCCTCTTAGGAAATGTCCGCAAAGTCGGTTACAGTCTCTGTCGTAAATAGAATGATCTGAACGACAGTTTGACCCCTAGCTTAATTCTAACGCCTTGATAGTGTTTTTCCCAATGGGTTAAAACCTTTAAAACCTATCTGGTTTAATATCAGCTGACTAAAGTGGTCCCCCCATCTACGGGGATCATCTGTCCGGTTACAAAGGCACCGGCGTTATTCACCAGCACGTCAATACTTTCCTCGCGTTCGGCCAGTGTGGCTGCCAATTCTTGAATGCCCGCCAATGAACTGCTATCGCCAGGTATGGCCGTGCATTCACCGTATTGAGATAATTCCTTGGCGGTTTCAATACAGGCAGCTGCCTTGCGTGCCGTGATACAAATCCGCGCGTCCCGGCCTCCAGGAAGCCACGTGCCATAGAAAAGCCCAATCCACGACAACCGCCGGTAATCACACCAATCTGGCCCGCTATCGAAAACAGAGATTTAAACATTGTTGCCTCCAAGTTTTTCTCATTCTACAATCTGATTTAGGTCCCTAGTCATTCCGCTTCAAGCAGGCCTATCCAGCATTTCAAGATGAAGCTCCTTACCGGTATAGGGATGCTGGTCAACCACAACTTCGTCCAGTTCGACGCCCAATCCGGGTTTGGTGGGTGGAATAATATAGCCCGCCTCCCATTTTATGGGCTCCTTGAGGATTTCAGCATGGAAGCCGCCCCAGGTTTGGATACTCTCTTGGATTAAAAAATTGGGACTGCAGGTACAAATTTGGATGTTGGCGGCACCTTCAATGGGACCGCAGTAAAGATGCGGGGCAATCTGCGCATAGTACGCTTCAGCCATGCCGGCAATCTTCTTGGCTTCCAGAATGCCCCCCACACGCCCCAAGGCCATTTGCAGTATGCTGGCTGCCTGCAACCCGAGCAACCGGGCAAATTCATATTTAGCGGCCAGCCGTTCCCCGGTGGCGATCGGAATGCTGGTAGACCGGGCTACGCGGGCCATCTCTTGCATATTTTCCGGCGGCACCGGTTCTTCAAACCAGAGTGGATCGAACTTCTCGAGTCGCCTGGCTAGCCGGATGGCACCAGACGCCGTCATCTGGCCGTGGGTGCCGAAAAGCAAATCACATTTCCCGCCAACGCCCTCACGAATTTTTCCCACGAAATTCTCGGTATGTTCCAGCGCTTCCAGCGAAAGCTGTCGGGGATCAAACGCCGAATAGGGCCCTACCGGATCGAACTTCACCGCAGTAAAGCCTTGCTGTACATATTCTGATGCGCGCTCAGCTGCCAGATCCGGATCACGGTAGACATCGGTTTTATCCGCTGCGCGGGGATAAAGGTAGGTATACGATCTAAGCTTTTCATGCACTTGACCGCCCAGCAATTCATAAACCGGTTTGTCGAGCTCCTTGCCGATGATATCCCAACAGGCCATCTCAATGGCACTGAGCACCGCCATCAATGACAGATCGGATCGCTGCGTGTAGCCACTTGAATAGACAATTCGCCAGAGTCGTTCAATTTTAAAGGGGTCGATTCCAATCACACAGCGTTCGCATACATCTGCAAGCATATGTTCGACAACCTGGGGATGAAAGGGCACGGAATAAGCCTCCCCAATACCTTCGATGCCGGTGTCTGTTTTCAGTTTGACAAAAATCCAATAACGCCCGCCAAAGTGCGGCGGTGGATTCCCCACAATAAAAGTTTTAAATTCGGCAATTTTCATGTACGTCGGTCTCCTTCACGACCTATTTCAACCCGGGATAATCTGAATGGATCTGCAGTGGTTATGATCTTAAAGCCATGGTGCTTTCATGATTTTCTTATCTAACTCTAGTCCGTGCCACGATTTCTTTTACCAGGTTTTCGAGCCGCCGGAGATAGAGCACTTCTTCATCTTGGTCACTAACGAAGTCCGTTTCGATGCCGCATTGATAATACGCTCTCTTTTGATCAAATTTTTGGATAACCCAGACAACCTGACCGCCGAAAGTAATCTGCCTTCCAATATGAATGATAACGTCAATGGGTGTATTAGGCGTAATGGATTGTGATGTACGCAGCTTTAGCCCACCGGTTGAAATTTCAGTGACAACAGCCGACACATTTCCAGCGGATGTTAATGCTTCTGCGGCCACCCTAATGGGATATCGTTTGTGTTTACGTCTGTCTTCCATATTCTCTAATTACTCACACTTAGGGGTATCCAGGCGACAATATTACCTTTACGTAATTTCATTTTTTTTAAGGTTCGTTATCTAGTGCTTGCTATTTTTTTACTGCAACTGCGTGTTTAGCTGTAAAGATGACAAACTACCATATGCCCACCAACCTTCAGTTCCTTCGGATCTTCCCTATGGCAGACCTTCATGACTTTGGGACAACGGGGATGGAAGCGGCATCCTTTGGGGGGTGACGAAGGAGACGGTGTATTCCCTTTGAGTACCGGTCGTGACTTGCGTGGAGCGCCGGGACGCGGCACTGCCGCAATAAGCGCCTGGGTATAGGGGTGCTTGGCGCCAAATATGATGTCGCCGGTCTTGCCGGCCTCCACGATGCGTCCCAGATACATAACCGCAATCCGATTGGCAATATGACTGACTACACTTAAATCATGTGAGATGAAAAGATAAGCCAAACTATATTTTTGTCTCAGCTCAAGAAGCAAATTAATAATTTGGGCCTGGATGCTCACATCCAGTGCGCTGACCGGTTCGTCGCAGACAATGAAATCTGGCTTCAAAGACACCGCTCTGGCAATATTGATCCGCTGGCGTTGGCCGCCGGAAAATTCATGCGGATAGCGGTACAACGCATCGGCATCCAGGCCCACATCTTTTAGGATTTGACGGGCGGCTGCCTCTCGATCTCCGTTTATCAATCCAAATTCGGAAATCCCTTCCGTCACGATATCGGTAACATTCATACGCGGATTGAGGGATGACAAGGGGTCCTGAAATATGATCTGAATTCGGCGCCGCAATTCGCGAAATTCCGGACGCGTCAAATTAGTTAGGCTGCGGCCATCAAACCGGATGGCGCCATCATGGCTTTTCTCCAACCCGACCAGTGTACGGCCCAAAGTTGTCTTGCCGCATCCGGATTCGCCCACCAGCCCCAGCGTCTCCCCTTTGTATATTTGCAAAGAAATACCATCTACGGCGCGCACATATCCGATGGTCCGCGACAAAACACCCCAGCGAATGGGAAACCATGTCTTGAGGTCATTGACCTCAATTAGAGGATTTTGGGTTTTATGAGTCATGTTGAATTATGCTTGTTGTTTCCACCATCATGCTGGAAAGCCTGGATGCCAGGATGCTGGGAAGCTGCTATCGGCTGTCAGCTATTAGCAGCTTTCTAGCGTCCCAGCATCATAGCTTTATAGCATTATAGCTTTATAGCCCGTTCCATTTCTCATTTTATGTTTCAAAAAACTTGCCTGCAATAAAACAAGCCGCCTGGTGCCCAGCAGATACCGGCACAAGCTCCGGCATCTCGCGGCTGCACCTGCCAAATGCATAGGGGCAGCGGTCGCGAAAGCGGCAGCCGGACGGATAATTCTCCGGGGAAGGTACACTGCCGGGAATCACCGCCAACTTAGCACCCTTGCCGTCAGACAGACTCGGGATCGACTTCAGCAAGCTGTGGGTATAGAGGTGCGCAGGCGCAGAAAATAGTTTGTCAGTGGTCCCCTTCTCCACGATTCTGGATGCATACATGACCAAAACCCGATCACACATTTCCCATACCACGCCCATATCATGGGTGATTAATAGAATAGCGGTGCGATCGGCCTTCATCTCGCGAATGAGTTCAAACACCTGGGCCTGGATGGTCACATCCAGGGCCGTTGTGGGTTCATCTGCAATAATCAGATCCGGATTCATCATCAAGGCCATGGCGATCATGATGCGCTGCTGCATGCCGCCGGACAGCTGAAATGGATAGGCATGCATCTTTTCAGCTGCATCCGGTATGTTAACTTTGCCCAACCATTCCAAAGAAATCTGCCAGGCTTCGGTCTTGCTTATTTCTCGATGCAGTCGGATGGTCTCTACCATTTGCTGACCGATGCGCTGCAAAGGCGACAGCGCCGATAAGGGTTCTTGAAAGATCATGCTGATTTCACGACCGCGAACCTTGCGTACGGCCTCGATACTGGCCTGCAGGAGGTTCGTGCCTTTAAAATCTACTTTACCACCTTCAATTACCCCGGGAGGCATCGGTACCAGCCGCAGCAGGCTTAAAGCACTGACCGATTTGCCGCATCCGGATTCTCCCACCAAGCCCACAATCTCGCCTTGCTGAATCTCAAAGGAAACATCGTCAACAGCCACAAAATTGGCTTCGTCCGTTTCAAAGGATACCTTTAAGTTAGAAACACGCAGTAACGTTTGCGTCATTATTCCAGCCTCGTGTAACGTTTGGGATCATAAGCGTTGCGGACCCCTTCGCCCACAAAAACGCCCAGGAGCATGACAATAAACAAAGCCAAAGACGGATACAATATCAACCACCAGGCCCAACGATATTGCTGGGCCTGAAAGAGTAATTCACCCCAGCTGGGCGTTGGCGGCGGCAACCCGAACCCCAAGTAGTCCAACGCGGCCAATGAGCCGATGGCCCCTACAAGCGAAAAAGGAAAAAAAGTGATCACCGGAACCATGCCATTGGGGAGAATATGTTTGAATATAATCTTAACCGTCGGCGCCCCCATACATTTGGCAGCCTCCACAAATGGCTGCTTGCGCAGCCTCAGAAATTCAGCCCGCATATAGTATGAAATGCCGATCCAGTTAAAGAGGCCATAGCAGAAAAGCAGCAGCGAAAAACTGCGGCCGTAAATCGATCCCATTAGAATCATGATATACAAAAAAGGAAGGGCGCTCCAGATCTCAATGACCCGTTGTCCGGAGATATCCAGTAGACCGCCATAGTAGCCCTGCAGGGCTCCGGCAGCAATCCCCAATACCATGGAACCGACCACGAGAAGCAGGCCGAATGACATGGATGTTCGCAAACCATATAGAATTCGGGACAAGACATCCCGACCGGCGCCGTCGATACCCATCAGATGGCCCTTGATGGGCCGGAATGGAAAACGGACATCTTCTTTGATAAAGGTGGCCCGGTATTTGCGCTCACCGAGGACCATGGTCAGGCTGTCCACTGGGCCTTGGTAGCGGTTTTGAACGTTTGCCCGAACGATCGCCTGTTCGGCCTCCGGCAAGGTACGCCAGATGGCATCAGCCTGGGACGATAGTTGGTCCGGTATCAACGCCAGCTCTCGATTAAAAATCAAATCAAAGGCCTGTGCCTGACTTTGGGAATCCTCTGCCAGATCCTCTCTGAAAGTAATCCGAACGGTTGTCGGCAATCGCTTGCGTTGCCTGTAAGTCGACACAGAAGCCTTTACCGGAAGGTTGCCGGGTCCACTTATTGAAACCGCCAGGGAGGGCGCTGCCAAATCCTGAAAACGCGCTTCAATAGCGGCTTTCAGGGTCGGCGATAAACGGAAAAAATCATTGATATTTTTATCTTTGAGGTCTTTATCATCAAGTCCCACAAATGATTTTAGCCGGAAGGCCCTGGCAATGGAAAAGTCTTTACGAATATTGGCCGTACCCACCATGGGAAGTGGTTTAAATGCAACCGTTACATGATCGGATACGTGGATGCGATCAGGATCGAGACTTTGAAAAGGACCATAGGGAATGGGCGCAAACAACATGAAATTTTGCCTATTGCCCTCGAAGCGCGAATCAGATCGAACCTGAAAGTAATCGGGCCGGGTCTGCTTGCCATTGTCTAAAAAAACATCTTCGGGATAGAATTTAAATACCGGGAAATAAGATTTGCCCTGAAACTGAACATACAAGGGTACATCATTGCAGATGAATTCGGAACCGAGGCTAAGCAGATAGAGAATTACCAAAACCCATAGGGATATATAGGCCCGTTTCATTTCTTTGAAACGCGCAATCCGCCGACGGGTCATGGGATTTTTTATAAAACGCCTTAGCATTTAGCGGCTAATTCTCCTGAAAATTGATACGCGGATCGATCAGGACATAGCAAAAATCCGAAAGGATATTGCCAACGAGCCCCAAGATTGCCGTTATGGAAAGAATCCCCATAAAAACCGGATAATCCCGGCCGACAATCGCCTCCAGGCTCAGGCGGCCCATACCGGGAATTTCAAACACCTGTTCAATGATGACCGAACCGGCAAACATGACCGTCAGGATCGATCCGAAACCGGTGGCAATGGGAACCAGGGCATTTCTGAGAGCATGGCCCCAGATGGCGCGCGAATAGCTACCGCCCTTGGCCAATACGGTGCGGATATAATCCCGGCCGATTTGCTCGATCAGCGAGTTTTTCATCAGCAACGTCAACACCGCAAAATTGCCAATCATGTAACACAGAATCGGTAGAAACATATGCGCACCGATATCCTTGGTTTTACCCCACAAGCTGAGTTGATCAAATCCATCCGAATGGAATCCGGATAGGGGGAAAATATCCCAAAGGCCTTCCACTGTGCCGGCAAACAGCATTTTAAGCACCATGCCGAAGGCAAAGGGTGGTATGGCATAACCCACAAAAACGACGATGCTGGAAACGATGTCAAAAGATCGGTCGTGATGCAGAGCTTTGAAAATACCCAAGGGAATGCAGATAAGATAGGAAAGGATGAAGCCGGTGATTCCGAATATGAGCGACACCTTGAACCGTTCTTGGATTAATTGCCAGGTAGTTTTATTGGGAAAGCGATAAGACTCCATTTGCATCCCCATGCGATCTGCTACCAGCCAATTCCAATAGCGTTTGTAAAATGGCTGATCAAAGCCGAAATGAGCTTCAATCGCCTCGCGCTGTTCTTCGGAAATGCTGGCAGCTGCACCGACATTGCCGCCGGATTCAGAGGCGCCGATACCACCGCGCATCTGCATGATCACCTGCTCCACTGGTCCGCCGGGAACAAATTGGATGATGGTAAAACAGAGCAGGGTAATGCCGATAAAGGTGGGGATAACCAGTAAAAACCGTCTGATAAAATAATCGAATCTTTCCATGGACCGCTTATAGCATTTCCGCGCCAGCTATTTCAAGAAAGGAAACGCAGTAGCTGTGCAGTCTGTTCGGCTAGTCGGTGCTACGAGAACCAAGTTATAGATTTTTAGGGACGTTCTAAACTTTTAAACTTATATAACTGAATTCAAGAAATAAGTTTAAAAGTTTAGAACGTCCCCAAAATTTTTATGCTCTAAGATCAGCTATGGCAATCAGCCCTAAGCTTTAAGCAGCTTATTGCTCCTGGCTTATTCCTGATGGCTTAATACCGCTTGCCTTTTTTCCTGCAAAACGATTAATATAGGCGTTCTAATGTGATCAAGTGCAACAATCGGGATCGAAAAGTGAGCCCAGATTTTACCATTTTCCAGTTCGATTTCGGTAACAATGGAAATGCGTTGATCCATTCTCATAACTAAACGTTTTACTGGTGTTTGAGCCAAATAAAACCGAGTAGCCATAATCCATAAGAAGGGACGTCCATGAACACTTTCAATACGGATGATATTGTTCCCGTTTCAGAATTAAAACAGCGTATTGCCGCTTTGCAGGGCCACCTCAACCAAAACAGATTTGATGCGGCCCTGATTCTACAGGCCACCGATTTGTTCTACTTTGCCGGGACGACTCAGCAGGGGCATCTGTATGTGCCCAAAGATGCCGAGCCCATTTTAATGGTGCGCAAAAGCTTTGAGCGCGCCCGGGCTGAATCCCAGCTCGAAATCGTCGAGCCCCTTGCCAGTTTGTCTGAAATCCGACCGATTTTGCAGCGCCATGGTTGTCGCCCGCCATCGAGCATCGGCATGGAACTGGATGTCCTGCCCGTCAATCTATATCGGAAATATAGCCAACTTTTTGCAGATTCGAAAATCGGCGATATCAGCCATGCCATTCGCCTGGTGCGTGCAATCAAATCACCCTACGAAATAG
>Ga0180435_10004659_pt1 | contig 13491 bp, 3 predicted proteins | sample SS_ome_3_FD_132467 | JGI IMG/M metagenome (GOLD analysis project Ga0180435, IMG submission 132467) | Hypersaline lake sediment archaeal communities from the Salton Sea, California, USA - SS_3_S_1 metaG | ecosystem: Environmental > Aquatic > Non-marine Saline and Alkaline > Hypersaline > Sediment... | reverse complement strand
GATTACTTACCAGATCCCCAAGGTGCATCAATTAGGATCACGCATGAGCCTGGCAATCCTCCCCTTTGAAATCAAGGGTGATCCTGGCATGGCCAGTGATATGGTATACGACAACCTCATCGATGCTTTTGTAAACCAGGAACGGTTCCACGTCGTGACCAGAGGTGATGAACTGGAGGCGGTCCTGCGAGAACAGAAATTAAGCCAGACCGATCTGGTAGACAAAAAAACAGCTGTTCAGGTCGGCAAACTGGTGGCGGCTGATACCATTCTCATGGGAACTGTTCGGGAGACCAGCGGTGCCATAGAAATCTACGCCCGTTTGGTCAATACGGAATCTTCCTCGATAATGGAAGCCAAAGATGTTTTCAGCCAGGACAAGTCCATTCCCCAGCTTCAATATATGACCAACGGCCTGGCCCTCAAGCTGAAGCACAGTTTCCCGTTGATCCAAGGCATGGTAATTCAGGTCAAAGGAAATGAAATTTATGCGGACTTCGGTAGCTTCAAACGCATTAAAAAAGAAATGCGCTTCATCGTTTTCCAGCAGGGAGAAGTTATCAAGCATCCGGTTACCGGCAAGGTGCTGGGCAGCGAAACAAAAGAGCTGGGTGTGGCCACTGTGGTGAATGTGTTCGAAGACATGTCCATTGGAAAACTGATTGCCGATTTCGAGGTCGGCGACATCAACGTGCAGGACCTGGTGATAACCAAGTGACGGCATTTCTTATTTCACCGCAGAGTCGCAGAGGACGCAGAGGACGCAGAGAATATAGACTATTAGCTTCCTTGGCATTAGGAAACAAGGGGCGTTGAATGTTACCGAATAAGCCATTAACACCTCATATTCTCATCCTGATGTTGATATGCGGATTGTCTACGTTAAGCCAGGCGCCCACAGCTAATGCCGGCAACGACAAGGAAGCGTTCATAAAGGCTGAGGCACTGCTCCAGGACAAAAGGTATCCGGGAGCGCTGGTGCTGTACGAGGAGATACTAACCCGGGACCCGTCGTTTGTATCAGCATATCCAGGTCTGATCAATGCCTATGTGGGCCTGGGAGACCTGGAAGGGGGGGCGGCCTTTATCGAGTCCCTCTACCTGGAAAATCCGGACAACGCCGGCATCAACTACGGCATGGGCTATGCATTGTACCAGCAAAAGGAGTACAAAACAGCGGCCGGCTATTTCGATCGGTCCATAAAACTGGATCCTGATCTGGCTGAAGCATGGAACAACCGGGCCGTCATCTTCCACTTTGTGGAACGCGATCACGAAATGGCGCGGCTCTACTACGAAAAGGCCGTTGTCCTGGCAGAAAAGGCAGGCAACCAGAGGGTAAAGAAAATTGCAAAAAATAATCTGGCCCATCTGCCTGAAAAGATAAAGGTTGTACCGGTCACGGAAACCCTCAGCCTGGAGGAGTATTTAAATCAATTTGTCTCCCTTGTGGAAAAAGGTGACAAGACCAAGCTGCAGGGGCTCGTATTGGGTCAGAAGGACAACAGTATCAAGGCCATGGACTGGCTCATGGAACAAGCTGAAAAGGCCCAGGGTCGAGGAGACAAAAAGAGCGAGACAAATGCTGTCGCCTTGGGAAAGATCCTTGCCAGCCAGTATGCCGCATGCTTTGAGAGTGATGAACTTTCGCTAAAACTGGAACAGTACCAATGACTGAAAAAATCGAAACAACTTGTGCGTCATGTGGCAAACCGCTCATCGTACCGGCAGCAGCCGCCGGTAAGGAAGCACGCTGCAAAGTGTGCCGTGGGAAGACACAATTCCAGAAAACCATCGACACTGAAACCAAAACAGCCACCATGCCCGGCACCATGACCCTCGGAAACAGCGTGGCCGCCACCAAACTGATCAAAGACCTCCTCAAGGTGGAACCCAGTGTTGACCTGAATCATAGACCCGGCAGCTCATTTGCCCCCCAAAATGATCAGTCTGCCGGCGAATCCCCCAAGTCTGTTCGCGACATTATCTCCCAGGCCCAAAAGGACACCAAATACATCATCGATAAAGTCATCGGCCAGGGCGGCATGGGCGCTGTCCTCGGTACCATCGACCAGGACATTCGCCGTAAAGTGGCCATGAAGGTGATGCTCCCGAAAAACAGGAGCGATACACTGAAAATCAGGCGCTTTCTCGAGGAAGCCCAGGTCACCGGCCAGTTGGAGCATCCCAATATCGTTCCGGTGCATGAAATCGGTATCGATGAAACCGCACGCATTTATTTTACCATGAAATTGGTGCAGGGTGAAAACCTTGAATCAATTATTACCAAATGTGCCGACGCCAATGAAACCTATGTAAAAAAATACAGCCTGGGCGTCCTTCTGCAACTGTTCATGAAAGTGGTTGACGGCATGAGCTATGCCCATGCCAAAGGTGTGCTGCACCGTGATCTCAAGCCGGAAAACATCATGGTCGGGAACTTTGGCGAAGTCCTGGTCATGGATTGGGGCATCGCCAAAATACTGGGACAGGAAAGTACCCTGAGTAGTGATGCAGATACTGAAACAAAGAAATCCAACCGGCAAACCATGACCATGGAAGGCCGCATCATGGGGACACCCGCCTATATGTCGCCGGAACAGGCATGTGGCCATATATCGGAGCTGGATCAGCGCAGCGATATCTTCTCACTGGGTGGTATGCTGTACAAGATTCTTACGTTTTGTCACCCTTATGAGGGCCCGACAATCGAGGAAGCGCTGGAACAAGCCCAGGACTTCGACCTCATTCCACCGGACGTGAGAACACCAGAAAGAAACATTCCGCCAGAACTCACCGCCATTTGTATGAAAGCCATGGCATATGACAAGGAAGACCGCTACGAAAATGCTGCTGAAATCAATACCGACCTCCAGCTCTACCTGGACGGCAAAAGCGTATCTGCCAAAAAAGACAGCCTGCTGACAAAGACCCGCAAGTGGATCGTTAGAAACAAAATCGCTTCCGCCGGCATCGCAGCCGCGATTGGTTGTCTCATTGCCGGAATGATCGCAGCCACCCTATACCAAGACCGCCTGCGCCAGGAAAAAATAGCCGCCCTCTATAAAAAAGCCGCATCCGACATTGATACGGAAAATTACGAATCTGCCGAGGAAACCTATTTTGCCATCCTGGGGTTGGACAGCGGCAACCCAAAAGCCCGGATAGGCATTTCCAGGGTCAGTGGCAAGTCCCTGGCCGCCAAAAACAAACGCCTGGCGCAAGACACCCTGGCCGAGGCGGAAACACTTTATGCTAACGCAGCCTATCAGGACGCTTATGACGCCTATATCGCCACCCTGGCACTGGATCCGGAATCTCAAAACGCTCGCCGGAAAATACAGACTTCTGCTGTAATGGCTGACAAGCAAAAGCTACTGGCCAAAATCCCGCCGATACTGGAGGAAACCACTGCCATCAGTGAAGAGATAAAAAGCATGCGATCTAAAGCCGAGCAAATGAAAGCTGAAATAAAAACCTTACAGACCAAGATCAAAGGCTATGAAGGCAGCCAAAAAAAGACACCCCTATGGACTGCCGAGAAAGCATTGTCCCGCGTGAATACCGATATTTTAAAAAAGGAAAGCCTCCTTATCTCCAAGTACATGACCATCTTGAGCTATGACGGTACCAATCTAGATGCCCGCAAGGGACTTTCAGGGATATACTACCAGCGGTATACTGCCGGGGAACAACAGCAGAACACTGAAGACATGGCTTTTTACCGATCCCTGGTCTTGACTTTCGATGACGGCACCTATGAAGACCTTCTGACAACACCCGGACAGCTGACCCTGACCACCATTCCGGAGGCAGAAGAATTTACGCTGCAGCGTCTGGTTTCAGGAAGCGACCGCCGTTTGGCTTTGGAAGATTTTCGTCTAACAAGCAGCAGTTCTATAATTAACCGCATGCAAAACCAGCCGCTGACGCCTGGATCTTATCTGGTCACCGTGAAAAGAAAAGGACATCTCGAAATCAAGGTGCCCGTCAGAATTCATCGGGGCCAAAATCTTGCGATCAAAGAAATCCAGCTTTTTCGCCAAACCGATATTCCCGAAGGATTTGTGTATATTCCCAAAGGTCCTTTTCTCATGGGTGGCGATAGTGCCGCACCCTACGCTCTGGAACGCACATCTCAAAGCGTGCCTGGCTTTTTCATATCACGCCATGAAGTCACAGCCGAAGAATACCTCGCTTTTATCAATGATATTGAAAAACGCATTCCTGGTTCTGCAAAAAAATATCTGCCGCGCAAATCTCCTAAATCGGGCCATTACTGGAAAAAGTCCGAAAACCAATACACGAACAATTTTCCGAAAAAGTGGCCTGTCCTGGGCATATCCTGGAACGATGCCCGTGCCTTTTGCAAATGGATGACCCACAAGCATAAAAATAGAGGCTGGGAGTTCCGCCTGCCCGAAGAAAGAGAATGGGAAAAGGCTGCCAGGGGAGCAGATGGCCGCTATTTCCCATGGGGCAATCACTTTGACTACACCTTTTGCTCCATGGCCAATTCCAAGGAGCAGAAACGCAACGGACCTGACCCTGTAGGCAGCTACAAAGCGGACAGATCCATATACGGCGTTATGGATATGGCCGGCAATGTGTCTGAATGGTGCAACACATTTTATGATCAGAGAAACAACATCCGGATCAATCGAGGGGCTGCCTGGAGTTTTGCGGAAGCAGACTATGCGCGTTGTGCCGCAAGGAATGGCCACAGTCCTTCGGATGTGGCAGATTTTCGGGGATTTAGGATGGTAGTTTCCCCACCATAACTTGCATGACATTTGAGAGGAACCATCATGAATGATCAAGACAAAGAACCCGGCGGAGCTGAAGACGAACGGGAAGAAAAAATCGAAGATATCATGCGGGCCCGTGACCGCCTGGATAAAATCCTCCAGGAAAAATTTGTCAAACGCATGACCATCGTGTTTACCGATGTCTGCGGCTACACCAAATACATGGATACCCGGGGTGACATTGCCGGAAGGGCCTGGATGCAAAAGCACAACGATGTCGTCCTGCCCCTGATCGAAAAACATAATGGCAAAGTCCTAACCCTCATGGGCGACGGGGTCATGTCCTCCTTCGTGGACACCGATGATGCTGTCAAGGCCTGCATAGACATCCAAAAAGGCCTGGCCGAGTACAACAATTCAGCCGAGCCTGCTGAAGCCCTGCATGTGACCATCGGTATCAATACCGGTGAGATACTGGTGGATTCGGATCATATTGCCGGCGATGTTGTCAACACGGCATCCCGTATCGAGACCAAGGCCGATCCCGACCAGATTCTCATCAGCCAATCCACTTACGAAGATGTCAGAGGCAGCACGGAATTTCTTTGCCGCCGCCACGGCTCTGTCCAGGTCAAGGGCAAGGATGAACCCCTGGAGCTGTACCGGGTCATATGGCAGGATAATGATATCATCGTCAGCGCGGCACCAAGAGTTAGATCCGGAAATACATGGACTGACCGTCGGCTTAAGGATCGACCCAGTGCGCTGCAGCTCGAAGTGACCCGCGATGACAACCGCCTGAAAATTAGCGCATTCGAGCAGGAACCCGGTGAAATAAACACGGTCAGGCAATATGAGGAAATCCCCATCCCTATTGATAAAATCGACAACCGGTGCCGTGAAATCGTGGACACGTTGAATGCCTGCAATAGGAACAGCCGTGTAGACATGGAGGTTATCTCCAATCTCAGGCAAATGGGACAAACCTTTCGGGACGAACTCTTCACTGAAAACATTAAAAAGAAATTTAATGAATCCGAAGCCGAACACCTTACCATCAGTCTCGATGACCAGTTGGTGCAGATCCCCTGGGAGTTGCTGCATGATGGGAAGCAGTTCTTATGTCAGCGCTTCAGCATGGGACGGTTGGTCAAAACCCGCCAAACAACGGCAGGAACCCGAAACAGAAAACTGGAACGCCCCTTAAAATCCCTCATTCTCGCAGACCCGGAAAAGAATTTGGAAAGTGCACGCAAGGAAGGCATGGAAATTCGTGATTTCCTGAATCAAAGGGAGGCGTTGATCAGCGCTGTCCTCCGAACCGAAGATATAACAACTGCCCTGGTTGGCTCGAATTTGAAAAACTTTGACATGGTTCATTTTGCCGGCCATGCCGAATACAATCGTGAAAACCCGGCCGAGAGCGGCTGGCGGTTGTCTGATGGTGTTCTCAAAGCAGGTAAATTCATTAACATGTCACAATCCGGCATCATGCCGGCGCTGGTTTTTTCCAATGCCTGTCAATCTGCCCGCACCGAAGAGTGGACAATTAAGACCCACTTCCATGACGAAATCTTTGGCCTTGCCAATGCCCTTATTCTCTCCGGAGTCAAACATTATATCGGCACGTTTTGGGAAATTCTGGATGAGCCCGGCAAGACATTTGCACTGGAATTTTATAAAAATATCTTTACCGGTCTTACCGTGGGTGAGGCCATGCGACGTGCCAGGCTTGAACTTATCAACACCTACGGAGAAGAATCTTTGGTCTGGGCCAGTTATCTTTTATATGGCGACCCCACCTTCAACTATATGGACCAGCTCAAGAAAAACGGCGTTCGCACGGAAGCCGAATATAGCCAGGATGAACTGGAAACAGCCCAACCCGAGGAAATGAGACGACGCAGCCAGGATATAGCGGCAGTCGCCCAACAGCCGCCTCCCCAGAAGAGATCGCCCTTTATCTGGGCAGGTACAGCCGTAGCCGCGGTTATCGTTATTTTACTGATCGCCTTTTTCAGCGGCGTGTTCCAGCCCGACACCACCCAGCAGGAGCAGGCGCTTATGGCCTATTATCAGAGCGGTAAATATGAAGAAGCGCTGAAAACAGCCGACGAATTGGTTGCCAGGAATGCTGAGGTTCGTTTGAGCTATCTGGTGGAGGGAGACATCTACCTGCGCCAGGGTGATCTGGAGGCAGCCGGCAAAGCCTATGAAAAAGCCCTCAAGGCCTCTAAAGGCACGGATGTTCAAAAGGCCGACGCCCTCATCGGCCTGGGACGGCTGGCTTCCCTGCAGAATAAAAAAGACGATGCCTTGAGCTTTTATGAACAGGCATCTACGGCTGCCCCCAAAAGCGGCAGGGGATATCTTTCCCAGGCGATGCTGGTCCACCAACGGGGAAATGCCGAGGCTGCCCTCAGCCTCCTGGAAAAAGCCCAGGCCCAGAATCCCCAAGACATGGCTATCGCAGCCTTTGCCAACGACACCCGCAGGCAGGTGGAACTTGCCCGGGATGAAAAGAAACAGGAGCGCATCGACCAGCTGGTCCAGGAACTCCTGGACAGCATGAACCAGCCGCCCCGTGCAGAGGAAGGCGACGGGTGGACATCCCAGCCCCTGACCCTCTGGATCATGGATTTCAAAACCAAAGGCTATTCTATCCAGGAAGGCGAAGAAACCCTGATGCTTTCGGGAATGACGGACCAGCTCCTGGAAAACAGCCGGGTGCAGCTGGTGGAAAGGGCGCTTCTGGACAAGCTGCTCGGTGAACTCAAACTGGGGTCGTCCGAATTGGCCGACCGCCGCACCGCCCTGGCTGTTGGCAAACTTGTGGCCGCTCGCCTGATCGCCTCGGGTACCATTGTCTATTCCGGCCCCCACACCCAGGTGGCCTTGCGGGTGTTTGAAACCGAAACCGGCCGCATCACTGCTGCGGTCAATGAAACGGTAGGTAGTGCAGTGCCCGTATCGGAACTGGCAACCCAACTAACCGGAAAACTGTCCAACAAAATAAAGGGAAAGTACCCTCTCCAGGGAAAAATCACCCACATTGATGACAACACCGTCACCCTTAACATCGGCGCCAATGTGGGTGTGCAGGAAAAACAGGTTTTCGGAATCGTCGGAACTGAAATCAAATTGGAAGCTGTTGCCATTGAAAATGACCGCTGCATTGCCAAAACAGCGGCCGGTAATGCTTCATTAAAAATAGGACAGAAAGTACAGGCACTTTAATATAGAAATTGATCGGGAAACCGCATTCATTTACAGCTGCTTATCTATACTTGAAACGACGTCGCCACTGATCTCCATTGGAGGAATATTCACATGGTGTTGAAACAACGATTCACAATGCATCTTAGCGTTATAATCTTGTCTACCTGCTTTATCTTTCTGGGAAGTACCTGCCCATCACAAGCGGCTGATTTCACCGTTTCCGCCGAACTGAACACCGCCCGTTCCGGTCATACAACTATTCTGCTGACCGACGGGCGTATCCTCGTGGCCGGCGGCTACACGCCAAGTGGCCAGGTTCTGAAGAGCACCGAAATATATGACCCGGAAACAAAAGCATGGCATTTCGCGGAAAACATGAGCGTACAACGCAAATGGCATACAGCCACCCTGCTGCCCAACGGCAAGGTGCTTGTTGTCGGTGGATTCTTCTATGACGGCGTTGACAATAATTTTTATGATACTGCCGAACTCTTCGACCCAGTCACGGGAACCTGGATGGCCACTGAAAATCTCACCTACAAACGCGCTTCTCATACAGCAACCCTGCTGACTGACGGTAAGGTATTGATTGCTGGCGGCAGCAACCTTGACGGATATCCGGCCTATACCGAAGTATACGACTTGCACCAAGACACATGGACACTTTCAGGCCCCATCAATCAACGCCGTATAGAACACACGGCCACCCTGATGCCGGACGGCACCGTTTTGCTAGCTGGCGGCGCTTTCCATGACGTCGACTGGACTTATTACAACACTACAGAGATCTACGATCCAAATTCAGGTAATTGGTCATACGGCCCCAGCTTTACCAATGCGCGCAGCGAACATTCCGCCACGCTCACAACCAGAGGGTCTGTTATGATTGCTGGCGGCTGGAACGGTTCCAATACCCTTAGCAGTGTGGAAGTGCTTTGGTATAGCAACAATACCTGGTACAATAGAAACAACATGTCATCGCCCCGACGCTTTCACAGCGCCACCTTGATGCCGGACGGTAATATTGTTGTGTTAGGGGGATTTGACGAGGCGGGCGGGCCTGCCGACAGTACTGGTGAAATATATGACTACCTGAGCATTAATTTCTCCTCAAGCACCGACCCGCTCCTGAATACAAGATCCAGGCACACAGCTACCTTGCTGCCCGATGCTGGTGTAATGTTGGTGGGCGGAACCCAAAGCGCCCTGGACAGCACTGAAATTTATCTACCGGAACAAAGCTCGTGGACAGCGGCAACCGCGCTTTCCACTTCCAGAGAAAATCATACAGCCACGCTTTTACCTGACGGCAATGTTCTGGTTGCCGGAGGGAAGACAACGGGTTTGACCTATCCTACCGCGGCACAAGTTTACAGATACCAGACCGACAGTTGGGCAGGTGCCGGTGATATTAACACGCCGCGTGAAAATCATACAGCCACCCTGCTGGCTGACGGAACAGTTATGATAACCGGTGGTTATGATTTCAACAACGGGCTCACCGGGTCCACTGAAATATATGACATGGTTGATGGCTGGTCGGAAAGCGACAGCATGCACGAACCACGGTACAACCACACAGCCACGCTGCTTGCAAACGGAAATGTTCTTGTAGCGGGTGGCAACGGCCCCTCAGGTGATACAAACAGTGCTGAAATTTATGACATGCGCTCTGGTACCTGGACCGTTATTGCCAGCATGCAGCGCAACCGAGAGCAGCATTCGGCAATCCTGCTCGAGGACGGCAGGGTCCTGGTAGTGGGCGGCATCAACGATACCTATACAATGGACAGCGCCGAGATATATGATCCGGAAACCGGTCAATGGTCTTTGACCGTCGACACAATGAACCAATCCCGGCGATGTCACACGGCAACCCTGCTCAATGACGGGAAGGTCCTTGTCGCTGGCGGAATCACAGGTATTTTTACCATGTGGGGGGGAGTGCCTACTTACAGGGACAGCGCTGAAATGTACGACCCCATCAGCGATACCTGGCATGATATTGCCAATATGAACGTCCCCAGGGGCGAACATACGGCCATGATCTTACCTAGTGGGAAGGTGCTGGTCGCAGGGGGTGGCAATTACGCCAGTTCGGAAGCATACCATCTTACATCCGAAATATATGACCCTTTTGCAGATACCTGGACCTATACCAGCGGCAGTTTGAACACAGCCCGAAAAAACCATACCTCTACACCACTTCCCGACGGTACTTTTTTGATCGCGGGCGGCCAAACCATTGGCGGCGGCCCAACAGGAGCCACTGAACGATTTGACCATGGACTGGGGATAGATACACTACTGAAGCCCGTAATCTCCAGTATATCAAATCCTGTATCAACAGGAAGCCCGGTCACCATAGCCGGCAGTGGTTTTCGTGGTGTTTCCGAGGCTTCCAACGGTGCCAGCCAACAATCTTCCACCGGATATCCCCTGGTCCAAATAAAACGTACCGATAATGGTCAGCAGATATGGTTGTCGTATGCGCCTGATGCCCCTATGGACGACAGTTCATTTCAGTCTCTGCCAGTACCCGTATTCCCGGACGGCTATGCCCTGGCAACCATGTTTACCAACGGTATACCGGGAGAGGCCAGGCACATCATGATCAACACACCGCCCACAGTTGTTTCTATTGTGCGGTTGAATTCCAGCCCCACAAACAATTCAAGTGTCGATTATTCGGTTATTTTCAGTGAACCGGTATTGAACAGCAGTGTCGATGGAAATGATTTCTCACTAACTGGCAGCATAACAGGTGCCCAAATTGTCAATATAAGTAGTACCGGGGACACATACAGTGATCAATTTACCATCACCATCGGCAACTACAGTGGCGATGGATCTCTCGAACTGAATGTCATTGATAATGACAGCATCAGGGACAATCTAGGCTTCAGGTTAGGTGGCAACGGAAGCAACAACGGTGATTTCACATCAGGTGAAATATACGACATCGATGTACGCTTCCCGGTAGTCACAAGTATCGTTTGCAGCGGTGCCAACCCAACCAACTCCCCTTCACTGGATTTTACAATATCTTTTAGTGAGACAGTAAGAAATGTTGATGCAGGGGATTTCCGACTGGGCTACTCGGGTTCAGCGACCTGTGAAGGTTCCCTTGCCCTATCCGGTACTGCAGCGGAATACTCGGCAACTGTTAGCAGCTGCTCTGGCGACGGAACCGTAACCTTGATTCTGGTTGACGATGGTTCCATCATGGACCTGCAGAATAATCAACTGGGCGACAGCGGACCGACCAATGGTAATTTCACCGGCCTGACATACACGCTCGATCGCCAAGAACCCTATGTAGCTTCTATTACGCGCTCTGATTCCAACCCTTCCAGCGCCGGTAATGCTAGCTTTCTGGTGATTTTCAGCGAACCGGTGGTCAACGTGGACATAAATGATTTCTCCACCATCACCTCTTCCGGACTGGTCAACGAGGAAATCCAGGGCGTCACCGGCAGCGGCAACAGCTATGTGGTATCAGTGGGCGGTTATAGCGGCCAGGGCACACTTGGTCTTGCCGTCGTGGCCAATCCTTCCATTAATGATACCATGTCAAATGCTATGATTGGCGGTTTTACTGATGGTGAAGAATATAACATAGACATGATATTTCCAAGTGTTACATCCATTGTCCGAGCTGGCGGCGCATCCAACCCCTCCAGTGCTGATGAAGTGGATTTTACGGTCACCTTCAGTGAAGCGGTTGCCGGAGTTGGTGCCAGTGACTTCAGTCTTTACAAGACAGTAACCGGCGGGTATGTAACCGCTGTTCAGCAGATCAGCGGCAGCCAGTACACGGTGACCGTCAGCGCCTACAGTGGGGAAGGCGCCTTACGCCTGGACCTAACAGATGACGGCACCATCGCAGACCTTTTGGGCAACCCCCTGACCGGCAGTTTCACCGGTGAGAGTTACAGTATCGACAGAACCGCACCTATAGTATCTTCAATTACACGTATGGACGGAACTCCCAGCAGCAATCCCAGTGTTGACTTTGAAGTGATGTTCAGCGAACCGGTAACAGGCGTAAGCCTGGATGATTTTACCCTGACCGTATCCGGCGCACTAACCAATGCCGATGTCGCTGCCATCAGCGGCAGCGGTGACATCTATTATGTGACCGTGAGCGGCTACACCGGAGAAGGATCGGTAACCCTGAACCTTTTGGGCGACGACACCATTACCGACACCCTGGGCAACGATCTTGAAAACGGCTTTATCCAGGGAGAAACCTATGACATCGATCGCATCGCGCCCTTCGTCGTCTCCATTCTCCGTTCCGGCGACAGCCCCTCCACTGCCTCTTCGGTGGACTTTTTGGTCACCTTCAGCGAAATCGTTACCGGCGTGACTGCAAACGACTTTATCGTTTTCCATGACAACGGCCTTTCAGACGGCAGCGTCGCCAATATCGTTGCCAACGGCAGCCAGTACACTGCTACGGTGGGCGGTTATCAGGGCCAGGGCACCCTCAGGCTGGACCTGACAGATGACAACACCATCGTGGACGACACCTTTAACCCTCTCATTGCCGAAGGCGGCAACCCTGACGGTGCGTATGAAGATGGCGAGGTATATGAAATAGACGTGCGGCTTAGCTCCACCATCTCATGCGTGCTGGACGCCTCAGACGTTATTCTGGGTCAAGCCCTTTCCATCAGTGGCCAGATCAGCAACATCCAGGCAGCAGGCGCGTTTGTGTCCATCACCCTTGAACCGCCTTCCGGCGACCCAATCGAAAAATCGGTTACCGCCAATGCCAGTGGTGAATTCTCCTACCAGGCGCAGTGCGAAGACATCACCATGGCCGGCGACTGGTTTATCCGTACCGCATGGAATGGCGACGGCGTGCGCAAGCCGGCAGTAAGCAGCAACCAGCCGTTAAGTGTGGCAAAGGCAGACAGCCGTATCAGCGTGGATGCCGGATCCAGAGCCATCAAGCTGGGGGACAGCGTGGATATAACCGGCAAGTTCACCGCGGATCCTGACTGCGGAAGGGATCTTACCGGTGCCATCCCCATCAACCTCTGGATCCAGGGTCCCCAGGGCCAGATCGACATGCAGACCGTGTTCACGGACAGCCCATTTGGCCACTTCAGCCTGGATGACTATGCCGGGTTTAATGCTCTGGGCGAATGGAGGGTACAAACCAACTTTGCAGGCAACGATGCTTACGAGGGTTCCATCTCGGAGAACATCACTGTTCGCGTGGTGGAAACTGCAGGCTATGCCATCATCCTGGAAGGCAGGATCGAGAACGAAGAGGGGCTTGAAAGCCACAACAAAACCGCCAACTTTGTTTACGAGCAGCTTTTGGACCGCGGGCTTCTGGACACAGACATCTATTACCTGAACTACGACGACACCCAGACCGGTGATCAGGGCCAGTTAATTGTAGATGCCCTGCCTTCCAAAGCCAACATCGAGTACGCGATTACCGAATGGGCCAGGGACATGATGAATGCCAAGCCTGCCAATCTCTACATCATCTGGGTGGACCACG
>Ga0180435_10004657_pt1 | contig 13493 bp, 10 predicted proteins | sample SS_ome_3_FD_132467 | JGI IMG/M metagenome (GOLD analysis project Ga0180435, IMG submission 132467) | Hypersaline lake sediment archaeal communities from the Salton Sea, California, USA - SS_3_S_1 metaG | ecosystem: Environmental > Aquatic > Non-marine Saline and Alkaline > Hypersaline >... | reverse complement strand
GAGCCGCACGTAGTTCGACATGGGCGCGGGCATGTACTTTCGCAGGGTGTGGTAGGTGACCACCTCGCGGGTGAAGGTGGGATCCATGAACGAATTGCCCAGATTGATCGTGTCGTATCCGTAGAGCTTCTGGTCGGCCACGAACTCGTCGGTCTTGATCTTGAAGGGCATCTTCTCCGCCGGCCAGACCGATGCCGACGAGTTGCCCTTGAAGCGCACCCCGACCTGTGGGTAGGAGATCCCGTCGACGACCATGTCGGCCTCGATGCAGGTCTCGCTCGCCATGTTCTGGTAGAGCAGGTTCCACCAGCCTGTCTGGTGGAATGTCAGCTCGATGTCGCGGACGATTGTCTCGTCGTAAAGATCCTGCGATTGGGCTGTTACGGCCCAAATGAGTACGCAGGCGAGAACGAGTGCGGTTAATCGGGAAAGCGAGTCCATGGCGAGTCCTCCTCGGGAAAAAGGAACGTTCGGAGATTCCGTCGAGTGGAGCCGGCAGTCGCCTTACGGCCCCCTCGGAAGGAAGTGTTCGATTGTAAATAAGGAACCCGCACTGGCGCGGGCTCCCTATACTTGAACGGACGGAGAATGGGCGTATCTACTGAAGGGCGGTGTTTTTGTTAGGATTTTATTAGAGTTTTATTAAGGCCCGGTGGGGTTTATTGGCGCGACGCGGTTCTGGCCGGACCGGCGAAACGCCGTTTTCGTCTTTGCACCGCTGGTATTCATCGCGAGGCTTAGTTGTGGGAGAGCTGAGTTCAAGATCGAGTGCACGACATCGATCGAATCGTAAAAAAGGGCTGATCGTTTTTCATATCCGCTCCTACCCGGTCAGAATAGGGCGATGAGACTCTTTCCCATGAGGAAGAGTCCGATGCCGATCAAGGCGACGCTCAGCAGCTTCAGCGAGATTTCGAGAAAGGTGACCTTGATGTGGGAGCGTGCTTTCCCGAGGATCAGGAGATAGATGTAGAACCAGATCACCGTTCCCAGGCCGACGCCCAGGGAGAAGAGAAGAGCGCCGATCACATCGAACAGTATCCCCCAGGTGGCGATCACTGCCGCCACGGCAATCCAATTGAGCATCACCCAGGGATTGAGCACGGTCACGAAGAGGCCGACGCTGAGGTCACCGAGGCTGGAAAAGACGGAGCTGTGCAACCTGGATTCTTGCGGGGCCATCTTTTTTCGAAGTCCCGAGACGCCGAGAAAAATGACCACGACGGACCCGATCAACAAGATCGGGTTCTTGTACTCTTCGTAGGGAATGAGCGACGCCATCCCCATGGTGGCGATGAAACAGTAGACCATCTCGACGAACGCGCAGCCGATCGCGCTCAGGAGCCCCTGTCTCAGATGGCCCGCCATGCCTTTGCCCGTGATATAGACGCCGAGAGGACCCGTCATCGGTATCGAGATGATGAAGCCGAAAAGAAATCCGGCCGGCAGGACCGCGAGGCCTTTTAGAAAGCCTGTTTCCATAGACTGACTCTCTCCACAACGTCCGCCGGGCGGGAGTGGAGGTCGACTGCGACTCGAAGGAATTCAACCGCAAGATCCAGTTCCCGCTTCACATGAACGGAGAGCGGGCGGCCAGAGCGGACAAGCTCGAGTCTCCCCGTTCAAGAAATCCTAAATTTCAAATCGCTGAATTTTCACATGCTTCGAATCACATCTCAATCACTGCCGGCTACCCTGACAAGTTGTTGACCGTCAACTTCACGAATCCATCCGACAGGTCAAGTTTCCCAAGTTCATTGTTAGGAAAAAAGGAGAATTGAGATGAGAAGTGTAAAAACAGCCCTGATGGTTCTGATCGGCATCGGAATTCTGGTCACTCCCGCCCTGGCCCAGTTCAGCATTGAACTGGAACAGATCGGCAGGTACGAGAGCGGTATCTTCGACGACTCGGCCGCCGAGATCGTGACGTACGATCACCAGTCCAAGCGGGTCTTCGTGACCAACGCTGCCAACGACGCAATCGATGCCCTCGACATCTCCGATCCGGCCAATCCCAGGCTCGCCTTTTCGATCGACCTGACCCCTTACGGCTCGCCCAACAGCGTGGCGGTGGCTCGCTGCTGTGTGCTCGTCGCCGTGGAAGCCGCGGTCAAGCAGGATCCCGGATTCGTGGTCATGGTCGACGATGACGGCAACTACATCATCCAGGTGACGGCCGGCGCGCTGCCCGAGATGATCACCGGCACGCCCAACGGCAAGTATGCGCTCGTCGCCAATGAGGGCGAGCCGAACGACGACTACACCGTCGATCCCGAGGGTACGGTCAGCATCATCGACATCTCCAAGGGATGCGGCAACGTCACGCAGAACGATGTGTGCACCGTCGACTTCTCCGACTTCAACAGCGGCAACATCGATCCGACCATCAGGATCTTCGGACCGAACGCCACCGTGGCGCAGGATCTCGAGCCCGAGTACATCACGGTCTCCAAGAACTCCCGCATCGCCTGGGTCGCGTGCCAGGAAAACAATGCCATGGCCAAGATCGACATCAAGAAGGGCGAGGTGCTCGACCTCTACGGCCTCGGCTTCAAAAACCACGATCTTCCCGAGAATCCCATGGACGCGAGCAACAAGGACGACGCCATCAACATCGCAACTGGCCGGTGAAAGGCATCTATCTGCCCGACGCCATCGCCAGCTACCGTGTCTGGGGTTACGATCTCATCGTCACCGCCAACGAAGGCGACTCGCGCGACTACGACGGGTACAGCGAGGAAGCCCGGGTCAAGGACGTTACCCTCGATCCCACCGCGTTCCCCGACGCACAGATCCTCCAACTGGAGGAGAACCTGGGACGCCTCAAGATCACCACCGCCCAGGGCGACACCGACAACGACGGCGACTTCGACGAGCTCTACTGCTACGGCGGCCGCTCCTTCTCGATCTGGTCCGGCTGGGGCCACCTTCTCTACGACAGCGGCGACGAGTTCGAGCAGATCACTGCGGTCGACTATCCCAACGATTTCAACTCGACCAACGACGAGAACGATTCCTTCGACGATCGTAGCGACGACAAGGGCTCGGAGCCCGAGGCGTTGACCCTGGCGCGCATCTTCAACCGGACCTTCGCCTTCATCGGCCTGGAGAGGATGGGCGGCATCATGGTCTACGACATCACCTGGCCGGTGAAGCCGAGCTTTGTGCAGTACGTGAACACGCGCGACTTCAGCGGCGATCCGGCGCAGGGGACCGCTGGCGACCTCGCTCCCGAGGGCATGGTTTACATCCCCTGGTACAAGAGCCCGGTCTGGGGCATGCCGCTACTCGTGGTGTCCAACGAGGTGAGCGGAACGACCTCGATTTATCAGATCCGTCTGACACTCCCCTAATAGCTCTTGGTTGAATTTCGCAGAGCCACGGCCGGTCAACGGCGACCGGTCGTGGCTCTACCTTGCGCCGAGCGGTGCGGTTTGATTCTCCCGGGTGGCGCCTGGGCGACGCCCGGCGCTATGACCGGCTTTCGTGAAACTGCAGGAACGATGTGCACCCCTCTCGGCCCATGTAGCGCTTCAAGAGCTTCGGGTCGGTCTTGGAGAGATCGACGAGGATCAGGCCGTCGAGAACGCGGGAAAAATCCTTGTCCACGTTGAAGGAGAGGAGCGTGCCGTTCAGTTTGAGGTAGTGGCGGAGCAGGACGGGGATCCCCTTGGCGTCCTTCTCGATCTCGGAGATGAGGGCGGAGACATCCTCCGTATCGCGGAGGGCGGACTTGAGGATCCGCTTGTCGATCCCCTCGAGCCGGTCCCGCACCCTGTTCCGCGGGGGATTCTTCGCCCTGACGAGGCGCGCGAACTGGGGATCGAATTTTGCAGCCTTGAAGAACTGAATCATCAGATTCCGGGAGAGGGGGTTGTACTCGCGGCTGATACTGACCGGACCGAAGAGCACCTTGTAGCGCGGATGGCGCACCACGAACTCGCCGATGCCGCGCCAGAGGAGAGCGAGCGATTGCCTCTTCTTCTGGTACTCGGAGCGGATGAAGGACCGTCCCATCTCGATGGCGGGATCGATCTGATGGAAGAAGCCCGGTTTGAATTGAAAGAGGGTGCTCGTGTAAAGTCCCTCGACCCCGGACCGCGTGAGGAGCTGATCGGTCAAACCGAGCCTGTAGGCGCCGACGATTTCGCGTTGCGCCTCGTTCCAGACGAAGAGATGCCGGTAGTGCTCGTCGAAGCGATCAAGATCCTGGTTTCTGCCCGTACCCTCTCCCACCTCTCTGAAAGTCTTTTCTCGGAGCCGGCCGATTTCATCGAGAATATTCGGTATCCGTTTTGCAGGAGCGATGTACACTGCAAAGTCATTTTGTCTGACCAGACAGTGCTCATCAGACAGCCGGCCGATGTCTCTCTGAAGGCAAGAAGGGTTGACGGGCGAAACCAGGTTTTGTTGCTCTTGATCGATTAATGAATCTATGTTTCCGGAGAGCCGGGATTCGATCCCCTTCGAGTTGATCTTTCCGATCGCGCCGCGGCTTTTCTGAATGTAGGTTCTGACGCGCAAATGGTCGACCACATCCCGATCGGACGGGTATCCATCCAGTTTGGCGAAGGGGATCGGCTTTCCGATCTTGACCTTGATCGCCTTGTGGCTCTTGTTGAGCAACTCGCGCGGAAGCAGCGCCGTGCGCAGGCGCGGCGACAGGAGCCCCATGACCTGAAAGAGGACACTGTTGTGCCCCTCGAAATAAACGGGCAGTGCCGTCGCTTTCGTTCTGCGAATCAGGCCGGCCGTGTGCGGACTCCACGCCGGATCGGACAGGTCCCTCTTCGAGAGCTGAAGGTGGGACACAGTGCCCGAGGGAAATGTGCCGAGAGCGCCGCCCTGGCGGAGCCACCGCATGGCGGCCTTCATGCCGCCGATGTTGGACCGCACCGAGCCGGGATTGTCGAAAGGATCGACGGAAACGAGCCACTGGCGCAACTCGCGGACACGGTGGAGAAGGCGGTTCGCCAGCAGTTTCACGTCGGGCCGCACCGACGTCAGGATTGCGCCCAGCACGATTCCATCCAGTCCCCCGAAGGGATGATTGGCCACCACGAGCAACGGGCCGCTCTCGGGGATCTTGCGCCGGTCGTCTTCGGAGAGATCGTAAGTCACGCCGAGTTCTTCGAGGACACTCACGAAGAAGTTCTGTGTCCGGTCGAAGGTGGACGAGAACGCATCGTAAGACCGGTTGAGCGTCGAGATCGAAAGAAGACGCTCCACCGATGGCTCGACGAGGGAATACAGCCTTCTCTGAACGGGGGTTTTGAGATTCGCTCTGATGTCGATCAGCCGGTGGTCCATCTTATTCATCCTTCAATCAGATGATATCGTGATGAAATTATCGGCTCGGCGCATTAGGCTCTTCTTAATGCCCTGTTCGGAATTCGTGAAATTTTTCTCCGCCCGATTAACGAAATACATTCCCCTTTTCTACGCGTTTTTATCCCGCCATCTATTTTGACGCCCGGCCTCATGGCCGCCCTCTTCCGCGCTCTCATCGACACGATCGCCGAGTTTCGCCACAGGATCCGGATCTTTTCCCCGCGCAGCTCGCTCCACGCTCTGGTGCAACAGTATGGCGGTGGCCTCGAGTTCGCCTATCCCCGCCGCGACGGCGTCGAATCAGCGTGATTTTGGTTTTTTTCTTTTTTCGAACTCAAGGAACCCTAACAAAGCGGGATTACAATTCTGCCTTTGGTCGATTTCCGGATTTTGAAAAATGTGAAGGAGCCGTCATGTCGAAACCGCTGCGTACCCTCCTCTCCATCGCGGGAATCATCGCGCCCGCTATTTTCTTCGGCACTTTTACGAACGGTTGCGATTCGTGCGAGAAGAGGATTCACGACTCGATCGAAATTGAGGAGGACGTCTCCGGTCTCCGTATCACCGGCCCCCGCACGCGAGCGAATGTCATCGCCAACATGGCGCCCATCGTTCACGGTATGCAGAAGATCTACGAAGAACACCGCGAGATCAAAAACGGTCTCGAGGGGCGCCTCGAACTCCAGCTCACCGTCGAGTGGACCGGCGAGATCGGGCCGATCAGAATCAGGGAGAGCACTTTTACCGACCGCGATTTCGAAAAGGCCGTACTCATTCCTATTCAGAATTATGATTTCGACGGGTGGGCCGACACCGGAGAGGACACGGAGATCGTCTATCCGATCACATTCGGTTAGAAGCGGGAACGGCAATCGGCTTCGATAAAAAAGAGAGCAGCGCCAGTCCAACTGGCGCTGCTCTCTTTACATTACCTTCGATCTTTCGCTTCGCTGTCGGTCTTAGTCGATGCCGTAGAGCTTCATGATCCAGACGGCCCATGTCGAGGCGTAGACACGTCCCGTCTCGGGAGCATAAACGACGAGACTCGGCAGATTATAGGTCTTGTCGACCCAGGCTGTTCTGATGGTGAGTTCGTCCTTGCTGCAGGGCAGCTCGGCGTCGGCCCAGGAACCGCTCAGCTTGGCCACGGGGTTCTCCGGATCGGTCATGTCGATGGAAAAGGAATCGAACTCATCGGCGAGATTTACCCAGAGCACCTCGTCGAGCCACTCCATGTTCATCTTGAAAGCGTCGGCCACGCAGTTGGCCAGGTCGGTGTTGTCCATCGTGCCCTTGGGGGCGCCGGGGCCGTAAGCCCAAACCGGAACGTCCTCGGCATTGTGGCCGTGGCTCGTCCAGCCGATGGCGGTGTAGTGCTTGCTGATCACGCGGGCGAGGGCGTAGCTGAAGCCGATCGCGTATCCATCCTGGCCTTCCTGGACACCGGTCATGTCGATGATCTCCTGTGCCACGTCGGCGTCGACGGTCAGGTTCCAGTGGGTGAGGGCGGCGGCCTGGATGTTGGCCACGGTGGCGCCGCCGAGAAGGTCGATCTCGTCGGCCAGAGAGCCCGCCGTGCAGGTCATGCCCTTGAGGGGATTAACGAGCTCTTCCACGGTGAGGTGGGTGTAGGCGCCGTTGTAGTCGCGGTTGCCGATGTCCATGCCACCCGTGTTGTGATCGGGGTAGCCGAGGACCAGGGTCTGGCCGTCGGCCTTGGCGAAATCGAGGGCGACCTTGACGGCCTCGTCGAATTTGATGAAGTCAGTGGCCATCCAGATCGGATCGTTGTTGTGGCCCGCCCAGTCGACCTGGCTCGCTTCGACCATGAGAAAAAAGCCGCGGGGATTCTGGGAAAGCAGCTCGATCGCCTTGGCCGTCATGTCGGCCAGCGCCGGCTCTTGGGGATTGTAGGTGGGGCGGTCGATCTCGGCGTCCATGTGGCTCCAGGCGAACATGCCGAAGACGGGAAGATCGGTGAGAGCGTTCATCTCGGTCTGGGTCCGCGCGATTTCATAACCCCTGTCGGTCAGGACCTGCAACAGGTCCTCTTCGTCGCTACGCTTGCCGCCGAGCGTCGCCGGGACGAGGTTGCGCTCGCCGCCGCCAAAGACGAGGTCGATGTCGTTGTAGACCATGTGCTCGGAGATGTCCTGACCCTCCTTGCCGCGGTCGTCCGAGTGGCAGCCCCAGGCGGCGGGAGTGGCGTGGGTGAACCGGCTCGTCGAGATGAGACCGGTCGACTTGCCCTTGAGCAGCCTGGCGCCCTCGAGCACGGTGGCGATGGGACGGTAAGAGAAGGTCGCCGAAGGCTCGGGCCAGACGTAGGTGCTCAGAACGTCCTCGGGACGGGGTCCAACACTCAGAAAGCGCACGGTTGTCTTGAATCCGGTGGAGAAAGCGGTCGCGGCCGCGGCCGAACCGGTGATGACCGAGTTGGCCATCTCGTGCTTGGTCACGCCGGCGTGGATTTCGTCGACTGTGAGCGGTGCGCCCTGGAACCAGCGGGCGAGGGTGAGCGCGCTCTGCGAGCAGCCGTCGGGAACGAGAACGATCACGTTCTTGACGCCGCCGCGATCGCCGCCGATGCCGCCCTCGAGGCTATCGAGGAAGCGTTCGATTTTGGCGTCGATCGCTTTCACATCAGCGTCCTGCTGACCGATTTCAGCGTCCTGCTGACCGACTTCAGCATCCTGCTGGCCGATTGCCGGACCGGCGAGAAGAGAGACGAGGGTGAGCGCCATGAGGGCGCAGGCGAGTTGCTTGAGAAATTCCATTCCTTTTCCTCCTATCGTGTCTTCCGTTCGGACAGCGACCGCACCGGCGTCGCACCGGCGGCGCCATGAACAGAGTGCGGTCTTCGTCCGATCACTTTTTACGATGGGGATCCTATCGCCGGTTCACGAGCGGAGGGTGAAAGTTGCACAAGAATTGAAGAAGGATAAAAACAATCGTTGGTAAGAAAAATACGAGGAAATTGTTGGAGCCTCTCTTTCGTGCACCGCTGTCGGGGACAGGGGCGGCGCCGGTGATTCATTTGAGCGTGGGACTGCGGCAACGACGTCAGGATCGCACTCTCGATCAGGGCTCCTATTGCGTGGCTTTCTCGAGGGCGGTCTTGATCCTCAGCACGCGGGGATTTTGCGGAGCCCTCTCGAATGCCTCTTCGAGGTCATCGTTGGCGGCTTGGATCTTCTGCGATTGGTCGCGATCGGGATTTTGAGAGTAGGCATGAAAAATGGAGCGCAGGGCGAAAACGTCAGCAGGCGGAACGACGGATTCTACGAATTGATCGATATGCGGGAGTTTTGTACGGACCGTCCACAAGCCGTATTTGGCCCTGTCATGGTAGCGGTCGAGCACATCGTCCACCTGGGATAAGGCGAGCGGAAACTCCTCGGCCCAAGCGATTTTCCAATCCTTCCCTTCGCTGATCTTGATCTCGAAATCGAGGAATTCCTTCAAATGGCAGTCGATCAGGTAATGCACGAGCAGCCAGCTCTTGGCGTAATACTTGTTCACTTCGATCGACTTGAACTTGACCGGCCACGTCCCCATGAAACTTTTCGACGGGAGGCTCAATCCGGCGTAGTAGTGACGGCTGGGGAGGAAATCGCCGAAAAGGATCTCGCCGTCCCCGGTGTCATACTTGGCAGTCTCCATGACCTGGGCCAGCCCTTCCTGAAGCCACTCCGGAGCATTGGGCAGGAACTTCGAAATGACCAAATGCGCAAGCTCGTGCTTGATGACGATGTCCTGGAAAGGGCCACGATTGGGCGGCAGGGCGATCAGCGGCCCGAGGTAAGTGTCTCCCAAGAAGAGTCCGGCTGAATGATCACCGGCAAAGAATCGGTATTCTCGGGAGCTTTGAAAGACGGCAATGATCGGCTTACCGCGCGGCGGCCGCATTCCGAGAATCGGGACCGAGCCGAACGCGCGCCACAGGGTCTCGAAGTCACTGGCGACTCGGCGCACCTTCCCGGAGTTTTGAAGATTGCTCTCGACGACGAAATGCTCCGTCTCGACGCGCTGCCAGAGCGACTCCCCGTCTGCAGCACGCAGCACGGCGGGAGGCCCCGAGGCGCAGCCGGCGAAGAAGAAGATGAGAATGGTCAGGGGAAAAAGCCCGCTGGTGACTGCTCCGCGAATTACGATCGGACCATTTTTTTCGGATTGCATAAAATCAAACAGCCTCCTGGGCCCTCCACTTCGCGAATTGAGGCGTCCGGGGTTCAGACCGTCGAGCGTACTCGAGAAGAAGATAGCAGGATACCACTCACGATCAAGTCAACAAACCGACAGCGCCCACCTCGGCGACTTCAACCGGTCCATATCGCGCAGCAGCCTGGCGAGAGAACTCTGAATCACCGCGGTCCACAGCGTGTACGCTGATCAACGCCGTCTGATGCGCCGACCTCTATCGGGTGGGGGAGAGCCCGGAGCTTCATCTTCGCTGAGGTAACCGTCGCCGTTCGTGTCGAATCGGTCGAAATGATCTGGTGGGCCGTCGAACTCCTGCCTGGAGATCTTGCCGTCAGAGTTGCTGTCGAGACGGCGCACGAAGTCGGCGCCGGGCCTTCGGCGTGGCGAATTCTTCATCTCGACGTTGGGGCCTTTTTTACGTGGCTCGGCAACTCCGCCGCGCACGCAGCGAACGAGGTTGTAGATCCGCACCACATCGCCTTGCGGGCCGCGGCCCTCGGGCAGAGCCGACAGATCGCCGCTTTTGGGATCGGAGCGCTGGGCGCCGGCGCCGTGGACGTCGATCAGAGTCTTCGAGCCGCTTGGCGATCCCCGTCTCGCCATGAATCCCAGCCCCCGGCCGAAGGCGATGTACACGCCCGCTCCGGCCGAGTGTGCGCGCCTGTGCGACGTGCTCGACCAGTAGTGGGCGTAGTCGGTCTCACCGCCCTCGTTTTCGATCGGCGTCGCCTCGAAGAGCGGATCGATGGCGGCGGAGTGCGTCACATCGGGCGAGCGGGCGTAGTCGACGATGCTGTGAAGCTCCTTGGCGTTGGGAAGCCGCCAGTCGTGGTGTCCGGCGTATTTCAGGTCTTCGGCCCACTTCAGGGCTTCTTGCCAGTTGAGCTTTCCGTCGCCCTGAGAGCCCGCCTCGAGGGCGGCGCTGTCGGCTTTCATCCATGTGAGGCCGGTGGCGCGATCGGTAATGGTGCCGTCCTCGTTGTCGACAAAGTCGTTCTTGCCGTAGTTCGTGTTGCCGCGCACGTAGAGCACATAGAACTTCTTCGCGCCACCACCCTGGCCTCGTGTGGTCGGGTACCCTTTGATCCGTCCGTCGGCGAAGTTTACGCCGAACATGGCCTCGGCGTTGCGCATCACCTTGCCTTTGTAGAGCGTGCAGGTCGCCCACTGCGAATCGATGATGCGTTCACCGTCGCTCGCCTTGCCGTACTGGAACTGGAAGAAGTCCCCATCGATGAACGGCGTCCGGCTCGAACCGTTGCGGCTCGTCGGATCGGGATCGGTCCCGCAAAAGAGGATCAGCGAGTAGAGTTCCTTGATCGTCGGCAGCCGCCAGTCGTCGTACCCGCTGGTGCGGCATTGCGCCGCGCCCGCCGCGGCTTGAGCGTAGGTCTTCTTTTCTCCCGGATCGGCCTGCCACATCAGGCCGGTGTTCACGTCGGTCACGGTGCCGTCGCCGTTGGCGCGATAGTTCGGCTCGTTGCCGTTGTATTGCGCATCCTGCCCGAAGAAGGCCGCGCCCGCCTCAGGATAGGTTATCTCCGTTCTGTTGTCGTAGCACCTGATTTGACCGGTATCGACGATCGTGTAAGTCTGGCCGGAGGTCGTGCCTGCCGCGATCCACATCACGATCGAAATGAGAAGAAGTTTCATCGAGTTCATTATAAATGTCCCTTTCGGCGGCGACTGCGGGCAGAGGGTCAATCGAGTTCGTCTCGAAATGTTGAACGAAGAGAAAGTACAGTTTTCTACAGCTCTTTCGATGAACACGAAGTGTGTGATCCTAGTTTTGCGGACATTGCGTGCTGTCCGCGGTGCCACACAGACAGCGGATTTTCACGGTTCCCTCTCGTATCGGGTATCCGATTCTCCGTTAATCGTTGGTAAAAGTCGATCGTTGTCGGTAGGCTATAACCTATCTTCCCAACGGGAAAGCACCTTCAGAACGCGCAGCAGGGGACACAAGATTCAGGGTCCATGCCGGAGGAGGGTGCATCATGAGGTACTTGTTCTCAATTGTGGTTTTTTGCCTTCTTCCCGCCGCGGTCTTCTCGGACACTATCTACGTTCCCGATGATCAGTCCACGATTCAGGGCGCGATCGACGCGGCGGTGAGCGGCGTCGATGTGGTCATCGTCAGGTCGGGGACGTACGTGGAAAACATCAATTTCAACGGAAAGGCGATCACCCTTCAGAGCGAGTCGGGACCGGAAACGACCATTATCGATGGAGGCGGTGTCCTCCAGGTCGTGCAGTTCAACAGCGGAGAAGGTCTTGATTCGATCATCGACGGTTTCACGATCACAAACGGCTTCGCCAAGTCGAATGTGTGGATCGATACCTCCGGCGCCGGTATCTGGTGTGTCGGCTCCTCCCCCACGATCAGGAACAATATCATCACTGGAAATCTGTCTCAGTATTTCGGAGGCGGAATCGCCTGCACATCGAATTACGCATCACCATTGATCACGAACAACGACATCATTGACAACGATGCCCACACGGGCGCCGGAATCGTTGTCAGAGACTACTCCTTTCCGGAGATCAGCTTCAACAACATCAGTTATAACACGGCCAGAGGAACTGGCGGCGGTGTGTGTAATTATGGGTACGGATCGCTCACGAACAATATCATTGCAAACAATACAGCCGCAGGTAGTGGGGGAATTCAATTCTCATCCTCGACCTGTAACTGTTTCAACAACCTGGTTATCTACAATACGGCCACGAACGCAGGCCACGTGGGAGGGATCTCTTGCTCCTGCCCTTATAACTCTTACGCGAACTACAGAATCTCCAACTGCATCGTTGCCAGGAATACAGGAAAGGGAATCTCTATCAGTTGGGGCCACAATGGAAATGGCTCGCTCATCACAAACTGTACCGTCGTCCATAACACGACCTGGGGGATCACGTCTTCCCCACATACAGAGGTCTGGAATTCGATCGTCTGGTGGAACACGGACGGCCAGGTTCCGACCGATGCACAAATAAAGTTCTATTACGGCAACCTGGAGGGCGGTTGGCCCTGGGCTCATCACCCCGGGAACATCGACGTTGATCCTGCTTTTGTCGATGCCGCAAACGATGACTTCCAGATCACGTCATCGTCGCCGTGCATCGACGTGGGAGACAATGGTTCTCCCTTCATTTTGACCACTGATTACGATGGCGATCCACGTATCTGGGACGGCGACAACAACGGCACACCCACCGTGGACATGGGTGCCGACGAATTTCACAGCCCCGACCTGGTCGAGCTCGTCTCCTTCGATGCGGCCGGGCGATGGGGCGTCGTGTCCGTGCAGTGGGAAACGGCGTCGGAGATCGACACGGCCGGTTTCCACATCTGGCGGAGTTGGAAGCGCAGCCCCGCCGAAATCGACTTCGTGAGGATTACCCGCCATCTCATTCCTGCCGAGGGCGGTCCCAGCCAGGGCGCGACCTACCTGCACGAAGACTCATACGTTTTTTCGGGGCATCCCTACTGCTATCGACTGGAGGATGTCAATCTCCAAGGGGAGGGCACGTTCCACGAGCCCGCAGTGGTCCGCTGGCGGAAGCCTCGGTTGGACCGTCATTAGCCGGATTTATCTGTCGCGGCGATATTGGTGAGCCTTGTCGAACATGGCCCGGGCCGACTCATCATCGCCCATCCGGCGTAAGAGGTGACCTGTTTCCATATGGCTTTCGAAGAGCAATCCACGGATTTGGTTCAAAAGGGGCTCCACTTCCAATAGAGGCAGCAGAATGTCGATCGAGTCTTCCAGCAGTTCGCGGGCTTCGGTCAACCGGTCGAGATCGCGCAGCAGCCTGGCAAAGGAATTCTGAATCACCGCCGTCCACAGCGTGTACGACGAATTGTCGGGAAATCGGCGCGCGAGCGATCGCTGATAATTCAACGCCGTCTCGAGATGCCTTTCGGCCAGCGCAATGCGATCGGTCCTGCGCAGGATGTC
>Ga0180435_10004656_pt1 | contig 13497 bp, 9 predicted proteins | sample SS_ome_3_FD_132467 | JGI IMG/M metagenome (GOLD analysis project Ga0180435, IMG submission 132467) | Hypersaline lake sediment archaeal communities from the Salton Sea, California, USA - SS_3_S_1 metaG | ecosystem: Environmental > Aquatic > Non-marine Saline and Alkaline > Hypersaline > Sediment... | reverse complement strand
CCTGGTTGACGGGAATCCGTTGGAGGATATTGAAGTGCTTGCAGCCCCACAAGGGGTAATGGCTGCAGGCCGATGGTATGACAAGTCCGCCTTGCAGGGGATGATTACTCCCGGTATCCCTGTTACCGGAGCTATTCATCATGTATACGAGGCCGGGAAACAGAGTAACACATTTTTTGAAATCATCATCGGTAAAACCTTTGCCGGGAAATTGCCTGATGCTATTGAATCAATCACTGTTTTCGGGCCGCAGGGAAAATTGCCCATCGGCAAAGACGATTTTACCTATTTCCCGGGACTACGGGTTTTTGGGATCATAATACCCCGTACTCCGGCAATGGGTACCTATCGATTTGGAATTAAAAGCCATAAAGATAGGGGGGCAACCTGCGACTATCAATATGTAGTAAAACAAATACCCATACCGGACAACTCGACATTTTTTCCCGGGGATAATGACAGGTTAGATTCAGCTGCACCGACTTTTTCCTGGCAGGCGGTACAGGCTGACATGCCCCTATTTTACCGACTGGTAATAAATAAAAGCCACGGTGGAAGAGTTTACTCAACCAGGCGTGTTAAGAATATGGTCTCTCACACCGTTCCCCGCGGCGTTCTGAAGACCGGGCAGAGCTATCGCTGGCGAATACGGGTTGCCGATAGCGACGATTGGCTGAATGTTCAAAATCGTTCTCACAGTAAGTGGAATACTGTTCATGTCTTTTAATAAACGCACATTATAGTGGTTCGCATAAATACATTCCGATACCTAATGCCGTTTCAATTATGCCAGGGAGTAAGGGCGGATTTCAAACCCGCCCCTACAAAGTAATAGCCTGCAATGGAAACCGCAATCAATGGGAACGTTATTCTGACAATCGCTCTATTAACCCGGTAATCAAAGTGCAATGACACTTTTACACTGCTGCTTTCTTGCTGACACTGTTGGCCCTAACAGCAACCGCCAACTGTAGTCTCGGTCATCACATCGATATTGGTGATGTTCAGCGTATTAAAAATCTGCCGTACTTTCTGTGAAAGTTCGGCGGCGCTAAAGGGCTTTTGGATAAATCCATTGCATCCCCGTTGCATTATTTCTTCTGCCTTGCCGTTGATAGCATATCCGCTTGAAAGCAGTACCGGCATTTCAGGATAAATTTCGCGAATGCAGTCAAAAGTTTTGCCACCATCCATATGGGGCATAATCATATCGAGAATTACCAGATCAATTTCCTGTCCCAGGCGTCTAACGGTCTCAACCGCCTCCCGGCCGCTTTGAACTGCTATTATATGATATCCTAATTGTTCAAGCATGGCCTGGCCAACCGCAATTATCATTTCCTCATCATCAACCAGCAAAATAGTCTCAGTCCCCTGGTGAATCCCTTGTTTTGATGAAAGTGTTTCAACAATCGGTTTTTGGGAGATTGGCAGGTAGATGTTAAAGGTTGTGCCATGGTCGATTTTGCTGGTTACATTAATGATACCGCCGTGGTTTTTTACAATGCCATAGGCAGAGGCAAGGCCTAATCCTGTGCCTCTTGTTTTTTCTTTTGTTGAAAAGAAGGGGTCAAAAATACGCTGCAGGGTCCTCTGGTCCATGCCCATACCGGTATCTGTGATAGCAACATGGGCGTAGCGCCCGAGTTCTATCTGATACGGGCTGCACTCTTTTTCCCCCAACATGACATCTTTGGCCTTTAATCGCAGGGTCCCCCCTTCGGGCATTGCCTGCCAGGCATTGATGTACAGATTGAGCAGCACCTGCTCAATCTGTCTGCGGTCGACCTCTACAACAATGTTGGGGCTATGGAATTGGGTCTCGATGGTGATCTCTTTTTTCGTCCGGCCAAACATATCGGCACTGTTGCGGATCAACTCATTGATATTCGTGGGCTTGACTTCGTACTTCCCGCCACGCGCAAATCCCAACAACTGTTTGGTTAGATGGGTAGCGCTATGGATACATTCATCGATGGCGCACAGGTGCTTCACAAATGGGTGTGAAGCATCCAAATCCATTGACATCAGTGCAGAACGGCCCTTGATGGCCATCAGCAGATTGTTAAAATCATGGGCAATACCGCCGGCGAGGGTACCGAGGGACTCCATCCGGTCAGCGTTTTGAAGTTGGTTTTGAAGCCGTTGCCGTGCGCTGATGTCCCGCAACACCCCATGGGTACCGATGTAACGTTTGCTGCTTATGGGTGTCGCTTGTTCGTATATTCCCATTGATTTCAGTTCGACGATCAAATACTGACGATCCCGATCTTTTTGCTTTTCATCTCCAGTGGCTTTCAGGCGCAGCTCGATCCCCGAAGTGGAACGATTTTTGGATCTTCTTTCATGGAAAAACCACCTGGCTTTATCTTGATCCTCCTCCCAAATTATCGTTGAGTAGTGTTTCCCGATCAAATCCGGGACGGTGAATCCCAGAAGATGTTCCAGGGCATCGCTTAAAAACGTGAAATTTCCATCTTCATCGAGGGTGTAAATTATATCGGGGCTGTTCTGAACCAGATAACGGTATTTTTCCTCTGAGCGCTGCAGTTTCTCGTTGATCTTATCCTTTTCCTGCTTCAGCGCTTTTTGCTTCAGGGAGTTTTCTACAGTATTTAGGAGTTCTTCAAATTCGAATGGTTTTCTAATGTAGTCATAGGCGCCATGTCTTAGGGCAGCCAGCGCTGAATCGATATTGGCTTCACCCGAGATGATGACCACCGAAGTGTTGGCATCCCGAATCTTAATCTCACCCATGAGCTCGGTACCCAACATGTCCGGCAGGTGAACATCCAGAATAGCCAGGTCAAAGACAGTTTTTCCAATTAAAGCCAAAGCTTCCCGGCCGCAACTTGCTGTCGCGACTTCATAGTCCCTGGTTCTTAGAAGCTGTGCCAAACTTTTGCAAAAGCGCAGTTCGTCGTCAACGACCAGTATTTTTAGTGATCGTAACATCATTGACCTCATTTACCTATTGAGCGTGAATTACCTTGTTCAGGCAACTCAATTATAAACTCGGTCCCATAGCCAAGGGTATTCTTGCAGATCAGATTGCCATTAAATGATCTGATAATATTGTAGGCTATGGAAAGGCCCAAACCAGAATGCCCGTCCCGTTTTGAACTGATGTAAGGATCAAATATTTTCTCTTTGATGGCTTCTGGAATGCCGGGTCCGTCATCTTTGAATTGTACCTCAATATACCCGTTGTGTTCCTTTTTTTTCCGTACGCTATGATCTATTATCGAAGGGCCGAAGTATCGGGTTCGTATGTAAATATTTCCACCGTAAACCATGGCTTCCACGGCATTTTTTATAAGGTTGATAAATACTTGTTTCAGGCCGGCACCCTCTGCATCGACTTTCGGCAGGTTCGGTTCAAGATCTGTCCGTAAATTTATATTTGAATGCTTTTGCAGAGAATCTTTGGTCAGGGTGACAATGTCGGTGATCAGTGCGTTGATGTCTGCAGCTTCATGGGTTTGGGCTGGTTGCTTTGAAAAATTCGTCAGCTTTTCAAGAAGATTGGCAACTCGACTGATTTCATCGTTAATGATTCTGATTTCATTCCGGGCGATATCATTTTCAGATAATTTTTGTTCAAGGATTTTCAAATAGTTTTTAATTATGCTCAGCGGGTTGTTTACTTCGTGGACCACTTTTCTGGCGAGGTCACTGGAGGCATCAATGCGTTTTAACTGAATATTTCGCAGCCGTCTGCGCTTCATCTGGCTGAGACTGAGCGCCAAAGCTCCTTTATTTGTGAATACATTTAATAGTTTCACATTTTCTTGCAGATGCAGCAGATCTTTTTTTTCTATTCCCAAAACGAGAACGCCCACTGCATCACCCTGCGCAATCAAGGGAAGGCAGTATATGCCCTGTGCATCGAGCCGCCCAATAATCTGTTCGTCAAGGATTGTCAGCGAGCGGTGCGTGCCCTTGCTGAAAGAGTGCAGGGGCTTTTTTTTGAGGATGGCCTTTACCAGGAGGTTTTGGTCCAGGCTCAGGTAAACGGATAATTCGCGGTTTTTTACAAATTGTCCGTTTGCATCCGGATAATATCCATAGAGCACATTTTTATCTGCATCTAGCCTGAAATAAATAAAGCGATTGATATCCAGCAGAATATTCAGGCCATCTGAAATCACTGCCAGGATGTCATTTGGATCGTTGGCCGCTAAAAAGCCTTCGAGGGTTCCCATAAGCAAGGATGCGTTGCGAACATCCCGGGTAAGCGCCTCCTTTTTCTTCCTATCATTTTCATCGTTGGCTGATGAGGCCGGCGCATCAACATTGATATCGATATCAAGGGCCGCGGCCACGTCTTGGGCTTCCTGAACACCTTTTTCGATTAACGCATGACATATGTCTGACTTCAGATTAAGGATTTTTTGGGCCCATGAGATGCCTTCGTGCAGCGTTGTTTCAGCATCCTGGGATAGAAGATTGGCAATCCAGACAATCTGTGTCATGGGAAAGGCGTGGGCAATACGTGCCGGCTCTTCATGATGATAGCTTACGTGATCGGCAATTGCGGGTTGAAAGTTCCAGCGCTTAAGAAGCCATTTTCCCACTTGAGAGTGGGTTGTGCCAAAGCGTGCTTCTTCTTCCATCAGAAGGTTTGCGTCGGCAGGACTATTTTTTACAATTTCTTCATATGCTTTACGAAAATTAGCCCACAGCACGAGTTTTCCGATATCGTGCAAAAGTCCGGAGGTAAAAGCCTCATCCGGCTGATCTGAATTCATCTCTACGGCAATGTTTTTAGCAATGCAGCCACACCTTAGAGAATGCCACCAGAAAGCTTTTAGATTGAAAATTCCATTCTTAACAGGGTTTGGAAATGTTTCGTAAACGCAGGCGCATATGGCCATATTCTTGATGCCGTTGGTTCCGACATAAACCACGGCTTGATCTATTCCCTGTACTTTTTGCGGTAATCCAAAGTAGGCTGAATTGACCAATTTCAGCAGTTTGGCGCTCAATGCAGGATCTTTGCTGACAATGGCCGCTATTTCATTGAGATTGATGCTTTCCTGGTTGCAGGCCTCAAGCAGTTTCAATAGAATATGGGGGAGCGTGGGCAGATTCTTCAGGGTGGATGGTTGGTCAAAATTTGGTGTTTTTGTTTTCATTGTCTGCGTCTTTACAGACTAACATATCGTGTTCAGATAATGATCATCTTGAAAACAGAGGCGGAGTGATCAGATTGCAGCTTCGCGAGTAGACAGATATGCCAATCCCATTGAGATCTGAAATGAATAACCGCTAATAACAAAAAATCACAACAAAAGCAAACCCTTCCGACGATCCAGGTCCTATCCGGCGTCCGGTTATTTTGCGTTAAGACGGCATTATGCTAAGATCGTTGCTGTTGTGAGATTTTACGCCGATGAACTTTTTTGATCGTATAGTGAAAGTCCAAAGGGTAAGGCATTATGTCTAGGATATCATATTTTCGTGCTAAAAACGCCATGCTCATTGCCAACTATATCTCAAATGCAATTGGTGTTGCCGTCGTAATAGTTCTTTCCCGGGGTATGGGGCAAATATTCTCACCGGAAGTAATACCCCATGGATATAGAATTTCATGTCTCTTTGTTCCGTTCACCTTTATTGTTTCGACGATTTTAGTCCTGATCTACGAAAAACCAATTCGCTCTTATCTCAATGGGCTTCGCGACCACAAGTCCTTTACCGAAAAAGCGACCCTGTCCGCCCGGAAAAAAGTGTTAAACGAGCCGTTCTTTTTAATTGCGATTAGTTGTACTATGTGGTTAGCAGCCGCGGCTGTTTATTCGGTATCTTTCTGGACCTGGGGCGCACCGCGAGAAATGATTCGAGAAGTTTTTTTTCAGAACATTTATACCGGTCTGATCTCCGTAACCATTTCTTTCTTTGTGTTAGAATTCGTTCTTCAGAGAAGAGTTGTGCCCTTTATGTTTCCGGACGGCGGCCTTTCAATGACGCCCGGCACCCTGCGCATCCGCATACGAACGCGATTGATTGCGCTGCTCTTTGCCATCAATATCGTACCGCTACTGGCAGTCTTCGGTGATGTTGCTAAATTATTACCGGTAGGGGCAGAAGCGCAACAGGCTTTGACACAATTAAAGTCGATTATATTTATTCAAATTGTTCTATTTATCTGTTGTGGAATATGGCTGGTATTCCTGGTGAGCAGCAATTTAACGAAATCCCTAAAGGAGATCATCGTTGTATTGCAGAGGATCAAGAAGGGGGATTACCAACAAAAAGTACGCGTAACCTCCAATGATGAAATTGGTTATACCGGGGATGTCATTAATAAAATGACAACCGGGCTGCTTGATCGCGAGAGGATGCAGCAATCACTTAATCTCGCCAGGGAGGTCCAGCAGAACCTTCTGCCCAGTGAAAATCTATCGATCAACGGCATCGAAATTGCCGGCAAAAGCCTCTATTGTGATGAGACCGGTGGTGACTATTATGATTTTATCCCCATTGGCAATGGTGCGGCCAATAAAATCGGCATCGCCATTGGGGATGTATCCGGCCATGGCATTTCTTCTGCCCTGCTAATGACAACTGTAAGATCGTATTTGCGACTCAGGGCCTCTTTGCCAGGCAGTGCTGCCCAAATCATCACCGCTGTAAATCGGCAACTGGCCCGGGATGTGGAGGATTCAGGGCAATTTATGACGCTGTTTTTTATGATTCTTGACCTGGATTCCCATGACCTTGACTGGGTGCGGGCGGGACATGATCCCGCGATAGTATTCCACTCCGGATCAGACTCATTTGATCAGCTGGATGGACGCGGGCTGGCCCTGGGAATAGATGGGGAACTGGTTTATGAGGATAATGACAAGGCTTCTTTTTCAAAGGAGCAGATTATTTTTTTAAGCACGGACGGTGTCTGGGAAATTCGCAACCAGGCGGGCGAGATGCTGGGCAAAAAAGCAGTCGTAGAATTAATTCGAGAACACTCTGCATCAAGTGCAGCGGAAATCCTTGATGCGCTGCTTGGCCGCTTAACGACATTCACCAGGGGCGCAAGCCTAGAGGATGATATCACGATGGTCATTGTTAAAGCCCGGGATTTATCCCAAAGTTCCCTATAAATGTGAAGTTCTTTTTGCGTTTCATCGTATTTTCCAAAAATATACGGCCCAAAGCTCCCGAACGTATCCGGGAGAATGGTGATCCATGGACCCGGGCGATTTCTAGGCACTCAGCCATGACCACATTTTCTTGAGACTCCCGATTGTTCCTGAATTGACAGAGTACCACATTGTGGTTATTCTGTCTGTTATTCCGTCTAAGGCTGCATTTAGATTAAAATTAGGGATTAACCGTCAATTGGGACTGTTCACTCCACAGCTTCAGTGATTGATTCTAAAGCCGAACTGCACCTGTTGAACCTCTTTTCGGAAAACCTGACCGCCGCCAAAATCGCTATTATCCGGAATGATCCTTAAGGGATTGTTACGGCCATTCACGATCGTACCAGCACAGCCCCATCCTGGATATCCGCAGCGGCCCATCCGGCATGCTCGCACTGCCAGCATGCACCCAGTTGAATGTTTGCCTGCAATGAGAGGAGGAAATAAATGACCTCGATCAATATAAAAACCAATAGTGGCGCTTCCATTGCCATGGAACCCGGAACAATCGAAGAATTGGCCGGCGGCTTGCGCGGCACCGTGCTTTCTTCCGGAGGACACGGATATGAATCGGCACGCCAGATATGGAACGGGATGTTCGATCGCAAACCGGCGCTTATTGCACGCTGTATAGGCACCAGCGATGTCATCGGGGCGGTGAACTTCGCCCGTGAGAACGATCTTGAAATCTCCGTCAAAGGCGGAGGACACAACTCGGCCGGAACAGCCGTGAGCGACGGCGGGTTTATGATCGACCTGTCGCCCATGCGCCGGGTACGTGTTGATCCCCGGGGGCAAACCGCCTGGGTTGACGGCGGCTGCCTGCTGGGGGATGTGGATTATGAAACCCAGGTTCACGGCCTGGCGGTTTCCGCCGGCATTGTTTCCCACACGGGCGTCGGCGGCCTCACCCTGGGTGGCGGATTCGGCTGGATCAGCCGCAAATACGGGCTGTCCATCGACAACCTGCTAGCGGCGGAAGTGGTGACCGCAGACGGCCGGCTGGTGATGGCCAGTGAGCATAAAAATCCGGATTTGTTCTGGGGGTTGCGCGGCGGCGGCGGCAATTTCGGTATCGTCACCGCATTTCAATTCAAGTGCGCACCCATCGGGCGGGAAGTGTTCTCGGGGATGATTGTCAAGGATTTCGAAAACGCCCGCGACTATCTCCAGTTCCACCGGGATTATGTGCGTGGACTGCCTGATGAGATGACGGCCTGGACGGTAATTCGCCAGGCACCGCCCTTACCCTTCCTGCCCGGCGACGTGCACGGTAAGATGATGGTGGGTATTCCTTTTGTATGGCTGGGCGACCCGGCCGAGGGTGAAAAACTGATCCAGCCCATCCGCGAAACCACCCCGTCCCTGGGGGAAGGTTTTGGCATGCAGCCCTGGGTCAACTGGCAGGCCGGATTCGACGGCCTGCTGGTTCACGGGGCCCGTAACTACTGGAAATCCCATCACCTCAAGGAGATCAGCGACCCCTGCCTCGACCAGATCCTGGCCTTCGCCGGCCAACTGCCGTCCCCGGAGTGTGAAGTATTCATTCCCCACATGGAGGGCGCCCCCAGCCGGGTACCTGAGACCGAAACCGCCTTTGCCCACCGTCGCACGCCCTTTGTGCTCAATATCCACACCCGCTGGTGGAATGCGGAGGAAGACGAAAAATGTCTGACCTGGGCCAGGGAGTTCCATGAGGCCACCCGGGAGTACGCCCAGGGCGTCTACGTGAATTTCCTGAGCCAGGAGGGAGAAGACCGTATCAAGGAGGCCTACACTGCGGAGGTCTGGAAGCGTTTGGTATCGGTCAAGAACAAGTGGGACCCTGCAAATCGGCTGCATATCAACCAGAATATCAAGCCGTCCGCATGACTTTGCCAACTCAAGGAGTCGGTCAAGGAGTCGATCATGGATACGATATTTTCGAGGATGTGCCCAACCCGTCCAGTGCCCTGGAATACGGGACGCAGGGTGTCAGCCTCCGCGCTCGCAAACCCGGGTAGCCGGAAGATTCATCCATAAAAAGGAGGGAAACCATGCAACCGTCCAAAGTGTCCCCTGGCTATCAAAAGATGATCGACTTCGGACTGCTGGAAGCCTTGCTCGGGCGAAGGTCGCGCCGGTTTTTCATGGGCGCCGAGATACCCGACGGGGTCTTCGCCTATCGATCAAAATACGAATCCCTGCCGCTTTCAGATTTGGAGAAGTCTCTGGTGGTGGCAGCCTGCGGAGGCAATACCAGCTGGCACAATATGATCTATCGCGGCCAACCCTACGCTCCCGATCTTTCCAACTATGCGGGCTCGGCGGGGGGACGAGTATTTCCCTCTGCAGCCGGATTCCATACCAGCCAGACATTTTTTACCGATGATGATGGGTTGTACCTGCTGGAAATGCGGGATGCACCCGCCTTTGACGACCGTGGGGAGGACGGATCCCTGGATCTGGACGGCTTTGTGTCCTTCGTTCAGAAACATGTTCGTAAGATACACGGCGGCCGGCTCCGGCTTCCCTCCGATATGCCCATTACCGAAGCGCACAACACCTGGGTATTCAACAAGCCCGCTACACTCCTGGTGATTCCCGTCGGGGATCTTGCCCAGCACGTACTTTTAAATATTCTGTACATGCTCCAAAATGGCCTGGTGCTCTATGATGACATCAATAAAAGGGCCGTTCCCGGCATTGAGAAATTCAAAGGCATCGTCGATGTGGATAATGTCTGGCCCATCACCTTCGTCGAACAGTGGTCGTTATCCGAGTTGACCGTGGAACTGGGTGCCAGCTGTTATGCGGGTACCCTGATGCTGCAGGCCATGGGGCTTGGGGGCTGGATGTTCAACGGGGTGGACCCCTTCGCAATGCTGGGGGCGAGCGGTGATCCCGCTGCGCCGGGTCTTGGCTTCCGCTACGATGAAGATGACCGCTGGCCGTATCCCAACCCCACCGGGTTGGATGGCTTGATGGAAGGGTTTTGCCCGCCCCATTATCCCGACATGCGCTCGGCCGTCGAAGCGGCCTGCCAGCGGAAGTTCGGGCCTGGCGGCCCTTTCCATCCCGACACGCCGGGTCCCTGGCAAGAGAACCGCCGGGTGCGTTCGGCTGCCAAAGTGCATGATGAAGAATTCAAAACATGCGTCGCACTCCAGGCTCAATATGTATATGACACATTCGGCAAGTTTCCGGGTACGGTTCCTTCGATGTTCTTAATCATGTATTTGCAGGCCCAGCACCTTGACTTGGATTTCTACGACAAATTCTATACACCCGGGGCCTATTTAGAGACCCACGCCGAACATATGCAGAATTGGCATCCGGAATAACGAACCAAAGAAAAACCGTTTAATGATTCGAGTGGCACTGGGCCAGGCAGAGGGGTGGGACACCGGCAGATTGGTTCATCAGGTTCTTGCCCGCTGCGATGCACAATTGGCCGGTGATATCACCGGCCATGGCGTAGATGCAGCCCTGTTCATGATGTCGGCGCGGGCATTTTTTAGAATGCGTGCATCCCGGCCGGGTACCCTCGTCGACATCGTAAAGGATATGAACCGCCACCTAACCCTGGATGTGTCTGAAACCGGACGTTTCATGACCCTGTTCGCCATGATGTTTGATCCGGACAAGAGACGTGTTTGCGATGTGCACGCGGTACACGACCCTGCTTTGCTATTCGATATCGAACAGGATCACTTCATCGAGCTCAAGGGGTTAATAGATCGATTTCACCTCTGCCAGCACGAAGGAACTGCGCGTGGCACTGACCCCTTTTGTGTTGAACACATCCTGCAGGACGACCTGTGAATAGTGCTGCATGTCCCGGGCAACCACTTCGAGCATCAGATCAACCTCTCCGGAAACGGCAAAAACGCTGACCACATTTTCGATTCTAGCGAGGTCGCGGGCAACTTCTTCCCAGCCAACGCCGGCCTCGCGAATCACGCCGCAATAGGCACGTACGGATAAACCGAGTTTTTGCCGATCCGTAAGGGCCCGGTACCCAACAATGACGCCATCGCGTTCGAGCCGGGCGATACGCCGGGAACAACTTGAATGAGACAGGTTGACCCGGGCTGCCACATCAATATTGGATAGCCGTCCGTTGGTTTGCAGGGCGGCAATGATCTTCCGATCGTAATCATCCAGCTTTACCATTTGCAAAACCTTTGCATATTTATAATTTAAATGCGTGGCTATTGGCATTATTTATCAAATACATATGAGCACTGCAATATATTTGATAATTACAGGAATATTTAAAAATGATTTGCAAATATTAAGATTTACAAATATTAGGATTTGCAATTATTAGAGTGAAAATCAACATTAAGAAACACAACCCGAACATCTGCCGGCGATACTAAAGAGACTTTAAAAATCTTCTGCTGCATCACTTCGGATATATATCAAAAAAAATAACTGGTAACTGGGGGCTCCTCCAGGATCAGGAGAGGGGATGATACGAAAAGATCTGGTACAGGGAAGTAGAAGCCAGGTGCATTACGGGTGGATTATCGCATTTACCGGCACGGCAGTTATTTTCTCCAGCCTCGGTTTGGGTCGCTTTTCACTGGGCATGCTTTTACCTTCCATGGGTGTCTCCCTTAATTTGAACTATTCCCAGATGGGCCTCATCAGTACCGGAAATTTTGTGGGCTACATGATTTCCGTAGTCCTGGCCGGTATGATTGCCAGGGTTGCCGGTGCCAGGTGGACCATTTCCATGGGGCTTGTTTTAGTGGGCGGGTCCATGGTGCTGATTAGCCGGGCAACGGGATTCCTGGGAATTTTGGCTCTCTACGTGGCCACGGGCATTGGCTCGGGATTGGCCAATGTGCCTATGATGGGACTTGTCTCCCATTGGTTCCATAAGAGCAACCGCGGCCGGGCAGCAGGCACCATGCTGTCGGGAAACGGAATTGCCATTGTGTTTACGGGGCTGTTCATCCCCTGGATCAATGCTTCCCTGGGGGCTGAGGGCTGGCGGACCGGTTGGCTTTCCATTGGTATTATTTCGCTTTGCGTAGCTGCCGTGGCTGCATTTTTCCTGCGTAACGAACCCAGGGAAAAAGGACTTGTTCCTTTGGGTGTAACAGAAGCCCTGCGCGTACCTTCTGCAGCGACCGCTGAAATAAGAAACAATTCCAACCGCGGGACCATGGTCCATCTGGGATGCATTTACGCCCTTTTCGGGGCTACCTATGTAGTTTATGCTACATTTATTGTCACCTCCATGGTCAATGAACGGGGGTTTGGCGAGAATACGGCGGGTACATTCTGGGCGGTTGTCGGCGGGCTTTCAATTTTGTCCGGCCCCTTGTTCGGATGGCTGTCCGATCGGCTGGGCAGAAAAAAGGGCATGATGCTTGTTTACGCATTGTTCACCATTGCCTATGCTCTGGTGGCCGCCGACCTCCCGAATCCCTTCTTATATGCCTCCATCGGCATTTTCGGCTTGGCCGTGTGGAGTATCCCAACCATCATGTCGGCGGCTGTGGGAGATTACACAGCACCGGTTCAGGCTGTAAAGGCTTTTGGTTTCATCACCTTGTTCTTTGGGGCCGGACAGATTGCAGGGCCTGCTGTGGCGGGTTATACAGCGGATATCACCGGAACATTCAGCATGGCATTCTGGTTATGCGCCTTGCTAACCGCCACTGCCGTTGTGCTGGCAATGTTTCTTAAACCGCCCCGGTGAAAAATGGGTCTGTTTGCCGGAAGCATCGGATCCTGGCTCAAAGAGAAACAGGGCGTTGCCGGCAAAATCAGAATAGGACCCGGTTCCGTTCTGATGCTGCTCGGCTTACGTTTAACTGTACCCCAAAAAAATTGAGAGAAAACGTTGGCATGCTTCCTTAAATCATCGAAAAACTCAATCGGCACTGGGCTTGGCAACGGGATCCATGGCACTTGCGAGCTGATACATGTGCTCTACGCGTTTCGGCTGCATGCCGGCATGCAGCCCGCTGCAGGTGCCGAAAATCAGACCGCCCCTGCCGTCGGCGGCCGCCATGACGGTGTTGACGGCCTGGTCCAGCGACACCGCTCCGGCGGCGTTGGGGGGTGACCCGCCGGATTCACAGAGCAGGGCTGGATCTATATTGCCCATAAGGCACAACGATTGACCGTACGCCGCTTTGATCCTGCCGATATGCATGCCGGCGCCTGGCTCGATGCACTGCAGCCCGTCGAATCCGGCCTGAACGATAAGGGGCAGGACCGCGTTGAGATTGCCGTCGGAATGGAAAAACACCGGTACCCCCAGGTCGTGGGCGCATGCCGCCTGGGCACGCCAGAGGGGCAGCAGGTATTGTTCCACAAACTGCGGGGACATGTAGGTCCCCTGCTG
>Ga0180435_10004655_pt1 | contig 13498 bp, 9 predicted proteins | sample SS_ome_3_FD_132467 | JGI IMG/M metagenome (GOLD analysis project Ga0180435, IMG submission 132467) | Hypersaline lake sediment archaeal communities from the Salton Sea, California, USA - SS_3_S_1 metaG | ecosystem: Environmental > Aquatic > Non-marine Saline and Alkaline > Hypersaline > Sediment... | reverse complement strand
CTTCTACGTCACCACGCCCATCTACTACGTTAACGACGCTCCGCACATCGGCCACTCGTACACCACCATCGCCGCCGACGTGCTCGCCCGCTACCACCGGCTTTCCGGACAGGATGTGCGCTTCCTCACCGGCACCGATGAGCACGGCATGAAGATCCAACGTGCGGCCGAGGCGCTCGGCCAGACTCCCATCCAACTCGCCGACCGCGTCGTGGAACGATCCAAGTCCCTCTGGGAACACCTCGACATAACATACGACGACTTCATCCGCACGACTCAGGAACGCCACCAACGCGTCGTCCAGGCCGTCTTCCAGAAACTCCACGAGTCCGGCAACCTCCGGCTCGGCGACTACGCCGGATGGTACTGCCCTTCCTGCGAGAACTTCCTGGCCGAGGCCGACCTCCGCAACGGGAACTGCCCGGACTGCGGCAAGAAAGCCGAGTGGAGCTCGGAGAAGACGTATTTCTTCAAGATGTCGGATTACGGCGACCGCCTGCTGACATTCCTCGACGACAACCCCGAGTTCGTCCAGCCACGGGTCCGGTTCAACGAGGTCCGGAGCCGCGTGAAGGAGGGGCTGAAGGACCTGAGCGTCACGCGCACCTCGCTCGAATGGGCCGTCCCCCTGCCCTTCGACCCGGCCCACCGCGCGTACGTCTGGATCGACGCTCTGGTCAACTACATCTCGGCGCTCGGGTTCCCCGACGGCGAACTCTACGGCAGGTACTGGCCCGCGAATCTGCACCTCGTGGGCAAAGACATCCTGTGGTTCCACGCCGTCATCTGGCCGTGCTTGCTCATGGCCCTCGACCTCCCGTTCCCGAAGACGATCTTCGCCCACGGCTGGTGGACCAACAGCGGCGAGAAAATGAGCAAGTCGAAGGGCAACTTCATCGACCCCGTCACAGTCACCGACCAGTACGGCGTGGACGAGTATCGTTACTTCCTGCTCCGCGAGATGCCGTTCGGACAGGACGGCGACTTCTCCAAACGCGCCCTCATCGGCCGCATCAACAACGACCTCGGCAACGACCTCGGCAACCTGCTCCACCGCACGCTCACGATGATCGAGAAATACTTCGGCGGTGTGATTCCCGAGCCGGCCGAGTCCGGCGACGACGTGAAAGCGCTCGCGGCCCTCGCCGCCGAGACCGTCCGCGAGGTCGACTCACACCTTGCGGCCGTCCAGTTCAGCCGTGCGCTCGAAACGACCTGGAACTTCATCGCCGCGGCCAACCGCCTCGTCGAAACCAGCAAGCCATGGGTCATCGCGAAAGACGAATCCCGCCGGGCCGAGCTTGGCTCCGTACTCTATTCACTCGCCGAAGTGTTGCGCATCGTCTCGCTCCTGCTCTGGCCGTTCATGCCCGCGAAGGTCGAGGCGATGCGCTCACAACTGTCACTTGGGCCGGTCAAGCCCGTTCTCGACGAACAAACAAGATGGGGCGGCCTCCGGTCCGGCTCAAGAGTGGCCAAGGGCGCTCCCCTGTTTCCGAAAATCCAGGAGTGACAAGATGCCAGCCGACCAGAGCCAGGGCGAGCCGGTGAACGGCGCATCCCGCTATTCGCCGGAGGCCTACCAATTCGTCATGGAGGCCCTGTCCTGCACCGTCAAGCAAATCGGCGAACGACGCCACCTCACAGGCCGCGAACTGCTCGAAGGCATACGCAAGTTCGCCATCGACTCCTGGGGGCTGATGGCGCGGCCAGTGCTCAATTCCTGGGGCGTCAACTCCACCGACGACTTCGGTGAGATCGTGTTTTCACTCATCGACGCCGGCCTGCTCGCCAAGACCGACAAGGACAAGAAGGAGGATTTCAAGCAGGTCTACGGGTTCATCGAGGCGTTCGACAAGTCCTACTCGCCCCAACTCGACAAGAAGGGACGGATCCGCCGAAAGATGCCTCGCATACGAACCGACGACGAAATCAACTGGATACTGCCATTCCACGACACCGGGTTCAACTGACAATCCACCGGAGCGACACATGAAGCGATTCGACCTGTTCAGGAGTCTGAAACGTGACGAGGGCGGCAGGATGCTGCTCATTGTGCTCGACGGGCTCGGCGGCCTGCCCCGGAACCCCGCCGGCAAGACCGAGCTCGAAACGGCAAACACGCCGAACATGGACGCGCTCGCCGCCGAGTCCGTCTGCGGCCTCCACATGCCCTGCGCGCCAGGCATTACGCCGGGCAGCGGGCCCGCGCACCTCGGCCTCTTCGGCTACGACCCGTTCGAATACAACATCGGCCGCGGCGTCCTCGAGGCCCTTGGCATCGACTTCGAACTGAAACACGGCGATCTCGCCATACGCATCAATTTTTGCACACTCGACGACAAGGGCCTCGTCACCGACCGCCGTGCCGGCCGCATCGCCACCGAGGTCAACGCGAAGCTCTGCGAAAAACTCCGCAAGATAAAGCTCAAGGGCGTCGAGCTCTTCGTCGAGCCGGTCAAGGAACACCGCGCCGCCGTCGTACTGCGCGGCCCCGGCCTGCACGGCGGGCTGAACGATTCGGACCCGCAGGTGACGGGTCATCCGCCGCTCGAGGTCAAGGCCTCCACCAAGCAGGCCGAGAAGGCCGCTCGGCTCTGCAACGAGTTCACGGCCAGGGCCCGTGAGATCCTGAAGAACGACCACCCCGCCAACATGGTGCTGCTGCGCGGCATCGACCGGCACGAGTTGCTCTCGAACTTCGCCGACATCTTCGGCGCACGCGCCGCCGCCATCGCCACGTATCCGATGTACCGCGGGCTTGCGCGGCTCGTCGGGATGGACGTCCTCAAGACCGGCGAGACGGTCGAGTCGGAGATCGAAACGCTCCGCAAGGACGGCGCGGGCTACGACTTCGTCTACTTCCACGTGAAGAAGACCGACAGCTACGGCGAGGACGGGAACTTCGACGCAAAGGTCCACGTGATCGACGACTGGGACAAGCTCGTGCCGCGGGTCCGGAAAATGGGCTTCGACGTGATCGCCATAACGGGGGACCACTCGACGCCCGCCGTGATGAAGGGCCACAGTTGGCACCCGGTCCCCGTGCTCCTCTGGAGCGGCCTCTGCCGGCCCGACGACGTCAAGGTGTTCGGCGAGCGCGCGTGCAACCACGGCGGACTCGGCGTCTTCACAGCGGTCGATCTGATTCCGATGATGCTCGCCAACGCCGGCCGGCTCCAGAAGTACGGCGCGTAGCGGCCCGCGTCAGACTCCCTCGAACAGCGCGGTCCCGATGCGCACCAGCGTGGCGCCCTCCTCCACCGCGACCTCGTAGTCCTGCGTCATCCCCATCGACAGGTGCTTCATCTCGGCGCGCGGCATGCCGAGCGTGCGGATTTCGTCCGCGATGCGCCGAAGCCGCACGAACACCGGCCGCACGTCCTCCGCGTTGTCCACGAACGGCGCCATCGTCATCAGCCCTTCGACCCGCACGGTCGGGCAATCGGCGATCCGCCGCACCTCGTCAATCGCAACGGCCGCCGCCACGCCATACTTGCTCTCCTCGCCGCTCGTGTTGACCTGGACCAACACGTGCGCGGTCCTGTCCGTTGCCAATGCCTTCTTGTCCAACGCCTCGGCAAGGTGCGCGCTGTCGACCGAGTGGATCAGGTCGAACATCCTCAGCGCGTCCTTGGCCTTGTTCGTCTGGAGGTGGCCGATCATGTGCCAGCGGACGCCAAGACCAGCAAGCTGTTCCTGCTTGGCCACCGCTGTCTGCACCCGGTTCTCGCCGATATCAGTCACGCCGAGTTCGACAAGCGCCCGCGCGACGTCGGCCGTAACCGTTTTCGTGACCGCGACGAGCCGTACGCACGAGGGGTCACGGTTCGCTCGCTCACAGGCCGCCGCGATTCGCTCGCGCACGCGCCGCAGGTTCTGCCGGAGCCGGTCCGTATTCATCCAGCCACCCTCGTTCTTGCCCGGGCCCAGATGACGGCCTGCACCGCGATGCCGACCGCGATGGCCACGACGCAGACCCAGTAGGGGGTACGGTGCGACTCAAGGAACCGCGTCGCGACGGCCGTCGCGATCATACCGCCAGCGTACCCAAAGCACAATACCCCCTCGTGCAGGCCGCTCTGCCCGGCTCGGCCACCCTCACCTTCGAGCGAGTAATAGATGCTCGAAATGTAGATGATGCCGCTGGCGAATCCGAAAAGAAGCGACCCGGCGAAAAGCACCCCGGCGTCCGAGCAGGTCGAGAAGCCAAGACATCCGAGGAGCGCCAGCGCCTGGGCGAGGACCAGATACCGGAACCTGTAGTGCCAGAAGTGGTACTTGCCGAACACGAGAAAAATAAACAGCATCCCGACGTTCGCGCCGGCCACTATGGCGCCGGTCTCGAAGCCGTTGAACGCCAGCCCGCCCTGCTCAAGCGGGAGTGTCGCGAACCTCGGAAAGATGCCTCGCAGGACCGCGGCGACCGCATAGGACAATGCGTTCGCAATCCACGCCGACAGTACGAACGCGCGGGCAAGGCCGCGGCTCCCGCCGGCCGCCGCACCCGGCCCCGTTTCCTGGCGTGACGCGGGCCGATGGCCGTCGTACGCGCCGTCGGACCTGAACGTAATCCACAAGAACGCCAGCAAAACGAGACACAGCCCGGCCGCGGCGTAGAGGGGCGCCCGCAGCCACTGGTCACTCAGCAAGCCGCACAGCGGGTGACCCACCAGGAGGCCCAGGCAGAAACTGATGCCGAAGAGGCCCAGCCGGCGCGTCATCTCGCGGCCGGCCGCGCCGTCCGTGATCCGGGCCTCCAGACTCGGCCAGTAAATCCCCATGAAGCACGACCGGAACGGCATCACGGCAAACAGGTGCCACCACTTGAGCGACACGCCCAGGAGCAACGACGACACCATTATCCCGGCGATTGATATGAGAAGCATCGGCTTCCGGCCGAACCGATCCGACAACCTCGACAGGAACAGGGAGCCGACCGCGGTCCCCAGGCCGGCAACGGCAAAAAGCAATGCCAGCCGGGAATAGAAATGCTCGACCTGAAAGCTCTGCGAGCGGGCGACAAGCAACGACAACCCCAGCCCCGTGCAGGCTATGATAATGTCCATGACCGCGGCGGCGAGGTAGTTCGCCGTCCTCGACGCCGACCCGCGGGGGGCATGTGGAAGTGCTGATTGTGATTGAACTGACAAGTCTTGCGGGCCTGTGGTGACTATTTCGTCTGTTCGCCGGTTTCACTGCCGGGCAGACGGGCCACGGCAACAAGCTTCTGGCCTTCTTTCGGAGAGATAAGCTTGACGCCCTGCGTGTTCCGGCCGATTACGCTGATGTCCGACACGCGCGTCCGTACCATCATCCCACCCGACGTCATCAGCATTATCTCGTCAGTCTCCTCCACGCCCCAGACCGCGACAACCTTGCCGTTCCGGCCGGCGGTCTTGATGTTGACGAGGCCCAACCCACCGCGCCCCTGACGCGTGTACTCGGCGAAGGACGTGCGCTTGCCGTGCCCGTGCTCGCACGCGGTGAGCAGTGTCATGCTCTCCACCTTGTCGGACGGGATGCATATGAGGCCGACGACCGCGTCGCCTTTCCGGAGCTTGATGCCCTTGACGCCGTGCGTGGCGCGCCCCATCTGCCGCACGTCGGTCTCGTTGAACTTGATCGCCATGCCGTCCCGCGTGCAGAGCATCATCTCGTCGGACCCGCCGGTCATCCGGACGCCTATCAGCCGGTCACCCTTGTCGAGGTTGATGGCGATGATGCCGCCGCGCTGCGGCCGACCGTACGCGCTCAGGGGCGTCTTCTTCACTATCCCGTGCTCGGTCGCCATCACGAGGTTCCGGTCGTCGAACTTTCGCACCGGGATCATCGACGTGATCAGGACGTCGGGCGGAATCTCCAGCAGGTTCACGATCGACCGCCCCTGCGACGTCCGGCCCAGCATGGGCACGTCGTAGACCTTGAGCCAGTGGACCTTGCCCTCGGTGGTGAAGAAAAGGATGTAATCGTGGGTCGATGCGGTGAAGAGGTGCTCGATGAAGTCGCCTTCCTTGGTGCTCGCGCCCGTGATGCCGACGCCGCCCCGCGCCTGCGTCCGGTACGCGGCCAGCGGCATCCGTTTTATGTACCCGTCGTGGCTGACGGTCACGGCGACGTTCTCCTCGACGATCAGGTCCTCGACCTCGATGTCGGTCGCATCCTCCGTGAACTCGGTGCGGCGCGCGTCACCGTATTTCTGCTTCAGATCGAGCAACTCCGCCTTGATGATTTCGAGCACACGGCGCTCGGAGTCGAGGATGGCGTGATACTCGTTGATCTCTTCAATCAGCGCGCGGTACTCTTCCTCGACCTTCTGCTTCTCGAGGTTCGTGAGCCGCTGGAGGCGCATGTCCAGGATGGCCTGCGCCTGCACCTTGCTCAGGCCGAACTTCGAGATGAGCCCCTCGCGCGCGGCTTCGACATCCTTCGACTTCTTGATCAGCTCGATGACCTCGTCGATGTGGCTCAGTGCGATCTTGAGGCCTTCGAGGATGTGAGCACGCGCCTCGGCCTTCTTGAGCAGGTACTCGGTCCGACGGCGGATGACACGGACGCGGTGGTCGCGGTAGGCGCGCAGGATGTCAAGGAGACTGAGCGTCTGCGGCCGGTCGTTGTGCAGGGCGATAAGGAGGATGCTGTACGTCATCTGGAGCGGGGTGAACTTGTAGAGCTGGTTGAGCACGATGTTCGCGTCCTCGCCGCGCTTCAGCTGGATGACGAGGCGCTGGCCCGTGCGGTCGCTTTCGTCGCGGATGTCCGAGACGCCGGCGATTTTGCCCGTGCTGACCGCGTACGCGATCTTCTCCTTGATGCTCGCCCGGGTGACCTGGTACGGGATTTCGGTGACGACGATGTTCTTGCGGTCGGTGCCGCGGTCCTCGACGAAGGCCTTGGCCCGCACGAGGATGTTGCCGCGACCGGTCGCATAGGCCCTTTGGAGCGAACCCCTGCCGCAGATGACGCCCCCGGTCGGAAAGTCCGGGCCTTTGATGTGCCGCATGACGCCGGCGAGGTCGAGGGCCGTGTCGTCGATGAGGGCGACGAGCGCGTCGACAACCTCGCACAGGTTGTGCGGCGGAATGCTCGTCGACATGCCCACGGCGATGCCCGACGAACCGTTGCAGAGGAGATTCGGGAACTTGGCCGGCAGAACGGTCGGCTCGTTCCGCGTCTCCTCGTAGTTCGGCACGTAGTCGACCGTGTCCTTTTCGATGTCGGTGAGCATCTCCATCGTCGGGTAGTCCATCCGCGCCTCGGTATATCGATGAGCCGCAGGCGGGTCGCCGTCGAGCGAGCCGAAGTTCCCCTGCCCGTTCACCAGCGTGTAGCGACAACTGAAGTCCTGGGCCATGCGGACGAGCGTCGCGTAGACCGCCTGGTCGCCGTGCGGATGGTAGTTGCCACAGGTGTCGCCAACGATCTTCGCGCACTTGCGGTGCTTGCTCCGCGGGCCGAGGTCGAGGTCGTGCATCGCCACCAGAATCCGCCGCTGTGACGGCTTCAGCCCGTCCTCGACACGGGGCAGCGCGCGCGAAATAAGCGTGCTCATCGCGTAGCGCAGGTACGACTGCTTCAGGTCGTCTTCGATGCGAACGTCGCGAATGTGTTCACCGGAAGGAACGTCGGACATGTCTTGAACTCGGTCACCAAAGGTCAGGGATCAAAGGACGGCAGATTATACCAGATGGCCCTCTCCCCCTCAACCCCAATAAGCCCCGGCGAACCGAAAAACGAGGCCCGTTCGTGGGGCCCGTTCAGACAGTGCGGGCGCGCCGGCGGCGGCCGCGGAAACGGAGCCGACGGTCGCAGTCGCCCGGATTCGCCATGCCTATCCCCTGTACTCGACGAGCGAAATCGGGCGCGGCACAAACAAGAGCAGGAACACCAGGACGACGACGATGCCCAGGACGACCCTGCCGCGGCCCAGCCGAACGGATTCATCCATCACCGGCGGATGCCGGAACCGAAACACAAGCAACGCGAGCGCGGCCAGCACAAGCCAGGCGGGAAACTGGACGCCCATCCCGGCCAGAAGCCCCAGCCCGACCATGCTGACGTATCGCTGTCTGCGCCCGACCAGAGCATACCAGAGGTGCCCCCCGTCAAGCTGACCGAGCGGCATCAGGTTCAGGAACGTCACGAACAGGCCGAACCACCCGGCGATCGCTACAGGATGAAAGCTGACCATGTGCCCGGCGGCGACCGGTCCCATCACCAACCGCGTCATGATCGCCAGCGCCGGCGACCAGCCCAGTTCGATGCCCTGCCACGTCGCCCGCGGCATAGGAACCTGGTGCGACAGGCCGAGCCCGACCGCGCAGACGATAAGACTCGCAACGAGCCCGGACAACGGTCCGGCAACGCCCACGTCGAACAACGCGCGCCGGTGCATGACCGGAGATCGCATCTTGATGATCGCGCCGAACGTCCCGAAGAAGAACGGCGCCGGCAGGAGGAACGGAAGCGTCGCGTTCACGCCGTGCCGGCGCGCCGCGAGATAATGCCCCATCTCATGCGAGATCAGGACGAAGAGAAGCGCCGTGGCGTATGGTATGCCCCTCGCCATCTCCGACAGGAACGCGGGCAGGCGCGCGCGCACGAGATTACCCCATTCGCCGAGCAGGATGTCCGTCATCGCATCGATGCCGAACTCGTACGGAAGCAGGACCAGCCCGCTGGTCTGTCCGCGCGTCATTTCCGCCCCGGCCGCGATCGTGGTGATGATCGTGAGGACGAGGAGCGTGACGTGCAACCACAACCGCCGGGGCGGCCGCCGCCCTCGATAGGTACGGAGCGTCGCGAAGAGCCGCCCGTCGATCTCTTCGAGGTGATGGTCGCCCGGCGCGGCCCCAAGCACATCCTTCAACCGCGCGCGGTCCTCCGCAAACTTGCTTCGGATCCGGCCGCGATAAATCATGCCGCCACGCAACGCATACGCCTGAAATGTCTCGAACGGCTCGAGGTAATCGACCGGCTGGTTTTCCTGTGTGTCGGATGTCGTCATCACACGGATTCTACAAGGCCTGTGTGCCGTGCTCAAGCACAAAGCCGAAGGCGGCTCTTTTGCTTGCGGAGCCGCGGGTCCGCTGATAGAATGACGATTCATGGCGTCGCACGGCCCGGCCGGCAAACGGGAACCGTCCCGCCGGAAGCACGTTCCCACCGCGTTTTTCGTGAACAGCGCGGCTCGAAGCAACAGGAGTTCTTGATGACAAGAGCCATCGCACTTCTCTCCGGCGGGCTGGACAGCCGGCTCGCCATCCGGGTCATTCAGGAGCAGGGAATCGAGGTCGAGTGCATTAACTTCGTGACGCTCTTCTGCCGCTGCACCTCGACCAAGGGCTGCCGGACGGAAGGGATGATCGCCGCCGAACAGCTCGGCGTGCCGGTCACGGTCATAAACTCCGGCCGCGAGTTCCTCGACATAGTCAAGCACCCCCGCCACGGGCGCGGCAAGAACATGAACCCCTGCATCGACTGCCGGATATTCATGTTCAAGAAGGCGGGCGACTACATGCGCGAGACGGGCGCGGACTTCCTCATCACCGGCGAGGTGGTGGGACAGCGCCCGATGTCCCAGCGAAAGCAGGCAATGGCTCAGATCGACCGGGAAGCCGGGCTGACCGGCCACGTCCTGCGGCCGCTGTGCGCACAGCATCTCGAACCGACCATCCCCGAGCAGGACGGGCTCGTCGACCGCGAGCGCCTGCTCGCGATCAAAGGGCGATCCCGCAAGGAACAGATGGCCCTGGCCGACATGTTCGAAATAGGCGACTACCCGTGCCCGGCCGGCGGGTGCCTCCTGACGGACCCGCAGTTCGCCCACCGGCTCAAGGAACTGCTCGACCACAAGGACGCCGACATGAACGACGTGCACCTGCTCAAGGTCGGCCGGCACTTCCGGCTGGACGACAAAACCAAGACAATCGTCGGGCGCGAGGAAAAGGAAAACACCACAATCGCAAGCTTCGCGCGCGAGGGCGACCTGCTGATCGAAGCGGCCGAGTTCCCCGGCCCGACCTCGCTCTTGCAGGGCGACACCTCGGATGCGAACCTTGCGACCGCCTCTGGCCTCACCGTCAAATACGGCAAGGGAAAGGACGAAAAGGCCGTGCGCGTTACCGTCAGGCGCGCGAAGTCCGACGACAGCTTCGAGATGACCGCCCCACCGTCCGACGACGAACAGGTCGAGCGGCTGATGATCACAAGGTAAGCAAATGGCGGAAGAACTGCTCCAGCGCCTGGCCCGGTTGAAGCGGGAGCGCCACGCCGTAATCCTCGCTCACAACTACCAGCGCCCGGAGGTCCAGGACGCCGCCGACTTCACAGGCGACTCGCTCGGGCTCTCGCGCCGGGCCGCGAAGACCGATGCCGACGTGATCCTGTTCTGCGGCGTCCACTTCATGGCCGAGACGGCCGCCATAATATGCCCCGGCAAGACCGTCCTCATCCCCGACCCGAACGCCGGCTGCCCGATGGCGAACATGATCAACGAGCGCGAACTGAGAAAGGCGAAGGAGGAACACCCCGACGCGGCCGTCGTCTGCTACGTCAACAGCTCCGCCGGGATAAAGGCAATCAGCGACCTGTGCTGCACGTCGGCCAACGCGGTGGCCGTCGTGGCCTCGGTCCCGGCGGGCCGCGAGGTGATCTTCGTGCCGGACCAATCGCTCGGTTCCTGGGTCGCCAAACAACTCGGGCGCAAGCTGATCCTGTGGCCCGGCTACTGCCCCACTCACCACCGGCTCCTGCCCGAGCACGTCGAGGCCGCCCGCCGGGCTCACCCCGGCGCCGAGGTCATAGTCCATCCGGAATGCCTCGACGAGGTCGTCGCGATGGCGGACCACGTATCGAGCACGTCGGGGATGCTCCGCTACTGCGCCGGGTCCGACTGCAGGGAATTCATCATCGGCACCGAAATCGGAATGCTCCACCCGCTCAGGAAGCAGAATCCGGGCAAGACGTTCTATCCGGTGACCACGCTGTCCGACTGCCCGAACATGAAGCTCACGACAATCGAGAAGATGGTGTGGGCTCTGGAGGACATGCAGTACCGTGTGGAAGTGCCGCGCGACCTCGCGGCACGCGCCATGGCGGCCATCGAGCGAATGCTCGCCCTCGGCTGAGTCCGCCGCTCCCCATGAATCCCGACGCTGACAACCACCCGCGGCTACTCCCCGGCGGCCGGCGTCTCGCCGGCCGGCTCTTCAACCATCGGCATGGCGGCGGCCGGCGCCACGGGTGGCTGGTTCTTGAGAACGCCCGTTGCGCGCTCCAGCGCCAGCTTCGCCGTTTCGTGCCTGTACACCGCCTGGTAATAGAGTGCCTGCGTCTGCGACAACGCCTGGCGGGCGTCCAGCATCTCGAGTTCAGTGTTGACCCCGGCGTCGTACCCGGCCTTGGCGAGCCGCACGCCCTCATGAGCTCGGTCGAGGTTCTTGTCCTGTGAGTTCACGAACTTGTCCGCGTCTTCCAGACTGAAGAGCGCCTGCTTGACGTCCAGCAGGGCCTGCTCCTCCGCGTCGGCCAGCTCGATGACGGAGCGTTTCAACGCCGCCTTCGCCTGCTGGACCCGCCCCCAGGTCGCGAGGCCGTCGAAGACCGGCCAGGTCATGGAAACGCCGGCGCTCCAGGCCTGGTCCCAGTGGTCCCGAGCCGCGATGCGCGGATGCGGCCTCTCGTTCGTCTCGGTAACCGAGGCGTCGACCCTGGGAAAGAAGCCCGACCGGGCCTGGACGACGCCCTCGCTGTTCAGGCGGACGGACAGTTCCGCCCGTATTATCTCGGGCCGCTCGAGAAACGCCGTCTCGACCGCCTGGTCCAGACTGTACGGAACCGGCTCGTATTCCAGGTTCCCGGTAAGCGTGACCTGGCTTTCCTGGGAAACGCCGAGTGTCTTGAGCAACGAGGTGAGCGACAGGTGTAGCGAGTTCTGCCGCTCTATGAGCTGCGCCTCGACGTTGCTGACTTCGACCTGAGCACGAAGCACGTCATATTCCGAGACGACGCCCGCCGCCTTCTTCTTCTGCACGTCCTCAAGGTGCGCCTTCGCGAGCACGAGGTCGCCCTCGCTCACCTTGACAAGTTCGCGCGCGAGCAGGACGTCATAGTAGCCCTGTCGCGTCCTGTAGACCACGTCCTGCACCGTGGCGGCGACGTCTTCGTCGGTGGTGTACGCGAAGAGTTTCGCGCCGCGTATGCCCGCGCCGATCGCCCCGCCGCGGAAGATCGGCTGTGTGAGGACAAAAGTAACGGCGTAGTTGTTGCGGGCGGTGGTCCCCGCCGTCGGCACGTCAAGCCGGGTGTAGCTGCTGTTCAGATCGAGCTTGGGCAGGGCCTCGGAGTATGCCTCCGTGATACGGCCGCGCGCCTTTTCCTTGTCCGCCAGCGTCGCCATGAGCTGTTTGTTGTTGCCCATCGCAAGCAAGACGGACGACGCCATGTCGAGCTCGCCGTGGAGCACGACCTGTCCGCCCTCCTTGCCATCCTTGGCCAGTTTCCATTGCTCGTATGCGAGTTTCCTGTTCCGATAGATGTCTTCGTAGACCTCGTCCCGCGAAATGCACCCGGCGAGAAGGGAAGCCGCCACGAGAAGGACCAGGTACGTGCATGTTCGCCGCATAATGTGAACTCCGTTACAGCCAGCGGTAGCGTGACCTTGTCAGCGAGACTGTGACCGATCTATTGTCCGGCCAGCGGGTGCGGTAGTCAAGCGCCAACGGCCCGCGGCGGCATTCAGTCACCGTTCACCAGCAACGTGATGATCTCGTGGGGGCGGCTGGGGACGGTCACCGAGCCGTCCTCAACGGCCAGCTCCCGCACCTCGTTTTCAAGGAGGTCTGTGACCGAGGCGCGCCCGGCCCAGTCCGGCAAGGTGAGCCGGACGGTACGCGCCCGCCCGGTCGTTTCATAACCCCGCACGACGAGGCCGCGCCCGCTTTCGGCCGCCTTGATCGCCGCGACGGCGAACTCCGGCGGAGCCGAGAAGAGACTCGTCGCTTCGCCCGCGCCCCGTGTGCGGACGGCGATCAACGGAGCGTTCACGCTCCGCCCGGCGGAGACCACGCCGTTTTCGCGCCAGTCGCCTTCGTGGGGATACAGCGAATAGTGGAACTCGTGTGTCCCGTGCTCGCGCAGAAGCGCGGAACAAGCGCTGTGCTCGTACTCTGCGAACTCGCCGCGCGTAAAGTCGCCGCCGGTGCGCTCAAGTGCGCGTTCGCGGTACCTGGTGTAGTCGGCCAGACTGCGGAGCAGGCCCATCTCCAGCCGGCCGCCGCCGACCCAGTATCCCGGCGTACCCCTGTTGAGGAGGGCCGCGCCGGACCCGCCGTCGGAACAGTCCACCCAGTTTTGGCACGCGTAGTATCCCTCGGGGCGCGTGGTCGTTGCGAACGCGGTCTCGTAGTCGATGCGGGCACGCGACCAGTCGAGCCCGAGCGGGAAGGACACCTTGACGAAGAGGTTGCCGCCCGCGAAGTCCGCGAGCGTCGTCCGG
>Ga0180435_10004654_pt1 | contig 13500 bp, 9 predicted proteins | sample SS_ome_3_FD_132467 | JGI IMG/M metagenome (GOLD analysis project Ga0180435, IMG submission 132467) | Hypersaline lake sediment archaeal communities from the Salton Sea, California, USA - SS_3_S_1 metaG | ecosystem: Environmental > Aquatic > Non-marine Saline and Alkaline > Hypersaline > Sediment... | reverse complement strand
TGCGTTGTTTCTTCTTCCAGTCGATAACCAGAACTTCCTTAAGTTTTTCCAGCAATTCATGCGCTATCTTCTTAACCTGTTCGCGTTCTTTTTCTGATAACGTTACTTCCTTACATAGTAGGTCGAATATCGCGAGTTCTTCTTCGGTCAGTCCTTCACGTACCGTACGTTTGTCTTCCTCTTCTAGCTCATGGATAAATTTCTTCAGCTCTTCGAAGAACTGCTCAGCAGAATAGGCTCCTAGATTGTATTGTTCGATCATCTCCTGAAATTTATCCTGGAGATTTTGACGGGATCCATTCCGCTCCACCATGGGCAAGAGCTTCCGAGTGATAATCGCTCTCAAACGCTCCGCGTCTGATCGTGCCGGTTTCTTCTGGCGTTCTACCATGTTTGCTAGTGCATTGAAATCTATACCTGCTATATCTACTGGATCGGGGAGGTTACTGTCTATCCGAACGGTCTCGATAGCTTCGTCCAGAAGTTCATTAACCTGATTCCGCACCACGTCCAATACATCACTATCATCGACCTCCAGACCGGATTTGAGTCGCATCTGATAGTAAATGACATTGAGTGTTACTCGCTCTTTAGAGAACTGATCAGCACGAGTATCAGGAAGAATTCCTTTGAAGATACGGTTAATCTGCCGAACATAACTGGCATATTCATCGTAGTGCCTAGGGTCGAGTAGAATCTCACTTGCTTCATCAAGCAAACTAAGCAGCTGAAGGTTATCCTTTTCTTCCAGAATCGCCTGGATACTGATTTTTCTACCTGTAAGGAATCTCCGAACCTCGCGAATAGCCTCCTTAAGCGCTTCGAGCAGAACTACCTTGTCATTAGCAGGAGTATCAATCTTATAATCACCTTTCTCATCCGCGACCCCACCACCATACATACCAAGAGCATTTTGCAACGCACCAAAGATATTGATGTAGTCCACAATTTGGCCACAGGGTTTACCTGGGAATACGCGATTCGCTCTAGCAATTGTTTGCATTAAGGTATGATTCTTCAGAGGCTTATCCAGATAGAGTGTCGATACGGGAGGTGCATCGAAACCTGTCAGCCACATGGCGCAGACGAATACGATTCTGAGAGGGTCATCAGGGTCTTTGAATTTAGTATCCAGTTCCTCGCGTACCATTCTTTCGCGGTGTATCTTGAAATCCAGCCCTCGCTTGGCCATGGTCTCATAGTCATTCTGTCCACCGGAGACAACCACCGCCATGTCCGTCGATTCCATGTGGGCAACTTGCTCTTCCAGCTTCACACGGAAACTGCCGGAAGCGACCTTTAATCTTGCCTGCAAACTGGCTAGCTTTTTGGCCCACGCGTCCTGGACCTTGTTGTACATCCGGATAGCCGTTGCTTTATCAAGGGAAACGACCATGGCCTTACCCATGTACTCACGTCCCATAAAGTGATCAACTAGGTCGTTGGCTATAGTATCCAGACGTTCCTCTCGGGTTATGATGTGATACGCACGAGCAAACTCTTTTTCTAGCTTTGCTTCCTGTTCATCGGTTAAATCCGCTTGGTCGAGAACTTCTGCAATCTCATCGCCCAAGTCTTCATGGCTGAGATTAACCTCGGGTACACGATTTTCGTAATAGAGAGGGAGTGTCGCACCATCATCAACGGCATCAGCGAAGTTGTAGATACTGACGTAATCGCCAAATACTTCTCGCGTCTTTTCTTCGCCAGCTAAGAGGGGAGTTCCCGTGAAAGCGATAAAAGCGGCATTGGGTAGTGCACTCCGCATATTCATCGCCAACGTGTCATATTGACTGCGGTGTGCTTCGTCGGTAATGACGATCACATCATCACGCTCTGAAAGTACGGGGTATTGCTCACCTTTATCAGTGCGGAATTTCTGAATCAATGTGAATACGAATCGATGATCTTCTTGTAAGAACTGTTGGAGTTCAGCTCCAGAGGTCGCCTGACACTCTTCAAGTACCTGACCTGTATTGTTGAATGTCTTGTATATCTGGTCATCTAGGTCAGTACGGTCTGTGACGATGACAAATGTCCAGTTACCGGGCAGCTTGCGAAAAGCCTTTTGGGTGAAGAAGGTCATTGAGAAGCTTTTACCACTCCCTTGGGTATGCCAAAAGACTCCGAGCTGACCTTGTCTTTCCTTGATTGATTCCAGACCACGAAGTGCCTCATTTACACCTAAGTATTGGTGATATTTTGCGATGACCTTGATGGTTTCCTTGGCCCGCACGAAAAGGGTGTAATTTTCAATCAGGTCAAGGAAGCGATCTTTCTGGCAAGTTCCACGCACAGCTACTTCCAAACTAACCTTACGTGGTTCCTTTTCACTCTCGATTTTCTTCCAGTCTGCGAAATGCTCCCAGGCACTAGATATTGTACCCATCTTGGACTGTACCCCATTGGATAGCATGATAAGTTGGTTGCACCAGAAGAGGTGGGGGATGGTATTTCGATAATCTGTCAGGTTATTTTTATAAGCATGAATCAGCTGACGATGACTGGCCTTCAGTTCCACGAACAATAGAGGCAGGCCATTCACAAAACCAAGGAGATCAGGGCGGCGAGTCTCAATCTCACCTGTAATACTCATCTGCGAGCAAAGTAGGAAGTCGTTATTCCCAGGTGTCTGCCAGTCTATTATCTGGACAGTAATATCCTCTTCCTCATTGTCACTGGCCTGATATTTATAACCTTCTCGTAATAGATGGTAGATTTCCTCGTTAGCCGCGATAGAACTCATTGCCGAGCGATCACGGGATAACGCCTCAATGGCCTCATCAATAGCTAGATTAGGAGCACCCGAATTCAGTGTAACTAAAGTAGAGCGAAGACGGTTGGGAAGAACGACATCACCGCGATTATTGCGTCCAAGAACACTCTCTTCGCCAAATTCTTCATCCCAGCAATTCAGCACTTCCCAACCAAGCACCTCAAAAAGCTTTATGGCAGGTTGTTCAACGAGAGCATCTTCAGTGAACATCATATATTAGACACCCGACCATCTTGCTACAATTTCCCCGAGTTTTTCATTGTCAACTGGGGGGTTAGCCCAGCCTTCAGCAAAGCTAATATCATGAGAGTCAGGCAACTGATCTTTCTCAAGTTGGTTAATGCGGATACGACTAGGTAGCGCCGCCGCTTCCCCCACAAAAATCGCCTCTCTCCGCGTCAACGCAGGAAGCATCTTTGTCAAACCAAGCAAGCTGTCGGGTAAAAATCTTGCAACATGCTCCTGGTCACTTGAGTTAGTCAGTCGCAATATCAGCCATGAATTACATTGAGATAACACTGTACTTTCAACGTCAGATGGCCTCTGCGAGATAAGCATCAAACCAAGTCCGTATTTTCGCCCCTCTTTAGCAATGCGACGGATTGCCTCTTGTGCCTCTTTATACTGAGCTTCTCCGTGGTTTGGTACATATCGATGCGCTTCTTCGCAAACAAACAGTACCGGATCGTATTTACGCTCTTCTTTCGTTTGCCATAGCTTGTACTGAAATAACAATCGAGATATCAGAGCAGTTAAGGGGCCAGCAACTTCGTTTGGAAGTCCAGATATATCAATTATCCGAATATCTTTACCATCTTTCTCACCGACGAACTGGGACAAAATTTCTTCTAAGGATGGTGTATTTTCTTCTAATTCTTTCATTAAAAAACTTAGCTGAGGATTTGACCTCAATATTCGAAATTTCTTAAGAATTGAATCCACCTTATCTCTACCAGCCGATTGAGACAGTTCAGCTGTTTGTCCTTTCTTACGGCCTTGCACTTTATCAATATGCTTCTCAAATTCCGAGAGTTTGAATTTAAGGGGTTTGTCTCTATCAAAATTCAAGATATCATCAGTGCTTTTTCCATCTTCTAGTTCTGCCACTGCCTCCCCTTCCGGTTCATCCCCCAGATTTTTCACGACCCCTGATTCCAACATACGTGCGTACGATATTGCCTGGTACACCATGTTATTCTGAGATGTTGCTTCGAATTCCGTTTTACCGATAATCAATGAGCGCAGTTCATCACTTGACATAAGCCAGTAGGGCAACTTCAATTGTTCGCCTTCTTCGCCACCAACGGCCGCATCGTTGTATGCCTTATAAAGTACTGCTTTATCTTTGAATGCAGCAGAATATTCACCATGAGGATCGATAATTATTATCCGAGGCTTAATATCTTTTCCATCTGGCTTGTGACTTATTACTGAGTGAAGCACTGATGAAACTGTTCCAGATTTACCAGAGCCAGTTGAACCGAGAATCGCACAGTGATGCCCAAAAAGCTTATCCATATTCGCGCGGCAAACAGCATTATTGCTTCCAATATAATTTCCGATAGGAATCATCGGACTAACAGTTTGCTCCTCTGCCGATATTTCTGCACCTCTATAGACATTCTCTAGCTCTTCATTCAAACAAAGAAATGTGTCTTGCAAAGGCAAAGGGTATGTCTCAACACCTCTGGTAAAAATCAAATTTTTATCAGCCTTCTTCCATACTCCCTGACCAAAAAGATCGGCCTCCATTATTCTAGAGTCGTCGCCAGGTGATATAGTTGTCTGCCCCTCTTCAGCAATAATATCTGACCGCATACGCAGCATCCGAACGTAGGCAAATAATATTTTCCTGCCAAAATGTATTTTCACCACACTAGCCATCTGCCCAATGGGGTAAACTCGCCCATCTACAGAACGCGTCAATTCTGCAAGCCCACCGTCAAGCTCAATCCTGAGATTGTTGCCATTAACCTCTAAAATCTTCCCTATTCGAAGCTCTTCTCTTGGCTCAAACAATTCATTCATGTTACTTCCCCTGTACTTATGAATTCGGTAAGGCCCGCAAAAGTCCACCAAGAATACTTCTTGTCAGGATTATCCGCCTTAGGCTCTAGAGAATTGTGATACACACCATTTTCGCCAACCACAAAAACCCTCTGCCCAAACGCTGTATTCTTAAGCCACGAATCTAACGCTGGGCTAATAACGACCTCTTCAGTTGGGTTTTCTTTGACGAATGCGATTACGTTGGTTTTGTTTGAAGCGCCCCGAAGCGCAGACTCAATTTCCAAGTTGATATGCTCATCCATAAAACTATAGCCACAGAAAACCAACACATTATCTTCATTGATACTTAGAGATGACCGTAATCCTTGGAAGAGGCTTGCAAATGGGTCTTTCTGAGTTTCCACATATTTAGTAGCTTGCGGATATATCATTATGTCTGATGGATTCGATAAGTATTTCGTGCCATATCTATTTCTTAACAGGCCACGACTGTCATCACGAATCCAGTCAATAGATCCATGTAATTTATAAAGGAGGCATCTTTCAGGGTCAGTAATAGCCCGCCCAAATTCTTTTTCGGCATTCCAGAAACCGACAGACCCTCCTGAAAAACCATCAACAACTACGAATTTCTCCATTGCTAGAGCATCTTCTAATAACGTATCATAGTTAGTAGTGAAGAAAGTCAACCTCGATCTTGACTTTAAGTTTGCTCTACTCCGAAACAACGCTTTCACAAAGTCAATATGAGGCTCAATTTCAACAATTGGCGATTCAGGAGTTCCAACGATTTCTTCTTCATCGGTTTTTTTATACCCATAGCGGACCGTCTCCCCTATCGCAGACACTATCGCGCCATGAAGGGTTCGTAATTCAGTCTCTGTATAGTTCTGATTATTAACTGTCGCCACTTTACCTTTTACTCTCTCAGCAATTGCAATCAGGTCTCCCAAGTGGCTTAGAAAGTGTTCTACATGAGCGGATTCAGACAAGTCTGAAACGATAGCCTCGTATATTTCTTTATCTTTCTCGTTATCTCCCGCATCCAGGATCGCTTTGACGCGATCGGTTAGCGGATACATCAAAGGTATATTTCCCCCATAGCTAATTCCGGCTCCAAATAGCCAGTTTTGCCGACTACTATCGAGATGTTTTTTTAACTCTTCTACTATCTCGTCGAATTCGTTCATTACAAACTCCCTTTAGCTATTAATACTTATTGAACCATTAATTAACTTTGGTAAAAGCATATCTCTAGCTGATTTCAGGTTCATATTTTTCTTATTCAAGACGCCAACCTGGATAAATATTGATTTTACAATTGATTCAAATTCATTCATTAATTCTTTTGGAGGAACAGCTACACAATATGAATCAAAACAGGAGTTTTGAACACGCTGTCTCCCTGTCGCACCTGTCATACTGTTAATGGCGTTTTGACGAAAATCTGGTGTCCTGGCTAGCAAATAGACGAACTCTGAACATAAGTGTTTGGTTGGCCTTAGAACAATAAACTCAGTTGAACCAAACCCTATTGGGGCTTCAGAACTAAGGAAGCTGACAAATCCGATCTTTCCATTTTGAAGGCAGGGTGTGATTCGAGAAAATAAGGTATCTCCATTCATAAATTTCGCACCACTATTACCAGACTTTATTTGGATATCACCAATCCGCATAGATGTTTCAGAAAGCCCACTCATTGGCACGAATGGCTTCTCTCCATCTTTAGATAATTTTATCTTTGGATTTATTTCTATTACCTGAGATGAGGGCGCTGCATTCCATTGCTCTGGTATCAGCCCAATTGGTGTATCAACAAACTTCACATCTTCGTGACCAGGAAAACGGAATTTTACGAACCATTCTCGGTAGAGGGATTGCGCCATTTCTTCAAGAAGAGCGATACGACGCTTATTATTTTCTATCAAATTGTCGTACGACTTAAGTACCGAGGATAACTTCTCTTGAGTGATAAGATCAGGTGCTCTGATCTTGAGATTTTCAGCGTCTCCAACCCTTATATGCTCTACTGTTGATCCTGAGCCAGCCGCTTTTAGCTGGCCTTGCATATATGATTCTTGCAGAGCATAGAGCAAAAAGTAATTATCTAATTTTTTGAGGTTAGTTCGGTACTGCATTAACCTCTGCCCAAGGAAGATATGCTCACCACTTTGCGTTAGCATACCCACATCACCTAGTGGCGCCTCCCTAGTGAGTATTACATCACCAACCCTAGGCACTGCACGCCTTGTCCATTTATCGAAAACCTCTTTTTCGACATATCTAACATCCTTGGTATTGATAACCCCATTTTTTACATTTGTAGTACGTATCATTTTATATGGGGTTACATAATCAACAATAGGCGCAGTTTTATTTACACAGTCAATAACTGATTCACATAAATCCTTGACCACATATTCCTGCCACTCTCGTGAACTCATGTAACAGCGCCCAGAATCTTGACCACATTTTCAGAGATGACCTGTTCCAACTCATGCGCCTCAGAGTTCAGGTTCTCTAACTCCTCTTGCAAAGCCTCCAGCTTCTCAGCGAAATCTTCATCATGCCCTTCATCACCAGCCGCAACACCCACATATCGACCTGGATTCAAGCTCCAGCCTTGTTCTTCAATTTCAGCTAATGTGGCAACCTTGCAGAGACCAGGAATATCCTGGTATTTTGGCTTGCGTTTTCCTTCCTCAACGAAATATTGCATGATATCCCAATCACCATTATTTCCATCGTCGGGATGGTTTTCGAGGAAAGTGTCATCAACATCTTCACCGCGATAGAGTCGCACGATATTGGCGATAAAATTCAGTTGCTCTGAGGTGTAATCACGAACTGCACGCGTTACCTGTCGATAGATATGCCTTGCATCTATAAAAAGAACCTTGTCTTTTCGCTCTTCCAGCTTACCTTTATCGAGGAACCACAGACTGCAAGGTAGGGTTACTGTGTAGAAGAAATTACTGGACACAGCCACCATCACATCCACTGCGCCTGACTCAATCAGCTGCTTACGAATCTCCAGCTCTGAAGCCCGCGCATCAGAAGCTGAGTTCGCCATAACGAAGCCCGCACGGCCTTTATCATTCAATGCCGCATAAAAAAGCTGTATCCAGATATAGTTCCCATTGTCTGTACGTGGCATACCGAAGGGAAATCGCGCCTTGTCGTCTTCCAACCGGTCTTTCTGGATGGCATCGACATTAAATGGCGGATTTGCCATGACAAAATCAAACTGTCCGGCGCATTTGTGGATATCGTCGTAATAACTATTTCCTTCGCGAATATCGCCTTGCAGCCATGTACGGCGAGGTTCATTTTCGCCAGTCGAACGGTATCGCCTGTCTTCTCCTGACCGAAGCAGGAGAGTTCATCACTCGCGATTTTTTTATGCTCTTCCACAAATGCGGCACTTTGGACGAACATACCGCCGGAGCCACAGGCGGGGTCGAAGACCTTGCCGTGATATGGTTCGATTATTTCTGCGATCAGACGAACCAATGGGCTAGGGGTGAAGAATTCACCACCACCCTGACCCTCGGAACGGGCAAACTCTGTTAGAAAGTATTCATAGATTCTCCCGAAGACATCGGATCCGATATCAAACCGGATATTGGCAAAGTTTTTTAACAGGCTCGCCAGGATGTCATTGTCGAAACGGGTGTAGGTCTTGGGCAATGCATCCTTGATGGCCTCGTTCTCTGCCTCTAACGCTTTCATTGTGTCATTGATGGCCTTACCTAAATCCTCATCTTCGGGGAGCTTGAGTAGATTAGAGAACAGCGCATCATCCGGGACGTACATTGCACCCTCGGCCTGAATCGCTGTTTTAAGATCGTCTTTGCCTTTCATGCGACGTGACGACTGTTTTTCTGTCAGCCGTTCTTTAGCCTGCTCGTATCGGTATTCTGCATAGCGCAGGAAGATTAGGCCCAGTACGGGACGAGAATATTCTTGAGAGGTTAGCCCTGTGTTGGCACGAAGCTGATCAGCTGCTGCCCAGAGCCGTTTTTCAAGTTCCTGGATATTTTTAAAGTCTGACACTTGTTATTCCCTGATTGCCAGCATGCTCCCAGCAGGCGGTTATTTTTTTGGAGTAGTGTCACTGATAAAACAGTGAGTTATCATTTGATACAGGTAATTGGCATTAATAATACTTCAATAGCCACTTAAATAGACAATTTACGCAATATAACAATGAGTTACAACATAAACTCTATGATTAAATAGGCGTTTCTTCGCTAATGTTTCATTGAAGTTAGCCACAAGCAGTTTAGAATTGATTGCACAAAATTAAACGGTGGCGTGACCATGCCTGCTTCGTCTAAATACTCAACCTGTTCGGCTCTGGGACCAGATCTTGGCTTCAATTTGTAGCAGACCGCACTATCAGACTAGATGCGTTGTGGTGCTACTGTTGTTGGTCGGCTGTACCGGGGACTGAAAAAACAAGGCAGGCGGTTATCAAATCAAGCTGCACTCCGTACCCGTAGATGGCGCACTGGTTCTGTTACCGCCAACCGAGTCAGAGTAAGCACTAAGCCCCCTAAAGGGTGGGTTATTTTGTGTGCAAAGTTGTACTCATAACCCGTCAGCGCAAAAAGCACACGGATAAGCCGCTGGAGCGCATCAGGACGTGTCTATTTGCGATGGGTTTAAACGCCACAACCTAACACCAGGTTCCGTACCCGAAACTGCGATAATTTCTGCACGACGTCTTACATCAAAATCTGCACCAGGCTTCGCATTACCACCGACATCAATTTTGGCACGGCATTGCAACACAGCATCGTGCTAACCGCGCAATAGAAAATTGTGCGCGGCAGCGGCATCACAACGTGAAGCCGGCGACCCCTGACTCAACTTGCAGGTAGGGTCGCGGCAAAGACAGAGCAAAAAATGGATGCGAAGCGAAGCGAGTCAGGCTCCATTATTTTGCGATTGTTGCGCAGGTGAGCTGGCTAGACATGCGTCGTGAATCGATGATGAACAGCAATGTCTGACAGCGAGAGCTTGCAGAGCAATCGAGTTTGAAACGCCCAGGCTCCGGTGATTTTTTCAACGAAAAAAATCGCTGGAAGGCGTAAAAATGAGATCAGCAAAAGCGGATCGCGGGCGGGAGCGTCGAGGGCGCAGCGCCTTGACAACTCTGGTTTAAGAGCTGGTGTAACTTTGTGAGGTGAGGCGAAGCCGAAACCGAACCTAGTGACACCGCTTGAAAAGCGGAGTTGTCAAGGGTCGTAGACGCGTAGACGCCCGCCCGCGGCCAAGCCAAGTTCCAAGAAAAAATTACCCCAGTAATTTTTTCGCAGAAACAGGCGCGGAGCGAAGCGGAGTAAGGCTTTGTCGGCAGCGAAGCAGCCAGAAAAGCAATCACATGTCATCTAAGTCGCTATACGAAGTAATAGAGGATGTCATGTATGACGGTATGCATATTGGTTCATCATCTTCTGATGAACCGTTTTCTCTATGAATTAATTAATGAAATGGAGAAAACTATGCACCCGATCTTATTTTTTGCTGAAGCTGAAAAGTTGAAGCATGCAAAAAACACAAAAGAGCTAGGTCGCTACAGATTGTATGCGATCCTGGATCTTGTCTATCGACATCGATTCGCTACGCCACACGTCGTTAAAACGATGTTTGGCCTGAAGGGAAGTTCTGAGTATCGGATCTTAAATGGATACGCTAAAAAGAACTTCCTGCGCAAGGTGCCAACAGCAAATCCGATGTCACCCTGGATCTACATCTTAACGAAGTCAGGCATGTCGATCCTGTTCAATTCGTGGAGTCATATTGGCTATGTCGAGGAAAAAGAACTGCGTCCTTTTTATGACCCCTCAAAGCTGAATTTGAACAACATGACGCACACATTGGCAACGCAAATTGTGACGCTTGATCTGCTTTTAAATGATGAAAATGACTACGTCTCTTACCTCTCTGAAAGAGAGTTAGAAGCTGACGGATCGAAGAAATCTTTGAAGCAACCGGATGTCCTGGTTGCTGACAAAAACGGTCAAAATATCCTCGCCGTAGAGGTTGAATTGACGCTGAAATCCAAGCGTGCGCTGGATCATTCTTTCGCGTCAAATAAGAAGATCTTGATGACCGGTGAGGCCGGATATCAGGCCTCCAGGGTGGCTTATATCACACAGTCTCCCATGATCTTTAAGAAGCTCGATAAGCTTGCCAGGAGCAAGGAGATTGATCGCTGGATCAGAGACAAAGACCAGGGCCGCTGGATCAAAAGCGGCACGGTCAAGATGCATGAAATTGTCGATAAAGACTTAATCGACATCTACCACTACGAGCACTTAAATAGGCTCTACCCATGAAAAATCTACTTCTCTCTCTGCTGTTTTTAGTCACGCTTTCCGGTTGCATTGATCGTCCACTCTATCCAGAAGAGGTCGAAAAACTGAAGACCGATAACGTGCAACTCAAAGCTCAAATTGCTGAGCTTCAGGTGTCACTCGAGCACAAAGAGAGCATGCTTTACGATTCGAAAGAGTCGCAACGCAAAGCTGTTGCCTGGTACAAATTCTGTGACCAGGTGGGCCCTGCTTTGCTTGGAATCTGTGTGTATGAAGACCATACTGAATGGGCTTTGGGTGAGGCCTATCACAACACTACTGGCATCGAACCCAGTGGCTTCTGGCTTCTTGTTTACTACCTGTTGTTGTCACTTTTTGCCCTGATTCCAGTGTCCCTAATTATGGTCTGGAAGTTCGTTTCCAGGGGAAAAGGTCAGGTTGATGTTGTTGAGAAGGTGGTGAAGGTTGTTGACCGAGACCTGGTCGAGAAGCTTGATTCTGAGCTTGAAAAGGCTTCGTTAAAAATCAATAAGCTCGAAGGTCAGCTACATAGAAAAACCCAGCGCGCGGACTTTTTAAAGCGTGAGCTTGATTGGTTGAAAAAGCTCGTTGAGCAACCAAAGCATGCTCAAAAACCAGAGCAGAAAAGAGCTGAAAAGCCGAAGCAAAAAAAGGCTCAAAACCCAAAGAAAAAGGAAAGCCTGCTGCGCGAAAACTTTGGTATGCCCGGAAAGTCTTGAGAGCCTCACTGTTTATCCGCGTGAAGGAGTCGAGTTTCGCGCTGATCTGGTTGTGTCTATTTGATAGCGTTACAAGCTAACATAAACGTATCTGATAGCCCATAGAAAACTTTCATGTTCGAGCCAAGGCGTTTTTCCGAGCTTGGTCGCTATATATTAGTGACAGGCTAACTAATTGGAGAAAACACATGGCACGACCAAAATTTAAAATCAACGAAGAGAACAAGTTCGACGCATATTTTTGGTGTAAACACAAAATTGAGAGGGCCGGCAGGAAAGGGTTTAGTTTTGCAGATGATCATGACAAGTTTTTCGAAGCTAATGAAGAATTAAGCAGCGTCTCGCTTTTGTCACCTGAGAGCATTCACGCTTGGTGCGAGAAATATTTTGCAGAAAGGGATTGGAAGCAACTGCAAGGCGCTATTCGTGCGAAAAAGCATAACCGCAAAAAAAGCACCAAGACGATCACAATCTCAGAAGACGCATGGTGGATCTTGCACGAGATTGCTGAAGCTAAAGGTATGACTTTGTCTGAGGTTATTCAGACCAGGACCAGTAAGCTGAGCCCGGCAGAAATGCGAGCTGCCAATCAATAAGTTACAAGGTAACACAATTAAACCAGGCGCTGCACCATGCTTACGCCACACCCCACGGTTTTGGCAATTTTCCTGATGCCCATGCCGGTAGCCCTAAGCTCTTTGATTTGGTTTTCGGTCTCTTCACTGACCTTCGGTCTTCCCAGTGTTTTGTTTTGCGCCTTGGCTCGCTCAAGGCCCGCGATAACCCTGTCTCGGATCATTGACCGTTCGAATTCAGCGAAAACGCCGAGCATCTGAAACATCGCCTTGCCGCGAGGCGTCGTCGTGTCGATGGCTTGCTGGTGTAAATAAAGGTGCGTGCCGGAGGAGTGTAGTTCATCAAGAAATCCAACCAGGCCTTTGAGTGATCTTCCCAGGCGATCAACCGACCAGGCGGCGACCAGGTCGATCTCTTTTCGAATCGCCGCACGGTGCAGCTGGTCAAAACCGGCGCGTTCTTCTCGACCGGAAGCTCCGGTTTTCGTGTCGGTAAAAACGGCAGCGACCTCGTGACCCGGTCGATGAGCCCAGTCAGTTAATTGCTTGATTTGATTCTACAGTCTGATCGTCTGTGCTCACGCGAGCGTAAATTGCGATTTTCATGAATACCCCTGTACCAAAAACATGTATTTTTCGTACACAGTATAGTGACCTTCCAAACCCTTGAATTAATTGCCTGTGAAAGCGAAAAATTTGAGGAGATTTTCCGTACACCTAGGTCGGGAAGTGCTGAAAGTAGGGCACTTTATAAAAGTGTTATAAGCTAACGCATTTTCATTAACTTTTTTGGAGCGTGTTCATCTACTTTTCAGAGGTTTCAATTTATTGGGTATCCGTTTTAAGTTGTTGATACCATCAAAATGAGTAGAACTTCCGCTTCCGACAAGTAGCGGACCAAATTTCCGTCCAATTTACCAAGTTAATGAGAGCAGAATAGGGTCCGCTGTGTGTATTTTTGAGACCAAATTACTGTTGGCTTACGAGAAACCTGATTCCCCAATAGCAGACACAATTTTCGGGTAGAAACTTCTTCTTGAGGGGTAACTGTGTGGCAAAAGTTGACTCTTTTA
>Ga0180435_10004652_pt1 | contig 13501 bp, 13 predicted proteins | sample SS_ome_3_FD_132467 | JGI IMG/M metagenome (GOLD analysis project Ga0180435, IMG submission 132467) | Hypersaline lake sediment archaeal communities from the Salton Sea, California, USA - SS_3_S_1 metaG | ecosystem: Environmental > Aquatic > Non-marine Saline and Alkaline > Hypersaline >... | reverse complement strand
TTCCCCGTGTCGCGGTCGGGCTCGTAGTCGACCACCTGGTTGACCCAGAGCACGAGCACCACGGCGAAGGTGATGGGCAGCGACGCGACCACGGCGCGCCACGATACGACGTGAGCCTGGACGTAGTAGGCGCCGACCACCGGCAGCACGCCGAACGCCAGCGCGACGGCGACCTCTCCGAGCCCGCGGTACGCGAGCTTGACGGGCGGGGCCGTGTAGAAGTGCGCGAGGAGGACGCCCACGATGCCGACGACAAGCAGGAAGGCGCCCGGCGTCGTGAAGGAAAGGTGCAGTCCTATCGCCGCGCCGACCACCAGACAGACGATGGAGCTTCTCAGGAAGAACGACTCGGGCAGGGCCCCGCTCGAAATGAGCCCTGAGCCGCCCGAGAGAACCCCGGGGTTCGGGTTCGCAGGATCGGCGCCCGACTTGTGGTCGTAGTAGCCGTTGCCCAGGTTCGCGCCCGCATGCAGGAAGACTATCGCCACGACCGACTCGACGAGCTTGAGCACGCTGAACTGCCACCCGTCCGGCCTGAGCCAGAACGGCAGCGTGGAGCCGATGAGAACGGGCACAACGGAGACCGTCAGGAACGGCGCGCGGGCCGCCCTCAGGAAGAGCAGAAGCTTGCTGTTGGGAACGTCGGGACTCGTCACTATCTGTCCCTCTGGTGTCCGAGAGCGCCGACCATGCTGACCGCCCTGGTCGGACACGCGTCCAGGCAAAGGCCGCAGCCGATGCACTTCTGGCGATCGATCTCGTGCGTCTCACCCGGCTCTCCGCTGATGGCCTTGACCGGGCAGACCTCCTTGCACTTGCCCACGCCCTCGCACTTGCCGCCGATTACGGCCTTGGGCCGAGCAGTGATGTCATCGATGATCGCGCCGGTCGGGCAGACCGCGGCGCATATGCCGCAGTTCGTGCACTTGTCGTAGTCTATGACCGCGAGGTCGTCCTCCATTTGGATGGCCTCGCTGGGACACTTCTTGACACAGAGCTGGCAGGCGATGCACGCGACCTTGCAGACCGCCTTGGCCGCCTTGCCCTTGTCGTGGTTCGAACACCGGACGTGAACCTTCATGTCGGTCGAGACCAGCTCGATGATGTTGACGGGACACGCCTCCACACAGTTCCCGCAGCCCGTGCACTTCACGGTGTCGATGTGAACGACACCCTCGTCGTCGAGTTCGACGGCGTCGAACGGGCAGACGGCCTTGCACGTTCCCAGCGACAGGCATCCGAAGACGCAGGACTTGGGGTTGCCGCCCACGAGGACCGCGGCGCGGCAGTCGTGGATGCCCTCGTAGTCCAGGCGCTGCTCCGCGTTCGACAGGCCGCCGGCGCAGTGCACGACTGCGACCTTGGGCACGACCTCGCCGGCCTCGCCGCCGAGTATCTCCGCCACCTTCTTCGCGACCTCGGCGCCTCCCGGAGGGCATGCCGTCGGGGCCACACCGGCCTTGACCGCGGCCTCCGCGTATCCGGAGCAGCCCGGGAAACCGCACGCTCCGCAGTTCGCGCCGGGCAGGGCATCGAGGATCTTCTCGACCCTCGGGTCGCGGTGAACCGCGAAGACCTTCGACGCGACGGCAAGGATCGCTCCGAAGAGCGCCGCCATCGCGGAGAGGGCTATGATCGACTTCGCGACTACCGACTCCATCCCAAGCCCCTCTACCCTATCTTGAGCCCCGAGAATCCGAGGAAGGCTATCGCCATGAGACCGGCCACGATGAACGTGATCGGGATGCCGCGCATCGACTTCGGGACGTCCACGAGGTCGAGGCGCTCACGGATCGCCGCCATCAGGATCAGGGCCAGCGTGAAGCCGAGCCCCGCCGAGAAACCGTGCACGATCGTGTAGATGAAGCTCGCGTTGCGGGCGAGCCCCACCCCCATGAACTCGTCGACATTGACGACCGCGACACCCAGCACCGCGCAGTTCGTCGTGATGAGCGGCAGGTAGATCCCGAGCGACTTGTGAAGCGTGGGGCTCGTTTTCTCGATCACCATCTCGACGAACTGAACGAGTGTAGCGATGACGAGAATGAACGCGATCGTGCGCAGGTAGGTGATCTCGAGCGGCACCAGCACGTAGTTGTAGATGAACCACGTGACGAGCGACGCCATCGTCATGACGAAGATGACCGCCATGCCCATTCCGAGGGCGGAGTCCGAGTCCTTCGAGACGCCCACGAACGGACACAACCCCAGAAATCGCGCAAGGACGAAGTTCGAGACGAAGATCGCGCCTATGATGATCGCGAGGAGCTGGCCGACGTCCATCAGCGACCTCCCCTCGCGTTGCCGGCGGCCCGGGCCGCCTTCTGCTCCGCCCTACGTTTCATCCGCTCGTCCAACAGGTTGAACCACCCCATGAGTAGCCCGATGGTGATGAACGCTCCGGGGGCGAGGATCATGATGAGAACAGGCTGGAACCCGGGGCCGAAGACCATGTAGCCCATGAGCTTGCCGTCGCCGAGGACCTCCCTGATGGCGCCGATGAGCACAATGGCGAACGTGAACCCGATGCCCATCCCGATGCCGTCCAGTATCGAGAGCCAGAGCCCGTTCTTCGAGGCGAACGCCTCTGCGCGTCCCAGGATAATGCAGTTGACGACGATGAGCGGGATGAAGATGCCCAGCGACTTCGAGAGCTCGGGCAGGAAGGCGCCCATCACGAGCTCCACGATGGTCACGAAGCTCGCGATGACCACGATGAAGCAGGGGATGCGGACCTTCGCCGGTATGATCCTGCCCAGGAGCGAGATGACGACGTTCGAGCCAAGGAGAACGAACGTGGCCGCCGCTCCCATGCCAAGGGCGTTCTGCACGGACGTCGACACGGCCAGCGCCGGGCAGAGCCCCAGCGCCAGTCTGAAGACCGGGTTCTCCTTGTAGAAGCCCTTCGTCAGTTCCCTGAGGGCGCTCATTCGTCGCCTCCCCCCGCCTCGGCTTCCTTGCTCTCCGGCGTCGCGCTCTCCGGCGCGGAGGCGTTCGAGGCCTCGCCACTCGGCGCCCCGGCCTCGAGCGCACTGCCCGGCGGCACCCACCGGCCATCCTCGCTCGGCTCACCGATCTCGACAATCGAGGTCAGCATGTCGAGCCCGTCCCTGACAGACTCGGTGACGGCGTCGGAGCTGATCGTGGCTCCCGTGATCGCGAGGATGCCGTCCTCGCCGGGTGTCTTGACGACGTGCAGGTCGGCCGACCTCAGGAACTTGTACTGGTCCTGGAACCACGGCGTCGCGCCGCTCTCGTCCACGCCTCTGCCGGCGATGACCGCCCACAGCGTGTTCTTCGAGGCGACCTCCTGCACCTTGGCGCCCAGTCCCGGCGTCTCCTTCTGGTCGACGATCTTGACGCCGGAGATGGACCCGTCAGACACCACGCCGACGATCGTCTCTATGGTGCTCGAGTAGCCCTTCCCGTAGGCCGTGAAGGTGTAGCCGCACACGGCGTCGCGCGCGTCGTTCGTGTAGGCCGTGTAGTACGTGAACTGCCGCCCGTCGACTAGAGAGTCGGTCACCGTCTCCTCGAAGAGCTCACCGCCCTCCGTGGGCAGGACCTCCATCCGCGCGTTCTCGGTCTCTAGCCGCTTGTACTCCTCGGTCTTCGCGTGGGTCGCGTTGTACACGGCAGAGAGCCCGAAGCTCGCCGCCGCGGCGATCGCCGTCAATGTCACGACCAGACGGACGTAGCTACCCACTCTTACCTACCTCCCCGAACTTCTTCGGGCGCGTGTGGCGGTCGATGAGCGGCGTCGCGACGTTCATCAGGAGGATTGAGTAGCTCACTCCCTCCGGATACCCGCCGACGAGCCTGATGATGCTCGTAAGCACACCGCAGCCCACGCCGAAGATGATCATCCCCTTCGGCGACACGGGTGACGTCACCATGTCGGTCGCCATGTAGAAGGCGCCGAGAATGAGCCCGCCCGCCAGTATGTGGAAGAGCGCGTTCCCGGTGAAGAGGCCGGAAGGCCCCCCGAAGACCCACGTGAGGACCGCGACGGTCGCCATGTAGGTGCCCGGGATCCGCCACTCGATGTAGTGCTTGAACATGAGGTACGAGGCACCGATGAGAAGCAGCACCGCGGACGTCTCGCCGATGCAGCCGCCTACCTGGCCCGTGAACAGATTCGCGATGGACTCGGACGAACTCAGTTCGGCCAGGACCTCCCGCGCCTGGACTATCTGGTGCGTCGTCGAGTTGGGGTCCGCGATGATCTCGGTGACCTTCCGCATCACTGCGAGCGGCGTGGCCTGAGTGACGACGTCGACGCCCTCGAGCGAGATGCCGGACAACGTCCCTCCACGGCTCGGGATCCAGGCCGTTGTCATCTGGACGGGCCAGGACGCAAGCAGGAAGGCTCGTCCGAGGAGCGCCGGGTTCAGGGGGTTGTAGCCCACTCCGCCGAAGACCTGCTTGCCGATCGCGATGGCGAAGACCGACCCCACCACGGGCATCCACCAGGGGACCCCGGGCGGGACGTTGAAGGCGAGCAGGATGCCGGTGACGAGCGCGCTTCCGTCGCCGATCGTCACTGGCACGCCCCTTGCCCTCTGGATGAGGCCCTCGGTGATGAGCGCGGCCAGACACGAGAGCAGAATCAAGAGGAGGGCGCGGAGGCCGTAGAAGTACACGGAGCCCACGACGGCCGGCACGAGCGCGATGACCACGCCGAACATCACCCTCTGGATGGAGGTGTTCTGGCGCACGTGCGGCGACGAGGAGACTATGAAGTGGTGCTCCGACATCAGTTCGACTTCTCCTTCTCAGCTGCGTCGGCCTTCTTCTTGAGCTCCCACGCGAGGTACTTCCCGAACTTGAACTGGTGCACGAGCCGGCGGTGCGACGGGCAGACGTATGCGCACGAACCGCACTCGATGCAGTCGTTGAGTCCGATCTCGACGGCACGCTCTATGTCCTCGACCATCACGTACTTCTCGATGGTCGTCGGCAGGAGCTTCATCGGACACGCGTGCACGCAGTGCCCGCAGCGAATGCACGGGTCCGGGGGTCGCGTGTCGATGTCCGACGGACCGAGGAAGAGCATCCCCGACGTCCCCTTGATGACGGGAACGTCGGTCGTGAACTGCGTCATGCCCATCATCGGACCACCCGATACGACCTTCGAAACGTCGTCCTTGAAGCCGCCGGCCTGTTCAACCAGGCTCTTGACCGGAGTGCCGATCCTCGGCATGAAGTTCGTCGGGCTCTCGACCGGAGTGCCGGTGATCGTCACCACGCGACGGATGAGCGGCACGCCCTTTACGACGGCCTCGTACACGGCGAGGGCGGTCCCGACGTTCTGCACGACAACGCCTACGTCCATGGGCAGCCCGCCCGCCGGGACCTGTCGGCGCGCCAGAGCGTCTATCAGCTGCTTCTCGGCCCCCTGGGGGTACTTCACCTGGAGCATGACAACGCGGATGCCGGCGCCCTGCGGCACCGCCGCCTTCATCGCCGCCACGGCGTCGGGCTTGTTGGACTCTATGCCGACGAAGCCCCTTTCGCACCCCAGCGCCCTCATGATGAGCCTGAGGCCCTCCAGGACCTCCCCCGGACGCTCCAGCATCAGCCTGTGGTCGGCCGTGAGCCACGGCTCGCACTCGGCCCCGTTCAGTATGACTGTGTCTATGGGCTTGGAGTCCGGCGGCGAGAGCTTGACGTGCGTCGGGAAGGCGGCCCCGCCCAGCCCGACGATGCCGGCGTCGCGGACGATGTCGACTATGTCCTTCGGCGTGAGCGAGTCGGCGTTCGCGCGCGGCTGGACAGACTCGTGCCACACGTCCTCGCCGTCGCCTTCGATGACGACCGCCTGCTGCTCCCCGCCAAGCGGGTGCGGGAAGCGGCCGACGGCCGTCACCTTGCCGGAGATGGACGCGTGAACCGGTACGGACACGAAACCCGAGGCCTCGCCGATCACGGACCCGACCTTGACCTCGTCCCCCACCTTGACCACGGGAGTGGCGGGCGCGCCGAGCGACTGCCTGAGCGGAATGACAACGCGATCGGGCAGCGTGGGCTCGACGATCTCGCTCTTATTGGTGAGCTGTTTGGAGTCCGACGGATGAACGCCGCCGGAGAACGTCTTGAGTCCCAGGGTGCGACTCCTGCATTCGTTCGCTCCGCGCGTCTGCGCGGACCGTGCGTTCTAGTCCAGGAGTTCCGTCGTGTCCTGGAGCTTCAGTCCCGCGGAGAGCGTCGTCGACGCGCCGGCTCCGGCGGTCGTCGAGCCCTCACCCTCGAAGTCGATGGTAGTGTCGCTCTTGCCGTAGATGATGATGGCGTCTTCTATCGAGAAGAGGATCGTCCCGACCGACTCGCCCGAACCGGTCATCAGCCACGCCTCGCCCGACTGCTCTACCTTGCCCTCGAACTCGAAGGTCGACACCGCCGAGACCTCGACGCACGGGATCTGGTACTTCTCCTTGAAGCCGACTACGGTGTAGGTGACCTCGCCAACGAAGTCGCGGTTCGTAGCGCTCGTGATGTCGGGGATGTCCAGGTCGTCCTGCCAGGTATAGCCGATGGTCAGGGGCTCTTCGGGAAGCTCCGGGAAGAGGCCGTGGACCATCATGGCCATCTGCCCGATGCCCTCTTCGAAGTATTCCTCGCCGCCCATTCCAGAGAAGGACAGAACCTCACCCGTGGGCGACATGGTGACCTCCAGGGACTTCCCGCGGATGGCGGCGACGCTCTCCTGCGGAATGACCTGGTCGCCGGAGCTGACGCTCGAGGCCGCGTAGTCGAAACGCATCAGCATCTCCATCTCTTCCGCGTCGGTGTTCGAGAACGAACACGTCGTCCTGAACTCCGTCTGGGTCGTGACGACGCGGTCGTAGCCCTGCATCGCGACGGCCATCTCGCCGGCAGAAGAGAGCTTGTACTTCAGGGTCTCTCCGTCCTCGAAGTTGCGGACAAGCTGGACGGGCTCGTCCACCGTTATGTCCCTGCCGCCCATGCCTCCGCCGCCGCAGCCGGCCGTGACCAGCGCGACGCCGAGAGCCGCTGCGAGCAGACGGACCGATATGCTCCGGAGTCCCATCGTCTGTCCTCCCTCTTGATGGAAACGTGCGCGGACATCCGCGCATCGGGTCGTTTGACCTTGAGCGGGGATTATAACACGCGCCAACGAGGCGTCGAGCCCTTTTTGGCGCGTCCGCGGGCCGCGGCGGCCCCGGACGGCCGTTGGCGGCCGCGGGCGGTCGGCAACCTGCCGTTGGGCCCGTACGTGCGGAGGCCACCGCCAGTCCCTCACGAGACCACGGTGGCCCCTTCCGCATGCCTTGGCCCGACCCGCGCCGCTAGACGCCGAGCGCTGCCTTGAGCTCGTCCGACTGGGGGGCCTTCCTGCCCCACCTCGCGACCTCGTCGTCTCCGTCCCTGACGATGATGGTCGGGACGTCGGCGACACCGAGCATCGCCGCCTCCACGAGACCGTCCTCCGTGTCAACGTTGATCGCGCTCGTCGCTATGGAGTCGGCGACTCCCCACTTGTCGAGGAAGAAGGACACCTTGTCCTTCGCGTTGTTGCACGCCTCGCAGTTCTCTTTGACGAAGAAGACCATTTCCATCAGACGTTGCTCCTGAACCGGTCGTCCAGTTCGCCCTTCTTGCCCTTGTTCCAGCCCGAGACCTTCGAGAAGTAGCCGGTCACGCGCGTGATTCCGTCGACCTCCGGCGATTCGCAGTGAGGACAGTGATCGACGAGCCCCCTGGTGACCTTCATACATGTGTTGCAGGTCGTGAACTCCGGAGAGAACGCTATCTGCGCGTTGCGGGTATGATCGAAAGTGCTCTTCACGAACTTGGCGACCGCGTGTTTGTCCGGAAGCGAGTCCGCGATCCAGACGTGTGACAGGGCGCCCGCCTCGATCATGTCGTGGAACATCCCTTCCTTCTTGACTCGCTCGATCGGGCTGATCGGATGCGAGACGTTCAGGAAGGTCGAGTTCGTGTAGTAGACCTCCCCGATGTCGAAGTTGCCCTTCACGACCTTCTCCGCCTGATCGGGGAAGTGCTCGAGATCGAGCTTGGCCATGCGATAGGCCGTCGACTCGGCCGGAGTCTGCTCGAGCACGAACCTCATGCCCTCCGTCTCCTTCGACCACTTCTCGCACGCGAGCTTCAGGTGAGCGATGACCCTCAGCCCAAGACGGAACGCGTGGTCCGACTCGTGCAGCTCGCAGCCAGTGTGCGCCTGGACCAGTTCGTTCAATCCGAGAAGACCGACGAGGTAGGTCACGCGGTGCATGCGAAGGTACTGCTGTCCGTCCGGAGCCATCGTCAGAAGCGCAAGCGGTCCGCTGTCACCCATCGTGAGCAGTCTCTCGATGAGCTCCTTCTTCGTCTTGTGAGCCTCCACCGCGATGGCCAGAATGTCGTCGAGCTTCTCGAACAGCTTAGCGTCGTCACCGTTCGCGTAGTACGCGGCGCGCGGCAGGTTGAGCGTGACGTTCTGGAGCGCGGAGTAGCGCATGCGCCACGGCTCCTTCGCGTCCTCGAAGTCGGACTGCTCGAGCTTGAACGAGAGCCTGCAGCACTCCGAGATCTTCGCCGTCTCACCGCGGTCGAACACGAAGTACGTGTTGCCCTTGTCCGCGGCGACGTCGCAGATGTGGAGCATGAACTCCTCGTGCCCCGGGGTCCTGAAGAACTCGTCCGTGATGTGCATGAGGGGCTTCGGGAAGAAGAACGGTCGCCCGGTCCCGTCGCCCTCCTTGTACACATCGAACAGCGCAAAAGCGAAGCGCTGAGCCTCTTTCTGGTAGTCCGCGTAGGTCTTGCCGGTGTGCTTTCCGCCGGGGCCGATGGCCATCACGTCCCTGAAGTGCTTGGGAGTCTCCCAGTAGATGTTGATGTCGCTGAAGATGGCCTGTCCGCCTCTGGCCACGCTCTGCTGGGAGTATTCGAAGATGAGCATCTCGGCCAGCTGGTGCACGTCGCGGTCCGAGAGACCCGAGAGGAACGGTGAGAAGAAGACGTTGACCGCGTCCCATCCGATGGCGCCGGCGAAGTGGCCCTGCAGCGCCGCCGAGAACTTCACCATGTGAGCGAGCAGGATCTCGGGGTGCTTGGCCGGCTTCGCGATCGACAGCGCGTTGGGAAGCGACAGTCCGAACTTCTTCACGTACTCGAGCGACTGACCCGAGCAGTACGGACGGTCGATGAAGCCGAGATCGTGCAAATGGATGTCGCCGCGCGCGTGCGCGTCGGAAACCTCCTGGCTGAACACCTCGAGCAACGCGTACTGCTTCTTCACCGACTCGGCGAGAGTCATGTTCGTCGCTTCGGGGTTGTGCGGGATGTTCGCGTTCTCTTTGTTGGGCGTGAGGATGATCCGCTCCGCGTCGTACAGAGGAACGCCGAGTCGAGTGTGCTTCCGACGCGCAGACTCGAGTCCGTGTTCGACGAGCTTCGCGTCGACGAGTTCACGGATGAGCGGCGCCGTGATCACCTTCGTGTTCGACAGGATGATCTGGTCCTCGACCTCGCGACTGATCTTCTCCGCGTTCGTTACGTCGAGCTTGGCTTCGCGGACGAGAGTCTCGATGATTCTCTCGCGGTCCCATACGATCATGTCGTCGCCGGACGTGCGGACGAAGACCGCGATGTCGGTCGCGTCGTTCAGCTTCGCCACGCGCCTCTTCTTCTCGAGACCGGCGAGGTCCTTCGCCTCGTCCTTGCGCCTCGCCTGGTGGCGCCGGTCGCGGTAGAGAATGAACGCCTTCGCCGTTCTCGCGTGGCCGCGTTCGACCAGGACCTTCTCGATCGCGTCCTGGATCTCCTCGACCTCGGGCAGGTTGTCGCCCTTCTCCGAATAGAGGTAGAGCAGGACCTCGTCGGTGAGCCTCTCGGCTATCTCGCGGTCCTTTCCCCCTACCTCTTCGGCCGCCTTGAAGATCGCGGTAGTGATCTTCTTGCGGTCGAACTGGACGATCTTGCCGCTGCGCTTCCGCACCAGACGGAAGAGCTTGCTGGCAAGTCTGCGGTGCAGGCCGAGGATCTCGTCCTCGTCCATGTAGAGCTTGAGCCTGCCTTCCCTGTCCTCATCTACCGCGATGGCTCTGTCGAAGTCGATGTCGAGCGGCGAGCTCTCCCCTTCGCCGAGCTCGACGTCCGTCTGTCGTTCGCGCAGCGCCTCATCGAGCGAGCTGTCAGACGGTACTGCCACTTCGTCGACGGCGGTTGCGCCGGCGCGCTTCTCTTCGTGTGCATTGGACATAGCTGCTGAACCGATCCTCTCTCAAGTAGGAAGAGTCAGAAAGTTGCAGACCCCGAGGGCGACGCTCTCGCCGCCGAGGTTCAATCGCTTGGTTGTCGTTAGAAGTTGGATGGAATCCTGCCAGGGAAGGTTCACCACCACCACACATCCCGTCCGCGAGCTGTCCTCCTCCTATGGCTTGGGCAGACTATCAGTGAGGGTCGTTGGGTGTCAAGCGGAACTAGTCCTGAACGGCATGTTTTTTTTCGCGGGGGGTCGCGTCAGCCGGTTCCGGTTTCGGGGGGGGACTGCCGGTGGCCCGGTCGAGGACCGCGGGACGCCGCCCGGACCCGGCGGGTCGACGGCGGCGCGGGTCGCGTTACGGTGGAGTCGGCGTCATTCCCGTTCCGGTCCGTCGCCGGCCCCGGCCGTCACGAGGTCGGGCAGCTTCTCGACGACGATACCGGCGGCCCTCAGCATCTCGGATGCGAGGTCGTCCGGGTACGAGTCGTCGGTCACGACCCGGACTACACCTGCATTGATGATCATCTTCGCGCAGACGGAGCACGGATGCAGCGTCGTGTATATGGTCGCGCCTCTTATGCCCGTCCCGTAGTTGGCGGACTGGATGATCGCGTTCTGCTCGGCGTGGATGCCGCGGCACAGCTCGTGCCGCTCCCCCGTGGGTACTCCCTGCTGTTCCCTGACACACCCGGTGACGTCACAGTGCGGGAGCCCGGCCGGCGGCCCGTTGTATCCGGTCGCCAGAATGTGCCGGTCGCGCACGAGGACCGCCCCGACGTGCCTGCGCAGGCACGTCGAGCGCCCCGCGACCAGGCGGGCGATGCTCATGAAGTACTCGTCCCAGGAGGGTCTTCCATCCATCGCGTAAGTTCCCTGAGAACCGTGTCTTGCGAGTCAGGAGCATAGGCGCGGGAGCGCCCGTCCGACGCACCTGCTCGCTCGTGGCGCCTCGCTCGCCCCGGGAAGCCCCCGGGGACTCCGGTCGGACCCTAGGCCGGCCGCTCCTCTCCGACGACCAGCGGGAACGCCGAACACAACTCGCCGACCTCGGCCTTCACCGAACTGAGCACATCCTCATTCTCGATGTCCGAGAGAGCGCGGTCGATGAGAGCGACGATCTTCTCGATCTCGTCCTTGCCCATCCCCCTCGTCGTCAGTGCCGGCGTCCCGACGCGGATGCCGCTCGCGATGAACGGCTTCTGCGGGTCGAACGGGATCGTGTTCTTGTTGACGGTGATGCCGGCCTTCTCGAGACCGTTCTCGGCGGCCTTGCCCGTGACGCCCTTCTCCCGGAGGTCAACGAGCATCAGGTGCGTGTCGGTGCCGCCGGAGACCAGCCGCAGCCCCTGATTCAGGAAGGCCTCCGCCATGTGCTGGGCGTTGTCGACTATCTTCTGCTGGTACTCCTTGAAGGAGGGCTGAAGTGCCTCGCGGAAGCAGACGGCCTTGCCGGCGATGACGTGCATGAGCGGCCCGCCCTGTATACCGGGGAAGACAGTCTTGTCGATGGCCGCTGCGACCTTGTCCTTCATGAGGACCATGCCGCCCCTCGGTCCGCGAAGCGTCTTGTGAGTCGTAGTGGTCACGACGTCGGCGTGCGGCACCGGACTCGGGTGCAGTCCGGCGGCTATGAGCCCGGCGATGTGCGCCATGTCGACCATCAGATAGGCGTCGACCTTGTCCGCGATCTCGCGGAAGCGAGCGAAGTCGAGCGTCCTAGGATAGGCGGACGCGCCGGTGACGATGAGCTTCGGCTTGTGCTCTACGGCCATCTTCTCGAGAGCGTCGTAGTCGATGACCTCGGTCTTCTCGTCGACGCCGTAGTGGATCACGTTGTAGAACATGCCGGAGAAGCTTATGGGATGCCCGTGGGTCAGGTGCCCGCCGTGCGACAGCTCGAGTCCGAAGTACGTGTCACCGACGTCGAGGAGCGCGAAGTACACGGACATGTTGGCCTGGCTGCCGGAGTGGGGCTGGACATTGGCGTGATCGGCCCCGAAAAGCTCCTTGGCGCGGGCTATGGCCAGATTCTCGGCCACGTTCACGTGTTCGCAGCCGCCGTAATAGCGCCCGTTGGCCTCCCAGTTGATCGTCCCGTCCTTGCGGCGCCTGAAAGGATAGCCCTCGGCGTACTTGTTCGTCATCACCGAGCCGACAGCCTCCCTCACCGCCTCGCTCGTGAAGTTCTCGGAAGCGATCAGCTCGAGCTTGTCGGTCTCTCGGTGCGTCTCCGCCTGGATCGCTGCGAAGATCTCGGGGTCAACCGTCCTCAGATCTGCCATGGCTCTTCCTCCTCGGCCCTCATCATCTTGTTCACTCTGGGAATGTGCCTCCCGCCCTCGAACTCGGTCTCGAGCCAGGCGTCTACGATCTCGAGCGCCTGCTCGACGCCGACGAACCTGCCAGGCAGCGCGAGCACATTCGCGTCGTTGTGCTGCCGCGACAACTTCGCGATCTCAAGCTCCCAGGCCAGAGCCGCACGCACGCCCCGGACCTTGTTCGCGGTCATTACCATGCCCTGACCCGAACCACAGACCAGGATCCCTCTCTCCGCTTCTCCCCTGGCGACGGCGCTCGCGGCCGGTGTCGCGTGGTCCGGGTAGTCGGTCGACTCCGTGCTGTCCGTCCCGTAGTCGATGACCTCGTGGCCCGCGGCGATCAGGTGCTCCTTGATCGCTTCCTTGACTTCGTAGCCGGCGTGGTCGGACGCCACGGAGATCTTCATTGCTCCTCCTCACCCGCCAGTCGCACTATGGTCGGCAGCGACTTGGCGAGGTACCCCGCGATCATCTCGCAGGCGTGCTCGTATTCGTCCCTCGGCGCTCCTATGGGGTCGGGCACGTCCACGTCACTCCCGTCGGCGAACTCCGACAGCAGGAACGTGCGGCCCGCGGACTCGGGCGAGATCGCCACTATCTGCTGGACGTGCCCGTGCGTCATCGCAAGGATGAGGTCGGCGCGCGCCGCGACCTCCGGGGTCAGGGCCTGCGACCTGTGCTCGCTGATGTCGACGCCGCGGTCGCCGCACACGTCTAGGGCGTGGTCGGAGGCCGGAGCTCCCACAAGCCCCGCCGTGCCGGCCGACTCCACCCGAATGGTCCCGCGCCGGGCCTCTGGGAGCATCGAACTCAGGACCCCCTCCGCCATGGCGCTCCGGCACGTGTTGCCGGTGCAGACCAGCAGGACTGTGAAGGGCATTCTCACCTCTCTGGATGACGCGCAGAGAAGCAGTGTAAGGCACGAAGAAGCCGCCAGTCAAGAATCAAC
>Ga0180435_10004651_pt1 | contig 13502 bp, 11 predicted proteins | sample SS_ome_3_FD_132467 | JGI IMG/M metagenome (GOLD analysis project Ga0180435, IMG submission 132467) | Hypersaline lake sediment archaeal communities from the Salton Sea, California, USA - SS_3_S_1 metaG | ecosystem: Environmental > Aquatic > Non-marine Saline and Alkaline > Hypersaline >... | reverse complement strand
GAGCATGGGCGTCGAGGTCCTCGAGGAGCGGCCCTTCACCGTGCGCCGGCCCGACGGACTGGAAGTCTGGATCTACCAGTTCCTGATCCGCCCCGACGCCGCACTGCCCGAGTTCGCCGGCGACGAGGACTGGGAGGTCGTCGCCCGGCGCTTCACCGACGCCGTCACCAACATCTGGCTGGGCACCGTCGAGGTCGACCGGTTCAACGAACTGGTACTCCGGGCCCGCCTGAGCTGGCAGCAGGTCTCGGTGCTGCGCGCCTACGCCAAGTACCTGCGCCAAGCCGGATTTCCCTACAGCCAGGCGCATATCGAGTCGATCCTGGGGGAGAACCCGGCAACGGCGCGGTCGCTGGTCGCGCTGTTCGAGGCGATGCACGCTCCTGACTCGGCCGAACGCGGATTGGACGCCAAGGCGGCGGCCACCGCCGTCGCCGCCGACATCGACGCCCTGACGAGCCTGGACACCGACCGGGTGCTGCGGGCGTTCGCCTCGATGCTCGAAGCGACGCTGCGCACCAACTACTACGTGACCGAGGAACGGTCGGCCCGAGCCCGCGGCGTGCTCTCGTTCAAGTTCAATCCCGAACTGATCACCGAGCTTCCGCTGCCGCGGCCCAAGTTCGAGATCTTCGTCCACTCGCCGCGGGTCGAAGGGGTGCACCTGCGCTTCGGCCACGTCGCCCGCGGCGGGCTGCGCTGGTCGGACCGGCGGGAGGATTTCCGCACCGAGATCCTGGGTCTGGTCAAAGCGCAGGCGGTGAAGAACGCCGTCATCGTGCCGGTCGGGGCCAAGGGCGGCTTCGTGGTCAAGCGGCCGCCGGCCGACCGGGAAGCCTTCCGGGAGGAAGGGGTGGCCTGCTACCGGTTGTTCATCGCCGGTCTGCTCGACATCACCGACAACGTCGAGACCGCGACGGGGGTGGTGCTGCCGCCGCCCGGCGTGGTCCGCCGCGACGGTGACGACGCCTACCTCGTCGTTGCGGCGGACAAGGGAACCGCGGCGTTCTCCGACATCGCCAACGAGGTGGCGCAGTCCTACGGATTCTGGCTCGGCGACGCCTTCGCCTCGGGCGGGTCGGTGGGCTACGACCACAAGGCCATGGGCATCACCGCCAAAGGCGCCTGGGAGTCGGTCAAGCGGCACTTCCGGGAGATGGGCATCGACACCCAGAGCGAGGATTTCACCGTCGTCGGAGTCGGGGACATGAGCGGTGACGTGTTCGGCAACGGCATGCTGCTCTCCGGGCACATCCGGCTCGTGGCGGCCTTCGACCACCGGCACATCTTCGTCGATCCCGATCCGGACGCGGCCCGGTCCTTCGCCGAGCGGCAGCGGCTGTTCGCGATGCCGCGTTCGAGTTGGGAGGACTACGACCTGAGTCTGATCAGTCCCGGCGGAGGCGTTTTCAGCCGCCAGCACAAGTCGATCCCGGTGAGCCCGCAGATGCGCCGCGCGCTGGGCATCGACGACGAGGTGACCGAGATGACGCCGCCGGCGCTGATCCGGGCGATCCTGCTCGCCCCGGTGGACCTGTTGTTCAACGGCGGGATCGGGACCTACGTCAAGGCCGAGTCCGAGTCCGACGCCCAGGTCGGGGACCGCGCGAACGACGCGGTCCGCGTCAACGCCAACCAGTTGCGGGTCAAGGTGGTCGGGGAGGGCGGCAACCTCGGCGTGACGGCGCTGGGGCGGGTGGAGTTCGACCTGTGCGGCGGCCGGATCAACACCGACGCGCTGGACAACTCAGCGGGCGTGGACTGCTCCGACCACGAGGTGAACATCAAGATCCTGGTCGATTCGCTGGTGACCGCCGGCCGGGTGGCGCCCGAGGCGCGGGCAGAGCTGCTGGCGTCGATGACCGACGAGGTCTCCCGGCTGGTGCTGACCGACAACGGCGACCAGAACGACCTCATGGGCACCAGTAGGGCGAACGCACCGGGACTGCTCAACGTGCACGCCCGCCAGATCCGGGAACTCGAACAGCGGCGGGGGCTCAACCGGGAACTGGAGGCGCTGCCCTCCGACAAGGAGATCGGCCGGCGCCAGGAGATCGGCATCGGTCTGACCTCCCCGGAGCTGGCCACCCTGATGGCGCACGTCAAGCTCGCGCTCAAGGACGACGTCCTGGCCAGCGACCTGGCCGACCAGGGCGTGTTCGCCGCCCGGCTGCCCGAGTACTTCCCGGCCCCGCTGCGCGGCGAGCCGGAGATCATGGATCACCAGCTGCGCCGGGAGATCGTGGCGACCATGCTGGTCAACAGCGTGGTGGATGTCGGCGGTATCACCTTCGCCTACCGGGTGACCGAGGACGTCGGTGTCGGATACGCCGACGCGGTGCGCGCCTATGTCGCCGCCGACGCGATCTTCGGGATCGAGCGGACCTGGCGGCGGATCAGGGAGGCCACCGAGCAGACCGGCGCGGTGACCGTCTCGGACCGGATGACGTTGGATCTGCGCCGGCTGCTGGACCGCGCCGCGCGGTGGCTGCTGAACTACCGCCCGCAGCCGCTGGCCGTCGGCGCCGAGATCAGCCGGTTCGGCGCCGACGTGGCCGATCTCGCGCCGAGGATCTCCGACTGGCTGCGGGGCGATGACCGCGCGATCGTGGCCAAGGAGGCCGGGGAGTTCATCGCCCGCGGTGTTCCCGGCGATCTGGCCGAAGCCGTCGCGGCCGGCCTCTACACCTACAGCCTGCTCGACGTCATCGACATCGCCGACATCGCCGACCGTGAACCCGCCGAGGTCGCCGACACCTACTTCGCGCTGATGGACTACCTGGGCACCGACAGCCTGCTGAGCGCGGTGTCCGGACTGCCGCGCGACGACCGCTGGCATGCGCTGGCCAGGCTGGCGGTCCGCGACGACATCTACGGATCACTGCGCGCGCTGTGTCTTGACCTGCTGGCGGTCGGAGAGCCCGACGAGACCGGCGAACAGAAGATCGCCGAGTGGGAGCAGAGCAACGGATCCCGGGTGGACCGGGCCCGGCGGACCCTGGCCGAGATCTACCGCGGCGATGCACGCGATCTGGCCACCCTGTCGGTGGCGGCCCGCCAGATTCGCAGCATGACCGCGACGACGGGACCCAGTGGTCGTGGCTGAGAACCGCTACACCACCGGGGTGCGGGTGCGCTGGTCGGACATCGACATGTACCAGCACATCAACCACGCCACCATGGTTACCATCCTGGAGGAGGCCCGCGTCGACTTCCTTCGCGAGCCGTTCACCGAGGACGTCACCACCATCGGGCTGCTGATCCACGAGGTTCGGGTTCTCTACAAAGGTCAACTGCGCCTTGCTGATTCCCCGCTGCAGGTGACCATCTGGACCAAGCGGCTCCGCGCGGTCGACTTCACGCTGGGCTACGAGGTCCGGCCGGTGGGCGCTCCACCCGACTCCCGGCCTTCGGTGATCGCCGAGACCCAACTGGCCGCGGTGCACATCGAGGAGCAGCGACTGGTGCGGCTGTCGCCGGTGCACCGGGACTACCTGCAGCGCTGGCTGCGCTGAGAATCGGCGGATTGCCCTCGCGGCGACCGCCGGGGTGACATCCTCGCGCCATGGTTGACAAGAGCAAGCCCTGGTTCGCCCTCTACGACAAGGGGGTTCCTTACTCCTGCATCTACCCGCCGCTGTCGGTCAAGCAGATGTTCAACGACTGCGCCGAGAAGTTCCCCGAACGGGACTACCTGGTCGTCAACGACACCAAGCTGCCCTACGGGCTGGTCAACATGATGGCGCGCAAGGCGGCCGGCGCACTGATCGGCCTGGGGGTGAAGAAGGGCGACCGGGTCGCCCTGATGTCGCCCAACCTGCCGCAGTACGTCATCGCCTATCAGGCCTGCGCCAAGATCGGTGCGATCGTCGTGCAGGTGAACCCGCTGGCCGCGCTGCCGGAGGTGCACCACTACGTCAAGGACAGCGGCGCTGAGACCCTCATCGTCATGGCGGCCTTCGCCAAGGCGCCGATCGACGTGCTCAAGGTCGGGGACACCCCGCTGAGACATGTCATCGCATTCCAGGTCCCCTCCGGCGCCGTCGAGGTGGAGTCCGTGCCGGGTGTGCTGGACTTCAACGAGATCGTCGGCGCCGGCGAGGACTCCGAACCGGCTGTGGACGTCCGTCCCTCCGACACTCTGATGCTGCAGTACACCGGCGGCACCACCGGGCTGTCCAAGGGTTGCGTGCTGACCAACGAGAACCTGGTCTCGATCGCCTACCAGGAGAGCTACTGGATGGCGCCGGTGTTCGAGAAGACCGACCATTTGCGTTGCCTGGCAGCGGTGCCGATGTACCACATCTACGGGTTCAACATGAACGTCAACGTCAACCACGTGTTCGGCGGCACGATCATCCTGGTGCCCCAGCCGAGCACCGACAACGTGCTGGCCGCGATCAACCAGCACGAGCCGAACCTTTTCCCGGCGGTGCCGACCATGATCATCGGGCTCAACCAGCATCCGGACATCACGACATCGAAGATCGGCGCGGTGAGGGCGGTCGTCTCCGGCTCGGCGCCGCTGCCGGTGGAGGCCATGCGCACCTTCGAGGAGCTGTCCGGGGCGGTGATCACCGAGGGCTACGGGATGTCGGAGACCTCCAACATCGTCACCGCGAACCCGCTGCACACCCTGCGCAAACCAGGCGGGGTGGGAATACCATTCCCCGACAACGATGTTCGCATCGTCGATCTCGAGGACTACAGCAAGGAGATGCCGATCGGCGAGCCCGGCGAACTGCTCTGCAAGGGGCCCTCGGTCATGAAGGAGTACTGGAACAACCCGGAGGAGACGGCGAAGACGCTGCGCGACGGATGGCTGTCCACCGGCGACATCGCCTACCTCGACGAGGACGGTCACATCTTCATCGTCGACCGCAAGAAGGACATGATCCTCTCCAGCGGGTTCAACGTGTACCCGCGCGAGATCGACGAGTTGATGTACACCCATCCGAAGGTTCTGCAGGCGTGCTCGTTCGGCATACCCGACTCCAAGCGTGGCGAGAGCCTGAAGCTCACACTGGTGCTCAAGCCCGGCGCGGAGATGACCGTCGAGGAGGTCCGGGCGTTCTGCAAGGAGAACCTGTCCGGATACAAGGTTCCCACCGAAGTCGCTTTCCTCGATGAACTGCCGGTCACCAACGTCGGCAAGCCCGACCGCAAGGCCCTGCGCCAGATGCAGCTGGACGGAAAGCTGGGTTAGCGGCTCAGAACGGCGAGTTCACCATGGAGTGGGCCGCCATCTCCAGGTAGCCGAGCAGCTCCCGGCGATGCTCGTCGTCCAGGGTCGTCGAGTCGATTGTGGCGACCGCGGTGTGCATGCAGCGCAGCCAGGCGTCGCGTTCGATCGGGCTGATCCGGAACGGCGCGTGGCGCATGCGCAGCCGCGGGTGGCCGCGCTGCTCGGAATAGGTCCGGGGCCCGCCCCAGTACTGCTCGAGGAACATCCGCAACCGGTCCTCGGCGCCGTCCAGGTCGTTATCGGGGTACAGCGGGCGCAGCACCTCGTCCTGGCGGACCTCCTGGTAGAAGCGGGAGACGATGGCGCGGAAGGTCTCGGCGCCGCCCACCTCGTCGTAAAAGGTCCGCGGCGAGCCGGAGGTGGTTGGGGATTCGGCCACGAGACCATTGTGGTCGGTGGTCCAACGCCGCACAAATACGCCCCGAACACGGCATGAATACGCGTGCGGTCGGTGCCGATCCGTGGTGCACTAGAGCGCGGAGGACGCATGGCGCAGCGCAAACGGAACGCGGCAAACAGGGCTCACCGCGCCGCGGCGGGAACCGTCGTGCCGGTGGCTGCCGGAACCCTGCGCGGTGTCGAGACCCGGGGACGCTCCGAGGGACTGTGGGGACGCCGGCGGGTACTGCTGCTGAACTCGACCTACGAGCCGTTGACCGCCCTGCCAATCCGCCGGGCGGTGGTCATGGTGCTGTGCGGGAAGGCCGACGTGGTGCACGAGGATCCCGGCGGACCGGTGATCCACTCGGCGAGCAGGGTCGTCGCGGTGCCGTCGGTGATCAGGCTGCGCACCTACGTGCGGGTGCCCTACCGGGCCCGTATCCCGATGACCCGCGCCGCGCTGATGCACCGCGACCGGTTCCGGTGCGCGTACTGCGGAAGCAAGGCCGACACGGTGGACCACGTCGTGCCCCGCAGCCGGGGCGGTGAGCACACCTGGGAGAACTGCGTGGCCGCCTGCTCGTCGTGCAACCACCGCAAAGCCGACAAGCTGCTGACCGAACTGGGCTGGTCGCTGCGGCTCTCGCCGTCGGTGCCCAAGGGGCAGCACTGGCGGCTGCTGTGCACGATCAAGGAACTGGACCCGATGTGGATGCGGTACTTGGGCGAGGGGGCCGCCTGATCGGATCGTGTGCGCTACGGTAATTGCGTGAACTCTGCCGTACTGCATGCCATGTACGTGGGCTTCCCGTTGGGGACCTTCCTCATACTCTGGGTTCTGACCCACGCCCGCAAGGGCAGTCATCCGGCCACCTACGAGATGTCCGAGCGGTGGACCCACGAGCCGATCCTGTGGGCGGCCACCGATGAGGTCGTTCCCGGCGGCGGCCACGGTCACGGGGACTCGGCGCTGAGCGTGGGGGGTGGCGCCAGTGGCCGGTGGTGAGCACGCCGTAGCGCGCATCGACTCCGACAACCTCCCACTCGGCTGGGCGGTGACCGCCAGCGGCCGGGTCTCCAAGGTGACCCAGCCCGGCGAGCTGTCGGTGCAGTACCCCTTCCCGATCATGGACCTGATCAAGGTCGACAACGCCCTGACCCAGGCCACGCGGCAGTGCAGGGCGCGGTTCGCGACCTACATCGGGGACCTGGGTTCGGACACCACGGCTCGCGCCCGGGAACTCCTGGCCGACGTGCCCACCCCGAACAACGCCATCCTGCTGGCCGTCTCACCCAACGAACGCGCCATCGAGGTCGTCTACGGTGCGGACCTGCGCGGCCGGGGAGCTGAGTCGGTCGCCCCGCTCGGGGTTTCCGCGGCGGCGGCGGCGTTCAAGGAGGGCAACCTGATCGACGGTCTGGTCAGCGCCATCCGGGTGATGTCGGCAGGGATCTCCCGGCCCTAACCGGCCGAGTCAAACTTCCTGGCGCGCAGCGCCCTCTCGACGGTGGCGCGGCCCTCCAGGACCAGCCGTCGCAACGCCGGCGGGACATGCAGGCCGCCCAGGAACCAGTCGGCGGCCTCCAGCCCGGCGGTGCTGACATCCCACGTCGGGTAGAGCCCCACCACCACGGTCTGGGCGACCTCACTGGACCGGCGTTCCCAGATCTGGCCGACGGACTCGAAATAGCGCCGGGTGTAGGACGCCAGCAGGTCACGCTGTCCGGGCTGGTTCCAGCCCGCGATGATGGCCCGGGCGGTGATGTTGGGCAGGCTGTCGTCCTCGGTCACCTGCCGCCAGGCCCGGGCCTTGACGTCGGCCTGGGGGCGTGCCGCCGCCGCCGCGGCGGCGTGCCGACGGCCGGCGGCGGTCGGGTCACGGCGCGCTTCGGCGTCGATGAACGGTGTGGCCGCCCCGTCGGCGTCGATCCGCCCGCCGGCGGCCAGCGCGGTCACGATCCGCCACCTCAGGTCGGTGTCGACCTCGAGTCCGGCCAGGCCGAACGCGGCCGGGTCGCCGTCGAGGAGGTCGGCCAGCAGCACAAGGTGGTGGGTCGAGTGCTCCCCGGAGAGCACCGATGCGCACAGCGCGTTGACGTAGGCCAGCTGATGGTCTGAGCCCGGGTCCGCGGAGCGGGCCAGTTCCAGCAGCCGGTCGGTGAACTCCGGCCAGCCCCGCGCCGCTGCCCAGGCGGGCTCCGCGTAGGCGTTGAGCGCCGTCTGGGCCTGCAGCAGCAGCCGCTGGGCGACGCCCACCTCGGTTTCGGCGTGCACACCGCGCATCACCAGGGCCACGAAGTCGCGGGCTCTCAGCTCGGCGTCGCGGGTCATCTCCCAGGCCGCCGACCAGACCAGGGTGCGGGGAAGCGGGTCGGCGATGTCGGCGATGCGGTCCATGGCGACGCCCAGGGACTCCTCATCCAGGCGCATCGAGCAGTAGGTCAGGTCGTCGTCGTTGACCAGGATCAGCTTCCCGCGCCGGACCCCCCGCAGTGCCGGCACCTCGGTCAGCTCACCGGTGACGTCAAGTTCCTCGCGGTGTACCCGCACCAGCTTCCCGGATCCGTCGTCGTCGTAGATGCCGACCGCCAGCCGGTGCACCCTGGTCTCCCCGGCGCCCGGCGCGGCCCCGCCCTGGGCGACGGCGAAGCTGGTGAACCGGCCGTCGCCGTCGATGTCGAACTCCGGGCGAAGCGGGTTGAGGCCGGTGGTCTTCAGCCACTGCCGGCCCCAGTCGGACAGGTCCCGTCCTGAAGCCTTCTCCAGCGCGCCGAGCAGGTCGTCGAACGTCGCGTTGTCGAAGGCGTGGGCGTGGAAGTAGTCGCGCAGCCCGGCCAGGAAATGGTCCAGCCCGACGTAGGCCACCAGCTGTTTGAGCACGCTGGCGCCCTTGGCGTAGGTGATGCCGTCGAAATTGACCTCGACGGCGTGCAGGTCCGGGATGCTGGCGGCCACCGGGTGGGTGGAGGGCAGTTGGTCCTGGCGGTAGGCCCAGGACTTCTCGACGTTGGCGAAGGTGGTCCAGGCCTGGGTGTATTCAGTGGCCTCGGCCTGGCACAGCACCGAGGCGAAGGTCGCGAACGACTCGTTGAGCCACAGGTCGTCCCACCAGCGCATGGTGACCAGGTCGCCGAACCACATGTGGGCCATCTCGTGCAGCACGGTCTCGGCGCGACGCTCGTAGGACGCCCGGGTGACCTTGCTGCGGAAGACGTAGTCCTCCAGGAAGGTCACCGCCCCGGCGTTCTCCATCGCCCCGGCGTTGAACTCGGGAACGAACAGCTGGTCGTACTTCCCGAACGGGTAGGGCACCCCGAAGTTGCTGTGGTAGAACGCGAATCCCTGCTTGGTCTCGGTGAACAGCCGGTCGGCGTCCATGAAGTCCGCCAGTGACCGGCGGCAGAAAATCCCCAGCGGGATGTCGCCGTGCGGGTCGGTGTAGACGTCTCGCCACACCGCGTAGGGACCGGCCACCAGCGCGACCAGATAGGTGCTCATCCGCGGGGTGGTCGCGAAGGTGTGCACGACGGAGTCGCCGTGGGGTTCGGCCGACACCGTCGCGCCGTTGGACACCACCTGCCAGTGCGCGGGCGCGGTGACGGTCATCTCGAAGGTCGCCTTGAGGTCGGGCTGGTCGAAGCAGGCGAACATCCGCTTGGCGTCGGCGGTCTCGAACTGCGAGTACAGGTAGACCTCGCCGTCGACCGGGTCGACGAAGCGGTGCAGGCCCTCGCCGGTGTGGGAGTAGCGGCAGTCGGCCTCGACGACCAGGACGTTGTCATGGGCCAGGCCGATCAGCGGGATTCCGGTCGACTCGTCGTAGCCGGAAACGTCGATGTCATGGCCGTTGAGCACCGCCCGGTGCACGCGGTCGGCGGCCAGGTCGATATAGGTGTCCGCGCCCGGCAGCGCCTCGAATTCAACGGTGGTCACCGACCGGAATTCCTTGTCCCCGGTGGTCAGGTCCAACTCGATCCGGTAGCGCTCGACGGTGATCAGGGCGGCCCGTTCGACGGCCTCGTTGTGGGTCAGATTCGGTAGCACGGTTTCCAACCTATCCTTAGCCCCATGACCGAGAGCCCTGTGACCGACTCGGCGGCGCGAGCGCCTCGCGCCGATTTCTGGTTCGATCCGCTGTGTCCGTGGGCGTGGATCACCTCGCGCTGGATCCTGGAGGTCGAAAAGGTCCGCGACATCGAAGTCGTGTTCCACGTGATGAGCCTGGCGGTGCTCAACGAGGACAACGCCGACCTGCCCGAGCAGTACCGGGAGCTGATGACGCGGGCGTGGGGGCCGGTGCGGGTGGCGATCGCCGCCGAACAGGCGCACGGCTCCGAGGCGCTGGGCCGGCTCTACACCGCGATGGGCACCGTCATCCACGCCGAGGGCAACAAGGATCTCGACGAGGTGGTCGGCGAGTCGCTGGCGCGGGCGGATCTGCCGGCCGGCCTGGCGGCCGCGGCCGCCGAGTCCGGCTTCGACGAGGCGCTGCGGGAGAGCCATCACGCCGGGATGGACCCGATCGGCAAGGACGTCGGCACCCCGGCGATCCACTTCGACGGGGCGGCATTCTTCGGCCCGGTGCTGTCCCGGATCCCGCGCGGGGAGGAGGCCGGCCGGCTGTGGGACGCCACTCTGATTCTGGCGTCCTATCCGCACTTCTGGGAGTTGAAGCGCACCCGCACTGAACCGCCTCAGTACGACTGAGCTGTTGAGTAGTGTGACCGCCATGCGCGTCTACCTCGGGGCCGACCACGCAGGCTACGAACTCAAGCAGGCCATCATCGAGCACCTCGAGAAGGGCGGCCACGAGCCGATCGACTGTGGGGCCTTCGAGTACGACGCCGATGACGACTACCCGGCCTTTTGTATCGCAGCGGCGACCCGGACGGTCAACGACCCCGGCAGCCTGGGCATTGTGCTGGGCGGCTCGGGCAACGGAGAGCAGATCGCGGCCAACAAGGTTCCCGGGGTTCGGTGCGCGCTGGGGTGGAGCACCGAGACCGCCACACTGGCCCGCGAGCACAACAACGCCCAGGTGATCGGTATCGGCGGCCGCATGCACAGCCTCGACGAGGCGCTGGCCATCGTCGACGCCTTCGTGGGAACCGCGTGGTCGCAGGCTCCCCGGCACCAGCGGCGCATCGACATCCTGGCCGACTATGAGCGCACCCACGTCCCCCCACCGGTTCCGGGGGCGCCGGTCTGACCGGTGCCGGAGGGTCCTGAGCGGTGCCGGAGGGGCACACCCTGCACCGGCTGGCCCGGCTGCACCAGCGCCGTTACGCGGGTGCGCCGGTGCGGGTGTCCAGCCCGCAGGGCCGGTTCGCCGACGCCGCCGCTCTCGACGGCAGGGTTCTGCTGCGCGCCGACGCCTGGGGCAAACACCTGTTCCACCGCTACGAGGGCGGCCCGATCGTGCACGTCCACCTCGGTCTCTACGGCACCTTCCGGGAGCTGCGCACCCCGATGCCCGAACCTGTCGGGCAGGTCAGGATGCGCATGGTCGGTGCCGAGTACGGCACCGACCTGCGTGGCCCCACCGCCTGCGAGCTGATCGACGAGGCGCAGCAGGAGGCGATTCTGGGCCGGCTCGGACCGGACCCGCTGCGCGCCGACGCCGAACCCGACCGGGCCTGGGGGCGGATCAGCAAGTCCCGCAAGGCGATCGGCGCGCTGCTGATGGATCAGTCGGTGATGGCCGGGGTTGGCAACGTCTACCGCAGCGAACTGCTGTTCCGGCACGGCATCGACCCGTACCGGCCGGGACGGGAGGTGGGCACTCTCGAGTTCGCCGCGGCCTGGGACGATCTGGTGGCTCTGATGAAGGTCGGTGTGCGCCGCGGACGGATCATCGTGGTGCGTCCCGAGCACGACCACGGGGCGCCGTCGTACCGCTCTCGTGGGCCGCGGACTTATGTCTACCGCCGGGCCGGACAGCCCTGTCGGCTGTGCGAAACCCCGGTCCGCACCGCGGTGATGGAGGGGCGCAACCTGTTCTGGTGCCCGAACTGCCAGACCTAGAAGGTGAAGTCCCCGAAGCCCCCGCCGAAGTCGCTCCCGCCGAAGTCCCCGCCGCCGTCCCAGCCGCCCGCGTCCCCGCCCTGTTCCATGCCCGCGCCGTACCCGGCGTCATAACCGGAATCGAAGCCCTGGTCGAACCCGGACCCGTAGCCGCTCTCGAACCCCGCCGCGCCGTAACCCACGCCGCTCATCCCGGAGAACATCGCGTTGAACAGCAGCACCGACCCCATGCCCCAGGCGCCGGCGACGAGTGCGGGTTTCCACCACGGCTCGGAGTACCAACCGGCCGGCACCGGACGGCCGGCGACCCGGCCGCCGGGGTAATAGTTCGGGGTCCGTGAGGTCGGGACCGGGGATGCCTCGATCTCGCGCCCTTCGAACTGGACGCGGCGGTCCTCGGTGACCATCCCGGCGGACTTCTGGCCGGCGATGCTCTCCAGTTCCGGTCCGGGGTCCATGCCCATCGCCACCCGGGCGGCCCGCACGTAGTACAGGCCCTCCAGGGCGCTCTCCTTGGCCAGCATCGCCTGCTTGGCCGTGGCGGCCTGGTCGATTTGCGAGGACGCCGCGGTGAACCGTTCCGACGCATCGGCCAGTGCCTGTTGGGAGGCGGTGTCGGTGCCGGTGAGGTTGAGCACCTGCCCGCCGAGCCGTTCGATCACCCGGCGGGCGTCGGCCTTGGCGTCGGCCAGGCCGGCGGCATTGCGCTCTCCGGTGGCGCGCGAGGAACTCCACACGGCCAGAGCCAGGGCCGCCACCACTGCCAGGATGAGTACGAGCAGGACACCGTTCATGGCGTCCACAGTACCGATCTGCGCTGGATGTCCTAGAGAACGCCGAGCGTGCGGTAGACCTCGTCGGAGAGCGCGGTGCTGCGTGGGTCGGCGTTGCATTTGGTGGCGTCGAAGTAGTTCATCACGTAGGCGTAGCCGATCCGGTGCTCGAGGTCGACGAACCCGTAGGAGCCTCCCGAGCCGCCGTGGCCGAAGCTGCGCGGGTTGGGCCCGGCGACCCTGCGCTGGTTGAGCATGAAACCCAGACCCCAGCCGTGGTCGGCCACCCGCGGGCCCAGCACGACGTCGGGATCGAAACCGCCCTGGGAGACCCGCGCGACCTCCAGCTGGCCGCGGGAGAGGATCTTCTCCTGGGCCAGGCCGTTGTAGAACGTCGCCAGGCCCAGCGCAGAGACGTGCCCGTTGGTGCCGGGGAACTCGCTGCGCCGCCAGCGCGGCAGGTCGTTGGAGCCGAGTTCGTCGTCGGGCACGAACCCCATGGCCACCGAGAGCCCGGCCATCGGATGCTCGGCCAGCGAGCAGGGGTCCGATGGCGCTCCACCGTTGGACAGCACACCGCGAATGTGGGGCTTGTTGACCATCTCCGCGCACCGTTGATGCTCGAAGTCGGGCAGGCCGACGTGGACGTCGATGCCCATCGGCTCGGCGATCTCGGTGCGCAGGTATTGCCCGAGGCTGCGGCCGGTGACCCGGCGGACCACCTCGCCGAGGATGAACCCGAACGCGACCATGTGGTAGCCCTGCGCGGACCCCGGTTCCCACCACGGCTCGGCGGCGGCCAGTCGCGTGCAGACCAGGTCCCAGTCCGAGACCTCGTCCCAGTGCAGCCGTTGCCGCGGGGCGATCACCCCGGAGCGGTGGCCCAGCACCGAGGCGACGGTCACCGCCTCCTTGCCGGACTGGGCGAACTCGGGCCAGTAGCGCGCCACCGGGGCGTCCAGGTCGATCTCCCCGCGGTCGGCGAGGAGATGCACGCAGGTGCTGGTCAGGCCTTTGGTTCCGGAGAAGACGCTGGCCAGGGTGTTCTCCCGCCAGGGTTGCCGTGTCCCGGACCCGG
>Ga0180435_10004650_pt1 | contig 13506 bp, 9 predicted proteins | sample SS_ome_3_FD_132467 | JGI IMG/M metagenome (GOLD analysis project Ga0180435, IMG submission 132467) | Hypersaline lake sediment archaeal communities from the Salton Sea, California, USA - SS_3_S_1 metaG | ecosystem: Environmental > Aquatic > Non-marine Saline and Alkaline > Hypersaline > Sediment... | reverse complement strand
CCGTCGCTCCCGAGCCGCCCGAGGTGGCCGACGATGCCGACACCCGCAGGCACGAACAGGAGTGAGAGGTGGCTGAGCAGGCCCGACGTCGTCGGATTCACCAGATCATAGAGGCGCGGGAATGCCAGGAACGTGGCCAGCAAGCCGGCCATGCCCAACACCGGCCCCGGCAACGGCAGGCCGGTCAGCCGTGCGGCAATCTCGCCGGCGAGCTGGAATACGAGGAGCAGGGCAACGGCGTGGATCATGGAGCCTCCCGACAGACCGGGGATCGTAGCGCGCCACGGGCCAAGCGCAACCCCGGCGCCGGCCAAACGAAAAGGGCGACCCTGGGGCCGCCCTTCCCGGTTCTCGCTTTCATTCGTGTTATTCGGCCGGCACGGCCTCGACAGCAGGCGACTTCGCGTAGTGCTGCTTGTTGAGGCGGAACAGGAGCCAGACCATGGCGATCTGGAAGCCGATGGCAACGGCCGATTCGATCCAGTAGATGGTGCCGAACTTCTCGATGATCCCGGCAGAAACCAGGCCCTTGTTGATGAAGAAGTGCAGCATGACCGAGATCGCGACACCGGGGCAGACCAGGGCGTAGGAGCCGGGGCTCAGCTTGTCGCCCAGCACGAAGTCCTTGAAGTAACCCTGGCGGACGAGCACCAGCATGCCGAGAAACAGGAACAGGAACTGGATCGACAGCACGCGGCTGAGGAAGACCATCGTTTCACCGGCGTTCGAGTGCACGCCGAACGAGCCGTGCAGACCGTGGCTCTGGCGCAGCATCATGATGCCGAGCGTGGTCATGATCGGGATCACGATCATCAGGGTCGGCGCGGCTTCCTTCGCGGTGCCGTAGTGCAGCATCGAGTTGAAGGCGGTGATGAGCGCGATCACGCCATAGACCAGCGCGGCCATGCCGAAGAAGGTCGACAGCATCACGCCGGCGCCGACAACGAAGCTGTTGGTCGACATCGCGGCCGGGGCGGCGAGGCCCACGGCGATCATCGAGAGCGCGAAGGTCGGCAGGAGCTGCGCGAAGGAGTTGTGTGCGGTCACGTCGAACACGCCGCCCGAGGTGAGCACGCGGCCGAGGAAATCACCGATGATCCAGAGCGCGAACAGGCCGATCGCAAGGAAGCCGGCGAGGGCGAAGGGGAACAGGTATTCGACGAAGTTCCACAGGCCCGGCACGAAGACGAGGCCGACGATGAACATGCCGTTCACCGACATCGCCAGCGCCAGCGGGTAGGCGAGCAACTGGGTCTCGGCGTTGGTGGTCCGGAAGGCCTGGTAGGCGTCGGTTTTCTTCCAGGCGTTGAAGGTCTGGATGTTCCAGATCAGCTTCTGGATGTTCATGAACGCGAAGACGGCAATGCCGATCATGGCGATCACGATGGCGGTCTGCGCCGGGGCACCGGCGGTCGGCCAGAAGGCCATGATGTCGTTAAACGTCGCGACCGGGCGGCCGGGGTGGGGCACCCAGAACATCAGGTACATGAAGAAGGTGACGGCAAGGCCGCCGGCACCGACCGAGGCGAGGAAATACAGCGGAGAGTACTTTTCCGCGGCGCGTATGGGTTGCATTGGGTTGCTCCGTATCTCTCATATTCAAGTTTGTGAATTTAAATAGCGAAGCGATCCCGGATTGTGTCGGTGGCAGGGTGTCGCAGTGCGACAATCTGGCGTAGTTAACGGATTTTTAACCACATTTCGCGAAGGCTTCGGCATGCGAAGATGGTTTCCTGTTTCCGTGATTCCTGCCGTCCTGGCGCTATTCCTGTCCGGCTGTGCCAGTCCGAGCCCGCGATTCATGTCGGGCGAGCGGTACGAGGTATCAGCCGGGACCAGCAGCTTCACGATCTACCGGTCGGGGGACCAGGTCGAGGTCTACCGCACCTCGATGGCCGTCCTGCCACGACGCTCCGAAGCGTTCTCGGATGCCGAGAATGCGATTCGCGACGCGACCGGTTGCGACGTGGCGAAAGGCTCGCTCACCGGCGACGTGGCGTTGATGACGGCAGAGCTTTCCTGCGGCTGAAGCGGCGGCCCTACACCAGCGAATCGATCAGGGCGCGGGCCGAGTTCGAGCGTGGACTCCAGAGCCCGCGGTCGATTGCCTCGGCAAGCCGCTGTGCAATCTCGCGCAACGCCGGGGCATTATGGACCTCGATGAAGTCTCGGGTGGCGTCGTCTTCGAGGAAGGCGGCGTGAACGAGATCGAAATGGTGGTGCTTCACCGCACCCGTGGTGGCGGCGAAGGCGAACAGGTAATCCACCGTCGCCGCGATTTCGAATGCGCCCTTGTAGCCGTGGCGCTTCACCCCCTCGATCCATTTCGGGTTCACCACGCGGGAGCGCACGACCCGCCCGATCTCCTCGTCGAGCGTGCGCACCACCGGGCGCTCGGGGCGCGAATGATCGTTGTGATAGATTGGACGGTCGCGCCCCTGCAAGGTCACGACAGCGGCGGCCGCGCCACCCTCGAACTGGTAGTAGTCGTCCGAATCGAGCAGGTCATGCTCACGGTTGTCCTGGTTCTGGACGATGGCCTCGGTTTCGCGGAGCCGCGCCTCGAACCCGGCGCGATCCTGTCGGCCCTCGGTGCCTGCACCGTAGGCGTAGCCACCCCATTCGAGGTAGGCGTCGGCGAAGTCGGCCTTCTCGTTCCAGATCCGTTCATCGATCAGGGCTTGCAGGCCCGCCCCGTAGGCCCCCGGCTTGGACCCATAGACCCGCGCGGTCCGCCCCTCGCGCCGGGCCCGCGCGGCGGCAGGGTTCACTGCTTCACGCTCGTCCAGGTCCATGACAGCGCGGGCGGCGCTGTCGATGAGCGCGTTCAGGCCTGGGAACGCATCACGGAAGAAGCCGGAGACCCGCAGGGTGACGTCGACGCGTGGCCGACCAAGTGCGGTGTGCGGGATGATCTCGAATCCGGTCACGCGGCGGTTGGCGCTGTCCCATTTCGGCTTCACGCCCATCAGCGCGAGGGCCTGGGCAATGTCGTCGCCGCCGGTGCGCATGTTGGCGGTGCCCCAGGCGGTGACCAGCATCGCACGGGGCCAGTCGCCCTCGGTTTGCAGGTGCTTTTCGATCAGCAGGTTGGCCGACTTCCAGCCGAGGGCCCAGGCCGTGGGCGTGGGCACGGCACGGGTATCGACGGAGTAGAAATTGCGCCCGGTCGGCAAGGTGTCCAGCCGGCCACGGGTAGGTGCGCCGGAAGGGGCGGGGGCGAGGAACCGCCCGTCGAGGGCGGTGAGGAGGCCATCGCCTTCAGACGGGCCGCAGGCGCGCACCGCGGGGCGCACATGCGCGTCAATTGCCTCCCGCACGGCGCGGCTCATCGGCCCCGGCGGGGCCTCTTCGCCGTCAATCAGCCGGGCGGCGAACAGCTCGAGGCGCTCGATGGTGTCGCCGTGGCTGCGCCATGGACCGGGTCCAGTGAGTGCCTCGGGTCGCGGGCCGGTCCAGGGCGCGGCCATGTCGCAATCGAGCGGGTCGAATTGTAGCGCGAGGTCCTCGGCAATCGCGCGTGTGAGCGAGGCATTCCCGCCGCGTCCATCGCCGCGCGGTACGCGCACGAGCGACTGCAGGAGGTCACGCTCGAGGCGTCCTTCGGGCGACTGGCCGAAGATGTGCAACCCGTCGCGGATCTGCGCTTCCTTGAGTTCGCAGAGATAGGCGTCGAGTTTGGCAAGGTCGGTGTCCTCGTCGGTGCCGGACATGCCGACATCGGCGTCGAGCCCGGTGGCGGCGCTAAGGCTCAGGATTTCGCGGCGCAGATGGGCGATGCGGCGCGGGTCAACCCCGGCGGCGTCGTAGTACTCATCAACCAGCGCCTCGAGATCCTTCAGCGGCCCGTAGGTCTCGGCGCGCGTCAGCGGTGGCGTCAGGTGATCGACGATCACCGCCTGCGCCCGGCGCTTCGCCTGTGTGCCCTCGCCGGGGTCGTTGACGATGAACGGATAAACATGCGGCATCGGTCCAAGCACGGTCTCGGGCGTGCAGGTCTCCGACAGCGCGAGGGCTTTGCCCGGCAGCCATTCCAGGTTGCCGTGCTTTCCCATGTGCACGATTGCATGTGCCCCGAAGACGTGCCGCAGCCAGATGTAGAAGGCGATGTAATTGTGCGGTGGAGCGAGATCGGGGGCGTGGTAGGTCTCGGTCGGGTCGATGTTGTAGCCGCGCGCCGGCTGCAGGCCGACGACGACGTTGCCGAAGGTGAGCACCGATAGCTTGAACCGGCCACAATCCACAGCGCCGGGCTCGAAAAACGGATCGGCCTCGGGCGGCCCCCAGCGGTCTTCGACCGCCTTGCGCACGGCGTCGGGGAACTGTCCATAGGCGATTTGATAGTCTGCCATCGAGAGTTCGACCCCACCGGCGCGCCGGACCCGATCGGTGAGCCAGTTGGTCGGACCCGCCATGATCGCCTGCATGAGGACGTCGGAGGTTTGCGGGCGCTGGTCGACGCGGTAGCCCGCCTCGTGCAGGCGGTCGAGGACATGGACGGTGGCGGCCGGGGTATCGAGCCCGACGCCGTTGGCCAGTCGGCCGTCCTTGTTGGGATAGTTCGCGAGCACGACGGCAATGCGCCGATCCGATGCCGGCGTATTGCGTAGCCGGACCCAGTTGGCCGCGAGGTCGGCGACGAAATCGACCCGGTCCGGCCGGGCCCGATACCCAGCGATCGGGCATTGTGTCGCCGTGTCGAAATAGGCCTCGCCTTTGAAGCTGATCGCGCGGCTGAGCACGCGGCCGTCGACTTCCGGCAGCGCCACGTTCATCGCGATGTCGCGGGCGGACAGCCCGGTGAGCCCGTCCTCCCATGCCGCTTCGCTGCTGGCCGACAGCACAACCTGGAACACCGGGGCATCGTTGGCGGCGGGCCCGGTGAGCGGGTTTTCCGGTCCGTCCTCGCCGGCTTGCGGCGAGCCCACCGCAAAGGAGGTTGCATTCAGGATGACGCTGGGCGGGGCTTCGGCGAAAAGGGTATCCAGCGTTGCGGTCGAGACCGGATCCTTGAGCGAGGCCACGAAGATCGGCAGTGGGTTCAAGCTGCGCGCGGCGAGTGCCTTGGTGAGCCGGGAAACCGGATCGAGCCCGCCCCCCTGCACGAGGGCCCGATAGAAGATGATCGGGACAACCGGCGCGCCTTCTATCCAGGTTCCGCGGACCACGTTGAAATCGGCAACCCCGGCGCCGGGCCAGAAGAGGCCAGCGCGCAGCAATGGCCGGGCGGGCGCGGGCGTCTCGCCGCCGTTGACCATCGCCCGGGCATAGAGGAGGAAGGCCGCCGCGTTTTCGGGGCCGCCTTCGACCAGGTAGGCCCAGAGCGCATCGTAGTCTTCATCCGGCACGGTAGAAAGCCGGCGCAGTTCTAGGTCGGGCTTGTCGTCACCCGGCAGGAGCGCCAGGGGAATGCCGCCAGCCTGGCAATGGGCGGCATATTGCTCGACGCCGTAACGCCAGTACCCGGTGCCGCCCAGGACACGGGCGATCACCAGCCGCGATTTCGACGCGCAATGCTCGATGTGGAGATCGACCGACATCGGGTGTGCGAGGTGGGTGAGGTTGGCAAGGCGCAGCCCCGGAGCGCTGGCCATTTCCGCGCGCGCCTGGGAAAGGGCTGCAAGCTCGGTGTCGGCCGCCGAGATGAATACGACGTCGGCGGGCGTCTGGCCGAGATCGACCGGCTCGCGACCGTCGTCGATCTGTCCGGGCGTGGCGGCAAGCAGGTGCATCAGGCCCGACCCCGGCGCAGGTGGCGTCGTTGGGTTTGAGTATTTGTGCCAAGATGAAGGAGCATGGCGGCGATCACTCCAGCGGCTTTTCCATGAAGACCGAGGTCTTGGCCGCGGGGTAGTCGCCAAACGGGCCGCGTCGGATGAAACCGGCGCGTTCGTAGAGGCTGATGGCGGCGTCGAGACGGTTGCCGGTTTCGAGCCGAAGCGCGACATGGCGCTTGGCCCGGGCTTCCTGTTCCAGACGTGTCAGCAGGGCGACGCCGACGCCGAGACCGCGCGCCGCCTCGTCGACGAACATCGACTTCACCTCGCCGTAGTCGCCCATGTCGGCCAAGGCGGCGGTGCCCCGGATCGCATCGTTCTGCTTGGCGACGAAGAAGGCGATGTGCGGCGCGGTGAGGGCGTCGATGTCGAGGTGGAAATTGTCCTCCGGCGGGAACAGGGACTCCATGAGCGCGTGGCTTCGGCGCAGGAGCGCCGTGGCTTGCGCCGCGTGGGGGTCGCCGGGTTCCACCGTCAGTGTCATGCGCTGAGCGCCGCCGAGATCGCCGCCTGATCGAGGCCCGCCTGCCCGATCACCACGAGCCGGGTGGCGCGCGGCTGATCGCCGAAGGGCTGATCGTAGTAGGTGTCGACACGCGGACCCACCGCTTGCAGCGTAAGTCGCATGGGCTTGCCGGACACCGCCGCAAAGCCTTTCAGGCGCAGGATGTCATGGCTGCGGATGACGCTGGCAACCTGTTCGGCGAAAGCCGCGGGGTCGGTGATCTCGGGGCGCTCGACAACGAATGTCTCGAAGTCGTCGTGGTCATGATCGTGGTGGTGATCATGGCCGTCATCATCGTGATCATGGTGATGATGATGGTGGCCTTCGTCGCGCCCGTCCATGTTGGCCTCGGCTTGTGCGCCTTGTCCGAGCACGATCTCGACGGGCAGTCGGCCCATTTCCGAGCGCACCACGTGCACGCCAGCGCGCGCTTGCGTTTCGAGTTTCTCGGCCAGTGCCTGGGACTCGTCGGCCGAAAGCAAGTCCGACTTGTTGACGACGATCATGTCAGCCGCCGCGATCTGGTCTTCGAACAGCTCCGAAAGCGGGGTTTCGTGGTCGAGGTTGTCGTCGGCCCTGCGCTGGGCGTCCACGGCTGCGAGGTTGGCGGCGAAGCGGCCCTCGGCGACCGCCTTGCCATCGACCACCGTCACCACGCCGTCGACCGTGACACGGGTGGAGATCTGCGGCCATTGGAAGGCGCGCACCAGCGGCTGCGGCAGGGCGAGGCCGGAGGTTTCTATGACGATATGGTCGGGGGCATCGGGGCGGTCGAGCAGCTTCTCCATCGTCGGGACGAAATCCTCGGCGACGGTGCAGCAGATGCAGCCGTTCGACAGTTCGAAGATGTCCTCGTCCGAACAGGTTTCATCGCCGCAACCCTTCAGGATGTCGCCGTCGACACCAAGATCGCCGAACTCGTTGATGATCAGGGCGATGCGTTTGCCGTTCGCATTATCGAGCAAATGGCGGATCAGGGTGGTTTTTCCGGCGCCGAGGAAACCGGTGACGACGGTGGCGGGGATCTTCTGCATGTCAGGCTCCGAAAACGGGAGGCGCCGGAGCCGCGAGGGCCCCGGCGTAAATCGTCGATTGAACTCGCTCAGGCGAACAGGCGCGGGGTCACGAGGCCGGTCTTGTCGAGGTCCTTGACCGACTTGGCGCCGGCGAGAACCGCGAGATCGACGAGCGGTTCGATCAGGATGACCATCATGTAGGCCATGCCGAACGTCACAACGCTTTCCCAGGCCGCGAGACCTTGGCCGTAGAAGGCCCAGAACGCCACCCAAGCAACAACGCCGCCCTGAAACGCCGTCGAGAGCTTGAGGGTCTGGGCGTAGGTCAGATCGACGTACGCCGTGCCCGGTGCAATGACACGGCGGGCCAGTGCGGCCATCGCAAACAGCGGCACGAGAAGCGTGGTGAGGTTTGCACCGTATTGCGGCAGATCGAACGGGGCAAAGACGAGACCCTGAAGCAGGAGTGCCATCGCGAGGCCGAAGGCTGCGGGTGCAGCGCCGAGGATCAGGAACAGCGTCGAGCCGAGGATGAAATGCACCTCGCTGACGCCAACGGGGAAGTGCGGCAGCACCTGGAAAAAGCTGAACGCTGCGCCGGTGGCGATGACACCGCGCGCTGCAAGCGACGCGAGGCCGCGTTCCTTCACGCTCTCCCAGGCGAGCTTGAGGCCATAGCCGCCAGCGGCTGCAGCCGTGCCATAGGAAAGCGCGATTTTCGCGCCATCGATGATGCCGGGTTCGATATGCATGTCTGTCTCTCCATTGCCCGTCTCCCCGACGGGTGGGTTTCTGTTCGCATGGCAGGTCTCCTGGCTTGCGGGTCGTGGCGACCGCCGCCTTCCCGGGGCCTGTGCCCCAGTGGCATCTGGCGGGCGCTCACCGCATACAGTCGCGGGGGCGGCTGCGGCTGAGGGTCCCGGATTGGGTCACCCGTTCCGCATTCCCTATTCTCCCGAGGCGCTTTGCACCGTGGTTGGGAACCATGCCGGGTCTTTGTCGCGTGCAGGTGCAGCATCCGTCAAGAGAGATTCCGACGCGCGAGGGCCGCGCAACGACCAGGTGCGCACCGCGCGTTGCAAGATATTGTGGATAACCACGCACGCCGGTCCATATCGTGGGTAAGCTGCGTTGACTCGCCCCAGCCCGCGCCGGACAATGCCGGCCCAACAGAATCAAAAACAGGGGCAGGCCGTTTGCGGTTCACCAAACTCAGGCTCAACGGCTTCAAGAGCTTTGTCGACCCGACCGATCTGATGATCGCCGACGGGCTGACCGGCGTCGTCGGCCCCAATGGCTGCGGCAAGTCGAACCTTTTGGAGGCGATGCGCTGGGTCATGGGCGAAAGCCGACCCACGGCGATGCGTGGCGGCGGGATGGAAGACGTGATCTTCGCGGGCGCCGCCACCCGTCCGGCGCGAAACTTCGCTGAGGTCGGGCTGATCATCGACAATTCCGAACGCCTCGCGCCGGCCAGCTTCAACGATGCCGACAGCCTCGAAATTGTCCGCCGGATCACCCGCGACGCCGGCAGCGCCTACAAGGTCAACACCAAGGACGTGCGCGCCCGCGATGTGCAGATGCTGTTTGCCGACGCTTCGACCGGTGCGCATTCCCCAGCGCTGGTGCGCCAAGGTCAGATCAGCGAACTGATCAACGCCAAACCGAAGAACCGCCGTCGGATCCTGGAAGAGGCGGCGGGGATTTCGGGTCTGTACCAGCGCCGGCATGAGGCCGAACTCAAGCTGAAGGCGACGGAAACGAACCTTGAGCGCGTCGACGACGTGATCGAGCAACTGGCCTCGCAGCTGGCCCAGCTTGCGCGCCAGGCCCGGCAGGCGGCGCGATATCGCGCCATCGGCGGCGAGTTGCGCAAGGCAGAGGGGCTCTTGCTCTACCGCCGCTGGAAGGAGGCCGACGAAGCGCGGCTTGCGGCGGAGCAGGCGTTGACCGAACGGGCAAAAGAGGCGGCGCAGGCCGAGTCGGCCTCGCGCGCGGCGGGCAAGGCGCGCCAGGAGGCCGAAGACAAGCTGCCGCCCCTGCGCGAGGAAGAGGCGATCGCGGCGGCGGTGTTGCAGCGCCTGCAAGTCGGCCGCGACCAGTTGGCCGACCAGGAAGCGCAGGCGCGCGACCGGATCGAGACCCTTATGTCGCGGATCTCCCAGCTTGAGAAAGACATCGAGCGCGAAGAGGCATTGAACCGCGATGCCGGCGAGACCATCGAGCGCCTCGAGTGGGAGCAGGGTGAGCTTGCGAAGGCGGGGGAGGGCCACGCGGCACGCCTTGACGAGGCGGGCGAGGCGGCGCGTGAGGCTCGCCGGGTACTCGAAGCGCGCGAAGACAGCCTGTCACAGCTCACCGAAGACGTGGCCCGGCTGGCGGCGCGGCATCAGTCGGCGCACCGGCTTCTGGAAGACAACCGAAAGACGCTCGAAAAGAGCGAGGCGGAGGCCGACCGTGCCCGGGCGGCCGTGGATCAGGCCAAGGTGGCACTGGAGGCGGCGCGCGCGGATTTTACCGCGGCTGAGACGGACCAGGCTGAAGCGAGCGCCCGCGCAGATGCGGCGGAAGCGGCATTGGTGGCTGCAGACGAGGCGCGTGCGAATGCGCAGGCGCGCGAGGCAGATGCACGCGCTGCACGCTCCGAAGCCGAGGGCGAAGCCAATGCCCTCAGGGCCGAGGTGGTGGCGCTGTCCAAGCTGCTAGAACGCGATACCCGCGAGGGTGGGCAGGTCATGGATACCGTGCGGGTGGACGCGGGCTATGAGAAGGCGCTCGGTGCGGCGCTGGCCGATGATCTCAGGGCGCCCGCGGTTGCTGCCGATGCCGTATCCGGATGGGTCGCGTTGCCGGGCTATCCCGAAACGCAATCGCTTCCCGCCGGGGTGACGCCGCTCACCGAACACGTGCGTGTGCCGGAAGTTCTGGCGCGCCGCATGTCGCAGGTCGGTCTCGTATCTGCCGAGGAGGGACCGCAGCTTCAGGCTGCATTGCAGCCCGGACAGAGGCTGGTGTCTCAAGAGGGCGATGTCTGGCGCTGGGACGGGTTCCGGGCTGGGGCGGAAGACGCGCCGTCGACCGCCGCGTTGCGCCTTGAGCAACTCAACCGCCTGGAGGAGCTGAAACAGGATCTCGAGCGCGCTTCGGCGCGCGCGGAAGGGGCCGTGCGTGCGCATGATACCCTGCGCGAGGATCTGGTGCTCGCATCCGAGGCCGACAAGGCTGCCCGCGAGGCACGTCGGGCTGCCGATCGCGACGTGGCAGAGGCCAGCCGGGCATTGTCACGCGCCGAGGCGGACCGAAACCTGGCTGCCGGCAAGCGGGAAAACCTCGGGCTGGCTGTCGCCCGGCACGTCGAAGACGCGCTCGCGGCCCGCACTCGTCTGAAGGAAGCCGAAGCCGCCGTTGCCGAGCTTGGGGACCTCGATGCCGCGCGTGCCGAAGTGGAAGACGTCAAACTGACCGTCGAAGCGGCCCGGATGACGATGCTTGCCAAGCGGTCGGTGCACGACGAAATCCGCCGCGAAGGCGAGGCGCGGGTGAAGCGGGCGCAGGAGGTGACCAAAGAGATCTCCGGCTGGCGTCACCGGCTTGAGACCGCCGGCAGGCGGATCGCCGAACTGGTCGAACGCAAGGCCCAGTCGGAGGCGGAATTGAAGGAGGCAACCGCGGCGCCGGGCGAACTGGCCGCCAAGCGGGAAGAATTGGCGCACGAGATCTCGAATGCCGAGGCCCGGCGGGCGACGGCGCTGGATCTGTTGACCGGCGCGGAAGCGTCCTTGCGCGAAGCCATGGGCGACGAACGCGATGCCGAGCGCCACGCCGGTGAGGCGCGCGAAGCCCGGGCCCGGGCGGAAGCCCGCGCCGATGCGGCGCGCGAGACAGTTGCCTATGCCGTCGAACGGATCGACGAGGAGCAGGAAACGACCCCCGAAGGTTTGCTTGAAAGCCTCGGGGAAGACCCCGACAAGATGCCGTCGTCGGAGAAGATCGAGCACGACGTGAACCGGCTGAAGCGGCAGCGCGATGCACTCGGGGCCGTGAACCTGAGGGCCGAGGAAGACGCCAAGGAAGTGCAGGAGGAGCACGACACGCTCGTGCACGAAAAGTCCGACCTCGAAGAGGCGATCCGAAAGCTGCGCACCGGGATCGCTTCGTTGAACCGGGAGGGCCGGGAGCGTTTGCTGACGGCCTTCGAACAGGTTAACGCCAACTTCGGGCTCCTGTTTTCACACCTGTTCGGGGGCGGCGAGGCCAACCTCGTGTTGGTGGAGAGCGACGACCCGCTGGAAGCCGGTCTCGAAATCATGTGCCAGCCGCCGGGCAAGAAACTCTCGACCCTGTCGCTGCTGTCGGGCGGTGAACAAACACTCACTGCGCTGGCGCTGATCTTCGCCGTGTTCCTGGCAAACCCTGCGCCGATCTGCGTGCTCGACGAGGTCGACGCACCGCTCGACGACGCCAATGTCACCCGGTTCTGCGACCTGCTCGACGAGATGACCCGGCGCACAGATACGCGTTTCCTGATCATCACCCACCATGCCGTGACGATGGCGCGGATGGATCGGCTTTTTGGGGTGACGATGGGCGAACAGGGGGTGAGCCAGCTCGTCAGCGTCGATCTCAAGAATGCCGAAGCCCTCGTAGCCTGATCCAACGCTTTCCGATTTGACCGATATCAGGGTCCTCGGTTTCTCGAGGCCATATGCTCGGATCAATTGGAGAGGAAAATGCCATGAAGATGAAAACGCTAACTGGTGTCGCAGTCGCTGCCAGCGTGATGGGAACGCTTGCCGCTGGAGCGGATCGGGTCGACGCAGCGGATCCCAACACGATCAGCCAGTTCTTCTTTGATATCAATGTGCCGACCAAGCTCAGCACCGACAGCTACGGAGATCCGTTGATCAGTGTCAGAACGGATGATGGCGTTGGCTACGCCATTTTTTTCTACGGCTGCACGGACAACGCGAACTGCACCCATGTGCAATTCTACCGCGGTTACGAAACCGATGGACAGGTCGGGCTCGACATCGTGAACGAACTCAACGTGGAGCACAATTTCGTCAAACTGATGCTGGACGACGAGGATGACGTGATCATTTTGATGGACGTGCTCACCGGCGAGGGCGGAATGGACCCGATCGACTTCGATGCTCTCTATGGTCAACTGAACAAAGTCGTGGAGGCATTTGAAACGCGTGTGAACTGGACATCGGACTGAACCACCGCCTGACCGCCACCGGTTGACCTGAGAATGCCGGCATCTAGTCTGGAAAAGGCAATGGAAGAAGGTGGGCGCAATGAACATCACTTGGCTGGCAGCACTCGGGGTCGCAACCGTGACAGCGTCATCTGCTGCCGCGGATAACCTGCTGGCATCGGACCCGACAACCTTCAGCAGCTTCTTCTTTGACCAGGGCCTTCCGGCGCAGCTTTCGACCAGTCCCACAGGCGATCCCTTCATCGAGTTCCGCTACGAGGGAGAGAAATTCCCGCTGTTCTTCTATGACTGTCTGGAGAACGAGGATTGCCTCTCGGTTCAGTTCTACACCGGGTTCGAACTGGCGGAGCCGTTTCCGCTCGAGCGGCTCAACGAGTGGAATTCGGGCGAGCGCCGGTTCCTGCGCGCCTACCTGACGCCGGAAAACAACGTCGTTCACCTCGAGATGGACATCGCCACCAGTTCCGACGGAATCAGCGCGCGCGATTTCAACGATCTGCTTCTGTTGTGGGTTGATCGGGCCCGGGAGTTCGAGGCCTTCATCGCCGAATGATTACCGTGAGGGTGCCGAAGAGTTGACGGCGGCCACCACGGCTGCCGTGACGGCATCGTAGAGCGCCTCCGACCGGCGGGCGTGGTCGCGCCATGTGGGTTGGTCGACCTTGAGGTGCCCCCACAATTCCATGTTGTCGAACATCCAGCCACGTTGGGCCGCGTTCAGCAGGCGGCGCGCCGGATCGTCCAGCGTGTCGCCCGGCCCGGTCGGATGGTCGATGGGCAAGGGGTCGGGTTCGCCGGCCAGCAGGGCCAGCGCCGAGGTGAACCGCATGTTGGCTTCCTTGACGTCGTGCGACCAGGCGAACTCGCTCATCTCGGCCAGCGCATGGCGCAGCTCCGTCGTGGCCGCCTCCACGCCGCGCCCCGGATCCTGCGGCTCGGCCGCCATCGCGGTATACCGCACGGCCCAGATCCGGCCATCGCGCGCTG
>Ga0180435_10004649_pt1 | contig 13506 bp, 10 predicted proteins | sample SS_ome_3_FD_132467 | JGI IMG/M metagenome (GOLD analysis project Ga0180435, IMG submission 132467) | Hypersaline lake sediment archaeal communities from the Salton Sea, California, USA - SS_3_S_1 metaG | ecosystem: Environmental > Aquatic > Non-marine Saline and Alkaline > Hypersaline >... | reverse complement strand
TGTGAGAATCGCGCTGCGAGGTACGATATCTATGATTTATACTCATCACGTTTGAATTTTCCCGTTTTTCTATTATGTATTTACATATCATAAAAACAATTACATCTGGCCCTGCCAGGAATTCTCATACCCGATGGGTATAATTCGACCGTTTTCCAGAGTTATAACATTGTCGGCGTAATCCTCAGCGGTATTGTCATGAGTGACAACTACAACAGTGCCCCCTTGACGATGGTATTCGGCAAGGTAACCGAAAACTTCTTTTTCGTTTTCCCGGTCCAGATTTCCGGTGGGTTCGTCGGCGAGAATTATGCGGGGGCGATTGAGCATAGCACGAGCGATGGCCACGCGCTGCCTTTCACCGGCACTAAGTTCCGCGGGGCGATGGTAAGCTCGGGTGGTTAAGCCCAATCGTTCCAACAATTCATCAGCGGTGTTTTTTGTCGTTCGGCTGATGGAAGGGGAGGCCGCCAAAAGAATATTTTCAGTGACATCTAAATAAGGTACCAAATGAAACATCTGAAAAATAAAACCAATACTGGAGGCGCGAAATCGGGTTCTTTCACGAGCAGAAAGGGAGTAAATATCGGTATTATCGATGGTAACTTTTCCGGAAGTGGATTGCTGCATCGCACCCATGGTCATTAATAATGTTGTTTTACCGCATCCGCTACGGCCTTGAACAACTACAAAGCGTCCTTTTTCTATATGAAGATCGACGTGATCAAGGGCCTGGACCGATCCCTGACGGGTATTATAAATCTTACTGACATTTTCAAAACAAATCATGATTATTCCTCTCTGAGAGTAACAGCCGGGTCCTGGATGACCGCAATCATGCTGGGGATTAATCCTCCCAGGGCAGCCACAATGGGTGCTCCGATGAGAGACCAGGTCAATAAATTATAAATCGGTTTTATTGCCAAAGCGGTTTTGGTGAAGAAATTCGGCCCGAAGGTCAGAGCCAATTGAGAACCGAGCAAAAATCCGATTGCCGCTCCGATCAGGCCGACGATCGCTGCTTTGCCCAAAAAAAGTAAAGCCACCTCAGCGCTGCCATAACCCAAGGCGCGTAAAATGCCAATTTCCCCCCGTCGATCTCGAACATTAACAAGGGTTAATAATCCCACCCAGGCCATACAGACAACGACAACCGAAGGGATAACAATCTGGTAAATGAAACGACGGCTGGTATTTCTCTGGTCGTGGCGAATTTCAGAAATATTTTTCCACTGGAAGACCTGGGTATCGGGCAAAACGCTGACGATGGCATTGCGTAAGCGATGGAGAGTCTGATCAGGGGTTTCGTTGCGGGCCGCGAGGCACATACAATCCAGGGCTTTGATTTCATTGATTTTACCGGGAAGATTCAATATTTCCTGGGCATCATCAAGATGACACTGAATACGAATGTCGTCCCCTTCCGGATTGCCGGATTCGGGGGCACAGCGGTCCACGATGAATTTTTTGCCCATGATTTCGATGGTATCGTTCCGACGCAAATTTAAATCACGAGCGATTTGATAACCCACATCCACGGTCCCTTTGGCGATCAAAGATATCATCCGGGATTTTTTCCCGCCGCGTGGGATGATTTCCTCGGGAGCAATTCCGGTTAGCAGAGCCTCTCGGCCTCGAATCTTAATGGGCTTAGTCAGGAAACCAATGAGATGATTAGCCGTGAAAGTCTTTTGCTGGGACAATTTGTAAACATAATCGAGAGGCATTTCATATTCGGAACAACGGTTTCTCCAGAATTTATTCATGTCGGTTTTTTGGTTAATAATGCGCAGATTCAGTCCTGTTCCGCGCATATTACGCACGGTTTCTCGATGGGAAGCGGTGCCAATGGTTACCGAAGAAACAAAAAAAGCAACAGCGATTACCATAGCCAAAAGAGCCAGTAAGAAGTTAAACTTGCGGTGTATTATTTCTTTGCAAATAAGTTTTAACACTGACATATAACCATACTCCAAAGTTATTTTATAATTATACCTCCATGGGTATAAATTTTGACATCACACTCAAAATACTTTTTCGAAAGTGGAAACTTATACTCATCACGATTGATTTTTCCCGTTTTTTACATGATGTATATACTTATCCAGAAAATATTTACATCGGGCCCTGCCAGGAATTCTCATACCCGATGGGTATAACTTTCGCGTTTTTACTGCTTGAATTTCATTCCTCAGGGCCTATTGAGCAACAGGAGCATTTTTATTGACTTTCGGAAGATGTTCCGAAAAGGCCAAAATTAGATGAAATTCATTAATAAGGCCCTGTCTATACGTTGCGCTAGTATATTACACAAGAAAAAGTGCGAAAACGCACTGGAAATTGTGTTCTGTTTTTACACACTTTTACGGGACCGCAGGACAACAATACCGGCTCCGATCAGAATCAAAACCCCTACCCCCCCCACCGTCAACATGGGAATCAACAAATCTGATTTTACCAATTGCTCCCTCGTCGCGGGGATTTTATCCGCCATGACATTTTTTTTATTCACCGGGGGCAAACTAGTGATTGAATTCGGAATTACCGCATCTGCCGGAGAATTATCGGTATGAGTATTATCGTTTTCTTCCGTCGGCAGGTTTGGCTGGGATGGTTCGTCAAATTCGATGACAATTTCCTGATATCCCAAGGGGGGGATATTTTGGGAGAGCAAATTTAACTCCGGATCCTGAAAAATAATTCCCCGGCCTACAATTCGATTGATTTCAGTTTTGACCATAGGGCTGGCGGGATCAAAGCCAAGTACTTTTACCACTCGGGACTGTAATTTTTTATCCCAACGGTGAGGAACCTTAATCCCCTGCATCCAGCGTCGGTCTAAATCACATTCGCAATCCGCTCCTACCACAGAGAGAACATTAAAGATATATTTCTGCTTGAGGTCCAGCCCAGCAAGAACAGGGCCTACCTGCTGACCCCGACCAAAAAGTACGACAGCACAAGGTGTTTTTAATTTTTCTTTGTCCAAATCCAGAGACCAAAGCAATATTTCTTCCCGGGCGACAGACTCGGGAGGAATGGAAAGCATAATGGGTGGATTTTTGACTTCCTTGGGAAGAAACTCCATAGCCCGGCGAAGTTCTTCCAGGGCGGCCCGGGTCATGGCGCGGGCGGCGTTGTTTTCCGCGTCGTTTTCTGTTTCAAACAACAAAACAGCAGCGTAAACTTCCAGCAACCGAGGTAGAACTTGCTCTCGAATCGGAGACAATATAATCCCGTCAACCGCGGAGGCTATGAATTTATCAAGTGGTTTATCCGGGCTGGACAAAGAAATTACTTTGGTTTTACCCCGGGGAGAAATCAAAACAGCGGCTGGATAAGTATTAAGATTGGCTTTACGATAATACTCCAGAGCAGGATGCCTGGTATCCTTGTCCACATCAATCAAGGCAGCAGTTACATTACTATCCGGTAAAGCGGCAGCAGTTACTTTTTCAAAGGCCAAACGGAACTTTTCGGAAGTATTACTGTCCACAAAGCCGAACAAATAATAATTATTACGGCCAAGATCGACAAAGCCCACATCGCGGATGTTATAGCGGCAAGCCTGGGCGAGGGAAGCAAATAAGCTTATAAAAAAACACGTTAATAAATAATGCTTATACCCCATGGGTATGAGAATCCCTGACAGGGCCCGATGTAATTTTTTTTCCGGCAAATAAATGCATTGGATGAAAACGGGTAAACTCAATTGCGATGAGTATAAAAAGAGACACCATTATTAATACAGTCCTGACGGTACACTGCGTAAAATATTACGCGGGAAAAAGTGCGAAATCGCGCTAAAGGATAATCAGGCGTTAAAACTTTCAGATACGGTATTATGGTGAGCAACCTGGCGGCAACGAGAACGGAGGTTATCCAAAACGTTCATAAAATTAATATAGGAATCGTAAGGGCTGTCATAAGGATTAAAATATTTATGAACGTCGCCGTCGGCAAACCACTTGGTGCACATATAATAGAAATGATCCGAGGTCAGTAACAGACGCCAGTCCCTGATGATTTGCGGATCCTGGCTTTGTTTGACCTGCTGTTCCAGCTGGTATATTTCATGCAGGGCATTGGATTGCATAGCATTGCCGAGCCAGGCGGACAAATCGCGTTCGATGTCGGCCCAGCTAATCATATGAGGTACGTCAATTTCTCCCACAGGCTGGTAATCCCGGATCACCTCGGAAGGAGTTTTAAAATCATTATCCGGATGCTTAAGTACTTCACCGGGCAAATGAGCCAAAAAATCGAAGATTCCAGTATCCTCCCACTGATGTTCACCCAAGGTTTCATAATCCATAAAAAGGTTGACGGTATAACCATTTCCGTTCACGTCAGAAATCCATTGGCTGAATTTCGGGGCGGTGAGGGGCCATTCGGGCCAGTCCCGATTGGAAAAGCGAAATGCAATGTCGTCACTGAGTCGATAGTTTTTCAGCAATAATTTCAGGCCACTACATTGATGGGGAGTATATACATAATTCGGACTGCGATAGCCGAGAATATGGTCAGCCCCTTCGCAAATAATACCTTTGAAACCCATTTCACTGATGAAATGGGCTAAATCATTGTTATAAATTAATTCGGTATTGCGAAAAACCGTCGGTTCCTGGCCAAACAATTCGCCAATCCGATGGCGATGCATCTGGATTTGCTCGGCAAATTCTTCCCGAGAATACAAAAAAGAAAGGCTGTGATGATATGTTTCGCTGAGAAACTCGACACACCCAGTCTCCGCCAGAGCATGAAAGGTACTCAACACTTCGGGGGCATACTCTTCCATTTGATCGAGTACGACGCCGGTAATGCTATAGGCGACTTTAAATCGGCCTTCAAATTCACGGATCAAATTCAAAATGAGGCGATTGGCCGGCAAATAGCATTTGTGAGCCACTTTTCGGCAAATCTGGGCGTTTTTGTAATCATCGAAGTAATTGCTTTCGGTATCGAAAATACTATACCGCCGCAAACGATTCGGCTGATGCACTTGAAAGTAAAAACAAACTGAAGACATGCTCTTGCCCACTTTTTAAAAAGATGTTGAGTTTTCTAAGTACTCCTGGGATCAGGAAACAATTTATGGTATGTATTTCAAATCCTTATCGGGGACCGGTTGAAATCCTCTATCCTTCCGCCCAACAAGCAATTCAATAATAATAATGATTTCGGCATGTAACCCCTATTTTCTTATATTTTTGGCTTTTATGTTTCTACCGGAGCGAATTACCGGTTATCCAACCCCTGCCATGGACATTAACGATGTATAAATTTCATTACATTTGGCGGCGGAATCCTGCCAATTGAGTTTACGAACCTCGAAATTACCATGTTCTCGTAAAGTAGCCTGGAGTGAGGGATGTTTTAAAACCGAAACAATTTTGTTAGCCATTTCGTCGATATCCCAGAAATCAACTTTAAGGGCATGGGTGAGGACTTCGGCTACCCCGCTTTGCTTGCTGATAAGAACCGGCACATCATTGCGCAACGCCTCCAGGGGCACCAGACCAAATGGCTCGGAAACGGAAGGCATAACGAATAAATCAGCCATGCGGAAAATACGATCGACGTCATCACCGCGTAAAAAACCGGTGAATAAGACTTTGTGACCAATCCCCATTTCGGCGGCCATTTCGATGGTCCGTTTTATCATGTCCCCGGAACCAGCCATGACAAATTTAACATTATCCATAATCTGGAGGACTTTTTTGGCAGCGGCGAGGAAATATTCCGGGCCTTTCTGCATAGTGATACGCCCTAAAAATAATACAATTTTTTCATCCGTCCGAATTCCCGTCGAGGAAGTATTCAAAAAACTGCCGTTTCGTTCAATCGCGTTATAAACCACCTTAATCTTCTTCGGATCGGCGTTATAACGAGTAATCAGGATATTTCGGGTCAGATGACTTACGGCAATGATGTTGGAAGCGGTATGCACCCCCTGCCGTTCAATGTCATACACGAACTGATTGACATTTTCGCCACTACGATCGAATTCCGTGGAATGAACATGCAAAACCAAAGGCTTCCCAGTTAATGCCGCCACAGCCATTCCGGCGGGAAAGGTCATCCAGTCATGGGCATGAATGAGGTCAAAATTTTCTTCCTGAGCAACGAGAGTGGCTAAACGGGCATACCGCTGCACTTCCTGGTAGAGATCCTGTCCATAGTGCTCTCCGGAAGAATCCCCCAAAGCAAAGGGCTCCCGATCCCATTTGTCAACTCCGGCAACAGATGTACGGCCGATTTTACGCAACATTTCTTCATATTCGCTCGAAGTCTGATAGGGCTGTATAAAAGAAGGCAGGGTGCGGAATTTCACATTGGTAAATTCGGCACTCTGGATTATATCACTGCCGAGAAACTCACCGCCTAGCCCGGGACTGGCCATTTTTACATGGGAGGAATATTCGGAAGGAACGGGTTTGGGCAAGACAAAAGTAACATGAACGCCCACTTGACTCATGGCTCGCGTCAAGCCGTAACATGCCGTACCAAGCCCCCCAGAAATAAAAGGTGGAAACTCCCAACCCAGCATTAGTACTTCCATGGCATCACCATCCTTAGAGCCATTTCACCCGGTTCCAGTTCTGTCCCAGACATTTCAAACAAATCCCACTCCGATTAAATCATACTACGAAAAAAAGGCGTGTCAATAACATAATATCCGGGGTTCGCTACAATCTATACTCACCACGATTGAATTTTCCCGTTTTCATATTATATATTTACTTATCATAAAAACAATTACACTTGGCCCTGCCAGGAATTCTCATACCCGATGGGTATAACTAAGTTATATTAGCCAATAATAAGCGAGAAAACAAGGTGTTGACAAAAAAACAGGATAAAATTATTCAATATTTCCAAAACGAGCAAGGTAAATTATAGATCGCTTCAAAATATGGCGAAAAAAAACTATTTAAGTCGATCAACAGCATTTTTCCATCTATCGAGCACAGAAAGAAGCAAAATCCAAATACCCCGAATTCACAGCTGGTATGTTACAATACAAAAGATAACAAACAACTCTGTGCTGAAACTATCATAACCTCTTTAGTATCGGCATGGTCATACCACAGGTTTAATAAATTCGTTGTATAAATCATAATTGTAAATATTGTAATAATTAATATAATAGGGGCTTATAGGATTGTGTTAGATATGAACGGGGGTAGTTTTTGTCAATAGCTGGGGTGGGCAGCGAATTCCATAAGGGGACAATGAATGCCAGAAAGCCTTACTAAAAAAATACTTAAGAAACATCTGCTCGAAGGAAAACTGGATCCGGGGACGGAAATCGGCATCCGGATCGACCAAACGATTACCCAGGACGCAACGGGGACCACAGCAATGTTATTGTTCGAGTCCATGGGGATTGATCGAGTGAAAACAGACTTGTCTGTTAGTTATGTAGATCATAATATGGCGATGTTCGGCCCGGAAAACCACAATGACCATCTATATCTCCAGTCTATTGCCCGGAAAGCAGGTGTTTATCACAGTAGGCCGGGCAATGGGATATGTCATCAGGTTCATCTGGAAAGATTTGCCCGGCCGGGAACCACCCAGTTGGGTAGCGACAGCCATACTCCCACAGCCGGGGGAATGGGAGCGTTGGCGATCGGAGCGGGAGGGCTGGATGTAGCGGTAGCTATGGGAGGCGGGCCTTTTTATTTAACCACTCCAAAAGTAATAGGAATTAAGCTAAAGGGGAGATTGGCGGCATGGGTGGCAGCTAAGGATGTAATCCTTAAGGTACTCAGTATTTTGACCACCCGAGGCAATGTCGGTTGTGTCGCGGAATACTTCGGGCCGGGTGTAAAATTCCTGACAGTGCCGCAACGGGCTACGATTACCAATATGGGCGCGGAACTTGGAGTCACCACGAGCATCTTTCCCTCAGATGAACAAACAGCTGTTTTTCTGGCCAGTCAGAAACGAGCGAATGACTTTCAGGAGATGGGGGCGGATTCTGAGGCGGATTATGACCGGGTCATCGAAATCGATCTTTCGGAACTGGAACCGCTGGCGGCAGCGCCTTCTTCGCCAGACAATGTCAAAACGGTGGCGGAACGTCAGGGAATAGATGTCCATCAGGTGCTCATCGGCAGCTGTACCAACAGCAGTTATCGAGACCTCATGACCGTGGCGGCGATTTTAAAGGGACGTATGATCCACCCTCAGGTGGAACTGGGTATTGCCCCCGGTTCGCGTCAAGTTCTTGAGATTCTCTCCGACAATGGTGGCTTGCGAGATCTCATTGCAGCTGGGGCCCGAATTCTGGAAAGCTCCTGCGGCCCGTGCATTGGGCAGGGACAATCTCCCGGCCATGGCAAAGTAAGCATTCGCACTTTCAACCGGAACTTCAGGGGAAGAACGGGTACGCAAAACGACCAGGTTTATCTAACCAGCCCGGAAGTAGCGGCAGCGGCAGCCTTAACGGGCAAACTGACCGATCCGCGCCGATTGGAAGATTTATATCATATGTCCTTTCCCGACGTTGAGGAATTAACTCATGTTCCTGTCGATGACAGCATGATAGAGAAGCCTTTGCCCCCCGAACAGGCACAAAAGGCGGAAATCGTACGAACGGATACTATCGTCACCCCCCCCACAGCGGAGGCGCCTCCAGTGAAACTTGACGGGACTGTTCTGTTGCATTGCGGGGATAAGATAACCACAGATCATATTATGCCGGCAGGTACATTTCTTAAATATCGTTCTCATGTCCCGAAATACGCCCAATATGTATTTGATTGTTTTAACCAACCGGACAGCCCAACGTTTGCCGACCGGGCTTTGCAGACTCGACAAGCAGGGCAGCATGGAATTATCGTGGCGGGTGACAGCTACGGCCAGGGTTCCAGTCGCGAACACGCGGCTTTGTGCCCGATGTATCTGGGCATAAAGCTGGTTATCGCCAAGACAATCGAAAGGATTCATCGAGCGAACCTGGTGAATTTCGCGATTACACCAGCCACTTTTGCCAACCCATCCGATTATGACTCTATCACCGAAAACGACAAACTGGTTGTCGATGATTTTCGGGCGGCCCTGTTGAACAGCGATACCTTTTTCGTTCATAATATAACAACAAATCGAAAAATCGAATGTCAGTTGTGCCTGAGTTCCCGGGAGAGAAATATCTTGTTAGCCGGGGGGAAACTCAACTACACGAAAAAATACCGCTATTCGATTAAAATGTAATAACTTTCCAGTCGCTTTGGAGCATTTGGCTTAGAGGTTTACCCATCGGCTTAACCTCAATGCCCAAATTTCGTAATTGTGCACTTACACCGTAGGAATCGGCGCAGACTACGCAGGCTTTGACCTGTACCCCATCGGCCATAATGCCTCTTATTTTTTTCTGAAGGTCTTTATCACCGGCCAATAGGCGTGCGGAAGGCCCCCAAATAACCAATTTGATCTGGTCAAACCATTTAGCTTTTTGGGCGCCATGGGTGTACATCAGGCAAACACGATGAGCGACATCGGGATCAGCACTAGACCAGACAACGGCTAAGCGGCCTGGTTCTACTTTGGCAACCTTTTCTTGTCGGGCATAAAGCCATGCGGAGCCCGCGATTAAGACACACAATACAACAGCAGCAGAGATATTATGTTTTGCCTGGTACATGATAGAGCCACTCCTAAATAGATATGGTTTCATTATAAAACCACCGCGTCTCCATAGGGATAAAGTCGGTGGTTACGTATAAATTCTATATATAAATTGGAATAATATTTTATTGAGTTGTATTTTGGATGTTTTCTATAGCCCGATCGGCTTCTTTACGGACAGTTTTTTCGTTATCGGCGGTGCGAGCCTCTTTGAGGAACGGCAAAGCCAAGCTATCGGAAATTTCAGCCAGGCTTTCGGCAGCTTCGGCACGTATCTTATGATCAGGATCGTTAATCAGGGCGTCAATCAAAGCAGCGACACTACGAGTGTCCTTGAAGTTGCGCATTGATTTGACGGCGTTATTACGAATCCAGGCCTGTCCATAGCGATATTCTTTCAGGCATTGTGACAGTTCCCGTTGACCATGCCGAACAGGTGGCAGGGATAATTCTGTTTCCATATGGATATTGTTCTGATTTTTGATACGCTCGGCTGCTTTTTGGGCCGCAAGGCGAACCTTTTTGTCGGATTCGATTCGAGCGCTGCGCCAGAGAGGTTCATAAGCCAGAGGAGAATCAATTTCTTCGAGACTTTTCACGGCGGCAAGGCGTACTTCTGAATCGGGATCATTTATCAAGGTGCTCACCAAGGCGGCCACCGAGGTGACGCCTGCAAACTGGGCTAGTTCCTGAGCAGCCAACCTGCGATCGACGGTGGCATCGGAACGAACGGTTTCAATAAGAAATTCTGAGCGGGTAAGATATTCGGGAGTTGAAGCCAGAACAACGGGTTTGGGCGGTCGTCTTTCCACTATAATCGGAGGAATCGGAGTGGGTACAACAAATGGCCCTCCATAACGGTAGATTATATTAGCGCGGGTAGAATGACGGCCCGGATAATGATACGAGTAAGATTGACGGGAATAACCGGGACGCCGATAGCTATAGATAGATACGGAACTGGGTCGTTCATAGACGCCCCCGTAAGAATAGCCATATCCATAGGGACGATAACTACCATAAGAACCATGGTATCCTCCGGAATAGCCAAAGTCGCAATAACGACTGGAGTAACCGCCGTATCTATAACCGGAATCCAGATAAGCGAAAAGAAAAGTTGGAAAAAAAACTACCAGGAAAACCACAACAGAAAATTTAAAATGTTTTGCACTCATGGCCAATCTCCTACGGAATAAATGAACTAAAAATTATTCCTCCTGGGAAAAATTTTTCTTCATATATTCAATGCCCCTGGAAAAGGCTCTTTCCATAATTTCAGATTCCGAATTACTTAACTGCATAGCTTCTCGGGCTACGGTGAGAAAGCGAATCCGGGCCTGATGTAATTTTTCGACAACAACTCTGCCTTTTTCGGTCAGGGTAATTATCGGCTGCCTCTGATCTTTCGGATTGGGTCTTTTGTCCACAAAACCACGGTCGGCATACAAAGCGGAAATAGCCTGTGATATAGAACTGGCCGAGGATTTGGGAACGTTGGCGTTATGCAGTTCATGAGATATTTCAGCAAAGGTCGCCTGTCCCTTTTTAAAAACCATATCCAAAATAGCAAGATCCCTCTCAGACATACCCTCAATCACACCCTGACGCGCGTACTCCTGATTTCGATAACGCCTGATTTGGGCTGAAAACTCACTCATTAAACGTCCCAGTTTGTCCGGCAAACATAAACTCCTTTTTTTATACAGATATAATACTAGTGCTCTGTCCTGCGTAAAAAGCCGCATACTACCGGCGAGCAAAGCTCGCCACCAACGTTACTTAGTATCTTACCAATGAAATCTTGCGCAAAATGGTTAAAAAAATCCTGATAATGGATCAAGACTCCATAAAACACTATTTGGTTCCCGGCCCTGCCGGGTTAGGAAATACACGCATCTCGCAATTATCTTTAGTCGATTACTCTGACGTGCGCAGTACTATGCTGATTACAAAATCGTATTGCGAATCTTTTCGATGGCTTCCCGAGCCTCTTTACGCACCGACTTATCCGAATCATTATGCTGAGCCCAATTGAGGAAGGGAAGGCATATTCGATCACCAATTTTAGCCAGGGTGTCGGCGGCTTCTTCTCTGACTTCGCCGTCACTGTCATTAATCAGGGCGTTAATCAAGGCCGCCACGGCCTGGGTGCCCTGTTCTTTCTTTAAATCTTCGGCGGCATTTTCCCGTTCATTGACGGACCCGAAACGCAAGTCTTCCAGACATTCACCCAGTTCGGGATTGCCCTGGTTCATGGGAGGCTGCACCGGGCTGATATATAACTGGCTGTCATCCACACTTTTTTTGATCTCCAAAGCAGCGCCTTCCGAAGCATCGCGGACCAATTCATCGCCTTCAGCGACCGCGCTGCGGAGGAGAAATTCATACGCTGTCGGATCGGTAATTTTCCCCAGACTGGCCGCCGCGGCGGCTCGAACTTCAGCATCACCGTCATTGATAAGTACATCCAGTAAAACCGCAACAGAAGCGATATTTTTATGGCCAGCCAATCCCTGGGCGGCTTTGACACGCTCCGGGATGGATTCACGCAGAACCTTATCCGTTAATGCCTGCTGGGGAGACTGGTAAACTCTGGGGGTGATTATTTCAACAGGTTTCGCCTGATGCACAATAACCGGATTTTCAATCACTACTGGCGGGGTCTCTCGAATAATAACCGGGTCCGGATCGGTATAAATAACCGTAGGGGTACTGTCGTAGATGTAAACGGTACGATGATAAGGCCAAACATAACTATATCCATGGCAGTGGGGCCGCCAATGATAATAGGGACCGCAATGCCAGGGAGAATGCCGGCCATAACTCCAATAATAAGAACTATGGTAACTGGGATAATGATGATATCTATGCCTATAGTATCCTTTGGAAAAGCCCAGATGAAAGCTAAAGCCATAGTTTCGGACAGCACGGTGGTGTCGACGCGAATGATAGCGATAGCGATGGGGAGAATGTCTTTTAACGGGACGAAAATATTTTGCCCGGTGGTAGTTTTTTATCTTAGAAAACTCACTTTTTTTATGTCTTTTAATTCGGGCGGATTTATGATTATTTCGTACAGGAACCCTTGAGCCGTAAGAGACCTTCCGAGAGGACCTGTTATTCACGATAACGGTTTTGTTGTTATTTATTTCGACTTTCGGCCTCACTCGGCGGGATGAAGCGGACCTGGTGTTTCGACGAGAAACAACCTTTTCGCTTCTGGCATTTTTGGAAACTGAGTTCCGGGCCTTGGAAACTGAGTTCGGAGAATTTTTTCCAGCCCTCCGTTCATTTATCGAGTTACGGGAACGTGTTCGGGAACGACTGGAGGCAACGGATCGTCTAGATCCTCCACGCCGGGATATTACCCCGGAATTTTTCACTTTTCGATCCGCTAACAACATTTGATTTTTTCCTGGGACCGACGACTGGGCCGGTTGCCTTTTTCGAGAAGCCTCATATGATTTCGATTGCCTGCTATTAAGACGCAATGACCTGCTTTTCGATTGTACCGATCGTTGATTATCCCGGCGTAAATTACGGCTCACTCGGGAAGACTTCGTATTTCCATTTGATTTTTGCCTCAGGGCTGTTTTGTTACTTTTTCTTTGTGAAGATCGATTTTGTATGGACTTACGTTGTGAACGGACACTACCGTTATCACGACTGCGACGATTATTCTTTATCTCTCGAGCCGATGATTGCCGGTTTTTGGGACCTGAGGAGCGGTTTTTTTTACCCTGCTTTGCTTCCGTTATATCCGCAGACATAACGGCAACTAACATAGAAACCAATACCAGATATGCTATTTTAGTTCTCATGGCACACACCTCCTTAAGGTAAATCTTTATTTTTTATATAGTTGTGTGC
>Ga0180435_10004648_pt1 | contig 13507 bp, 11 predicted proteins | sample SS_ome_3_FD_132467 | JGI IMG/M metagenome (GOLD analysis project Ga0180435, IMG submission 132467) | Hypersaline lake sediment archaeal communities from the Salton Sea, California, USA - SS_3_S_1 metaG | ecosystem: Environmental > Aquatic > Non-marine Saline and Alkaline > Hypersaline >... | reverse complement strand
CTTGTTGCACATTGTCACAAAGGTCTTTCCTGTTCATATTTACACCTTGGAAATAAGAAAGAGGCCAAATTAGAAAATATAATAGCCCTTGAAATATACAAGTCATTGGGGATGACGTTTTGGCGCCAGCCGTTAGGGCAATGAATAGCATGACCTGATGTTTGGACACGGCTTCACCATGTGAAAAGCTGAACGAGCATGACGCGTATCTCTAATCCGAACATTTCATAAATTGAGGCGTAGACATATTTCAGCGGGTTGTGCTTTTTAATGTCATCAAGGGGAGGATTGGTGAAACCGATCTTCCTTTTTTGCGTTTAGCGCAGATTCGGTGTGAATTTCAAATCAAAAGGTGTTGATTAGATTGTTGGCTGAGCATTCTCGAGTTTGGCGCTTTTCTTGCGTTGATTTGTACAGACTAAATTTGATATCTATCGATAAAAACGTTGCAAGGTGGTCATTTATCATATGGAAATTGTCGGCGACATCTATCGGCACATCACCCACTATTCGTTTCATCTGCTCATGCCTTTTGTTTTCGGGAAGCTTTTTTGGAAAGAGAACGCCTGGAAGGCCGGACTCATCATGCTGGGCACAATGGTCATTGACCTGGATCATCTGCTGGCGGATCCGATTTTCGACCCCAACCGTTGCGGTATCGGATTTCATCCCCTGCACACGCAGTGGGCGGGGTTTGCCTATGGGGGATTGTTTCTCGTTCCCTCGTGGAAGATGCGCGCTGTGGCGACAGGATGTTTGTGGCATCTGGCCACAGATGCGATGGACTGTCTGCTGGGCGGATTGATTTGAGGCGGTTTACAGGCTGAATTGTGGAAAAATATTTACGTTCCAAACACATAAAGCGTCTTGCGGAGTCCTTGGGAATCGATGTCATCGGATTTGCGGACGCCTCCGAATTTTCTGGCTATTTGTTAAGCCGGCATCAAAGGCGAGACCCAGCGCTGGCATTGCCAAATGCAAGATCCATCATTGTCGCAGGAATATATATCGGGGGCGTCACCATGCCAGAATGGGAAAATCCGTGGTATGGTCGCACGAGCAGGCTCTATCTTTCTGGGTATTTTCTTGATGTGGTGAAGCCACTTGCCCCAATTTCAGACTTTCTAAAAAACAATGGGTATCAGGCCATGGTCTGTGATGGCACTGTTGAAGACGGCTCTATTCTTCCCTTGAAACTGGCTGCAGTAAGGGCGGGTATCGGATGGCAAGGCAAGCACTCTCTGCTGATATCAAAAAAATTTGGTACGTTTTTGGCACTTGGGGGAATACTAACGGATGCCGATTTGGATCACAACACGGTTGAAGCACCCGACCGCTGTCGCACCTGTGACAAATGCCAGGAAGCCTGTCCCATGTCGGCCCTGGATCAGGCTTATGTACTGAATGTTCGAAAGTGTATGTCTTATCAGTTGCAGGCCGACACCCTTTCCACAGAAGCCCAAGCATCAATGGAGAATAGGGTGGGGGATTGTGAGATATGCCAGAATGCCTGCCCTTGGAATCGAAGGCACCTTGAATCCCCCTTGGTTACGAAGATGAGCGGTCATTTTCAAAGAAAAATCAATGATTGGGGAGAAACTTTCTACTTACCCAATTTATTCAGGTTGTCGCAAAAAGGGTACCAAGAGTCGTTCGCCCATTTGAACACCGGCATTTCTTACGATCATTTTCATCGGAATGCTCACATCGCATTGCAGAGAGCGAAAAAGTTGTCGGCGCGCAACCAATAGCGATTTGCGTCTAAGGAGTTGACATGCACCCATTCGACCAGGACATCACCATGGAAATGGCGGATTCCAATTCTTTCAACGGTTCAATTGCACAGAACTGGTCCATTAACGGCGTTCCCAACGGTGGTTACCTAATGGCCTTAATCACAAATGCACTCCTGCAGTCCTGCCGCATGAGGGCCACCCCCATCGTGACCGCCAACTTCCTGGACCGATGCTATCCTGGCGAAGCCACCGTGTCGGTGGAGCGGATGTCTCTTTCGAGACAGTTCGACCGGCTGGCAGCTATCCTGCAGCAGGAGGGAAAGGAAAGGATTCGCGTCTTCGGCACCTTTGCCGACGAGAAGAATGAGTGCATATTGGAAAGCTACCAGGCAAAGGCACCTACCATCAGAGACCCTGAAGAATGTATGGCGATACCGGAGATGCCGGACTACAGCCTGTTCCGGCACATGGACATCCGCCTGGATCCTTCGTGTACCGGATGGCTCGAGGGTCGGCTGTCTGACCATTCTGAAATCAAGGGATGGATAAGGTTCAAGGATGACCGTCCCTTTGATGTGCCCTCTATTTTGCTGGCCGCGGATGCATTCCCGCCGTCGGTTCTCAGCAGCCAGGGCCTGGTGGCCTGGGTGCCGACCCTCGAGTGCTCCGTGAACATCCGCAACCTGCCGGCCACCAAGCGGCTGAAATGCATTTTCCGCACCCGCTTCATCACCTGTGGCCTCCTGGAGGAAGATGGGGAGCTGTGGGACGAAGACGGCACCCTGGTGGCGATTTCCCGGCAGATCGCCCAATACCGCTCCCATCCATCTCACATTTCGGCATGATATTCCTGCAGGGGCCTGGCTTGTGGTTCTCCATCACGGCGTGCCGAGATACCTTTGGCTGCCGCGACAGCCGCTGCTGTCGTTGTAATGTAGGGTACCTTATACTTGATAGCAGCCCTGCGAAGATTTGAACTGTCCTGTGAGCTTTTTCGCCCACTCGGGGTGTTCACCAGAAGGTTTATGGTTCCATTCTTAATTGCATCCACGATGTCCGGTCTTCCATACCCCAGCTTCCGTATGGGCGTGTTCTCAATGCCCAGCTCTTCCAGATAGTAATGCGTTCCTTCGGTGGTCATTATTTTGAAACCCAGCTCTTTAAAAAGTCGAACAGCTTCCAATGCCGCGCTTTTGTCGCGATCCGCAATCGTAAAAAGGACGGCGCCTTCCAAAGGCAGCGGACACTGGGTGGCTTCCTGTGCCTTAAAGAAGGAAAGGCCATACGAATGGGATATGCCCAAAACCTCGCCGGTAGATCTCATTTCCGGACCCAATATCGGATCAACCTCAGGAAACATGTTGAAGGGGAATACCGCTTCCTTTATGCCATAATGGGGAATGTACTGACGTTGCAGCCCAAAATCCGGGATGCGTTTGCCAAGCATAACCTGCATGGCAATTCTGGCCATGGATACGTTGCAAACTTTGGAAACCAGGGGTACGGTTCTTGATGCACGTGGATTGGCTTCCAGCACGTAGACCGTATTGTCAAATATGGCGTATTGGATATTCATGAGCCCGATGACGTTTAGCTCAATGGCAATCTTACGCGTGTAATCACTGATTGTTTCGATGTGTTTGGGTGCAATGCTGACCGGTGGAATAACGCATGCCGAGTCCCCTGAGTGAATACCGGCCAGTTCAATATGTTCCATTACGGCAGGCACGAAAGCGTCCGTACCGTCGGAAATGGCATCGGCTTCAGCCTCGATGGCATTGTCCAGGAATTTGTCGATGAGAATCGGCCGCTGGGGAGACATTTCCACGGCGGCCTCGAGATAGAATCTCAGGGATTCCTCATCCTGCACAACTTCCATGCCGCGTCCTCCCAAAACATAAGAGGGTCTGACCATTAAGGGATATCCGATCTTGTCTGCGATCTTCTGGGCTTCTTCCATGGTGCTTGCCATTCCCGATTCAGGTTGAGGAATGCCCAGTTTGCGCATGATGAGCCGGAACCGATCCCGGTCTTCAGCCAGGTCAATGGTCTCCGGCGATGTCCCCATGATCTTTACGCCCATTTTTTCCAGTTCGGTTGCGATATTCAGGGGCGTCTGCCCGCCAAATTGTACCACGACCCCTTCAGGCTTCTCCTTTTCGTAGATACTTAAAACATCTTCAACGGTCAGCGGCTCAAAATAGAGCTTGTCCGATGTGTCGTAATCCGTGGAGACGGTTTCAGGGTTGCAGTTCACCATAATCGATTCATAGCCGGCATCGCGAATGGCCAGAGCAGCGTGCACGCAGCAGTAGTCAAACTCGATACCCTGGCCAATGCGATTGGGACCTCCACCCAGAACCATTATTTTTTTGCGGTCGCTGACGGGAACCTTGTCCGGCGCGTTGTATGTCGAATAGTAATAGCACGCCTCTTCTACGCCACTCACGGGTACGGGCTCCCAGGCCTGGAGCAGACCCATGGATTTCCTCTGTTCACGGATTTGTTTTTCCGGCTGGTTCAGCAGCTTTGCGAGATAGCGATCCGCGAATCCGTCTCTTTTGGCCCGAGCGAGCAGATCATCCGGCAATGACCGATTCCTGTAGGTTCGTATGTCTTCCTCGAGTTCAACAAGTTCTTTCATCTGCTCGATGAACCAGGGTTTGATATGGGTTTTTTCGTTAAGCGCCGCTATGGTTGCCCCTTTTCGCAGGGCTTCATACATGAGGAACTGACGTTCGCTTGTTGCAAAGCTCAGTTGATCCATGAGTTCCGTTAGCGTTAACACGTTGAAATTTTTAGCGAATCCCAATCCGTACCGATTGATTTCAAGACTTCGAATCGCCTTCTGAAGGGCTTCTTTATATGTTTTGCCGAGACTCATGACTTCGCCGACCGCACGCATCTGGGTGCCCAATTTATCCTCGGCCCCGTCAAATTTTTCAAAGCCCCATCGGGCGAATTTTACGACCACATAGTCGCCGGATGGCGTGTACTTTTCTAGGGTGCCATCCCGCCAGTAGGGGATTTCATCCATTGTCATACCGCCAGCAAGCAGAGACGATACCCTGGCAATGGGAAATCCTGTGGCTTTGGATGCCAGTGCCGAAGAACGAGATGTGCGAGGGTTGATTTCGATAACGACAACACGGCCGGTTCCTGGATCGTGGGCAAATTGAATGTTGGTCCCGCCAATCACCTCGATGGCTTCAACAATGTCATAAGAATATCTCTGCAAGCGTTCCTGAAGCTCCTGGCTGATGGTCAACATGGGGGCCGTACAGTAGCTGTCTCCGGTATGGACACCCATGGCATCGACATTTTCGATAAAACATACGGTAATCATCTGGTTCTTGGCATCCCGCACGACCTCCAGCTCGAGTTCCTCCCACCCCAGTACCGATTCTTCCACTAAAATCTGGTTGACGAGACTGGCGGCCAGCCCGCGGGCGGCAATAATATTTAACTCTTCGACATTGTAGACCAGGCCGCCCCCGGTTCCACCCATGGTATACGCCGGGCGAATGACCACAGGATAGCCCAGATCCTCTGCCACGGCTTCGGCGTCTGCAATCGTGTTGACCGTTTTACTGGCCGGCATTTCGATCCCCAGCTTTTCCATGGTGGTCTTAAACGCCATGCGGTCTTCACCACGTTCGATGGCCCCTGCTTTCACCCCGATCATCTGGACGTTATATTTTTTCAACACGCCGGTCCGAGAAAGCTCAGAGGACAGATTCAGACCGGATTGTCCCCCTAAATTGGGCAGCAGGGCATCGGGGCGTTCCTTTTCTATGATTCGTGTCAGGGTTTTCAGGTTAAGCGGTTCGATGTAGGTTACATCAGCCATTCCGGGATCTGTCATAATCGTGGCTGGATTGGAATTGACCAATACGATTTCATATCCCATGGAACGAAGGGCCTTGCATGCCTGGGTGCCGGAATAATCGAATTCGCAGGCCTGTCCGATCACGATTGGGCCTGACCCGATGATGAGAATCTTGTGAATGTCATCTCTTTTGGCCATAGTCTCTCCTTTGTGAGTGGTGCGGGTTGTCGTGAACGTCGTTATGCACCGCTGATGGCGTCCTGGGGGCAGATGTCGGCACAGGCGCCGCAGTCGGTGCAGATGTCGGGGTCGATATGGTAGTCACCTGCCGAGTCCTGGGAGATGGCGTTCATCGGACATTCTGCCAGGCAGTCTCCGCAGTGTTCGCATTTATTTTGACCGATGATGTACATGTCGCTATAGGCTCTGAGCTGTGAGTGTTAAAGCCTGATCGAGTTTTTTATAAATTGCTTCAGGAAGCGACACGACTTTTAGGTTCTCCGGATCGGTGGCATCCAGACACAGTCTTTTTTCAATGCCCTTCACCATGATCTTGTCATCCGAGGCACTGGTAATAACGTGCGCCAGTGAAAGGCCCCTTGGGTTCAAGTCTTGAAGCCGTGTGAGAATACGGATGGTTTGGTGGTAGCGACCGGCATGCATGAACCGGCACTGGGTTTCAGCCAGACCGAGGACCAGCCCGTGATCCTTCCATAAGCGGTCATGTGGAATACCGACGGCCTCGAAAAACTGGTGTGCGCAGCCATCGATCCACTCTGAATAGCGGGGGTAGAAAACAATGCCCAGGGCATCCAGGTCACCCCACATGATGCGCCGCTCAATAATGTGCTGCATGGTCGCTCCTTGCTGTTCCTTTTTCTTACCTGAACGTTGCGTAGTTTTTAAACTGGTATTCGGCAAATGCCGTCCGCCATTCACAACCGGCGACTTGCCGCAGACCTCCGAAGACCTTTCGCATGCGTATCATACATGCTAATATTAGGCCATGAAAAAGCACTATGACGTCATTGTTGTTGGTGCGGGGCCGGCAGGGCTTGAATGTGCCAGAATCTTGAAGGATAGCGGTCGATCTGTGCTACTTTTAGAACGTAAAAACGTGATCGGACCCAAGGTATGTGCTGGAGGGATTATCGAATCGGTGGGGTCCTTTGATCTCCCGGATGACCGTGCACGGGTGTTTTTCAGCCACACGATTCAGATCCGAAAAAAAGCCTACGCTGTTTCGAGCAAACAACCCATCCGGATTGTCGATCGAATCGATTTAGGTCGTCACCAGCTTGGCATCATAAAAGCAGCATCCGACATTACCATTCTGACGGGTATTTCCGTGGTGGGTGTCGAGAAAAACGGTATCCTCACCGATAAGGGTAGATTCGGCTACGATGCTCTGGTGGGGGCCGATGGTGCCACGTCCATTGTCAGACGCTATCTCAAACTGAAATCAAAATACACCATTGGTGTCTATTATGACATCCCCGACAGGAAAGATCGGATTCTTCTTTATTTGGATGGTGGGTCTCTGGGGACGGGGTATATATGGGAATTTCCACATCACGATTTCACGAATGTGGGAGTTCACTACCATCCGAGAAAGTTGACGAGCAAACAGGCCCGAATGTTGCTGCACAAATACATGCAGCAGCACCATTATCCTATCGACCCAAAAACCTACCGGGCTTTTCCCATTGCCAACCACTTCGAGGGGTGTCAGTTTGGAGACGATGTCTACCTGGCAGGCGATGCTGCCGGACTGGCATCCAGGCTGACCGGGGAGGGCATCTCCTTTGCCATTATCAGCGGGCGGGAGGTGGCACGGAAGATACTCAACCCCGAGTACAAGATGAAAGATCTGGAGGCGCTTATCCGGCGAAAACAACAGCAGGATCGCATCATCAAGGCCTTTGACCGCATCCCCTTTGGTTTGAATACCTGTTTTGGCCTGTTTCTAATTGCATTCAAGATGGGACTGATCAGAATGCAGTGAGAGCAATTATGAATCTCAAATTTTGAATGATTAATTTGAATGCCCTGCTGCTTGCAGCGCGGGATGGCTTCTATTACTTTTCATGCACTCGCCACATATCTTCATCGGTATAGCATTTTTCCGGGGCGCCCTGGGCTTCTCTGGCATCCATTTCAACATCTCTCGATTCGGTTTCCGATGCAAGGACTTCCCGGTAGTATTCGTGCTGAATCATCAGATTCATGATTTCGTTGGTGCCGGTCCATATCTGGGTCAAACGAATGTCCCGAACGATTTTTTCGATGGGGTACACCTCTGTATAACCGATACCCCCCATGATCTGCATGGTCTTGTTGGCGATTTCCCAGGCGGCATCGGTGGCAAATTTTTTGGCTTCGCTGACAATTCTCCTGGCATTGGGTGATTGGGTGTCCACTGCTTTGGCCGCCATATAAACAATGGCCCGGGCAGCGTCCAGCTGGGTAATGGCATCTGCCACCATAAAATTGACACCCTGATATTTGCGAATGGCTTTGCCAAAAGCATAGCGTTTGTCGCTGTAGCGCAGGGCAAGCTCAAGGCCCGCCCGGACACCTAAACTGGCGGCAGCCGAGGTCAGGCGCTCGGGTATCATCATCTGATTGAATACCAGGGCGCCGGCATTCAATCCACTGATCAGGTTCTCTTTGGGTACGCGCACATTTCTGAAAACGAGCCGGCCGGTTCCCCCGCCGCGGGTGCCCATGAGGCCATACTGGTATTCTGTTTCAACACCTGGACCCCGCTCAATCAGTAAGGCGCTGATGCGATCGTATTTATGGGCTTTTTCATCGAAATTGGTGCGGCAGTAGACCAGAAAAACATCGGCCTCGGTAGCGCCCACCACAAACCGCTTCTGACCGTTGACAATGAAGTGGTCGCCGTCAAGCTCTGCCTTGGTCGTTGCACCAAAAAAATCAGAGCCACCTCTGGGCTCCGTGAGGGCTTCGGCACAGATGCTTTTGCCCTGGAGGATGGGCTTGAGGTATTTCTCCTTTTGTTCGTCGGTCCCAAACACGTGCAAAGCTTCCCCGACGATGGAGGGCATTACAAAGGCACATCCCAAGGCTGTTCCCAACACCCCGATTTCCTCTTCGGCGATGACCTCTGCTGTCCAGGACAGTCCCCGACCCCCCCATTTTGAGTCAAAGCGCAAACCCAGGAGATTTCGCTCGGCCAGTTTTTCAACGTATTCTCGCGGGTATTCAATCTCGTCTTTGTCCATGGCACGAATTAAATCTGGGGACACTTCCTGTCGTACAAATTCTCTCACCTCCGACTGAATGGCTTTTTCTTGATCCGTCATCATGCTGTCATAAAACATGCGTCCTCCTTCCCGATGCACGAACCGCATCTATCATGCTTCAATTTATGCTTTTGATTGACGCCTATGCTATATCTCCTGCTCGCCGTACCAGTGCCAAGGCCCCCTCCAGTGCTTTCCCCTGAAAGCGGATACGCAGGGCCGCCTCGAGCATCTCCAGGCTGATCAGCTTCTGATGATGTGCCAGGATGCCCAGGGATGCCATGGCCATGTCCTGACGTTTGATCTTTTTGGCCTTGAAATCGACCCGATGTCTAATACCCTTGCAGTCTGGAATGTCTACATTTGTATCCACCAAAACAAATGTGTCTTCTACAAAGGTATTCAAGAGCGTTGTTTTTCTGTCGATGCCTTCCTGGCCCAGAGCCAAGACGACATCTGGAGCGGCGATGCCGGCAAAATCGATTTTCCCGGGAGATAAAATCACCTCGCTGGCCGAGTGTCCCCTCAAGACCGTAATGGGATAATCGTTCTTTTGAGAGGCGTGCTGGCCGCATGTAAGGCCGGCATAGCACAGCACTTCGCCGGCGGTAATGATCCTCTGACCGGCACTTCCCAGAATCAATATCTCCTTTCTCTCATCAAAAAGCGCCGGGAACCGCTTTTTCACCTTCAATAACGGAGGCGGTGGCTCCTGGACACCTGCTTTTTGCCGGTATTGGCTGCCGTATTCCTCGCGAATGTTTTCCGACACGGGGCCGCGAAAGGGGGGCAGGCTGTCGATGGCGCTTTGAATGGTTTTATAGGTGACCTTGTTTCTTCGGGTGTAGCGACCTGGGCATATTCCCCAGATGTCCATGGCAGAGAATCCGTTGAATTGAATGGCTTGTTCCATTTCTCCTGCAAGATCGCTTTGATAGGCGGAAACTCGGCTGACATATCCTGCACCGGCAGCCCGCAGAACCCTGCAGGCATCAATAGGTTTTTCGATCTGGTTGAGAAACCCGGATCCCACCTGGGCTTCCGGTGGTGTGGTCGCCGAAAATTGCCCTCCGGTCATACCGTAATTGAAGTTGTTGAGAATCAAGAGGGTGATGTCGATGTTCCGCCGGCACGTGCTGAGAAGATGGGCACCGCCGATGCCGAGTCCGCCGTCCCCCATGGTGACGATAACGTGAAGATTTGGCTGGGCCAGCTTGATACCGGTGGCATAGGTGAGTGCCCGACCATGCAGTCCGTGAAAAGCGTGGGTGCTGAAAAACGTGTCGAAAAGGCCGGAGCAGCCAATATCGCTGACGATCACCACCTGGTTTGCGTCAACACCCATATGCTGAAGTGCTGAATTGAGAGACCGCGTCACGACTTCATGTGAGCAGCCTGGACAGTAGGCCGGCGGTCGATTGCGATTAATGAGATCGGGCATCATTCACGACCTCCTCGATTTGTGTGGGGGTTATCAAGCTGCCATCCATTTGACCCAGAAAGGTCACCGAGCGATTCCCTAATATTCTTTTGATTTCTTGGACATACTGGCCCAGATTCATTTCAACGACCACAATATTTTGATAGCCGGCGACTTTTTCCCGGATCAGGGCCTCGGGTATCGGCCACAAGGTTTTCAAGCTTAAAAGCGATAGGGGGGACGGGGTGCCGGCACATCGAGCCACGGCTGTCTTGGCGGACCGGGACGTGATGCCATAGCTGATGATCAGGGTATCCGCACCTGCTTCCTCATGCAGTTCGTAAAACGTATAGGTATCCAGGTGTTTAATCAGCTTGTTGGTCAACCTCGTCTGGCTTTGGGCGATCACCTCGGGATCCACGGTAATGTAACCCTCCGGGCCATGTGTGGAAGACGTCTGCCGGGCAACGGTCTTACCGCCAATGGGCATGAACGGCGGAACACCGTCTGGGTCGGATGCGGCAAAGGGGATATAGGGTGTGTTACCGACAGGCGCAGCGCGCTGGATGAGGGGGGGCAACTGGATGCTGTCTACATCCAAGCTTTCCCGGGTCATTCCGATTTCTTTGTTGGAGGCAATGAAAACCGGGCAGCGGAATTTTTCGGCCAGGTTGAACGCGTGGGCTGTCAGAACGTAACAGTCCGCCACATCCGTCGGTGCAAGCACAATGACGGGCAGTCCACCACTGTTTCCCCAGCGAAGAAATTGGATATCCCCATCAGAGCCCTTTGTGGCCGAGCCTGTGGAGGGACCCAGTCGCTGGACATCGACGATGACGATGGGAATCTCAGATCCGATGGCAAATGAGATGTTTTCACTGTACAGGCTGATGCCAGGGCCGGATGTGGCGGTCATGGCTTTCATGCCGGCCATGGATGCGCCCAGGCAGAATCCAATAGAGGCGATTTCATCCTCACCCTGAATACAGATGCCCTCACTGGGCGGCAAAAGTTTCATCATGGTGTTCAATATGGTCGTGGCCGGTGTGATGGGGTAGCCCGCAAAAAATCGGCAGCCCGCATGGTAGGCGCCCCATGCAATGGCTTCATTGCCTTCTAAAAGAGATAGAGACATGCGTTTCCTCAAAATGGTTTATAATTTTTGCGGTTTAAATCCGCCTTCCGCTGCTGAAAATAGCCAGACCGCTCAGTTCAATGGCTTAAGGGATCAACTTTCCGACGGCTGTCCTATTTTCTTACCCTATAGAACAGTCAACTGGTGAATGTCACGCGAAAATTCACTTTGATCCGATGAAACGTTGGTGTATATTGGCTGATAACGAAATATTTGGGTGTCCATCCGCAAAAGGCCTTTTCGCGCGTCCTGCCGTCGGTGGAAGAAAGATTTAATTCTTCAAAATAGATCCCTGATCCTGCGGATTAAATCAGCCGTCCGCCTGGGCATCACGCGAAAATCCATTTTTATGGGCGAACACTATTTTGGAGCGACAACGTCGCTTTCCATAAACCGCTAAAAAGATGTTACTATGAAACCCATCGTTGCCATTATCGGTCGCCCCAATGTCGGGAAGTCGACTTTTTTCAATCGTGTCACCCAAACACGCGATGCGCTGGTAGAAGACTTTCCTGGCGTCACCAGGGATCGTATCTATGGCGATGCCCAGTGGAACCAAATCGACTTTACCTTGGTCGATACCGGTGGGTTCACCGAGACCGCGGATGATTTTGCTCCTCAAATCCGTTTTCAGGTCCAACAGGCCATGGAAGATGCCGATCTGATCCTTTTCATGCTGGACGGCAAGGAGGGGATTTCTCCTTTTGACCAGGACATCTTTCAAATGCTGCGTGAAACGGCCAAGCCCGTCATGACGGCCGTTAACAAAATAGACGGCATGGAACAAGAAACCCGTCTTCATGATTTCTATAGCCTGGGCATCGATCCGCCTTATCCTGTGTCAGCTGAACACGGGTATGGCATCCATGATCTCCTGGATGGTGTTACGGCACATCTGGCTCAGGCATTGGCCCCGCTTAAAGCGGCTTCTCAGGAAGATGTTATCAGCATCGCGGTTGTGGGCCGGCCCAATGTGGGCAAATCGTCCCTGATCAACACGATCCTTGGTAAAGATCGACACCTGGTGAGCGACCGACCCGGAACGACCCGTGACGCTGTCGATTCCGATTATCTCAGGGAGGGGCGCCGATATCGTTTTATCGATACCGCCGGCATCCGGCGCAAGGGCAAGGTCAGGCAAAGGCTGGAAAAATTTTCAGTTATCAAGGCCCTGAGAAGTCTTGACAGGTGTGATGTGGCCTTGATTGTGCTGGATGCGAATGCCGGTATCAGCGATCAAGATATCAATATTGCCGGCTATGCTTATGACAGGGGGTGTGGCTGTATTTTTCTGCTGAACAAATGGGACCTTGTGGAAAAAGACAGCAATACGGCTAAAATTTTCCAAGATAAGGTCAGGGAATCGGCCAAGTTTCTTAATTTTGCCCCGGTGATGACCATATCTGCTCTAACGGGTATTCGCATTCATAAAATTTTCGACTGGGTAAACACGGTTCACGGTCAATTTACGCGTCGAATCAATACCGGACAATTGAACAAGACCTTTGAAGATGCCACACGAAAGAACGAACCGTCCTTATTCAGGGGCAAACGCTTGAAGTTTTACTATGCCACGCAGGTCAGTGCCAAGCCGCCCACTTTTGTATGCTTTGTCAATTATCCCGATGCGGTTCATTTTTCTTATAAGCGCTATTTAATGAATCAAATCCGCAAAGGAACCGGCCTGGATAAAACGCCCATTCGCCTTATCTTCCGCAAGCGGACCGGACGGCTGACCAAGCATAAGACGTAGTGTTCATTGGGTTCATAGAGTTCATTGGGTTAATTGGGTTGGTTGTGTTGGTGGAACAGGTACGAGTCGAGGGCTAAATACGCTTGACCGATGACACCACAACGAACCCAACCAAAACCTCAGGGCCCAGTGGTTTGAGAATAACTGGAAGCTGTCGGCCATACCTCACCTAACAGCCTACAGTCTACACCGCTAAAAGGCTAACGTTGATGGATCTATTCGAATACAACGCGCAAAAAAAGGCTGGGGCAGGGCAGCCCCTTGCAGAGAGGGCCCGTCCGATTGACTTGGAGGGGTTTGTCGGTCAAGAGCATCTTCTGGGAGAGGGAAAGCTGATCCGCACTGCCATGGAAACCGGTCATATG
>Ga0180435_10004646_pt1 | contig 13509 bp, 12 predicted proteins | sample SS_ome_3_FD_132467 | JGI IMG/M metagenome (GOLD analysis project Ga0180435, IMG submission 132467) | Hypersaline lake sediment archaeal communities from the Salton Sea, California, USA - SS_3_S_1 metaG | ecosystem: Environmental > Aquatic > Non-marine Saline and Alkaline > Hypersaline >... | reverse complement strand
GTTCATTGATCGTCACAGAGACCGGATCTAATGCCAAAAGAGAGAAACACATAGCCATTCTATGGTCATCATAGGTGTCTATCGCAGCATGTTTCAGTTGTTTAGGTGCTGTGATCTTTAGATAATCTTCACCCTCCTCTACCTCAGCTCCCACTTTTCGTAATTCTGTAGCCATAGCATAGAGCCTGTCTGTCTCTTTCACTCTCCAGTTGTAAATGTTGCGAAGTGTTGTTGTTCCTTCTACAAAAAGTGCCATAGTAGCGATGGTCATCGCAGCATCCGGAATGTGATTGAAGTCCATATCAATGGCACGGAGTGCATCTCTTGTTACTGAAACATACGTCTCACCCCATTCTACTCTGGCACCCATTGTCTCAAGAACATCCACAAACTGGACATCACCCTGTATCGTGTCTCTGCCTATACCTGTCACTTTTACTGTGCCGCCTTTAATAGCTGCAGCAGCTAAAAAGTATGAAGCAGAAGAAGCATCACCTTCTACCATAAATGACTCTACAGCCTTATAGGTCTGTCCAGATTTTACAGTAAATGTTTTATAATCATCATTCACCACTTCAACACCAAATGTCTGCATAATATGCAAAGTGATATCTATGTAAGGTTTGGAGACAAGTTCACCAAGTATAGTGATATGCATGTCATTTTTGGCCATAGGTGCTGCCATCAGAAGTGCTGTAAGGAACTGACTGGAAATAGCCCCATCTATAGAGACTTCACCACCCTGAAGTCCACCTGCTTCTATCTGAAGTGGTGGATACCCTTCATTTTCCAAGTAAGTGATATCTGCACCTGTCTGCCTTAATGCATCTACCAAGTGTCCTATAGGACGTTCCTTCATTCGGGGTTCACCTGTAAGAAGATATGAGCCTTCCCCTAGACACAAAGCTGCACATAAAGGACGCATTGCCGTACCGGCATTGCCCAAAAAAAGTTCCTGTAATCCATCTGAATGTATCGCACCTGCATTACCAACGACCGTACACTCTGTTTTATCTTCAGACAGTGTATAAGTGATACCCAGCTGTTTCAATGCATTAAGCATATGACGTGTGTCATCACTTTCCAAAAGATTGGTAATCTTTGTGGTTCCTTCAGCCAATGCCGCTACCAGTAATGCCCTGTTTGAAAGGCTTTTTGAACCAGGAAGATTGATCTCTCCATTGATCTTGGAGATAGGTTTAAGTGTTAAACTGTTCATATAACCTCATCCACTTTCTTCATTTCTTGAATCCTGTCGATCACATTTTGAACGACCCAATCAGGGGTAGAAGCACCTGCAGAGATACCGCATAGCTCTTTACCATCAAACCAGGACTCTTCAAGCTCTTTACAATTTTCTATCAGATAACTGTCACTGCAATCACGTTCACAGATACTATGCAGCTGTTTGGTATTGGATGAGTGTTTTCCCCCGATAACGATCATGACATCTGCCTCTTTAGCCAGTTCTGATGCGGCATCCTGGTTTTCAAATGTTGCATTACAGATGGTATTAAATACCCGTATCTCTTTGCGTGTTGCCATGAGTGCAGTCACTATCTTTGCAAAATCTTCAGGTTTTTTCGTTGTTTGCGAAACGACTGCCACTTTTCCTTTAAGCGGGAGTGCCTCCAACTCTTCAGGTTCAAGTACGATAAAGGCATCCTCAGGATCTTCAGCATAACTTACAACCCCTTTGATCTCAGGATGGGTCTTATCGCCGAAGATCACGATACTATACCCTTCAAGACTCATCTTTTGTACGATGTTTTGAGGTGTCGTTACATAAGGACATGTTGCATCGATCACTTTATGGTCTTGACCTTTTAATACAGCCAATTCATTTTTAGGTATACCATGTGTACGTATCACCACAGCATCATTTGTTTGAATATCTTCAAGTGACTCAGCCAATCCGATGTTAAATCCGTTTTTCAGTCTATTGATCTCATCTTTGTTATGGATAAGAGGTCCATAGGTGACTGAGCCTTTGTGCTCTTCAGCTATTTCAATGGCTCTTTTTACACCGAAACAAAATCCGTAACTGGAGGCTAATTGTATTTTCATCTTTATCTCAATTCAGCTTTACACTCTGATTCTAGAGCCGTCATTATTTGACTCATTACAGCTTCTATGTCACTATCTTCAAGTGTTTTTTCCATTGATTGGATGAAGAAACGTACGGTAAGACTCTTCTTGTCCCCTAACTTTTCATCTTCATAGATATCAACAGGATAGGCATCTTTCAGTATCGGAAGCTCTAAGGCCTGAAGTACTTTGGCTACTTCAAAGTAATTTAAAGACTTATCGATCACCACTGAAAGATCCTTATAAACACCCTGGAATTTTGAGATCGGTGTTGCATTAATATGTTTAGGCAACAAAGCATCAAAATCAAGTTCTGCTATAAATGTTTCAGGGATACCAAAATTCTCCTGTACTGTCGGATGAAGTTTCGATAAGAACCCGCATACTTTGCCATCTATCACAATATCTGCAGATTGATACGGATGTATCAGCCCATTCTTATAAGTACATGGTACCAATTCAAAAGCGCCTATCACAGCCCCAACTTTTTGGGTAAATGAAGCAAAATCTATCATCTTTGGTTTACCTGCGTTACTTACATTCTCTCCTTCAGCTTGCCCAGAGAAGACAAATGAGATCACTTCACTTTGTTCTCTATTACTTTCAAACACAGCACCGATCTCAAAGAGTGGAATAGACTTCTTAGAGTAACTCACATTCCGTTTAGCAGCATTAAGCAAGTTCACTAAGATCGTACTTCTTAACGTATTGAGCTCTTCAGCGATAGGATTTGCCAGTTCAAGAGTCTCTTCCACTGTACTGAAACCATATTTTTCCAACAGTGCTCTTTCAGAGAACACATACGATACATTCTCATAAAAAGAGACACCCACAGCACGATTCTTAAACTCTTTTTTAGCCTGGTATCTAGCTGTTGTATCATTAAGACGCGGTTTTTCAGCAAATACAAAAGGTTTTGCTTCAATATTGTTGATCCCTATGATACGTACGATCTCTTCAGAGATATCTTGAATGTTCTTAATGTCATGTCTAAAGAGCGGAACCACAGCAGCGATCACATCATTACCCATAGTATTGATCTCAAATCCGAGTTTTTGTAATATCGTTGCGATCTTACCGATCTCAACATCCATACCAATAATGGATGCTATCTCTTTGGCATCAACGATCACTGTCTCATGTTCCCTTTCTACGTTCACATTGAGCGAACCTTCATAACATGAAATATCTGTTTGGCTCTCCATCATATATGCAAAGAAAGAGAGGCCAAAATAGAGATCCGGGTTTGAACCTCTTGATGTCTTATAATAGAGATCATCTGTCTTCAAAGAGGTAGTAGAGACTGCTTCAACCAAAGTATCTGGATTGATATAGCTTGCTTCTATCAAGATCTCTTCAGCATCATCACCTGCCACAACTTCTTCTTGCTGATGAACACCTACAACAGAAAGTACTTTTTCATTCCCTATGATCTCAGTAATACCTTTGGCTTTGGCTACAGGGTGTACAGAGATCTTATTTTCACTGTTTCTAAATATCTTACTGTCATATGCACGCAAGACAACACCTGTTGTATGCGTAGCATAAGCCAATGTTCTTGCAAGTTTTCCATCAGCTTCAACATTTACCATAGCCAAACGCAGCTGTACAAGGAAACTGTTGGAGATATTCTCTACCGTTGCTAGTTTATACATCATATCTGCATCCATCTCACCAGAGTGACGAAGTTCTGCTTCTCTTGCAATACCTAGTTTGATCTTATCTTCTTGCTTATACTCAAAAGATTTGATCTCAATATCAAGGGCAGAACTCAGGTCTCTTGCTACACCATAGATACTCAGACAGTCACCCCTGTTTGCAGTAAGTTCAAGTTCGATGATCGTATCAGCTATCTTTTCATAAGTACTAAGCTCTCTTCCCACTTCAAGTTCTCCGATACTCTCATCAAGTATCATGATCCCTTTGCCCATTTCAGGTAATCCAAGTTCAGAAGAGGCACAGACCATTCCATCACTCTCAACACCACGGAGTTTTGCATGCTTGATAACAAAATCGCCCGGAAGTACTGCACCTATGGTTGCCACTGCCACATACTCTGCATCCACTACATTTGCTGCACCGCAAACGATCTGTCTCATTCCGGTTCCGATATCGATCTGACAGACATTGAGTTTATCGGCATCTGGATGTTTTTCACATGAGATGATCTTTCCGACAACGACTTTCTCAGGTATTTCTACTTGAGTAAGACTGTCCACTTCCAGTCCAATAGAGTTAAACGTTTCATAGAGCTTCTCATTAGAGACCTTACTTAGGTCAATAAACTCATTTAACCAACTTCTTGTTACTATCATCTAAACTGCTCCAACAAACGAATATCACCTTCAAACAAAGACCTAAGATCAGGTATCTGATGCATCAGCATCGCAAAACGCTCCACACCCAAACCAAAGGCATAACCACTCACATCTTCATACCCTACAGCTTTGAAGACATTCGGGTCAACGATACCACATCCAAGTACTTCCAGCCAACCTGTATGTGAACAGACCCTACACCCTTCACCTTTACAGAAGATACATGAGATATCTACCTCGGCAGAAGGTTCGGTGAACGGGAAGAAGCTTGGTCTAAAACGAACTTCAACATCACCGAACATGTAGTGCAGGAAATCGATCAAAATAGACTTTAGATTTGCAAAACTTACTTTATCTTTATCATCTACAACAAGCCCCTCTACTTGATGGAACATTGGTGTATGTGTCAAGTCATAATCACGTCTAAATACAGTACCTGGAGCGATCATACGGATCGGTGGTTTTGTCTGCATCATTGTACGTATCTGTACTGGAGAGGTATGTGTACGCAGAAGACCGCCATCTTTAAAATAAAAAGTATCTTGCATATCACGTGCAGGGTGGTACTTAGGTAAGTTCAATGCTTCAAAGTTGTGGAAGTCATCTTCAACCATCGGACCGCTTTCAACAGCAAAGTTCAATGCTACGAAATAGTCAATGATCTTATCCATTGTCTCCATCACTGGATGCAATGCACCTTTTTGTGCCAAAGTACCATAAAGTGAAACATCTATCGCTTCACTCTTAAGCACTTTTTCTATCTCTTCAGCTTTCAGCACTTCATAACGTGCATCAAAGCTTGCCTGCAATGCAGCCTTGTTTTTATTTAATCCTTCGGCAAATGCTTTCTTTTCAGGACCGGGAACATCTTTCATTTTAGCAAACTCGGCCGCTAAAACACCCTTTTTCCCAAAAAGCTCGACACGTACTTTTTCTAACGTTTCAAGCGAATCAGCCTGAACGATCTTCTCTTCTAAATTTTCCATCATACCTCTATATAACATCTGTAGTATTGTCGTGATTCTATCCAAAAGTTACTAATAGTGGGATTTAATGGTGCTTTTCGAGTGTTATTGTTTCCATAATGTGAGGCTACATAACACTACTTTTTACTTATACTTGACATAGGCATATACAAGTTGATATGATAAGCAAAATTATTCAACAACTTAACCTAACTAAAGGACCATAAATGTGCATATTCTGCAAAATCGTAAACAAAGAGATCCCAAATAACACTGTTCATGAGAGTGAACATTTTTTAGCATTTCACGACCTTTATCCAAAAGCTCCGATACATATTCTCATCATCCCTAAAGTACATGTAGACTGCTTCCAAGATGTTTCACCTGAAATTATGGCTGGGCTGACTGTTTTTACACAGGAAGTAGCAACTAAAGTAGGTATAGATCAAACTGGTTACAGACTCATCACCAACAATGGATCAGACGGCGGTCAAGAGGTAGAACACCTCCACTTCCACTTGTTAGGCGGAGGAAAACTCACATGGGACCACAGCCACGAAGATCCACATAAGTCACTATAATAGGACGTTTTTCGGGCAAAGCCCAAAATACTACGCTAACGCTGTGTTAACTTCAGCAGTTGGCTCATACGACTAGTCGTATTAATATATACTCACTATATCATTTATGTCGTGGCGAACGCCCTTGAAAGCGAAGCGATTCGAGAGCCACGACGATTTTTGCTTACTTTTTCAAAAAAAGTAAGGAGAGAAACAAAGCCACGATTCGACTATTTCGAAAATCTAAAAAAATAAATTAACCCCAAACGCTAACTATCAATCTCATCAAGCTTAAGTTGATACTCATCCACAATCTCATCATCCTTTTCCGTAGCAACCTCCAAACGTTCAAACAATGCATCCACCTCTTGCTGTACAAGACCAACCTCACGTGAAAGCTCCATGATAGCAGCGTTATCACCAGAACTTGATGCTTTTTCAAGCTCATCATTCTTTGCCTCAAGCTCGACTTCAAGCTCTTCTATCTTCTTTTCGCAGAACTTGATCTCTTTCGTATAAGGCTTGCGCAGTTCATTACGTTCTTGTGTCACTGCTTTTCGAAGCTTTTTGCGTTCTTTATGATTGATCTTTGGTTTCTTCTTTTTAGGTGCCGCACCTTCTTCCTCTTCCCAACCTATCTTTTCGAGGAACTCATCATAGGTACCCTCAAAATACTCTGCACCACCCTTATGAAAAATGATAAGCGCATCAGCCAATCTTCTCAAAAGCATCTCAGAGTGTGTAACCATGATCAATGAACCTTCAAATGTATCTATCGCATCTGCTAGCGCATCTATCGACTGCATATCAAGGTGGTTTGTAGGTTCATCCAGGAATAACAGATTCGCTGGTGTCGCAATGATCTTTCCTAGCATCACACGGCTTCTTTCCCCACCAGAAAGCACTTCTATCTTCTTATCTCCCAATTCACCCGAAAACATCATACGCCCAGCAATGTTACGTGCTTGAGGAATACCGATATCTTTACTCACTGAAGCGATCTCATCCACTATGGTAGACGTTACATTCAGTCTCTCGATGTTCGTTTGACCAAAATGTGCATATGTCGTTGAAGGATGATAGTTGAGTGTTCCCTGCTGCTCTGGCAGCTCTCCCGCAATGTAGTTAAGCAAAGTGGATTTACCTTTACCGTTCTTACCGATGATCGCTACACGTTTTCCCTTCTCAATATCAAAGCTGACATTTTGAAAAAGCGGTACATCTGGATCGTATCCAAAGCCTAAGTTCTCCGCTCTAAGAACAATCTTTGCTGGTGTATCTTTGTAGTTAAAATTGAAAGACAAGTTCGCATCATTTTGCAGATCTTCCATATCATCCATTTTGTCCAGCTCTTTTTGCTTGGACTGTGCCAATGCCGCAGTAGAAGCTCTGGCTTTATTTCTCGCTACGAATTCTTCAAGCTCTTTACGTTTTTTGTCCTGGTTTGCCTTGGTCTTTTCGTACGTTTCATCTTCCAGTTCAAGTGTAGAGTAATACTTATGACTGTCACCCTGTACCAAACGCAGACCTTTGCGCTGTATTCCCATCGTATGTGTAGTCACCGAGTCTAAGAAATCACGGTCGTGTGTGATGAGTATCACTTCACCCTCAAATTCTTTAATGAAGCCTCTTAGCCAACGTAAAGAAGGCAGGTCAAGGTAGTTAGTAGGCTCATCAAGCAGCAGCATATTTGGTTCTGTAGCCAGCAATTTCACAAGGTTGATACGTATCTGATAACCACCGGAAAAACTCATAGGGTCTTTTTCAAGATCTTCTGCAGTAAACCCAAGACCAAAAAGAAGCTTTTCTATCTTATAAAAGTTCCACTGTTCATCTTCAGGAAGTACCAGTGCACACTCTTCACGCACCGTAGGTTCTGTAAATACTAAATGTTGTTTGAGGGACCCTATCATATAGTTTTTAGGGATACTGAGATCTCCGGAGTCGTACCCCTCTTCACCAAGGATGATCTTAAAAAGTGTAGATTTACCAGACCCGTTACGTCCTACAAGGCCTATCTTCTGTCCATGAGAGAGCTTGAGATTTATATCTTTAAAAAGGGTCTGTCCCCCAAAACTTTTGGAGAGGTTGGTAAGTTGTATCATTTATCTATCCGATCTTTGGTGATTTGGGCCGAATTATATCTAAAAGTCTGTTTGAAAGTATTATCATTCTATAATGAAGGTATAGCTTTTGTATAAAGGAAAAAAATGAGCAATACCAATTTAAAACATTTAGAAAAGATCAAAGACAGTATCGACAAGTCAGCTTCACTTAGCGAAGAGGAAAAAAGTGACTCTATGAAACGTATCGAAGAATGGTATAGAGAAGATATGGCTTCAGGTACATTTTTAAAAGAGTTAAGTGAACTTTCACCTACTATCAAAGCACTGCTTGCCGAACTCGGCCTTATCTAATGCCTTCTCTGCTTTACGCAGCAGAGAGACTTTTTAACTAATAGTCTTTAAACTCTCCAGCATCTAACTTAGCTTTCAAAGCGTCAAGCGCCTCTTGCATGATCTCTATGATCAGTTTTGCAGCAAGTTCATTATCTGCCTCAGGTACATCCCAATCAGTAAACTTTATATTGGCACCAAAAAGTGCATTTACTTCTGCTACGATCTCATCTTTTCTTCTTTCAATATCTTGTTCTACAGGGTTCATACTATTTCCTTTTTATATATAAGTGTATTTTATGATACTCCTCTAAGAGTAAAAAGTTTCTGAAGGTGAAAAATTATGCTATAGTTAAAATATGAAGATACAAATATGTAAAAAATTCTCAAACGCAAATAAGCTTTATAAAAAGCTCAATAAAGCTTTTCCTGATGATACCGTTATGATAAAGTCATGTATCAGCATGTGTAAGAAGTGCAAAAAACAGCCTGTGGCCAAAGTGAAAGGGAAAAAGCTTAAAGCCCAGCGCATAGCAAAGCTCATCGATAAAATCGATGAGCTCTAAAACCTACGAGCAACAAGCTCCGCCAAAGCCATCTTCAAGTGGTACACTCATAGAGATAAGCTCTTCTTTTTCAGCGATCATTTGACCATTTTGAACGATAGAGTAGCTCACCTTCACAGAATCACGAATAGAATTCACCGTCGTACAGTAACTCTCCAAAGATGCTCCTATATAACGTTTAGCTTTAGTCTCATCAAACTCACCTTCAAAATCAAAGATAATGTGCATTGAGGCAAACTTCATAGGTACGGACTCTGTTCTTTCTATCTCAGCTTTTACTGAGTAGTTATTGACTTCATACCCATCTTTTTCAGCCATCATCACAAGATCGATCCCTGTACACCCTATAATACCTGTTGCAAAATACTCCACAGGTGTGATCTCTTTACAATCCAAGATATATGAAGATTTTGTGGTATTTGCTTTAAATTTTTTTTCGCCTAAGTATTCGACTGATACGTTCATTGTCCATTCCTAAAATTGATTTGCCATAGTGTACACTATATGACTTATAAATTGACTTCAAAATAACCTCTATAATATTTGTTTACCCACACAGTGTAAAATATTGATAAAATAGAAAAAAGGACTTCAATGAATAAGACAGTATTATCAATTTTCATACTACTTTTACTTACGCAGCTATCACTTCAAGCACAACCAAAAGATACTATACATATGTTCCCAGAAGCTGAAGAGGGTTATCAACGTTATGTGATTGAAGTACCTAAAACCGATAATGACTATGACCATAAAGTAGAACTGCTGGTTGGTAAAAAAATGCTTGCTGACTGTAATCAACGATCTCTTTGGGGAAAGGTAGAAGAGGTGAACTTAAAAGGATGGGGATATAAATATATTATCGTCAGTGACATCCAAAACGGACCGACAACCATGATGCAGTGTTTAGAACCACCAAAGGAAAAATTTCTTACTATTCGTGATGATCTACGAAGATACAATAGCCGTTTACCTATCGTAGTCTATGTACCAAAAGGATATGAAGTACGCTACCGTATCTGGAATGCTGGAGAAACAATACAACAAGCTCCAAGACGTTAATCTGCACCTTCTTACCTGCGCTTAAGGATAAGAGGTGTAAAACCTCTTTATGACACTTTATAACCTTAACTTTAAAAGCCCATATCTTTCATTAGATAGTGAATTTTACGATTTGACCGATCCTGTACCGCTAGATCATCCCTATCTGATCAGCTTTAATCCTGATGCAGCAAAACTGATCGGTCTTGAGAGCAACAGTAAAGATGACCCTCGTTTTGTAGATCTTCTCAATGGTACCTTTACCCCAGAAGGTGTACAGCCTTTTTCCATGTGTTATGCGGGACATCAGTTCGGGCATTATGCACCTCGTTTGGGAGATGGAAGAGCTATCAATCTGGGTAGTATCAATGGCTGGCACCTTCAAACCAAAGGAAGTGGAGAAACACTCTATGCTCGTATGTCAGATGGTCGTGCAGCCATCCCCTCTTCCATACGAGAGTATCTAATGAGTGAAGCGATGTACCATCTTGGCATTCCTACGACACGTGCACTTGCTGTCATAGGATCTCAAACAAACATTGTACGCAATACCATAGAAAAAGCGGCCATCGTCATGCGTATGTCACCAAGCTGGATACGTTTTGGTACCTTTGAATACTTCTACTACATCAAAGAGTATGACAAACTCAAGTCACTTGCTGACTATGTCATCACAGAGTCCTATCCGCACCTGAAAGATACTGAAGACAGATACTATCAATTTTTCGACGAAGTGGTTGAGCGTACAGCAAAGCTCATCGCACAGTGGCAAAGCATAGGCTTCTGTCACGGAGTGATGAACACTGACAATATGTCTATTGCAGGTCTCACCATCGACTATGGTCCTTTCTCTATGCTGGATGATTTTGACTATGGTTTTGTATGTAACAAGACCGATAAAGCGGGTCGATACAGCTATGGTGAGCAACCCAATATCTCCTACTGGAACCTCACCATGCTCTCTAAAGCACTCTCTCCGCTCATAGACAAAGAGCGAATGCAAAAAAAGCTCGATGATTACGGCAACTTTCTCTACCCTGATGCCTATATCGATATCATGAGAAATAAACTTGGATTAGAGATGAAACTGGATGAAGATACAGAACTAATAACAGAACTGGTAGGAGCCCTGCAGGATGCGCAAGTTGACTATACCAATTTCTTCCGAACCCTCAGCCGGTATGATGGTGAGAGAATGCCACTCTATGACATCGCCATGAACCCTGTGGTCATTCACAATTGGCTAGAACTTTATGATGCACGATTATCTAAAGAGAGCAGTACGCTGGAAGAGCGCCAGGAAGTGATGCTAAAGACCAATCCAAAATATGTGTTGAAAAACTATATGCTGCAAGAAGCGATAGAACTTGCACAAAAAGGAGATTTCTCTAGGGTAGAAACCCTGTTATATATTGCAGCTCATCCGTATGATGAATTACCTGCGTTTAATGATTTTGCCAAAGAAACACCTGAAGAACATAAAAACGTCTGTCTCTCCTGTTCATCGTAAACTTTACAGTGCGATCAGTTTTGCAAACCACAAGAAGGTAAAAAACCCTATGATATCCACTGCTGTGATCACGATCACTGAACTGGCCACAGCCGGATCATAGCCCATCTTCTTAAGAAAGATCGGCACAGTCGTGCCCAACACACCTGCGAGTACAAAACTAACGAACATCGAGAGTCCTATAGCGATCGATATCTCGAAATTGCCAAACCAGACTTGTGCAGCGATAATACTCAGCACACCAAATATCAAACCATTTGTCACAGAGATATTGAACTCTTTCATAAAGATTGGCTTCAGTACCTCAAAATTAATATTGCCCAGGGCCATCTGACGTATGATCACTGTCATGGTCTGCACAGAAGCTGTTCCTGCCATGTTGGCAACGATAGGCATCAAGATCGCCAGAGCTACAATCGATGAAAGGACATCTTCAAAGATACCTATCACCAAAGAGGCTACAATGGCATTGATCAAGTTGATACCAAGCCATATGGAACGTGTATGGGTCGAGCGTACAAAACTCTCCTGTATCTCCTCATCTTCATTAAGGTTGCTCATGTTATAGATCTGCTGCGTAGCACTCTTTTGCATTGCATCCACTGCGTCATCATGTGTGATCCGACCCAAAAGACAACCTTTATTATCCAACACAGCTATCGAGGTGAGATCATATTTGGCGATCATATCTATCACCTTATCAACACTGTCATGTGCAAGCACGGTAAATGACTCCGAATATTTATCGATGATCTGTGCAAATGTTTGATCTCGGTCTTCTATCAAGAGATCATCCAGCGGGATAGACTTGATAAATCTTCTTCTCTCATCAGTCACAAAAACGCACTGTACATTTCCAAGTCCCTCTTGTTTCAATTTCATCAACTGTTCTATACCCTGTGAGATACTCTTGTAGACCGGTATCTCAAAAAGCTCGGTCTGCATCAAAGCACCCGACTCCTCTTCAGGATAACTCATCAGGTCCATGATAGTGTTTTGTGTCTGCTCTCCTAAAAGTGTAAAGACCTTTTGGCTCTTCTCTTCATCACTCTTTACAAGAGTTTGAAAAAAGTTCGTTGCATCATCACTGTCAAGCGCTTCAATGATCTCACTCAGACTCAGCTCATCACTCGTTAGTATATAATCTACCTGAAACGGTACAGGTAATTCCATAAGTATCTCTGAGCGCTGTTTCAAAGAAAGTAGATTAATAAAGGTTAAGAACTTCTCCTCATCATGCTGTTTCACTACTTCTAAAAGATCTGCAAGGTCAGCATCATTCATCTGACTTCCGTACGTACCTTTTTGGAACTTTTCAAGCCAGAGGTCTATTGATTTAATGTCCATATCTCTATTTCCGATATATTTTTCTTCATTATATAGAAATAAGGTAACAAAATCATACAGAGATATCACACATTCTCTTACTTTGTGTGAGAAGAATTGGAAGAGGTCTAATTTGAGGTGTTAGATCCCTGGAGATTTAAAGGAATATTTGCATCAGTGTATACAAAAGTCTCAATACAGAATTCAAGGCTTAATGTGGATCGGTGTTCCCACCTTCACAAGCCTTAAAACTTCATCCATCTCATTGTTTTCCAATGCAATACACCCTGCAGTCCAATCATTATATCGTTGAAAAAATGATTTTTCTATCTTTTTGTTATTTGGTTGTCCATGGATCATGATTGCTCCACCAGGGCTTTTACCCAATTTTCTTGCATTTTTATAATCATTGCTATTTGGATATGAGATACGTAATGCTTTGTAAAAAGAGCTATTTGGTTTAAAGTAGTCAAGCTTATATTTACCTTCTGGTGTCTTCTTATCACCTAATACTTTTTTAGGACCTACAGGGTTTTTACCTAATGCTATGTCATATTTTTTTAAGATCTTCCCTTTACATGAAAGGTAAACTTCCTTTCCGATTTCACCACTGTGACCAGATCTGCTTTGATATCTTTAGATTTAGGAAACGGTGCAGTATTTGCAAAAAGAAAAAATGGAATGATGAGAGATAAAAATAGATATTTCTTCAAAATGTGCCTTTGATCGGGTTTGTATC
>Ga0180435_10004645_pt1 | contig 13510 bp, 10 predicted proteins | sample SS_ome_3_FD_132467 | JGI IMG/M metagenome (GOLD analysis project Ga0180435, IMG submission 132467) | Hypersaline lake sediment archaeal communities from the Salton Sea, California, USA - SS_3_S_1 metaG | ecosystem: Environmental > Aquatic > Non-marine Saline and Alkaline > Hypersaline >... | reverse complement strand
GGATGCGTTTTGGGCCGATTTCGCATGCTGAGTAGCCCGTCAGGGCGTATCGAAGTGTCGAAATCGGCAAATGTCAACAGAACTTAGAAGCTACTGTGAAAATTATGGCTCTACCGGAATTCAGGGAGTAAACCTTCCTGGAAGCTGTAATCTCAAGGCCAAAGTGATTTGCAAACAGCTTGTTTCTCTCGAATGGTAGCTTCCAGGAAGGTGGTTTTTGTTAACCCCTTGAAATCCAAAAGAACCAAAATTTGGTTTGGTTGACAACCAACTAACCAACCAGCTAACTAACCAGCTAACTAACCAGCTAACTAACCAGCTAACTAACCAGCTAACTAACCTTTCCAAAAGGAACCAGTTATGCCCAAGTAACCATCACTTACGGTGAACAAGTCAAACAACTTCAGGCCGACCCCGGCAGCCTGATTGGCGATGTGATTGCCGCCACCGATCTGCCGCTGGAACAGCCCTGCGCCGGACGGGGAACCTGTGGCAAATGTAAAATTCTGGTTGAGGCCGGCATGGCCCCACCTGATGAAATCGAATTGGAAAATTTAACCCCCGGCGAACTGGCTGTGGGTAATCGCCTGGCCTGCCGTGCCCGCGTCCCGGAGGGTGACCCCAAAGTTACCCTGGCCCCGATTGTGGTCTACTCCAATAAAATTTTCAAAGCCAGCAATCGCTACAAGCGAGAAAAAGATATACCGCTGGGGCTGGCCATTGATTTTGGCTCGACAACCGTAGCTGCTTTTTTGACCATGCTGGATAATGGCGAGGTGGCGGCCGGCGGTGGCGGGCTGAACCAGCAAACCGTTTACGGCGCCGATGTTATTTCGCGGCTGGCCGCAGCCAGTGACGACCCGGATAACGCGGAACGACTGCATCGGCTGGCTCTGGCTTCCATCAATCAGGCTATTGATTCACTCAAGTTGCCACCCACGGTGTTGGCGCGGATTACCCGCGCGACGATTGTGGGCAACGTAGCCATGCATCACCTGCTGGCCCGCATTCGGGTAGATACCCTGGCTGTCATTCCCTTCCAGCCGCTCCGCCGCGAGGCCATAGACGATGCTACCTCCCTGATGGGCGGTATCTTTCCCTCGACAGCCACAGTCACCTTGCCGCCCGTTATTGGCGGTTTTGTCGGCTCCGACGCGTTGGCCTGCCTGGCCTATTTTGGCTTTGATAACCCGCCCGGCCCCATGGCCGCCATTGACCTGGGCACCAACGGCGAGGTAATGGTTACCGACGGCAACCGTATCCTCACTGCCTCTACCGCAGCCGGCCCGGCGTTTGAAGGGGTCAATATTTCGTGCGGTACCCGGGCCATAGATGGTGCCATTACGGGCGTCGCTCTGGATAGCGAGAAGCTACAATTTGATACCATCGCCAATGCCGACCCCGTCGGCCTGACCGGCTCCGGATTGCTCAGTATCATTCACGAATTACGTCAGGTAGGGGTGATTGATCCGGGGGGGCGCATTGTGCCTCACCCGCCGGTGTTGGCCGACAGGTTGAGCGAGGACGTACATGGGGCGCGGCAACTGCGGCTGACCCCGGACGGCAGCTTAAAACTGACCCAATGGGATATTCGAGAATTACAAAAAGCAAAGGGGGCGATTCGAGCGGCAATTGATATTTTGATGAGCCAGCTCGATCTCAAGCCAGAAGACCTGACACGGGTCATTCTGACCGGCTCTTTTGGGGGACAGATAGACATTGATGCTGTATTGGCCCTGGGGATGATTCCACCAGTGCGCCGGGCGGTGGTAGAAACCATCGCCAATGGGGCCGGGTTTGGCGCAGCCATGTTCCTGACTGACGAAGGCTTTACCTACAGCAAAGCCTTGGCAGCCAAAGCCGAACAGGTTGACCTGGACCTCGACCCCGATTTCAATATGCGATACGTCAGCGCCATGGAGTTAAGCCCAGACGGGCATTTCTAAACTGACGTGCCAAAAAACAGAGAGCTGCGCCCCAGGCGCGGCTTTCTGTTTTTAGAGAGATAGACTCAGCCGGCGGTAGCGGCACCTATTCAGCCTGGTCCATGCCGCTCATCATGCTGTCGCGCACTTCCACCTCAATGGTTTGGGCGCCGGTTTTTTCAAAATTAAGGGTCAGGCTAAACGTATCACCCACAGCCAGCTCCTGTTGCATGCCGATGAGCATCACGTGCAAACCTCCCGGCTGAAGCGTGGCCGAGCCACCCGCCGGCACGGGGATGTTCGGTACAGGACTCATCTTCATAACGCCGTTTTCATCCATTTTAGATTCGTGCAGTTCCACGGTTTCGGCTACCTCGGTTGCCGCGCTGACCAGCACATCCTCTGCCCCGCCTTCATTTTTCAGCGTCATAAATACGGCCCCATTGGGGATGCCGGCCCGGGCGTAAGGCTCGGCGATAGCAATTTTGGCTTCTGCGGGTTGGGCGCCGCCACATTGAGCCGCGATCAGCAGCACAGCCATCAGAAAAACAGTTACAAAAATCAAACGTTTCATTGTCTTTTCTCCTCGTATAAAATAGCGGGGCATGTCACTGCGAGCCGCCTTTGGCGGCGTGGCAGTCTCTCCGGTCGGCGCAGGAGATTGCTTGATGGCCCGTAATGACATGCTTGGCGATAGTGGCGGGTATAACGCGTAATCCGCCACCGAATAATAAGTTTCCCGTAGGGGCGGGTCTGGAATCCGCCCTGGACACCCTGGCCGCGTAACAATCATTCCTTCAGCAAGTAAACCAAATCATTCCGCAAATCTTCCGGGGGAAAGCCAAAGGGGTAGGTTAACATTAATTTCCGGTCGGGTGTTACCAGATACAGCCGGGCGGTGTGGTTCACCAGATAGCCGGCCGCCGAGTCCGGTACCTCCTCTTTTTCGGCAAAGGCGCCATAGGCCTGCATAACTTCCTCTGTTTTGGCAAAATCATCAGTCAGGCCGATGAAATCCGGGCCAAAGGCGCGTACATACCGCGCCAACAGTTCCGGGGTGTCACGTTCCGGGTCAACAGAAATAAAAATCACATGGACCCTTTTCCGGCCCTCCAGACCCTCCAGGGCCTGCCGCACATCAGCCATGGTTAAGGGGCAAACATCGGGGCAAAAGGTGTATCCAAAATAAATCAGGGCGTAGTCACCGGTCACATCGCTAAGTTGAAACGGTTCACCGCTGGTAGACATCAGCGCAAAATCCGGCAACGACATCGGGGGTTCCAGTCTGGACCCCTTAAACTGATATGACCCGCCCGGCAAGGCACAGCCAACCAGGCCGGTCAACAGCACCAATCCGGCCAAAATAACAACTTTTTTTGATAAGCGCATTTGTTTTTCGCTCCAAAAACACAGTAAACCATATAAGCTCGCCAACATTATGCCGATTTTGAATTTTTCAGTCAAATACAGTTTTCCGGAATTGTTACAAGGGCATATCAGACCGGGGCATTATTCCAAATACAACCTCTGATGGATGACAACTCAGTCATCATGATGCTATAATAACCTAACAATAAATTATCCTTATTTGTTTACCCCTTTCCGGAGACATTCATGCTGAAACGCTGGCTTTTTGGGAAGAAAGATTCAAACCACAACGGCCGTTACAAATATGGCAACGACCACCTGATCGAGTTGCGGCAGGTGTCGAAAATATACGAGGGGGCTGCCGGTAAATTTACCGCGCTTAAGGGGGTAGACTTGAATGTTGACCCCGGTGAGTTTGTGGCTGTCATCGGCAAATCCGGCAGCGGCAAATCTACGCTCATCAACATGATTACCGGTATTGACCGGCCCACCTCCGGCGAGGTGCTGGTGGGGGATACCGCCGTTCACAAATTGAACGAGGGCCAAATTGCCGAATGGCGTGGCCGAAATGTGGGCGTGGTGTTTCAGTTCTTTCAGCTTTTACCCACCCTGACCCTGGTAGAAAATGTGATGCTGCCGATGGACTTTTGCAACGTCTTTTCGATGCGAGACCGGGAAGGGCGGGCCATGCAGTTACTGGCGCAGGTGGACCTGACCGACCACGCCTACAAATTACCCACGGCTATTTCCGGCGGACAGCAACAGCGGGCCGCCATTGCCCGCGCCCTGGCCAACGACCCTCCCATCATCGTGGCCGACGAACCGACCGGTAACCTGGACTCTGCCACCGCCGGGGCCGTCATCGGCCTGTTTGAACAACTGGTCGCCGCCCAAAAAACCATTGTGATGGTCACCCACGATATGGATTTGGCCCGCCGGGCCAACCGTACGGTGCTGTTGGTGGATGGCGAAATTGGCGATCAGGAGAGTACCCTGGCTGCCACGCAGGAGAGCGTTAATGATTAAACCACGCTGGCGCAAAGTCATTCGAGATTTATGGCTCAACAAAATCCGCACCCTGCTGGTGGTGCTGTCTATCGGTGTGGGGGTATTTGCCATTGGCACGGTCGCCAGTTCCTACATCATCCTCACCCAGGATTTGGCCCAAACCTATCAGGCCACCAACCCGGCCCACGCCTGGCTGATGTCATTCCAATCATTTGATGAAGATGTAGTCGACGCGGTAGAAAACCTGCGAGAGGTTAAAGTAGCCGAAGGCCGCCGCCGGGTCACCGTCCGGGCCAAAACCGGCCCGGATGAATGGCAATTAATCTGGTTGATGGCCATTCCCGATTTTGATGACATCAAAATAGATAAAATCAGCCCGGAACGGGGCGCCTGGCCGCCCCCCGATAACGAGCTGCTCATCGAGCGGTCGGCCTTGCCGTTGCTAAAAGCAGAGTTGGGTGATGTGTTGACCATCAAAACCCCCGATGGCAAAGAACGGCCGATGCCGATTGCCGGCATTGCCCACGACCTGAACGCCCAAATGTACACCTTCGACGGGGTGGCCTCCGGCTACATCACCAGCGACACCCTGGATTGGCTGGGACAGGAACGAAACTTCAACGAACTGCGGCTGCGGGTAACTGAGCAAGCCGAGGACCGCAGCTATGTGCAAGCCGTGGCCAACCGTGCCCGCGACAAAATAGAAGCCGCCGGTAGTATGGTGTGGTATACCTTTGTGCCGGAACCGGGCAAACATCTATTTTTAGACCCCATCATTCAGGCCATTTCTTTTATTATGGGCGCAATGGGGCTGATGTCGCTGCTGTTGAGCGGCTTTCTGGTCATCAACACCATTTCGGCATTGCTGGCCCAGCAAACCCGGCAAATCGGTATGATGAAGGCGGTAGGAGCCAGAACCCGCCAGGTCGTTTCGATGTATATGGTAACTGTACTCATTTTTGGCACGCTGGCCCTGCTGATTTCTATTCCGCTGGGGGTAGTGGGGGCCTATCTGTTTAGTAAATTTATCGCCGGCTTTCTTAATTTTGATGTGTCTAACTTCCGGCTGCCCACCAGCGTGCTGGTCACAGAAATTGTGGTCGGGCTATTGATTCCCGTAGTGGCGGCTTTTTTCCCCATCCTCAGCGGCACCCGCGTCACTGTGCGGGAGGCGGTGGGCAGTTACGGCCTGGGGAAAGGCCGGTTTGGCACCAGCTTGATAGACCGACTGCTGCTGTTTATTCAGCGCAGCCGCCTGCTGCGCCGCCACATTTCCCGCCCGCTGCTGCTATCGGTGCGCAACACCTTTCGACGCAAAACCAGGCTGACCTTTACGCTGATTACCCTGATTCTGGGTGGAGCTATTTTTATCACCGTCTTCAGCGTGCGCGATTCAATGCTGGGCACGATGCGGGGCTGGCTGGAATATTTTCAATACGATGTGGCGATTCAGTTTGAGCGGGATTACCGCATCGAGCGTTTAACCCGCGAGGCGCTGCAAATTCCCGGCGTGGAAGAGGCCGAAACCTGGGGCTTTTACAACACCCGCCGCGAGCGTCCGGATGGGACCAATAGCGATAACATCATTCTGTTTGCCCCCCCGGCAAATACCAAACTGGTTAAACCAACAGTGATAGAGGGGCGCTGGCTGCTGCCAGAGGACGAAAACGCGGTGGTGGTCAACACCCTGGTGCTGCGCGACGAGCCGGACTTGCAGTTGGGCAGCGAAATGTTTTTGAAAGTTGAGGGGCGTGAACATCCCTTTAAAATTGTCGGCATTGCCACCGGCGGCATGCCGATGGCAACGATGTTTGCAAACTACCCCTATTTTTCCGAAGTGGCCCACGAGGTAGGCCGGGCGCAATGGGTGTTTGTTACCACCCAGGAACACAATCTGGATTTTCAGAGCCGGGTGGCCCGGGCCATGGAAGACCGGTTTGAGTACATCGGCTTTGAGGTGGGGGCCACGGCCAAAGTGGAGCAGGAAATGGCCGAAGCCGAAGCGATGTTTGAAGTGATTATTGTGCTGCTGTTGCTGATGGCCCTTTTGCTGGCGGCCATCGGCGGGCTGGGGCTGATGGGGACCATGAGTATCAACGTGCTGGAACGGACCCGGGAAATCGGCGTCATCCGGGCTATTGGGGCCTCCAACCGGTCGGTGCGGCGCGTCTTTATCGTGGAAGGTATTATCATTGGGGTTTTAAGCTGGCTGGTGGGAGCTGCCCTGGCGATGCCCCTGAGCGAGACTATCAGCGATGCGATTGGCCACCAATTTCTCAACGCGCCGCTGGCCTATACCTTTTCGGTACGGGGCGCGCTCATCTGGCTGGTGGTGGTCATCATCCTCTCTACGGTTGCCAGCTTTTTACCGGCCTGGAACGCCTCGCGCCTGACGGTGCGGGAAGTGTTGGCTTACGAATAAAAACAACCTCTCAATACCCCTTCAAACCGTGCCATTAATATGTTATAATAACAGTATCTGTCGGTTTATCCCCACGAGAGGAAACAGTGAGCGATACCTCTGCCCTGTTTGAGTTATTGGCCCAAACAGCAGATGGTGCGTTTATCATTGATAATGAACAACGCATCATTTATTGGAATCAGGCCGCCCAGGATATTTTAGGTTACACCGCCGACGATGTTGTAGGACAATTTTGTTACCAGATTTTAGGGGGCTGTGATGATCGAGGCCATCCCGTCTGTTGCTGTGATTGCCACATAACAGAGATGGTTCGCGCCGGGCAAACCATCACCAATTACGATGTTTCTACCTACACTCAGTCTGGTCAACCCCGCTGGATTAATGTTAGTATCCTCACGTTCTCAATGGAGGATGAGACCGAAGCCCCGCTGGTTGTTCATCTGTTTCGGGATGCGACCCGCCACAAACAGCGCGACCAATTTATTATGCAGATGTTGCAGGAAGCGGAACGGTTGCAGGCCGCCGCGTTGCCCTCTTTATTGAGCAGTTCTTCGCCGGTACCCCTTAGCCAATTGACGGACCGCGAGCGAGAGGTGTTGATTTTGCTGGCGCAGGGAGTCAGCACGACTGATATTGCCAAAAAACTCTCAATTAGCCCCGTCACGGTACGGAACCATATTCAAAATATCCTCAATAAATTACATGTTCACAGCCGCGTCGAGGCCGTTGCCTTTGCCTTTGAACATGGCCTGGTTGGCCACGACTAGGCTTTTCCCCATAACCGATAGCCAGTTCCTGTCGGACTGTTTTCTGGCTGCCCCTTTGCCGCGCCCTTCGGATGAGTAATGCAAATTCATTAGTAAAGATAGTATAAATATATCTTTTAATCGGTTGGAATTCGCGGTATGATAAAAGCATAACGCTTAAAGCATGCAAAACGTGCAAAAAACGCAGTTCACCCACCTCCAAAACAAATCCGTTCCCTAAGAAATTACCATCTCAATTTCCGACATAATAAAAAAACTCCTCTTAATTACAGCAATTCTCATTTTAGCGTAAACACCTGACAGGGTTTCTTCATTAGAAACCATTGGGCCGTTGAATATTCGATGAAATATTATTTTGTTTGGTAAATTTAACTAACGCCAAACTTGTCGGGTCTGGTCATACTGAGAATTACTGTTTAATTGTTTTCTTGTTGACAAATACAAAAAAATAACGTTTTGGTATATTCGGCGTTGATTTATCGCTCTGGTATTGATTGATACGAAGGGGGTTAGTTTATGAGAGAAGCTAAGTTATCTGACAAGCGGCTATTGACGCGTTCAGATGTGGCAGAAATCTTTCAAGTGTCTCCCAGCACCATTACCCGTTGGGCCGATAAAGGTATTTTGCCTGCCGTGAAAACGCTGGGAGGCCATCGCCGTTATGAAACAAAAGTAGTGCAACAACTTTTTGAGCAGTTGAATACAGAACAGGAGGCAGCTATGGAAAAAATTGTTTTCGATACGCCGGCAATGTACGGCGATCATCATGTTGTCGAAGTACGGCGACTTTTGCTGGAGTTACCCGGTGTAACCACGGTGAATGCCAGCAGTAGTTTCCACGCCGTTGAAATTGATTACGACCCCGCCCGGATCACCCCCGATGATTTGAAAGCAGCGCTTGATGAGGCCGGTTATCTGGGCGACCTGCCGGTGCCGGTAGAATCAAGCATCGCCATCACCCAGCAAGCCGAGCAGGATAAGAAACAGTTTTTCCGGCATACCGCGGCCTTTGCCCAGACCGGAAAAAACATTGGCTTTGGGCAGAAGGTTCAATACACCGGGCGTCCGTTGTGGCCGTGCCCTGGTATCGGCGTAATCCGGCAATCCGATGGACCCAATGGAGAGGAGGCATCCCGTGGCTAAACAAAAACGAACTCCCCAACAACATAGCATTGACCCGGCAGCCCAACAAATGCTCATTCGAGCTGATGAATTGGGCATTGGTACTGCCTTTCACCGGGCCGAAGATATGTCCCCCTGCAATATCGGCTCGGCCGGCATGTGCTGCAAAATTTGTGGTATGGGGCCATGCCGCTTAACCAAAGACGGCCAAACCGGCGTGTGTGGCGCTACCATTGATACCATTCAGGCGCGCAACCTGATTCGGGCCATTTCTGCCGGCGCCGCGGCCCACTCTGACCATGGCCGTGACATGGCCTTTACCCTCAAAGCCGTAGCCAATGGTGAGGCCGAAGGGTACGTGTTGCGTGATATTGCCAAACTGCGCACCACCGCCGCCCACTACGATATTCCCATCGAAGGCCGGTCGCCCGAAGAAATTGCCAATGATCTGGCCGACTTGTATATTGCCCAGTTCGGCCAACAAAAAGGGCGGGTAGCGCCTACCGTACGCGCCCCCAAAAAACGGCAGAAGCTATGGGAAGAACGGGGGGTGATGCCCCGCGGCGTCGATCGGGAAGTGGTCGAAGCCCTGCACCGTACCCACATTGGCGATGACCAGGACCCGGAACACATCCTGCAACATGCCATCCGCACCTCGCTGGCAGATGGCTGGGGCGGCAGTTTGATTGCCACTGATGTATCCGATATTTTGTTTGGCACCCCCGCCCCGATTTTGGGGCAAGCCAATTTGGGAGTTTTGAAGGATGATATGGTTAACGTGGTGGTGCATGGTCACGAACCAACCCTCAGTGAAATGATTGTGGCCGCCTCGCAAGACCCGGAAATCATCAAGTACGCGATGGATGCCGGAGCCAAGGGGATTAATCTGTCTGGTATTTGCTGCACCGCCAACGAAATTTTGATGCGGCAGGGTATTCCGGCTGCGGGCAACTTCTTGCAGCAAGAACTGGCTATCCTGACCGGCGCGGTCGAAGCGATGGTGGTGGATGTCCAGTGCATCATGCAGGCATTGGTTGGTCTGGCTCAGAATTTCCACACCAAAATCATCACCACCTCGCCCAAAGTCAAAATCAAAGGGGCCACCCACATTGAATTTGATGAACACAGAGCTTTGACCATTGCCAAAGATATTTTGCGAGCCGCCATTGATAACTTCCAGCATCGGGGTAATATCAATATTCCCGACGTGCGCGAAGATTTGGTGCCGGGCTTCTCGCACGAATACATCAATTACATGCTCGGCGGCACCTACCGAGCCTCCTTCCGCCCCTTGAACGATGCCATTATGTCGGGCCGAATCCGGGGGGTGGCTGCCGTGGTGGGCTGTAACAACCCTCGCAGCCAGCATGATTATCTGCACACCCACGTGACTCAAGAGTTGCTCAAGCAGGATGTGCTGATTGTGGAAACGGGCTGCGGCGCCATTGCCAGCGCCAAACTTGGCCTGCTGCTGGGCGAGGCTGGCCTGGATAAAGTTGGTCCCGGCCTGCGCGAAGTGTGCGAAACGGTCGGGGTTCCGCCGGTGCTGCACATGGGTTCCTGCGTGGACAACACCCGCATTCTCACTGTGCTGACCCAGATGGTTGAAGAGGGTGGCCTGGGCGATGATATTGACCAGGTTCCGGCTGTCGGGCTGGCCCCGGAATGGATGAGCGAAAAAGCGCTGTCCATCGGCTCGTACTGTGTGGCCTCTGGCGCGTATGTCATCTTTGGCGGCAGTTCGCCGGTCAGCGGGATGCCCGACCGGGTAGCCGACAGCGATATTGTGGCCGGTCTCATCAGCCAGGGCTGGGAAGAGCTTTACGGCGGCAAGCTGGAGTTCATTCCAGACCCTGATGAAATGATCCGTCGCACGCTTGAACATATTGACAAAAAGCGGGCCGCGCTCAATTTGCCGGAATATGACCCTGAACGCTTTGGTCAAAGCGGTGATGACCGCATGGTGGAACTGGAAAGCCTGCCGCTGGCAGAGCGTCAAGCCGCACTGTACGGCGCAGTAGTTTAAAGGAGGTTAATTAAATGTCTCGATACATTGCCAAACGAGCCATTCGCGGCGCCAACGCGCTGACAATGGAAGCCGAATTGATGCTGAAGAAAGCGCTGGCCGAAAAAGGGCCGGATACGCCAGTGGCTTTTCCCAATACAGCCTACTATTTGCCCCTCACTCTGGGCATGACCGGCCTGGAGGTGGACAAACTGGGGCAACTCACCGAGGTTTTGGAACACGCCCGGACGCTGCTCCACCCCATCCCCTCAGACAAACATTGGACCCCCTACCTGGGCGAAACATTAGACAGCGGTATGGCTACCCTGTTGGCCGCCGAAGCCATCGAGGCCATCCGCTACGTGTATGATTTGCAGCCGGAACCGTTGCCCGGTTTTGAACTGGCCGGCGGCACCAGCTTTACCAGCCCCGATAACGGCGGCGGCAACGGCCTTGATGGGCATCTGAACGGCCCCATCGACGATATTCAGTTGCGGTCGTGGGGCATCCAACTGGTTGATGGCCGCATGCCCGGCTTTGCCGCTATTGTGGGCGCGGCCAAATCCAACGAGGTGGCGGTCAAACTGGTGCGAGAGTTGCAGCGACGCAATATTCTCACCTTCCTGTGCGGTAACGTCAATGGCCGGTCCATCATCCATCAGTTGCAGGAAGAGGGCGTGGAAATGGGGTACGATACCTATATTGTCCCCTTTGGCACCGACACCATCAGCGCCATTTACGCCCTGGGCTTTGCCACTCGCTCCGCCCTGACTTTTGGCGGCATGAAAGGCGGTATGGCCCGCGAAATCCTGATGTACAACAAAGACCGGGTCTTTGCCTTTGTGCTGGCCCTGGGTGAAGTGGATGACTTGAAATACGCGGCCGCGGCCGGAGCCATCAACTTTGGCTTTCCGGTGCTGGCCGATACAGTCATCCCCCAGATTTTGCCGACCGGGGTGACCACCTACGAACACGTCATCTCCATGCCGTGGAACGAAATTCCCGGCGACGATATGGAACGGGCCGAACGGCTGGTGCAAAAAGCTATCGAAGTGCGCGGCGTCAAAGTAAAAATCACCGAAGTGCCGGTGCCGGTGCCGTACGGCTCGGCCTTTGAAGGCGAAGTGGTGCGCCGGGCCGATATGCGGGTTGAGTTTGGCGGCAAGAACTCGCGGGCGTTTGAATACCTGCGCATGGTTGATATGGACGAGGTGGAAGATGGTCACATCGAGCTGATTGGCCCTGATTTCGATGAGCTTGACGTGGGCGGTTACATGGACCTGGGCATCCTCATCGAAGTGGCCGGGCGCAAAATGCAGCTCGACTTTGAGCCGGTGCTGGAACGGCAGGTACACTATTTTGTCAACGGTGCCTCCGGCATCCAGCACATCGGCCAGCGAGACATCGCCTGGATTCGAGTCAGCAAAAACGCGGCTGATAAAGGCTTCAATCTGCGCCACTTCGGCGATATTCTCCACGCCCGGTTCCACGCCGATTTTGGCAGCATTGTGGATAAGGTGCAGGTGAAAATTATCACCGAACCCGCCCTGTATGCCGAATGGCTGGAAAAAGCTCGTGAAGCCTACGACTTCCGCAATCGCCGCCTGGCCGACCTGACCGACGACCGGGTGGAAGAGTTTTACTCCTGCACCCTCTGCCAGAGCTTCGCCCCCGACCACGTTTGTATCGTGTCGCCGGAACGGTTGGGCCTGTGCGGGGCTTACAACTGGCTCGACTGTAAGGCCAGCTTTGAAATCAATCCCACCGGCCCCAACCAGCCCATCAAAAAAGGCCGTCTGGTTGACGAAAGCAAGGGCTACTGGGAAGGCACCAACGCCTACGCCGAGCAAGGCTCGCACGGCAGCGTGCCGGAGGTGTCGATGTACTCCATTATGGAAAATCCCATGACGGCCTGCGGCTGCTTCGAGTGTATCGTGATGGTCATTCCCGAAGCCAACGGGGTAATGGTCGTCTCCCGCGAAGACCCCAGCATGACCCCCGCCGGGATGACTTTCAGCACGTTGGCCGGTATTGCCGGCGGCGGGCTGCAAACCCCCGGCGTGATGGGTGTGGGTAAATATTACCTGACCAGCCCCAAATTTATCTCCGCCGATGGCGGCTTCAAACGGGTGGTTTGGATGAGTGGGGTTTTGAAAGAGACCATGGCCGAGGAGTTCAAAGCCGTGGTCGAGCGGGAAGGCGACCCCGACCTGCTCAACAAAATTGCCGATGAAACCGTCTGCACCGAAGTAGACGAACTTCTTGTTTATCTGGAAGAGGTTGGACACCCGGCCCTGGCTATGGAAATGATGTTTTAATCAGCGCGACCCCCTTCGACAAAGCTCAGGGTGCGGTTTTTCCCACCCTGAGCCTATCGAAGGGGGAACTTACCGAAAGGAATCATAATGACCGCGAAACTGGTTCGTGATGTGATGCACCGCGGCGTCATTATCTGTTGGGATGATGAACCATTGGGGCATGTAGCCCATCGTCTGGTTGAATACGACATCAGCGCTATCTTTGTGATGGATGAAAGTGGTCGAGCCAAAGGCGTCATCTCCCGCACCGACCTGGCTGCTGCCTATGTTCAGCAGCATTGGCAGCAACTCACCGCCAACGACATTATGAGTCCCCAGATCATCACCATTACCGGCGACATTCCCCTGCAAGCCGCTGTCCAGATTATGCTGGACAACCGTATTCATCGCCTGTTGATTGTGCAGGGCGGTCGTCGGCCCAATCGTCCTGTTGGCGTGCTTTCGCTCAGCGATGTGGTTTTTGCCATGGCAGAGGAAGATGTGAATGGCGCATAGCGAATGGCGCAGCACCTATCGTAAATCAAAAATCGTAAGTCAAAATAAAACTGGAGGTATTAATGCCGGTAATTGAAATC
>Ga0180435_10004643_pt1 | contig 13512 bp, 21 predicted proteins | sample SS_ome_3_FD_132467 | JGI IMG/M metagenome (GOLD analysis project Ga0180435, IMG submission 132467) | Hypersaline lake sediment archaeal communities from the Salton Sea, California, USA - SS_3_S_1 metaG | ecosystem: Environmental > Aquatic > Non-marine Saline and Alkaline > Hypersaline >... | reverse complement strand
CCTCCATAGCGACGCGCAGAGCAGCCTCGCCTGCGGTGTGGGCGTCCAAGTCAGCCAGAGGGAGAGCCATGAAAGGTCCAAGAACGCCGTATTCGATCTTGCGCGCCTCAGCGAGCTTGGTGAACAGGGCGGCGAAGCGCTTGATCCAGTACTCCAAGGCAGCGGCATCGCCTTTGTCGATCTCGATGGTCTTGCACAGATATCGACAAACGACGAACTCCTTCGCGAATTCTGCACCTTCAAGAGCCTCTTCGGTGATGCACTCGTACCCGAGAAGCTCCGACTTGTACCAGGGGAACCGGGCTCCGGTGCTCTTGTTCTTGAGGATCTCCATGACCGTGGAAGACCCAAAGCTCTGTGCGAGCCGAAGAGCGCGCCCTTTGAGGTAGGTCAAGACGACGCCTTGGAGGTTGATGACCTGGCCGCTGAAGCGTGCGGCTTCGGAGTCAGCCATCTCTTTGTTGATCTTTTTGTGGACCTGCTGCCACTCCTCCACCTGTTCCGGAGTAAGAGAGTCGGTGCCTGACTCCTTTCTTGCTTGCTCGATCTCTTCGTCAGTGTGCTTTTCAAGTCTCATTTTGATCTCCTACATTGTGGTCCAGATAGGCTGCCTGCGCAGCCGCTCCAGAGCTATATTGCAGAGGTTCCAGGCGTGGACGCTGTGGGGATCAACTCCCAGCTGGTACCACTCCATCTTGAAGCGTCCGGTCTCTTCGTCGATGATAGTCTTCTGACGCACCATGCTCTTCATGTGCATGTAGAAATGGGTGCGGAAGATGTGCAGGGGCTCGAAGAGCCCAGACTCGATGCCACGGCAGACTTGAATCAGCGTCTCAGGGACTGGCCACTCGACATTGCGGTTGGCGATCTCGCTGAGGGCGAAGTCGATGCTCATGTAGCGGTTGAGGATGGCAGTCCACTTGAACTTGATCTTGGGGCCACCGCGCTTGACCGTGACCTTCTCCTTGGCCCGGTCGCCCCACTGGACCATGTCCCGACCCTGAGCGCCTCCACCAGACCCTTCGACGTACCAGGTCACGAAGACGCGCTTGGGGAAGGCCCTGGCGAACTCCAGCGCCTCGTTGATGTTAGGCATGGCATCGATCAGGCATAGATCGATGTCGAACTCCTTCATCAGTTGGTAGAGCCGCTTGAAGCAAGAGACCTTCTGATCGACCTCCATATAGAGAGGGTTGCGGTCCTCGATGATCTCGTAGTGGATGACACGCTTCTTGTCGGCGTGGCGCTCGGTGATGACAGCGTAGTTGTTGCCGCCCATCTGGTCGACGCCCATAGCACGTTGGATCTTGCCCCCTGCCTTAGAGAGGGACTTACCCCAGCGCAGATCGGGGTTCTCGCAGGCCATCAGGTCTTCGTCCTTGACGGGCTGGTTCTCCTCGTCCACGTAGGGCTTGCCCAGCTTGGCGTTATAGAACTCCTTGAGGTTCTGCGTGCGCTGCCAGTTGTCCCAGATCTCCGCGAGGGTGATGTACTTCGAGAGGAACTGGCTGATGTGGTAGCTGGGGAAGTCAGCCTTAGGGTTATGCGGAACGAACTGTCCGTCCTGAGTGTCTTCGATCCTCTTCTTGCAGATCGGACACTGGAGGTAGACACCCTTGTCCGAGGGGCAGACGCAGTCGGGCCAGTGGTCACTGGGGACGAAGCCGTCTCTGCAGTTATGTACGAGGAGCCCACTGTTGGCCAGCACGTAGTTGTGGTTACCTTCCACAGCGATGTCGAATACCTGATCTGATCCTACGTTTTCTATATGGCTCACTTTGGTAGATACTAGACCAATCCGTGGCCCAGTTTCTGTGTGCAGGGAATTTGTATTGTACCTGATGGACCAGGATGGCTTTCGTCCTTTCTTTACTTTTAGAGGCTTGATGCTCAAAGGAATCCCTAGCCGTAGCCCAATCCAGCGGAATTGATCTGTAAGAACTTTGGACGTGGTTGAGGCTGCCCACACTTCGGCTCCCTTAGCTCTTGGCCGATGAGCGTCACCATCGAGATAGCCATCCACAGCTATTTGTAATTGAGCTACAGGAGCATTTAGCAATTCTCTAGGGAACTTCTTATTTTCACAGCCTCTACCACAGGCAGCAAACCACTGAACAAGATCGGGGCGGCAGCCAATCCCAAGATCAAGGCCAGATTTTCTTGCTTTGATTGGGATAAGGTTGTCTTTAGCCCACTGGCTTACCCTGTGGCGGATTTCTTTGCCTTCGATCTGGGCGATGTTGACCCACTGCTTTTTATTCCAGTCCTTCCACGACCCCTCAGCTACGAATGCACCTGTGACATACAGAGTCTCCTGATCCCATGGTACGTGCTCTGGGACTACCTTGCTTCCTGTTCGGCTTTTGGCTTCTCCAACATCTGGGATAGCCTCAATGGCAGTCAGCTGATCACCACTCAGGAGGCTACCCAATACTCTTTCTCCCAAGTAGGATGGCCCCTTACCTGAACCGTCGGGCACAAACATTCGATGGTCACCAGTACCAATCGCCTCTGCCCCATTCTTTAAGATCAGTTTTTTGACTTTTTGAATCCCATTGTCGTGTAGTTTGGTGATGTCTCTGTATTGCCACTTGCTGCGTCGGCTATTCCAAGATAGGGCTTGGTACTGTTGCACGCCAAAAATACCCATGACGGCTAGATCAAAAAAAGACACAGCCTCTGGTTTGGCACTGCCTTTTTTTCTTACAATGATTTTTTCATCGGGTGTCCAGCAATTGCAGTTGACATGCCAGTAGTTCTGCGTGCCGCGCATGAAGACGCGGTGGATATCATTGCCCGGGAAGCCAGCTGTGCTGACCTGCATGACGTACTTGTATTCGGAGTGAGAGATGCGCTCGCGAGCCTGATCGATGTCAGCAGGATTGAGGAGCCGTACCTCATCGAAGCAGATCATATCGAAGGGGGTCGAGTCCTTGGTGGCCTCGCCTCCCATGTGCTGGAGGTAGAGGGAGGACTTGGCTCCAATCTGCTTGTAGCCGATGGTGTCGGTGTCCGTGATTGCGGTCTCCAGGGTAGGGTTGGAGTCGATCAGAGGCCTCAGACGGTCCTTTGAGAGCTTGCTGACGCCGTCCTGGGTGGGGAAGTAGAGGCAGGCTTTGGCGGCATTGTGTAGGGTGAAGTGGAGCAGCCGTAGCAGCATCCAGATGGTGGCTCCCATCTGTGCTGCCTTCATCAAACAGATCTCCTTGCTCATGTCGCTGTACATGGGTAGGAGATACTTGTGCCGCTTGAAGTCGAAGGGTTTGTGATCAACTTCGATGCCTGCGGTCGCGGCCCACAGTGCGAAGTTCTCTCGCTGCAGCGCGGACAGCTGGACAGGGGAGATGTTGGCGACGTTCAGTTGTCCGAACTCCACATTCTCCTTGGCTGTCTGTTGAGGCGTGGCCATGCCTGGGAAGACCTCGTCAAAGACAGACTGGTTCTCCCGAGACACCTTCTTGCTGCTGAGCTTGACGGGCTTCCGGTTACTTTTGATCTTAACCGGAGTCCGTTTGGTTCGTTCCATAGGCTCTTCTCGTTGCGTAGAAAACTTGGTCGGCGGTGAGGTGGGTGATCTTATGTGCGGGTCTGTGTAGGAGTACGGATTTGGTGGACTTGAAGGTCACGACCTCGACCCTCTTGCCTTGCTTGCGTAGCTCTTCAAGGAGGATGTTGAAGTCACCGTCGCCACTAACCAGGATATAGGTGTCGAACTCTTCGATCCTCTTTATTGCTTCGATGGCGATACCCATATCCCAATCAGTGCCGAAGGGGTTGTTGGCGTTCTTCTCTCTGATGACAGAGCGATCTCGGACGACAAAGCCAAGTTCTTGTAATGATTCAATAAATCGGCTGTTCTGTCGACCTACAAATTTGGTCTTGCCCCGAATGATCTTTGTGTTGGCTGTGATCAAATAGGCGTGGAGCAGAAGCTCACGATTGCCACTGCGTATAAGATCAATTAGCTGCCGATACCTCACTCGTGCCCCGTCACCGAACTCCTCGCGGCACGAGTACCAGAGGTTCTGCACGTCGACAGCGACGAAGACGCGCTCTACTTCTTTAGCTCGTTGTTCTTGCATTTGCAGTGGATCAGATTCTGGTTGCACACAGGGCATAGGGGGATGACCGGCTTCTCTTTCTTCTTGTTCTTGTCTTTGCTCATGTCTCCTCTCCTTCGGTGATTCGCTTCACCATCTCGCGGCCTCGGCCTGTGATGCGGAAGAAGTAGATCTTGTGTTCCTTCCCACACTCGCAGGCATGCTGCGCGCCGCTGTTCTTCACCATCTTCTTGTGGGATAGCTCCAAGCCCGCCTGGGCGACAGCAGCAGGAGACAAGCCGACGTGCTTGGCGATGTAGCCTACCGAAGCCTGCCCAGTGGTGTGGGCCAGCTGTACCAGCACGATTCGATGGTGAGGTGTCATTTCTTTTTGATCCTGACGGGTGAGCGCTTGCTGCGTGGCTCCTCGGGAGCCGCGCCGTCACGCATCTGCAACATCCCGTAAGTAGCTATCAAAGCAGCATCCGATCTTCCGTCTAAAGATAGCACATGCCCGCGAGGCCTTGTCAACGGGAGGTCAGGGTAGAGGCGCTGGCACTTCGTCAGAGAGCGTTGCTTGGGCTCGCCCATGGGCGTTCCCTCGAACATCACCTTGGACCAAACGCGGGGGCCGATGATGTCGTAGACGACGCCAACCCCCGCGAGGATGCCTTCCCAGAGCCCAAACCCTCTCCCCGTCTTGAAGGTGGAGGAGAGCCCCTGCTTCGGCATGGCCCCGGCCCGTTCCAGCCACGCTTTTACCCGGCAGTGGTACTCCCCTACGATGCCGCGTAGTAGGTCTGCCATGGAGGCGGGAGCGAACTCGAACTTCGTGCTCTTCTTTCCCTTCTTGGTCGTGACGTTCTTGATCACAGGGCAGTCATAGTAGCCGACGAGCTTGTAGTTGTCGTCGACCACCACAACTGCCCCGTGCAGGCCGGGGTCGATGCCGATGGAGATCATGGTTTCAGCCTTCTGAGCTTGGCCAACAACTTACTGACCACTGTGTGTTTCCCGAGGTAAACAAACCTTCCTCGCTGCTGGATGGCATATTCTCGCAGCACGATGGCTTCTTGTTTTGTGAGGTTTAGGATCATCGTAGTTTTTTGGCCTCCTTCTGTCCTTCCTTAGTGATCTTGTAGAAGGGACCGAAGATGAGTCGCAGCCTGGGGCCTGCTTTTGTTCGCTCGTGGCACACCTCGGCCCAGCCTTTGTAGGCGAGCATGGAGAGCTTCTTCTCCGTAGCGTGCAGACACTGAGCGTACTTGTTGTTGCGGTTGTAGCGGTGGGGGCGGACGCCTTTCTGGTCCTGGGGATGTGGATCAGAGGGGTAGGTGCGGACCCACAAACGCGTGTTGGTGATTTCGTGTACCGTGTGCGAGATGCGACGACCCAGCTTGAATAGGGCGAGGAGCACTTCCTTCTCGACAGGAGTCACTAGCTCTTCCCCTTTCCGCAGTTGCAAGGCTCTGACGAGGTCTCAGGGTGGCCAAGGTCGTGGACTGGGCAGATCTTCTTGCGACTCATCGTGCTTTCCCCAGTTCCTCCAGCATCCGGTCGACGAAACCGTTACGTTCGCCCTCCAGGCACCAGCGCAGGTAGTTGATCTCGGCCTGCTGCGTGTCCTCCTTCTTCTTTTTCTTGCTGGGCTTGGCGCTGACGGTCTGCGGCTCACTGGCAGGCTCCTTGGCGGCGGGCTTGCCGTCGAACCTGGCCTTGGCATCCCTGAGCAACGTCGGGCTCTCGTTGACCTCGGTGCACCAGGCGCTGGCAGTAGCTGCACTGATCTCCAGCTTCTCGCCAATGTCCTGGTAGGAAAGCTGCTGCTTGTTGGCCAGCAGCCACGCTTTGATCATCTTTGCGTCTGTCTTCTTCTTGGGCATTTCTGTCTCCAGTTCTTTGATGCGGGTACGCGCTGCAGCTAGTTCTTGCTGCAAGCAGTCCACGTCAGCCTGGAGCCCAGGGTCTTCCTCAACAACACCCTTGGGGAGCTTCCCGCTCTTGAGCCAGGAGATCATCTCTCCGTGGGCTTGGGTGTAGATGCCACAACGATGGCAGGAGACCTGGTTCCAGTCCTGAATCCCAGCCTGGTGCAGACAGGTGTCGTAGTAGGGGCACTCCGGGATGTGGATGAAGTGCTCTCCTGGCTCTGTCGCGACAGGCATGGGCTTGCGGCCCTGTACAGGCTTGAGGGCGCTCAGAAGCTCCAGCGACTTGAGGCGGTTGGCCTCCGACCGCTCGGACTTCTGGTACCCATCTAGCTTTTCTGCAGCGGCTCCCATGGTCTACTTCTTGCGGCGTTTCTTTGCCGTCTTGGCTAGTTTCTTCCTGCGCTCGATGCGCTCCTTCGTACTCTCGATCTGTTCCGACAGGAAACCCTGAAGTTTCGCGAATCCTGAGAACTTTCGCAAGTACTGACTGACGCGAAGGTACAGGCTGAGCCTGCGGTCGGCGTCAGTCACGGGTGGCAGGAGGAGCATGGCCATGCCGTAGAAGTTGACGACCAGCCGGAACCTGTCCTGGGCCACGTTCACGTACAGGATCGCCTGTCCGTGTTTAAGGCTCTTTTGATCTTTTACCTTGTCCAGAAACCTCTGGTTCCAGCTGATCGTTCTAAGGTTGGTGTCCTCTTCGACTTCGATGATCCGAAGTGGGCTTCCTCGTGCGTCGCTCATCTGATCTTTCCTTTCACTAGTGGGATGTTGGTACCTTGAATCTTCTCCAGCTCCTCTTCAACTGCTTTTAGCTCAGTATCACTTAGCAGCTTTCCTCCTTTGACCTTTGCTATGATCTTCTCGGCAGCAGAGTGCGGCGACTTGATAGGCTGACACGCAGCTGCGGAGCCTAGCGGTCCTCTACTCACTGTCTTCGGTGGATTGTATGTAGTCGCGAGGTTCTTGCCGAGGGTAACAACAGCGTCGGCTAGGCTTTTGTTGAACTCCTGCTGTGCCTCCAGGGCTTGCTCGATCCTGTCCAGAGCTTTCTTGGTGTCTTCGTGCTGAACAGGCTGTACGTCGAACTTGACGCCCTCGGTGATGACGAAAGCGCGGACGTTCTCTGGTAGTTGCCCTTTCAGGCTTCGGGCATAGGCCTCCATGTACTCACTGGTGTACTCCTTGGGTACAGTGATGGTCAACAAGGCGTCGCAGGCAGGGATCTCCAGCATCTCGATCTCCGTCCCTGGAGGTCGATTGGCGATCACCTGCGCCATGCTGTCGGCGTTCCACTCTCCGCGCTTGCCTTTACGCCGCTTGGATGGTGGTTTCTCCGTTTCGTTTGGCAACTTTAATCACCTTGTTGAATAGGGCTGCCATGACAGGCGTGTGGGTCACGACGAAGATGGTCCCACACTCCTTGATCATGTTCGCCAGTAGGTCCATCGAAGCTTCGAGCCCGCTCTCGTCCATCCCCTCGAAGGGCTCGTCGAAGAAGCGCTGAGGGAAGGCCTTCTTTGCTCGGGTAGCCATCAGGTCTGACAGGGAGAAGTTGATGGCCAGGTCGATCCTGGCGCGCTCACCCCCACTATTGCCCTCGTAGTCCTCGGCCCCCTCGACATTCTCTACCAGCACCTTGAACTGTTCGCGCTCCTCACCGCTCTTGAGCTTGGTCTTGGTGGAGAACTCGACGCGGACGTTGCCGTCCGTCAGGTTGTGGGCGTAGACCTTGGCGCGATCGTTGAGAAAGGGCACGATGGAATCGAGGATCAGACTCTTAAGTCCAGAATTGCTAAATCCTTGAATCCAGAATTGCGCGTATTTGAGATCATCAGAGAGCCGCTCGACTTTCTGGGCGGTGGCGTCGCGCTCCTGCTTGGCCTCTTCCAGTTCTTGCAGTAGCTCGTCCAGGTCGAAGCCCATGGGGACAGGCCTCTTCTTCCAGGACAGGAAGCTCTTGAGGGCACGCTCGCGCTCTTGGGTGTGCTCGGCAAGCTCACGCTCCCAGTGCTCGATCTCCTCCAGGACGCCCTCGGCCCGGGTCACACGGTCCTCAGCCTGAGTCTTTAGCTCGTTGGCACGCGCTCGCTGGTCTTTCTGCCGGTCCACGACCTCCCGCAGCGTCTTGGCGTGCTCCTGGAGCGCTCCGTAGGCCTCTTGGGTCTCGCCCCGAAGGAGCAGCAGCTTGGAACCTAGCTCCTCCCTGCAGCCGTCCAGGTGCTCCTCAGAGACGTCCTGGAGGCAGGTAGGGCATTGCCCGGCCTGGCGAGCCACAAGCGCGCTCAGCTGGCCCTCAGCGCGCTTGACGGCTTGCTCAAGCTCGGTGTGCTTCCCGATGGCCTCAGCACGGGCCTCGCGTACGCTGTCGTTCTCCACCTGCAGCTTGTCGATTAACTTAGTGTGCAGCTGGAGAATCCTGTCCCTGGCAGCTACCAGCCCCTCCAGGTCAGGTGGCTCCAGGAAGTCACGGTACTGACAGGCGCCCTCGATGAGCATCCCATGCTCTGCGATGGGTCGGTACAACTGGGCCATGGTGTGACGCCAGTCCATCAGAGCCGTGGCGGCGAGGCCTTCGCAGTCTTCGATCCTGTCTTTGGCGTTCTCGACACGCTGAACGGCTGCTGTATGTTCACGCACCGCTTGGCTCAGTTCAAGATCAATAGCGCTGGCTTTCTCCTTGGCCTTCTTTTTCCCTAGCGCCAGCACGTCGATTTGGCAGGCTGTTTCTAGAATCGCCTTTTGCTCCGCGTCGGTCATCTGGCTGAAGCGCTTGAAGTTCCCTTGTCCAACCATCGGCCCCCGGGTGTAGGTGTCGAAGTCGACGCCGAGCCATTCATTGATTTTGGCCTGGGTCATAGTGGGGGTGCCATCGGTCATGTCGGCAGGACCCTGGGGCGTGTAGCGCGTGAAGTAGACGTCGTTCTTGTGCTGGTGATGCTTGCGGTAGCGCTCGACGGAGTAGGTGTTGCCTTCATGCTCGATCTTCAGTCGGACCCAGCAGTCCTTGCCCACCGTCCTGTTGATCACCTTGTCGTGCTTATAGCCTCGGACGGTCTTGCCCCAAAGGCACCAGACGATGGCTTCGAAGATGGTGCTCTTTCCAGCACCATTCTCTCCGGTGATCAGAACGAGCCCCTGGTCGGCTAGCTCGATGCCTACAGACTCCTTGATGCGCAAGAAGTTCTGAATCTCGACTGAGATGAAGATCATTTGATCGGCTCCCACTTCGCAGCCATCTCCAGTATCTTCTCGCTGGGGACGTCGTGGTGGCTGGTGAGTTCATCGAGGGGGCGCTCGATGTGGACGATGTGGACTACAGCACCGCGTGCCTTCGCTGCCTCGATGAAGAACTTGAAGTGCTCCTTGAGGTAACCCACGTTGTCCACCACGATCAGACCATCCCTGGGAGCGGCCAGAGCAGCAATGAACCGATCGTGCGTCCACTGGATGGCTTCAGCCAGTCGAGCGTAGTCGAACTTGTACGGTTCGCCGTCCTTGGTCCAGAACTCGTCCATACTGACGTACTTGTGGTGATCGAACAGCCTGGACACACTGCTCTTGCCGCTCCCGGGGAGCCCTCTCAAGATCACTACGGTCTTCATCAACTAATATTCCTTTCGCTCTTGGGCTCGCGGAAGTGGAGCCGGATGCAGCAGTCGCCCAGTATCTCCTCGGTGCTCATGTCGTAGACACCAGCAGCGTTGGCCGCAGCTTCCATCTGTACCAGGGCACGGTGTAGCATCTGATCAACGGCGGCTCGGTCCACGCGATGGCGTGTGTGATCGTGGTGGCTGTCACGAACGTCGAGGGGACCCCGAAAAACCCCCACTACCTCTACTGTCATGGTCCATTTGCGCTTGTCGATCTTCATCAGTCACCTGCCGAGGGAAGCTCGCCATCGCGCATGAAACGGGACTCACAGTCCTTGAACTTCTTGCCGTCCAGGCAGTCCTTGATCCACATGATGTAGTCGTGGGCGTCGGCCAGCCGAGGCTCGTCTCCAGGTCCGTGGAGGTAGTCTCTGATCACATGCTGCGCCCCGTCGACATCAGGTACAGCAACATTGAGCATGCCCTGCCCGCACGTTGGGCACGGCTGCAAGTATTCGTCTCCCCCACAGGTGTAGCATTCGCCTTCAAGAATCTTGCGCTCGGTGGCGAGATCACGATTCTCGGCGCGGGTCTCGGTGAACTTGTCCTTGTAGCGAGCCTGGAGCTTGTCGATGTTGCGCTTGAAGCATTCCTCCATCGGCAACCCGATCTCGTCCATGGCGATGCCAATGTACCAGAGCAGGTCACCAAGCTCCTCGAAGAGGTTGATGAGATCAACCTGCTTGCCGTAGAAGATGACTTTCTTCAACTGGTCGGTGAACTCGCCAGCCTCGGTGCAGAGCCCCATGGCGGCGTGCAGCAGCCGGATGGTATGCGGGTTGGAAAGCCGCTTGCTGATCTTGTCGAAGTCGATTGCCTCGGTCTGGAGGACGTTCCGGATGTACTCGTCAGGGGTCATCTTGCTCATTTGGTCACCTTCCACGGAGCCTGGCGGTTAGGGTGCTGGATCGTGTTCTGGGCCTTGGCCAACTTGACAGTAGCAGCGAGGGACTCGTCGATGGCCTCCTGCACCCAGGGCATCGACAAGAAGACCTGCAACCTGGCGATCTCAGCAGGGCCGAAGTTCTCTATTAGTTGCGTTTCCAGATCGAAGATCTTTTGAGCAGCAGCACAGACAAGATCAACTAGCTGTTCGATGTTGGCCTTGTCACTGAAGTAGTAGACCTTGCCGCACTCAGTGCAGGTCACTTCGCTGGTATGAGGTATGCTGAGACCACCTCCCGCCCAACCAGGCTTCAGTTGAGCGAAGAGGTTATCCCAGTTGCAGTATGGATGACACGACATGTCCCACCAGGACTCGGTTATTCGTCGGTTTCGAGAGCGCGACCGTACGCAGGCAGATCGCCCTCGCAGATGTAGGCGCTGGCGGTTGCAGCGAACTGCCCCTTCCAGTGCCACTGGTCGAGGACGTACTGACAGAACTCGCGCCGTGTGAGATCGATCTCGTCCTCGCAGGTCATCTCCAGCATGGCGATGATCTGGTTGTACTCCTTGGTCATGTTCTGAGGCATATGCAGGCCGATGTGGTGCTCGACGCGCTCACCCTTCCTGGCGCGCTCCAGCATGTCGGCCAAGACCTCGACGACTTTGCTCTCGTAGGCCTTGAGGGCAGCCTCGAAGGCGTTCTTGTGGTTGTCGCGGTTCTCGATGATCTTGGCGAGAAGCTCGTCGACCTTGTACGTGAAGGTTCTTTCGCTCATGGTTTCGTCTCCTGTGTTTGCGTGTTCAGCGATCACGTCGTAGTCGTGGCCGGGCTCAAGGTGCCGCCACGCTACAACATCCTTCGGGGAATACGTGATGATCTTAAGCGATCTATCTAGGTCTTCCAGGTTCACGACCAGTCCTCTTTGAGCCCCTCCGCGACGGCGTCCCACTCCTCGTCCTCGCGTGTGGCAGGGTTCCACTCGACGTGGACGACCTCGGTGGAGTGAGACCAGGGGTAGTTGCCGTCCCTGGCGCTCTTGATCAGCTTCTTGTAGGCCTTGCGCAGCTTCTGAAGGTACTCGATGTCGATCCCTAGCTCGAAGTCCCGGTCGCCGTGGGCTTCCTCCAGGCGCTGTCTGATCCTCTTTAGAGCGGTGCGGGGCTGCACGTCGAGAAAGACCAGGGTGGTAGGAGGGAAGATCATCAGTTGCATGTTGTGCTTGGCAGCCTGGTAGGCCTCCATGTCGAGGGGCTCGATGTTGCCCTCCTTGGCGTGAAGCTCCGCGAAGGCGGCGTCCCCGAAGAGGGAGCGGTCCACCATGGCCCCGTCCCAGCGGTCGGAGTAGAGGGCCTCAGCTGCCGCCAGGTTCTGGATGCCGATGCGCTGGTGGAGGATGTGGATCTGGTAGGCGAAGGCGTACTTGGCCGGGTCTGCGTAGAAGCGGTCCAGGTGCCTCTTGTCGACAGGCTCCCTGAAGACCCTGTAGTTCAGGCGCGAGCCCACCTCCTTGGTGTACTTGCTCTTGCCTGCCCCGATGATCCCCTCTACATAGACCAGTCTACCCATATGCGCTGCCTCTCTTTGTACGCGTCGGTTTGTTCGTAGCAGTCCCAGCACAAGCCATCGGTGATCTCTTTGGTCGCGTTCCCTACTTCCTTCTTGCCGCACTCCTTGCAGTTCCAGGCAGGAGGGGCAAGCCAGAGGCCCTTGAGGACGGTCATTCGTCGTTCCCCAGGACCCAGCGCAGCGTCCTGATCTCCTTAGGCATCGTCTTCTTCCTCGACTCCGCTGAGGCAGGCTTCAGCGGTCATGAAGCTGTAGACGCCATTGTCCGCGATGGTCTGGTAGGCCTTCTCGCTGTCGACCTCGGGGTTACGACCCCTCAGGACCAGGTTGCTGGTCCTGAGCATCTTGTCGAGCATTCTGGTGAGCAGCTGGAAGAAGGCGATCTTCAAAGGCGAGTCCAGGCTCAGTCCTTCCGGGAACCACAGATTGATAGTCCTGGCAGCTACGATGTAGCTGTCGGAATAATCCAAATTCTTCTGAACGAACGTTTCGCCTACCCACCGTTGAGCTATTTCTTGAACTCGCTTAGCGCGAGGCTTTATGGTACGTGATCCCATAGTTCTCTCCTGACGATTCTGCCTACAAGAGGTTGGCTCACCCCAAACTGCTGTCCTAGTTCTTTCTGGGTGTGTTTTCCAGTAGCATAGAGTTCTCTGATCTTGGTTACGGCTCTTGCGGTTAATTTCTTTGGAGCAACGCCTTTCATAGATGGATGTCGTGCTCGACCTTTTCTGATCATGTCATCCATGTTGTCTTGTTTAGTGCCGAGGAATAGATGATCAGGATTGACACAATTGGGTATGTCGCATCTGTGAAGCACGCAGAGCCCGTCAGGGATAGGTCCATTTGTCCATTCCCACACTGTTCGGTGGGCTCGGCAGTTCTTGCGATCAATAGTGACAGTACCGTGCCCAAAATCAGAGGTAGCGCCCGTCCACAGCCAACAGGAGTCTGTCTTTTGGACTTTGGCCCAAAAGCGTTGTTGCGTGAATCCTGGTGGCTTACGAAAAGGCATTTATTAATTTTCAATCTCGTAGGGTTCGCCTACTTTAATCCCGAGCAATTCTTCCATGAGAGCTTTTACTTTACTCGCACCTTTCCAGTGCCGAGCAAATACCCAGAAGCTTCTTGACGCCGGTTTATCTAAGTCTCGACGATATTCTTCGATCTTGAGTAGGATGCAATTGAGCTGGTCAAGGTCTTCTTCGTCGAGTGCAGCAAATACGTCTTTGGTTTTTAGTACAAAGTAACGAAATCCTTGGTCAGCAAGCATAGACTTCCAGCCACTTTTGATCCCACTAAGAGGTCCACGAGACGACTGACTGATGGGGCCTGGCATTATTATCTCCTTTTACCTGGCTTCTTCTTGGGAGTCGGTAGAGGCTCCAGGCAGTATTCGTACTGCCTGCCGTGAGTGCACCTACGCATCAGGATGG
>Ga0180435_10004642_pt1 | contig 13512 bp, 11 predicted proteins | sample SS_ome_3_FD_132467 | JGI IMG/M metagenome (GOLD analysis project Ga0180435, IMG submission 132467) | Hypersaline lake sediment archaeal communities from the Salton Sea, California, USA - SS_3_S_1 metaG | ecosystem: Environmental > Aquatic > Non-marine Saline and Alkaline > Hypersaline >... | reverse complement strand
TTGCAGCCCTTTCACGGCTATGCCACCATTTCTTCCAATCTTCCTCAGATCGCCATGAACTCCTGATGAGATATTCCTCATCACCGGGTGGATCGATACACTGAAGAGATTCACTTGATAGGTAACCCGGCTGTGCGCGTGCAAGGGAACGTAATTCTACCATGAGCTTTGCCACTTCTTTTATTTCTTCTTTTACTATTTTACGTCTTATCAACACTTGAACAGCCATCAGCTTCTCCTTTCAATATAATTGGTTTTCGTGCATTGCATCGGTTGTTTCCTGGAATAGCACCTTCCTAAATAGGCCGAATTCCATGGAGTATCCATTATACGTAATAGCAATAATGGTGCCAAATGAAGTGGTTTAAGCGATGACAGGTTGTTCTTCCAGGTGAAAGACCAAAGTATCTATCCTTGGTGCCACCTTGAACCGGAATCTGTGTTAAGGCAGGCTATTTCCTCAAACTGCAATGGGTTTTTTGTGGATGGACCGTATCGATGGATGAAATGGGCATTCTGGCGATACGCAAAGAGACAGACTATGATTGCGATGTGCAATGCTACCGTTTTCGGCTGCGCCCATCGGTGGGAGGTGTTTCAATTTCTAAGCTTTTTATTTTTCTATAAAGCGTGCTACAGTCAATGCCCAGATCTCTTGCAGCTTGCTTGCGGTTACCTTGGCGCCGGTGCAATGCCTCAAGTATCATGGCCTTTTCCATGGATTTAAGTGATATTGTATCTGTGAATTCACCCTTTTTTATAGCACTAGCCACGCAGAGTTCTGATGGTAAATGGTGCATTTCAATCAGGCCGCTTTGACACAACACAAATGCGTGCTCGATAATATTTTCCAACTCTCTGACGTTGCCGGGATAATCATGCGCCATCAAGCACTGCAGCACTTCCTCCGATACCCCGGCAAGATCCTTATCCTTGAGTTTATTAAACTTAGCTACCATGTGATCGATTAGAATGGGAATATCCATCCGCTTTTGCTGAAGATCGGGCAGTTTTAATTGAACCACCCGGATTCTATAGAATAGATCTTCCCGAAATTTCTTTTCACGCACCAAAACCTCAAGGTCCTGATTGGTAGAAGAAATCACACGCACATCGACTTTGATCGGTCGGACTGAGCCCAAAGGCTCAATCCGCTTTTCTTGAAGCACACGTAAAAGTCGAACTTGCATTGCCGATGAAATGTCTCCGATTTCATCCAGAAGAATAGTGCCACCTTGGGCTATCGCAAATCGCCCAGGTTTATCTTTTTGGGCTCCGGTGAAGGCACCTTTTTTATAGCCAAAAAGTTCGGATTCCAGCAGTGTATCGGGCAAGGCAGCGCAGTTAACCGCTACAAACGGCTCATGTTTTCGATAGGATAGGTTATGAATAGCCTGGGCGAAAAGCTCTTTGCCAGTCCCGCTGGCCCCTGAGATCAAAACGGTGCTGTCGCTTTCGGCAATTTGAGGTAATATTTGGAAGATGTTCATCATGACCGGACTGCGTCCGATAATGTCCTCGAAGGTATAGCGTGATTCCAGCTCTTTTCGAAGCTGTTCAACCTGGGTCAGATCCTGAAATGTTTCAACCCCGCCGGCGATGGTTCCATCTCTTTCCTTGAGAAGGGCTGTCGACAACCGGATTGGAATCTGCTGGCCGGAGTGGGTGACGATGCTGGCCGTAATATTAAACGTGGGATTGCCGGTGGCCAAGGTTCGTTTCAGAGCACAGTCATTTTCGCATATGCTGGCGCGAAAAATTTCACTACACGGTCGGCCGATAGCGTCCCGTTTTTGAACTTGGGTTATCTTTTCAGCCGCTCGGTTAAACGATGTAATTTGCCAGTTTACGTCGACTGTGAAAACGCCTTCATTAATGGAGTTGAGGATGGTATCCTGATATTTATTTACAATCTTTGTAACCAACGTTTCCCCCTGCATAGAATGGCAAATTACAAGGTTACAAGTTTTCTAATTATGCAATTTGCTCGTTTTAAATACAAGTAAATAGTTTTTTTCTTAAAAACAAACTGATTTTTCAAAGTTTCTTATGAATAGGCAACATGGCAAGAATATTGCTCTATTGATAGAATATGAAAATTGCAATTTCCTATCAGCAGGATCGAATTTCACCGGTATTTGATGTGGCCGCCCGCATTTTAATCGTGGACATTGAAAATGGTCAGATGCAGCGACGTAGTAAAAAATATCTAGAGCAAAGTGATTCTCTCGCCCGTGCGAAGCATGTTTCGCAATTCGGTGTGCAGATTTTAATATGCGGCGCCATATCTTGGAGGCTTGAAAATGCTCTCTCGGCAATAGGTATCCGGGTTATCGCATGCATTTGTGGTCCGGTAGAGGATGTTCTCAAAGCATATTTGAATGGCACACTGTCCGAAAGCGCATTTACAATGCCGGGTGGTTTGGGCAGACGACAACGCTTCGAATTTAATTAGGATTGAACAAAGGGGTTTTCGTCGAGCCCGTTGCCCAAGTGGTTGGTCGGACATTAGAAATGTAATGAATTAACATGGGGCTGAGAGAGAGCATAGAATTTATAGAGATGGCGCAGGATTCCAAGCAGGTGGTAGACAAGCGTCGAACACCTTACGAGTCGGTTCTAAAAAGCATTCCAAGGAGAATTAAATTCCCCGGACATACCCGGTGCGAATCTATTTCAATATAGGAAAAGACCATGGCATGCATGCATCGAGTTCCAAATATGATAGAAGATAACTGTCATAATATTTTTGACAGTATCGAGGAAGGGGTCTTCACCGTAGACTTAGAATGGAGGATTACATCCTTTAATCGCGCGGCTGAAAGCATTACAGGATTTCCCAGAAAAGAAGCTATGGGCCGGCCATGCCTGGAAGTCTTCAGAACCAACGCCTGCAAAACAGATTGCATGCTCCGGAGGGCCCTCAAGTACAGCCAACCGGTTTTGAATACCCCAGTCTACATGATCAGCTCTAATTCAAAACGCATTCCCGTTGTTGTCAATGCTACGATTTTAAAAAACCATCAAAACAAATTGATCGGTGGTGTCGAAACCTTCCGGGAATTATCCAACGTCTCAAAGTTCCGGCCATCTTTCCGAAAAAATCAAGCATTTGAAAAAATGGTGAGTAAAAACCAAAAGATGATCGAAATCTTTTCAACCCTCGAATTGATTGCCGACAGCAATTGCACTGTTCTAATAGAGGGACCCACAGGCACCGGGAAAGAACTGCTTGCTCAGGCTGTTCACAACAACAGTCCGCATAAAAATGGGCCGTTTGTACCGGTCAACTGCGGCGCACTACCTGATACGCTCATTGAATCAGAGCTTTTCGGCTACAAGGCCGGAGCGTTTACGGATGCTAAAACTGACAAACCAGGCCGCTTCGAGCGCGCCCAGAATGGTACAATTTTTTTGGATGAAATTGGGGACGTCCCTCCGGCTTTGCAGATTCGTCTGCTGCGCGTTTTAGAGAATAAGGTCTATGAACCGCTGGGCGCAGTCAAACCCTCCAAAACAAATGCCAGGGTAGTTGTCGCCTCTCATCGCAGCCTGGAAAAGCTGGTGGAGAATAAAACATTCAGAGAAGATCTCTTTTTTCGCGTCAATGTGATGAAATTGATCCTGCCCAGGCTTGCCGACCGGAAAGAGGATATTCCGCTTCTGGTAGATCATTTTTTGGAACGTCTCAAGCACGACAAACGAAAAACTATTATGGGTTTCACGCCCGCGGCCATGGCGGCATTGATGTTATACGACTGGCCCGGCAATATCCGTGAACTTGAAAATGCCGTTGAGCACGCTTTTATTCTCTGTAAAGAAGAACTAATTGGCTTGCGGCACCTGCCCGATAAATTTTTGATGAAAATCAATGCCGCATTTGCAGGCAAAAACACCACACTGAAGGAAATTGAAAAAACCGCAATTCTCCAGGCTCTCGAAAGAAACAACTGGAAAAAGTTACAAACGGCCAAAGAGCTTGGAATTAATAAAAACACTCTCCGCCGCAAGATCGTCAGTTACGGTATGGAGAACAATCCATTAAGGATACAACATGACAAATAGAAATGAACTAAAGGGCAAACAAGGATTGGTTGTTCTGAAACCGGACGACGTATTTCAGTTTAGCTGCAACGCAAACATGGATTGTTTTACACGGTGCTGTCGTGATATCACCATTTTTCTCACGCCTTACGATGTCCTTCGGATGAAAAACGCGTTGCATATGTCTTCCGGAGGTTTTTTATCTAAATATACGGTTACGTTGATAGGCGATACAGGACTCCCGGTCGTTGTTCTGAAAATGCGGGATGACGACGAAAAGCGATGCCCGTTCGTTAAAAGCAGTGGATGTATGATTTATGCGGATCGCCCTTGGGCGTGTCGCATCTATCCTTTACAGCCTGAAAGTACCCCGCTCACCGAAAAAGCGGGTAAAACGTACTATTCTGTTATGAATGTCCCTTTTTGCCTCGGTCTTGAAGCAGACAGAACCCTATCACTCACAGAATATGTCGAAGAGCAGGGCATCCCGGTTTATATGGAGATGGAAGCACTGTATAAAAAAATCACCACCAACGAACGCCTCATAAAAGAAAAAATCACCAATAAAAAGATCCAGGAAATGTATTTTATGGCCTGCTATGACCTGGATCGTTTTCGGCGATTTGTGTTTGATAGCACCTTTCTGGACCGTTTCGACATAAAGCAGCAACAGCTCGAAAAAATAAAATCGGATGATGTAGCCCTCTATTGTTTTGCCATCCAATGGCTCGAATACGGTCTGCTCGCCCAGAATGTGATGGCGGTCAAACCGGAAGCCATGGCCGCGAAAAAGGCAGAACTGGGGATTGAATGACCGGGAGTTTTTTTCCATCGGATCCATGTACGACTGCGTTTGTCACAATATTGTTCCGAGTGCCCAAAGAGGCGGAACAGGCGTATAATAACGCACATAAATAGCATACAAATCAGTATTTAACGAATAAACCATCCGACGCCTATATAATATCATCCTTAAGCGCATCTGCGGACCAAACCGGCAAGGGAAAAAACTTGTCCGTGTCGGGATCCAAACGGCAGCGGTACGATGCCCGGGTTTTCTGCTGTTCCCACATCAGATCCCACCCCTGAACATAGTAGGGGCACACATCGTTGAAACAAACAAAAAAGAATTCATTGGGCCACGTTGAAGCAACAGGTACCCGCCATTTTTTCATCTCAGATCCGCAGTGTGGACACACCGGTGTTTTTTCATATTTCATAGTTTTGCTTTAATTCCCGATATCTTTTAGGTGCAAAATCGCATTTTCGATCATCCGTTCCCCTCCGATTCTCTCGCTTGCAGCTAGCATTGCAGGCAGTGCTTCGATGTTGTCGAACTTCCCCAGTGCATCGCCGGTCCAATTGACGATGACAGGGTTTTCATGGTCGAGAAAATCCATCAACATTCGATATGCAGAAGGTGTCCGAATGTTCCCGAGAACCGATATGATGCCTGTCTTGATGGGATCGAATTCCTTTTCTCTTGAAAAGGCCTCTTCAATATAGGGTATCACGACCTCCCCTTGCTTTTCCAGATAATGGAGGCAGGCACCGGAGGCATAGGCAAATCCGAACATGGAGATATCGATAAGAAACCGGGTGGAGCGCTCGACCGGATAAACCGACAGGATTTCAGGCACAAAAAGACCGGCCCATGAGTATTTGACGGTGAACGGAAGAAGATACGGTATCACTTCCGGTCCGACACATTTCAGTTCTTCCAGGGTGTCTTTCAAGACCTTCCGTCGCAGTTCAAGGCCTTGTGACTGTTTTTGCGGAAACCGTGCACCATCGTCCGCGGTTTGAAGCGTCCTGACAAGCCTGGTGATGACTGTATCCTCTTTCACGGGATACAGGGATTGGTACTCCTTGGCCTTCAGTGCAATCCAGAATTTTTGCAGCCACGTCAACGGCGGATAGTAATAAGACAGCGCGGGTTGGTCGATATCGGCATCCCGGTACCGTCCTTTTTCGATAAAATAGTTTTTTTCCGACTCGGCAACACCCAGTCGGTGCCGGCAGATTTCGATCGCCGCATCGAATTCTTTCACATATAAATGCGCCGTCACGAGAATATCATGAAGCCGGTCCTCGTTTGGATATTTTTTGATCAACCTTGATGCCCGTTCGAATACTTCAGCATAGCGCCCAGATCCTATGAGGGCAAAGGTCTCTTCGATGTGCCTGATGAGCCGCTCCTGCTCCGCTTCTCTCATCCTGAGATCCTCTGCCCCGGCGGCATGATGGCTCTCTAAACAACAGTGTTTATATTTTCTGCCGGAACCGCACGGACAAGGCTCATTTCGTCCGATTTTTTTCAACTGCACACCTGTTGCCTTGCCCCTCTCGCGTTCGACTTGTGCCAATAGATCATCCCGTATTCTAAAAAGTCTTTCCCGCGCAATACCAGCCTTTTGGGCGACAACATCCGGATCCCCACCCTGGAGAAGTTCCAGAATCGGTTCCAGCTCCGCTTCGGACATGGTGTCAAATCCAACACTGCCGTCAATGTTCATATCGATCCCTTTCTTCTCTTGGACTATATCTTTTCAAAAAATTCATTGCATGCCTTGGTGAAGCCGGCTGCATAAACCTGAAAATCGAAGCCTTTGTGCCCCAGGTGCTGATTCAGAATTTCAGCCCGGTAAAGATCCCAGCCCGGCGGAATTCCCCCGGCACGGCACACTGCGGCCAGCTCATCATAATCCGCCTCGCTTCTGGCGAAACGATACCCTTTCTCATACCCCCGCCTGTACCAGTCCTCGTTCACGTCGTTATCCTTTTGCTGCGCGGTTAGGGCCGGCCTTTTTAGCCCCAGTCTCGATGGCAGCCTTGCTCCCTGTTCGAAAACGCATATTCCGGCCATTCCCGATCTATAATTTGACAATAAATTTTTAAAGTAACTGGCAGCCGCACAAGGAAGCCAAGCTCATGCGGCCACCAGAGGAGGATACCTGCATGGCATTAAACAGGCATCTATCCAGCTCAGAATCGATATTAATGGATGTTAGTCCTTTTTTCACGCATCACATTTCATGCAAGGTATTAACAGCACCCCCAAATGACATTTGAGTATCGCTGGTCAAATGCCCGGAAATCATCAGGGCTCAAAACATGGATACCGTCTTTATCGAATTTCAATAATCGATAGGATGTTATCTCCTTTTGTTCATCAACAATCTCATCACACAATTCTATCAAATCCGTTAACGCCTCCGCACGTGTCTCTACGGTCGCACGGACCTGAATCAAGTGGGGCCTGACGGGATCATTTTGATAGCCGGCTAAGATGACCTCTGTCATCCGATCATCTTTGACCGCTACGGGGAAAACGGCAACATAAACCGCTGTTACCTGCTCCGTTATTTTTTCATGGATATCCGGACTCATTCCATGTCAACCTGCTAATCGGACAAACCCTTCTATACTATGCAGTATTTGGATTTACAGTGGTCGCTATGCCAACAGCCTACATACCGACGACCTCTTTAATATCGACCAGATGTATGATGGGTCGGGTGAGCATGCTAAATTCATCTTTTTCCACATCATATACCGAATTCACAAATACCTTACCCCACTGGTCTTCGTTCATCTTTTTGAAATCCGAACGATAATAATACCCGGGCCATCTGGTTTCCTCACGATACAGCTTGTGACGGGTATGGGCCTCGGCAATTTGAACCCGGTGTACATTTTCCCAGCATCGCATCAATTCATGGAGGTTTCGAGCCGCAAGCTTAGACAGATCTTCTTTAAGCAGCTTGAGCAGATCCAGCGCGATATTCAGGGTTGTCCCGCTACAGGTGTAGTTGGACCCCCATCCGGCTACATATTCATCCATGATCTTATTGAGACGAAAGATGGCCATTTTAGGCGTAATGTAGTTGGGGTTAACCTCCTCCACCGGAAGATCGTATTTCTTCGAAGTCGTCCCGAGGGTGGTGTAGTTCTTGTGCGCTTCGTAGTGCTTGAGAGGCAGCAGGACCTGTTCTTTGAGTTTTTCCACTTCCGCTTCATCAAATTCAGGCATATCCGGATTTTCCACACAATATTTCACAGCCGCCTTGGCAGCAATCCGGCCTTCGGTAAACGATCCTGACGAAAACTTGTGACTCGAGATGCCAACACCGTCGCCAGCGGCAAACAGGCCTTTAACGGTTGTCATCCGGTTGTAGCCCCAGAAATACGCATTCTTGGATTCATCCGTCTGAATATCTTCGGGACCGCTGCACCAGGCCCCGGAAGCACCAGAATGAGACCCGATGAAATAGGGCTCGGACGGCATGATTTCAGAAGGTCCTTCTTCGGGAAAAACATCCTTTGCAGCCCAGAGAACAGCCTGGCTGATGGTCATGTCGAGAAAGTCCTCCCATGCCTCGGCTTCGAGCTTCTTCAGTTCCTTTTTATAGGCCTTTTCATCCGGTGCTGTCTCGGCAAGCTTGGCAATGGCTTTGTCCGTATGGATAAATATCGGTCCATCCCCTTTTTCATACATTTCAATCATCATCAGGTGGTTTCGAAGACAGGTGGGAATCGGTTTAACTTCCCCATAGGGCGGCCAGTTATGAAGTTCGCCACCTTCGGCCAAACCTTCTGCCATATAGTTATAGCCGGTTGCCGATGTCGCCGCCGCCTTGAACAGAAGGAACCAGGCCCCGACCGGGCCATAGCCGTCTTTAAATCTGCCTGGAATAAAGACGACTTCCTGGGAAGTCATCTCGGCACCTGCCGTTGTACACAAATAGGAGCTCGATCCTGCATTCCAGGGTGGATACCATGCCCTGCCAAGACCTTCGCCGGTGGACCGCGGCCTGAAAACATGAACAGCACCGCCGGCACTGACGATACAGGCCTTGAATTTGAACACGTATATTTCTGGATCCCTTACACTGAAACCGATGGCACCCGCCACTTTGCTCTTGTCATTTTTGTCCAACAGCAGGCGAACGACAAATACCCGTTCGATGATATTGTCCATACCAACAGCGTTCTTTCCGGCTTCCGCAACGATAGCCTTATAGGATTCGCCGTTAATCATCAGCTGCCACCGTCCTTCGTGAACATAGTTGCCGTCAGAATCTTTCCAAATCGGAAGTCCGTATTTCTCAAACATGTGCACCGATCCATTGACGTGCCGTGAAATATCCATGACCAGATCGTCGCGGCAAAGTCCCATCAAGTCCTGCCGTACATAGCTGAGATAATCGACCGGCGTATTTTCCCCCTGGTATTGGTTTATGGCCGAGAGCCCCATCCCAACGGCACCGCTTCGCTCCATGGCAGCCTTGTCGACCACGGTAATTTTAACATTGTTTTCTTTAGCCCAGTGAGCACCTTCCACGCATGCGCCGGATCCGGCCATGCCCGGGCCAATAATCAAAAGGTCCGTTTCTATTTCGACTGTTTTAAATTCCTGCATGATTCTTCACCCCCTTAGTCTCCAAGTGTCCAAAGTTTTTCTGCATTCAAGGATGAGGGTTCTGTAAATAGAAGTTCGTCATCCAGTTTACCCGGCCCCACGCCAAAACCGCCGTCCGGTTTGGCCTCCCCTTCCGGTGTTGTCCGGATGGGAAACTTAAACCGCTTGATTGTCCCGCCCCTGAACTTAACGGTCCACATGATGTCTTCGGACCCTCGCATGGGGACAACACTCGCACCTAGCGGCGTAAAATCCGCGTAGCCCCGGACCTCGATCGCCTGGGTCGGACAGATTTTAACACAATTGTAGCACTCCCAACACATGTCCGGTTCAGAATTGTAGGCTTTCATCCGGTCAACATCCAGCACCATCAGGTCGTTGGGACAAATGTACATGCACGCTGTCTTATCCCCGCCCTTACAACCATCGCATTTTTCATCAATGACAAAACTAGGCATCACTCCCTCCTTTTCATTCTATTATCCTTGTCCATTGTTTCTTTGAATTTTATATCAATTAATGTCCTCACCTCCTCGCAACGAATGACGCGAACCATTTAACGCATCACACCTTTAACCTATTCAATCCCGGTGCATCTATTTCGAAATCCAACCTATTTCAATGTCCATCGCTATCGACCGGGTTGTCATGTACTTCATTATGGGACACCGCAGTTGATTATCGGTTTTTGCAATATCGATACCATGTCCAAGCGCCGGCCTGACTTCTTTATAACTAAATGTATTAATTATATTTAAACAGTTAACAAAGAGTCAGCCCCTGGTAAAAGGGGAGGAAGGAGGGTACAAAAAGAGGATTTTAAATTTTCGAATTCCTCTTTTTTAACCCTAGCGACTTGTAAGTTGCGGAAAAGGTTCTGGTGATTTACGGCGGTAAATTCTGTTACGTCAATGTCAACGAACCGACACGGCTCATGCAGACCATCATTCAGGAGCAGGGCCCCAGGGTGGGGCGCATCCAGGCCAACCAATGTTATCAGCCAAGGCGCTAAAAACCTGGCACCGTAATTGCTTTATTCAGTTGCATGGAAATTATACTTGGCATCATTTATGCAGTTAATTATAATATGTTTCCGTATAAGGTCTTATAAAACCATAGGATATCAATTGGAGTGGATATGCGAATTCTGGATGATCTAATTTCGGTTCTGAATGTTAATACCCCGGTTAAAGACATCCGCCAAGGATTTTTCCACACCGCTGTTCTGACCCGCTTTTGCGGGCTAGCAGCAACGCTGCCGAGGGATGCTCTCCGTCAGGAACCTCCAATGGTGAAGGAGCCCGGCTTCCTTCTGAATAAAACGGCTTTGGAGCTAGTACAGCTGTCCCATTCTCCAACCATTCTTGAAGCAGCTATCGGCATGGCTACGATCAACTCCCTTCTCGAAGTCGATGAAAGCACCTGCATCGAGCTCAATGCCGCTGAACTGATCATTGAAAAGGGGAAAGACAAGCGAGTTTCCGTGGTAGGACATTTTCCCTTTATTCCCAGAATAAAAAAAACGGCAAAAGAACTCTGGGTCATCGATAAAAATCCCTCCGAAGGTGATTTTGGTGAAGCTGAAGCGGAACGCCTGATTCCCAAAGCAGATGTTGTCGCCATCACGGGTACTGCCTTTACCAACCATACCATGCACCTCCTGCTGAGACTCTGCAGCGCCAATGCCTACGTCATCGTATTGGGAGATACGGCCCCTTTATCTTCCATCCTCTTTGACTACGGTATAGATGCTATTTCCGGCACAAGGGCAAATGACGCCAAGTTAGCCCTACAATGTGTAAGCCAGGGGGCAAACTTTAGGCAAATCAAGGGAGTAAAACGTTTAACCCTTATGAAGTAAAAAAAGTAGGCACAATGGGGGAGATCCATGGAATGGAGAAAAATGCTGGTCTCTGCGGACGACGTTCTCGAAAGGATACGCCCGGGCATGAGTGTTTTTCTTTCCACCGGGGCGGCGGAACCCCGCACCTTGGTAAAACACCTCATGGCAGCTCACAGCGCCAAACTCCAGGATCTCGAGTTGATTCAAATTGTTAGTTTCGCCGATGCCATCTCGATGGAAAACCTCCAGAGCCAGAAATTCAGATTAAAAACCTTTTTTTCCGGCTGGGTCGCAGACGAAGAAATTACCGCTGGTCACGTGGACCTGATCCCGTGCAACCTGTCACGGATACCCGAACTTCTGGAAATACGGAAGATCCGGGTGGATATTGTATTTGTACAAATTACGCCTCCGGACAAGGATGGCTACAGCAGCCTGGGTGTTTCCGTAGATGTTGCCCGGTTGGCCATGGAACAAGCCAATCTTGTTGTGGGAGAAATAAACACCCGAATACCACGCACATTAGGTGACACCTTTGTCCAGATTTCCGACTTTGACATGCTAGTACAATCGGACGAACCGCCGATGTACTTTAAACGGCCAGATGTTGATCCGGTCTACAATATGATCGCTGAAAATATCGAGCCGTTGATTGAAGACCAAAGCTGCATTGCCTTTTCCATGGGCCCAATATTTGAGGCAGTTAGCCGAGCTCTGAACCGCAAACAGCATCTGGGCATCCACTCACCCTTTTTCAGTGATGCACTGATGGATCTGGTAAAAAGCGGCGCCGTCACCAATCGCTTCAAGGACCTTTTCAAAAGAAAATCTATCACTTCTTATGCATGCGGTACGGCAGAACTGTTTCAATGGCTCGACCAGAACCCAAGTGTTGAATTTCAACCCGTGGACAAGGTTTTCGATCCGTTGAGCATTGGCCGGAATCCATGTTTTGTGGCCATTATTTCCGCCAAGAAAGCTGATATCACCGGAAGAATTGCCTTGCATACGGGCCTTGGCAATGTGGCATCCGGACCGGCTGAAGTTCTCGCCTTTCTGAACGGTGCTCAGATATCGGAAAGGGGGTACACAATCTTCGGACTCCCAAGTCGTGACCACCAAGGTACTGCCAACATAACCAGTTCCATGGAGGGGTTGAAAAACCGGATCGATTTCAGAGAAGCCGTGGATTATGTGGTAACGGAGTTCGGGGTAGCCAGCCTCAAGGGTCTCACACTCCGGGAACGGGCACAGGCATTAATTGAAATCGCCCATCCCGACGACCGCATCGAACTAATTGCTGCTGCAAAGAGAGAAAACATACTCTATCATGATCAAATCTACCTGGCAGAAAGCGCTCACAATTTTCCTTCACACATCAATGCGTGCCACCAATTCAAAAGCGGTATAGAAATCCGGTTCAGGCCCATCAGGCCTTCGGACGAAGAAGAAATGCGACGGCTCTTTTACCGGTTTTCAGACGAATCAGTGTACTATCGCTATTTTTCCTCTCTCAAAGCCATGCCGCATTCCCGTATGCAGACCTACGTCAATGTAGACTGGAGCGATGTGATGTCCATCGTTGGTATTGTCGGCAAATCAGGACAAGGGACTATCGTCGCCGAAGCGAGATACCTCGTGGAACCAAACAGTCAGTGGGCGGAGGTTGCCTTTGTTGTGGACGAATCTTATCAAAACATCGGGATTTCCACCTATCTTTTCAATCTTCTCGTCAGACTGGCCAATGAAAGGGAAATCAAAGGGTTTTGGGCTGACGTGCTCTTTTCCAACACCGCCATTATGAAGGTTTTTTCTAAAAGCAACCTGCGGGTTAAGAAGAAATTGGAAGGCGGTGTCTACCATGTCACAATACCGTTTGATCCACCATAAAAGGTAATGAAAAGCGTTGTATGAAAGAGAGGTGTCCCATGTTTATTAGTAAATTCATGACCAAAGATGTGGTCACCCTGGACAGGAAATCGGGAATCGGTTTCCATTCAAATAAAAAGGGGCTACGATATTCATCGTAACCCCTTGTTTTTATTAATGGAGGCGGCAACCAGATTCGAACTGGTGAATAGCGGTTTTGCAGACCGCTGCCTTACCACTTGGCTATGCCGCCAAAAAAAATGGAGCGGGAAACGGGATTTGAACCCGCGACTTCGACCTTGGCAAGGTCGCACTCTACCACTGAGTTATTCCC
>Ga0180435_10004641_pt1 | contig 13513 bp, 9 predicted proteins | sample SS_ome_3_FD_132467 | JGI IMG/M metagenome (GOLD analysis project Ga0180435, IMG submission 132467) | Hypersaline lake sediment archaeal communities from the Salton Sea, California, USA - SS_3_S_1 metaG | ecosystem: Environmental > Aquatic > Non-marine Saline and Alkaline > Hypersaline > Sediment... | reverse complement strand
CGGAGTTGGAAACGGCCGGAGTGAACACCTGCTCCCAGGTTTCGGGAGACAGGAAACGACCCTCGTCGACGGCCAGGGAAAAGGTGGTCACGTCCCGAGCGGACGCCACGAGGCCCGCGGCACTTCCGAAGTAGTCGGGATGCTCCCTCGAGCGGACCTCCGGCCCAGCCACTTCATAGCCTGCCGCCATCCTGTCGAGGAACAGGCTTCGATCCAGACCGGTAAGGGCAAAGACGGACGGCGCCTTGGGGTTCGGGGCCGTGTCCCGGAGGTCCAGGGGATCGAGGATTCTCTCCACGAGGAGCTCCCCGAAAGAATGCCCCGAGGCGGATTGAATGACCTGATCGAGGTTGGCAAATCGGTTGCCGGAGTAGCGGTAGCCGGATCCCGGTACCCCTTCCGACGTGTGGGTGAGAAGGTGCCGGACCCGGATCGTGCCCGGTCCCGTGATGAAGACTCCATAGTTCTCCACGGGATCGTCGAGGCTCACCAGGCCTTCTTCCACGAGCTGCATGAGGACGGCGGCCGCGAAGGGTTTGGTGAGGGATGCGAGATGGAAGGGTGTGTTCGAGGTCGTGGCCAACCCCGTGTCCACATTCGCCTCGCCGAAACCCGCCGCCCAGACGATCCGGCCTTCCGATGCAATGGCCGCCGCCATCCCCGGTATCTTGAGCTGGACCCGCAGGGCGTCCAACTGGGCCGGAAAGCCCTGAAGCCCTGGCGTCGGCGTCACTTCGATGGTCTGGGGGCCCGTCGGTCCTTCGTCACAGGCCATCAGGCACAGGGCAGCGAACAGGATCGGCACGGTTCGTGTCTCCGGGGGCCACATGGGTTCTCCTCGAGCCCGGTAGGTTCCGTCGTATGCTCATGTTGAACACGTCCGAGGAGCACCCGGCTACCAAGCTCACGGGTCCCTACGGTGGTACTCCGGAATCGGATTCGCCTTCTATGTCCCGTCGGAGGGCCCCCGAGGATCATGCTCTTTCCTTTCGCGATCCTCGGTAAGGGAGGTCCTTTCCTTTTCATCCCCTCGCTCGTGCGATACATCCCACCAAGTGTGCGCGAGGGCTCCACCAAATAGGAATACGATCAGGGCGATCTTGATCATCCAATTCCTCCTGCCATTCCGCCCAACCCACCATTGCTCTGCCGGCCACCATCTCCGGACCCACCAACGTCGCCTGGCTCTGCTTCCTCGGAAAGGCCAGGGTCAGGGATCTGACGGCTTTCTTACACTGTTGGGACCGGGCACCGGATTGATGCGGGCTCGGAGCCAGTCGGTGAGGCTCGACATACCCACCGCTTGGTTCTCTCTCTTTATCGCTTCGATGTTCAATCCGAATCCCGACGTAGCCAACTTCCGGTAGACCTGAGCCAGGCCCTTCCTGGCACCGAAACTCGTCAGGATGCCCGGTGATCTCCGAAAGTGGACCTTCCTTCCCGACGCCAGGGAAAGAGCTCCCGCGATCCCGGCGTTCGTCACCTCGTCCCCGGCGAAGGCCACTCTCCTCCCGAGGAATCGTCCGGGATCCAGGAAGGCGGCCACGGCGAAGCGTGCCAGATCGTCTACCGAGCTGACCTGGATCCTTCGATCCGCAGGAAGGGGGTTCACGAACCGGCGGACCCGCACCCACCGCATCGGGTCCGGCCCGATGTGATCTTCCAGGAAGAGAGCCGGTCGGAGAATGGTCCTCGCCAGCCCGATCCACCGTAGATGGTTCTCCACAGTGTACTTTGCTTCCATGCGATCGATATTCGGCCATCGGTCGGCCGAGGCCATGGATGCGTAGACAAAGTGGCCCACACCCGATCGTGCCGCAGCATCGGCGAGATTCATCCCCTGCCGGATCTCCTGGTGAAATCCGATCCGCCTGGACTCCTGCACGCTGAACACGCCGTGAGCACCATCCATCGCCGCCATCAGCGAGGACAGGTCCATCATGTCTCCCTGGACCAACTCCACCCCCCTGAAGGCCAGATCCTGGGCCGCGGGGCTGGAAGGGTCCCGGGTGAGGCCTCGGGGAATCCACCCTGCCTTTAAGAGATGGCGCACAACCGCGCCACCCTGCCGGCCGGTGGCCCCCGCCACCAGCACGGTCCGTCGTTCCGGGTACGGATCCCACTCTCGCGGGGCCGGAAAGGGTTTTAGGACCGCTGACTCGGTCCCGACCTCGGTCAACACGCTCACCCCTGTGCTCCTCCCTCCGGCGCCGGCCAGTCCGTTGCCCGCCTTCGGAGATGGGTCGATGCCCGTTCCTGTTCCTCCCGGGCGTGCAGGTGAGCGGCGAAAGCGAACCGATCCAGTTTCTGGTAGATGACGGGAATGAGGAAGAGTGTGAAGACCGCCGCCACCAACACTCCGCCGATGGTCACTACCGCCATGGGAATCCGGTAGAACGAGCCTGCCCCGGACCCGACGGCCTGAGGGATGAGGGCCACCGCGATGGCGATGTTGGTCATGAGAATGGGTCGGAGGCGTGCCGGCGCCGCTTCCAGGAGGGCCTCGACCAGTGTCTTCCCTCGACCCCTGAGGATCTGAGCGTAGTCCAGGATAAGGATCGCGTTGTTCACCACGATCCCCACCAGCATGATCATGGCCATCATGCTGAAGATGTTCAGGTTGTTCGCCGAGAAGAAAAGCCCGAAGATGGCGCCCACCGCACCCAGCGGTAGGGTGAGCATGATCGTGACGGGGTGCACGTAGGACTCCAGGATCATCCCCAACACGATGTAGGTGAGAATCACCGCCATGAGGAGGGCCTGGATCATCTCGGTCATGGACTCCTCGAACATCTCGAAGTCCCCGGCGATCTCATAGCTGTAGCCCGGCGGAAAGTCCATTGCATCCAGCTCGACCTGCATCCCTGCCACGAGCCCCGTTAGGCTTCCGCTCCCGATCTCGGCGTCGATCCGGACGGTTCGCTGCTTGTCGTACCGTTGGATCATGGTCTCCCCACCCTCTACCCGCATCTCTCCGAGCGTGCCGACGGGAACCATACCAAGAGGGGTTCGAACCTGTAGCCCCTCCAACTCATTCGCTTGACTCCTGGCAGACTCCACCAACCTGACCCGCACGTCCCTCTCCTCACCTTCCTCTCGGAAGACGCTGGGAGTGGCTCCCTCGATGGACGTTCTGAGGACGCTGCCGACCTGCCCCACCGTGAGCCCGTACTCGGCCATAACCTGCCGGTCGGGATAAAAGACCATCTCGGGCCTGGGATCCTGAATGGTGTTCCGGACATCCACCAACCCCGTCACCCTGGAAAGTCGGTTCGTGGCTTCTTCAGCCACGGTTTCCAGGCGGTCCTGGTCCGGACCTTTGATCAGGACCTCGAGGGGCGCACCTCCCCTCCCCATTCCGGCAACCGACGTCACGGTTATCTCGGCATCCGGGAGGGCAGCCATGAGCTCCCGGATCCGGGGGATGAACGTCCGGGTCGGCGATTCAGTCTCCAGAGTGACCTGAAGGTAGGCCTGGTTCACGTCGGCCCCGGTGGACATGACACTGCCCGAGCCCTGACCGATGGTCGTGAGAATCTCGATGGCCTCGGGAATCTCACTGAGGAGGCCCTCCGCCCTGGCGGTGGCTTCCATAGTCTGGTCGATGGTGGACCCTGGTGGCAGCTCGAGATAGACCTGGGCGATCCCCTCGTCCTGCTCGGGGATGAATTCTCCCCCCACCATGGAGGCGGCCCCGGCGGAGATGAGAACGATGAGGAATGTCCCCCCTACCACCGCCCACCCGTTCCGGCCCCGGGTCAGGCTCCACTTCAGGATCCGGCCATAGTCCCTCTCCAACGAATTCATTCCACCGTCGACGGCCCGCCAGAGTAGACCGAGCCTCCCGGATTCCACCTTCTCCGTCTCCATGGCTCGCAGCAGGCGCGCCGCCAGCATGGGAGCTAGGGTGAAGGAGATGAACACGGACATGATGGTGGCGAAGACCACCGTCAATCCGAACGCATAGAAGACCTGCCCGATCATGCCTCCCATGAAGGCCACGGGTGTGAAGACCACCATGTTGGTGAGGGCGGACGCGGCAACGGCGATCCCGACTTCCGATGTCCCTTCCTTGGCCGCCTTCTGAGGATCCGCTCCCTGATCCAGGTGCCGGTAGATGCTCTCCAGGACCACGATGGTGTTGGTTACCAGGACCCCTACCGTAATGCCCAGGGCCATGAGGGTGATGACGTTGATGGTGAACCCCATCGCGTCCAGGCCCAGTAACGTGGCGATGATAGTAGCCGGCATGGCCACGGCTGCGATGATGGTGCCCCTCAACGAGTGGAGGAAGAAGTAGAGAACCAGCACCGTGAGACCGATGCCGATGAGGATGTTGGTGAGAATGTCCTGGATAGCGTCCCGGATGAACTCGCTGCTGTCCCGACCTACCGCCAGCTCCGCCCCATGGGGCAACTGGGATTCCAGGTCGTTCAACACCTCCAGGACTCCGTCCACCGTCGCAACGGTGTTGGCGTCGGAGGCTTTCTGGACGGAGAGGGTCACGGCTGGATTCCCCTGGTACCGAGCCAGCTCCCTCACCTCTGCGAAGCCGGCCTGCACCGTGGCCACGTCCGCCAGACGCACGCGGCCTCCGCTGGGAAGAAGAAGAGGAAGCTCGGCGACTTCCTCGATCCTCTCGTACTGTCCCTTCACCCGAACGGACACCTCTCCGTCGGTCTCCGTGACCCGACCGGATGGAATATTGAGGTTGTCCGCCCCCACGAGCTGAGCGACGTCGGTGATGGCCAGGCCGTAGGCCCGCAGCCGGTCCGGGTGAACGAGAACCTCCACCTCCCTCTCCCGTCCGCCGATGACATCCACCGAAGCCACCCCGTCCACCCGGGAGATCTCTTCGGCCAGAACGTCCTCGGCGAAGTCCGAGAGCACGTCGAGCTCCTGGGGCCCGGACAAGGCCAGATCCAGGATCGGCGTGGCGTTGATGTCGAGCTTCTGGATGGTGGGCGGCTCGGCGTCGGACGGAAAGGCAGCCCTGAGGGCATCCACCTTGTCCTTCACGTCGATGGCCGCCAGGTCCACATCCACGGAGTATCCGAACTGGATGACGACGATAGATACGTTTTCCCGGGAGTAGGAAGTGAGCTCCTCGATGTTCGACAGGGTGGAAACGGCATCCTCGATCCGCTCCGTAACCTGCTGCTCCACTTCTTCCGGTCCCGCTCCGGGATAGAGAGTCGTGGCCGTCACGACCGGGAAGTCCACATCCGGCATGAGGTCGACACCTAGACTTCCGTAGGAGAAGACCCCTAGGATCACCAGGATCGCCACCAGCATGCTTGAGAGGACCGGCCGTTCAACAGCCAGTCGGGCAAGAAAACTGAACATGATGTTATCCCCCCACGATCCGGGTTCGCGCCCCGTCCGAAAGGAGAGAGGCGCCGGCCGTCACGACCGTGGCTCCGGGATCTAGCCCCGACAGGATCTCGATCTGGCCCAAAGACCGGATACCCACGTCGACGCTCACTCGCCTGGCTAGCCCGTCGGAGTCCACCACCCAGACCCCGGACTCATCCAGGGCACTCGCCGGTAGAGAGATGGCCGATTCTTTCTCCAGGACCACCACGTCCACGCCGGTGAGGGTGCCCGGGAACAGCGTGCTCCCTCCCGGAAAGGTCACTTCCACCTCCAGGAGCCGACTCTCCGGGTCGGCCTGCAGGGCGATCCGGGTGACCTCGCCTCGAGTGTCCGAGTTCGGAAGGAAGGTGGTCTGTCCCAACGCTAGCTCCCGGCGTTGCTCCGGCGTCACGGCCAGGAGGACCTGCATCCGAGACAGGTCCGAGATTCGAACCAGCGGGTCGCCGGCCCCAGGGTACGTACCCGGATTCACGAGTACATCGGTGACCGTTCCCCGAATCGGGCTCGTGAGAACGATGGCCTTTCGGGCGGCTTCCAGGTTCGATTCAGCCACCAGCAAGGCCGTCTGGGCTTCATCCCAGGCCTGCTCGCTGATCCCGCCCCGCTCGAAAACGGGCCGAAGCCGGTCCACCGTGCGGAGGGCTTGCTGGTAGGCTGCGTCGGCTTGATCCACCGAGGCCATTGAACCTCGGCTGGATTGCCGAACGACCACCGCCCCCTCCTCCACCGCCTGACCCACGCGGAAGGGGATCTCCATGATCTGGTCCCCGGTACCGGCCCGAACGGTGGCGCTCCGTATCGCGCGAACGATGCCGGTGAAGGTCCGTCGGATCTGTAGGGGTGCCTCCTGAACCTGAATCACCTCCACCGGAATCCCGTCCCGTTCCCTGATCTGATCCACGTCCAGAGCGTCCTCCGCTGGTGCTGTGGCTTCCATGACCCGGATGGAGGCGGTCGTAACCAGGAAGGCGGCCACCAACAGGAATGCGGCCCATTTGAGATTGAAGAAGCGCTTCATGATCCGGTGTCCTCCATCAGGTTCATCTCTCCGCCGCTCAGACGCTCCAGCACGGCCAGCGTTCTCACATAATCGAAAAGGGCTTGTACCTCGTTCACGTTGGCCTGGTCGTACAGCAGGGCCGCATCACTCACTTCGAGCTGGGTCGAGAGACCCGAAGCGAACCGCACCTCGGCCAACTCCAAGGTCTGGTTGGCCAACTCGGCCGTTTCTCTTCTGGCCAGCACCTGGGCCCGTGCCGTTCGGTACTCGGCAAGGGCGGCCTCGAGCTGAAGGTCCAACCCCTCCTTCATTTGGATCTCATCCAGCTGGGCCAGCTTCAGATCCGCCCGTGCTTGATCCACACTCCCCCTGGTCCGGAAGCCGTCGAAGATGGGCACTGAGACGGCCAGGGCGATGCTCCAGTCATTCCGCCACTCGTCGAACCCTGGGGGGGCCGCGTTGTTGGGGAAGGCCTGGAATCCCATGGTTCCCAAGAAGCTCACCGTGGGAAGGCGGTCGCCCTTGGCAATCTTGATGGCCTCCTCCCGCATATGAACGGCCTCCCGGGCAGCCTCCAGAGCCGGCCGTTGGGCGACGGAGTGACGGAGCCCCGCCTCATCCACCGGGTCCAGCGTAGGATCCAGCTCGGTGGTGAGGACGACAGGCTGCTCGGCCGGGATGTTGGCCAGGCGCTTGAGGTCCAGAAGGGCCACCGTGGCCCCGTTCTCGGCCTGGACCACAACCGGGTCCCGGTTCTCCAGGTCCACCCGGGCACGAAGGAGGTCGAACTTCGACGCCGTTCCCGCGTCGAAGAAGTCCTGCACCTGGGCCAGGTGCTCGGATGCAACCCGCTGGCTTTCCAGCGCAATGGCGTGGAGGCGCTGCGCCAGTCCCGCCGTGAGATAGGCGGTTCTGATCTGAAGCGTGATCTCCGCTTCCGCCTCTTCCACCTGTTTCGTGGCAGCCGCCCTGAAGTGCCTCGCCACCCTGAGCGCCGCCCCCACCTTCCCACCAACAAAGATCGGCTGGGCCAGGGTGAGAGTCGCCAGGTAGGTGTTCTTCCTCCCAAAGGGCAGCCCACTGAAGAGAGCACTCATGAAGTCCTGGCTCATGAGGGCGCTCAGATCGTCGAACCGATCCTCCGGCGGTCGACTGAGATCGAAAGCCGCCGGAATCTCGGACCTGTCGATCCCCGGGATCTCCGTGGCGTCATCGAAGATGGTCTTGATGGCCCGGTTGTATGTGACGTTGGCGTCAATCTGAGGCAGAGCCCCCGCCGTCGCCTGGGTGACCTGGGCTTCCGCCTGAGCCAGGGTGGCCTTGGCGGCCTCCATCTCCTCGCTCTCCTGCACAGCCCGGCGCACGGCCCCCTCCAGGGAAAGGAAGAGGGTGTCCCCACGGCTCCCTATCTCTTCCATCGCCTGTCCGGCCACCTCCCCACCGAACCCGCTCAACAGAACGACGAGGATCAATGCGACTCTCTTCATTCTTCTTCACTCTCCCATGCCGGGGCGAACCCGGTGAAACCAGGGGCACTCTCGGTACCGGAGGTATCCCCACTCAGGAGGCCCGACCCATGCCTCCTGGGGTCGGCCGGGACGACAACGGAGAAGGTCGACCCCTGTCCGACCTTGCTCCACACCAGGACCTTTCCTCCGTGGGCTTCCGTCAGAGCCTTCACGATGGCCAGGCCCAGCCCGGCTCCCCCGCGCTGCCACCGGCGGGCCTGCCAGAACCTGTCGAAAAGGAGTGGAAGATCATCCGGCGGGATCCCGACACCTGTATCCTTCACGTCGATGCAGACATGACCTGCTTCTCTCTTCACGTTCACTTCTATCTGTCCATCTGGCGGAGTGAACTTCACGGCGTTCTCCACCAGGTTCTGGACGATCTGGGTGAGGCGCTGTCGATCGGCCCAGACTCTCCTGGCGTCCCGGGCTATGGAATAGCGAACAGTGGGAGTCAGTGGACCATCCTCCCGGTAGGCCATTCCGCAGATGGTTCCGATGACGGGCTCCATTTCTATCCATTCCTGCTCGAGCTCGAGGCGGCCCGATTCCAGGATCGCTGCGTCCATCAGGTCCGACGTGAGCCTAAGGGCCGACTCGGCCGCCTTTCGGACGTGGATCAGGATCTCGGTCCTGGAATCCGCTGTGAGGCCGGGCTCCAGTGCTACGTTCAAACCTGAAAGCACGGCTGCCAAAGGGCTCCGGATATCGTGGGCCAGGATGGCGATAGCCTCTCCCTGTGGTCCCTTGCTCCGGCCATTTCCACTTTCTATGGGTGTAGATCTTTCAAGTGTGCCGACCATGGGTCGCCTCCACCTTCTCTTCATTATTTCCAGGGTTTCAAGTGAAGCCTTGCACTGCGTGTGCCCATCTCCCCACCACTCCCTGCCACCACCCATTTCACACCTCAAGCGACGTTCAGCAGCATCGCCCGGGGTGAGCCCAGCAATTCATGAAAAAGGAGACCCTCCACGGCACTGCCCCCACCCGGATGCCCATGGGCTCGGGATTGCTGGGGTCCCAACGGCAGGAGGCCGCGGAGGGTATGGAGCCGCCCTGGACACAACCGGTCCGGAGGGCGGGAAGAGAGGATGCACCCGGTGTAGTTGACCTTGACCATACCGACTGGTCGGTATGTACATCCTCGAAAAAAAATCACCCTCTGCATGCATCGTCGTCATCACATCCCTGGCACAGCCCGAATGCCACGAAACAGCACGTCGAAAATGGAGTCGATCACCCGGTCCGGCGGAAGCTCCACCAGAGGAGAAATGTGAGCTGCATCGAAATGCATGGCTGCGAACTTGTTGAGCCCCGCTGTCAGGAAATGGACCAACACCGGGGTGTCCAGGTCCTTCCGGAATTCGCCTGCGGTTTTGCCTTCCTCCACGATCTCCGCAAGCATCCCCAGGATAGGCTGAATTCTCTCCTGGTGCCATTCCCGGACGACCTCGGGAAACTCGGGCACCAGCTCTCCCTCCATCAGCCTAAAGAAACTCAGCGTTTTCGGGTCCTGCCACCGTGCCCACATGTGCCGAACCAACAGGCGGAGCTTTGTAGATGCCGGTCCTTCGGCCTCGAAAATCGGCTGATCGAGGTTCAGCATTTTGGTGTCCAGCCAGTGGCTCATGGCCTGAAGGAGGAGATCCTCTTTCCCTTTGAAATAATGGTAGATGGCCCCCTTGGTGACACCGGCGGCCTCGGCTACCTGATCGAGGGTGGTGGCGCGGAATCCTTGGGCGGAAAACACCTCCAGCGCCGCCTCCATGATCTCGGCCGGCCTGGTGTCGGGCCTTCTCGAACGCTCCTGCTTCAGGGATGTCTGTACCACTCTCGGCTCTCCCCTTCAATTTACATACTATTGAGTATGTTAAACCATGCTGGCAAGTCGGTCAAGGGCTTGCTTCGTACACCAAGGGAACCCGTCCGACACCTCGCCTTCCCTTTGATCAGAACGACCGTCCCAGGAAGAAGTAGGAGACCCGCCTCCCCCCCTCCCCGAAGCCCTGAGCCAGATAGATGGGACCGAGGATGGTGTCGATCCCCAGAAAGAGGCTGCCCCCGAACACCTGGTCTTTCAGCTTGAATGACCCTTCGCCGTTCCAGGTGCTGCCCATCTCGAGGGACCCACCCAGATACACCGCGCTCCCGAGGCTCGAATCAGGAATACCTCCGATTCGTCGGTACAACCCCAGGTAGAGGAACCCGCCCTGCTGGTCGGTGATTTCACCCTCCTGATAACCGGACAGATTCCCGAATCCACCCAGCTCGAAGTCATTATGCTCAGGTAGGTCTGTCCCGAAACCCGTCTCCAGACGTGCTTCGGTGAGTAGCGTGTACCGGCCCTTCGTCGTGGCCCGAGTAGCCCTGAACTCTAGCTTCTGATAATCCAGGTCCGAGCCGTACCACTCTTCCCCTTTCCAGAAGGTGATCTCCAGCCGCCCTCCCTCCCTGGGAAAGCTGATGCTCCTGAACGTGTCCAGGATAAACCGGGCGAAAACACCGTTGTCGAAGACACGAATCTTCTGGACATCCCCAGCAGCGGTGGACTTGGCCCGAAACCGCATGGTATGGAGCCCCACCGCAAGCTCTCCAACAGCCCCGAACTGGATTCCCGCGAACAAGTCGCTGGTGGTGAACCGAAGGCGATAGCGGGATGTGACCTCGGCCAGCGTCTCGAACGAGTAGGTCTCCTCCAGGCCGGTTCCCGCCCCGACAAAGAAGCGCCCGCCATAGTCCAGAGGCTGATAGAACTCGCTCGTTAGACGGGTTCGGCTCCCGATCTGGAGGTCGTTCTTCCACTCGCCACCCAACCTGTTCAGCTGGGTCCACGTATGGTTGACCAGAAGGTTGAAGTCGGAGTTGCCGTTGGTGTCGTCGGCCAGTGAGAGTCCGAAGCGGAAGTAATTGGGGCCCCAGGGCTTCTCTTTCAGCTTCAGTCTTATGGTCGACCCGTCCGGGGCGTCTTCCAGGTAGTAGGCGACCTGCTGGAATTCGCCCAGCCCGAACAGGCGGGCGATGTCGGCCTCGACGGAATCGGACTGGAAGGGCCTACCAAGCTCCTGTTCTATCCGGCTTTCGATGATGCCGGAAGACACGAAGGACTCATTCTCGATGGCCAGGTTCTCAACAACCGGCGGAACCCATTCCGGACGCCGGTGGCCGGCGAGGTATCGGTCATACTCCGCCTTGTTTACGGAGAGGGCCCGCAGCCGTCTCGTGGCCTGACGGGCTCCCTCTTCCCCCATCTCCACAGCATCGGCCACCTCGTCGAAATCGGCCGAGGACATTTCGCCCAGATCGGGCTGGATCAGGATGTCGCCCGTCTCCAGAAGCTCAATGTTTCGGTCGCTGTTCTCCCTCGTCATCATCCTCACCACCTGTTCGGTGATGCCCAGGATGGAACCCAGGTGTTCCTGATCGCGGTAGGGAGAGGAAATGTCCACCGCGATGATCACGTCCGCCCCCATTCTCTTCGCCACGTCAACCGGGAGGTTGTTCAACAGCCCCCCGTCCACCAGCAACCGCCCGTCGATTTCATAGGGCGAAAGCGCCCCTGGAACCGACATGCTGGCCCGCATGGCTTCGAACAGGCTACCACCTTCCAGGATCACCTCTTCCCCTGCCACGATGTCCGCGGCCACGGCCCTGAACGGGATGGAAAGCGAATCGAAATCATCGATTCCCGACACTGGGACGGTGAGCCTGCTGAGGATCAGGCCGAGCTTCTGGCCGGAGCTGAGGCCCTGGGGGAGAACGAACCCGCCATTTCGGAACCCGAGCTGGAACTGAACGAGGAAGGCGCTATCGTCGTGCTTTCGCCGGTATTCGATCTCTTCCCTTGGCGGGCTGTCCCTGAAGGCATCGCCCCAATCGATGGCCAGCAGCTCCTCCTCCAATTCTACCGGAGAGAGGCCCGAAGCATAGAGGCCACCCACGATGGAGCCCATGCTCGTTCCCACCAGGATGTCGACGGGAATCCGCAGCTCCTCAAGGACCTTCAGCACACCGACGTGGGCAGCGCCCCGGGCCCCCCCGCCACTCAGGACCAAGCCGATATTCGGACGGGTAGTGTCGGGGGCAGGCGGTGCCGCGGTCCGGGCTTGGCTCCAAGCCCGGGGGGGGCCGACTCCGGCCCCGGTCAACAGCAGGAGAGCGAGGATGCTCCCGACACCGGCCGGCCGCATCATCCCCCCATGATGAACGTCCGGATGTCCTCTGCCACCGCCTCCCGGGAGGGCTCGTGGAGGTACATCATGTGACCAGCCTCGTAGTACGTCATGGTCACCCGGCTCATGTCGATGCCGTGCCGGACCAGAGTGAACTCGGCGTCGAAAAAGGGCGTTGCATAGTCGAAGTAGCCTGAAGCGACAAGAACTCGCAGATCCGGATTGTAACTCATGGCCCACGCCAGATCCGGAGCAGTGTTCACGTACCGGGGCTCCCCTCCGGAAGAAAGAGATCGGTCCCAGACCCACCCTCTGCCCACCTCCGGCCCGGACGTGTGATAGGGCCGATCCATCTCGACTCCCAGAAACTCACTCATGTGCTGGTGCAGTCCGGCGGTATACGGGGCCGAGATGGCGGCACTGGCCGCGTCGAACGACGGACGCTCCGAAAGATCGTCGACCTCGTCGGCCGTATAGCGTCCGTCGAGGCGACCGATGGCCAGGCCTTCTTCTCTCAGGAGTTCTTTCACGAATCGTGTCGAGTTCACCCGTAGACGGGAACGGAGCACATAGTCCAGGTCGAGCCCGATGAAGCCGGCGTACCGCCGGGCGACGTCGGCCATCTCTGTGTCGCTCAGGCTGCTCCCCTGGAACAAAGCCGGGAGGTACTCCTCGACGGCGAATTCCCTGACCTCATCAAGGAACGACTCCAGTGTTCGGCCGTTCCGGTCCACTTTTCCATGGTACCAGGCGGTGGCAGCCATGGGGGGAAGATAGGTCACGAAAGCGATGAGATTGTCGGCCACATAGGGACTGCTTCCTGTGTAGTCCATAGCCTGCGAAATGAGGGCCACCCCATTGACCGCGATAGGCTCCGAACCTCGCATCAACGCGGGAAGCATGGCCGCGGCCCTCGTCGTGCCGAAACTCTCCCCGGCAAGGAACACGGGCGAGTTCCACCGATCGTTCTGCCTGATCCACTCTCGCACCACGGCTGCCACTGTCCTGGCGTCTTCCCTCAATCCGAAGACATCCTCCGGTTTTCCATCCCCCACCAATCGACTGAACCCTGTACCGGGTGGGTCGATGAGGACGATGTCTGTCACGTCCATTGGGCTGAGGGGGTTTTCCACCACCGGATACGGCGGCGAGCCCGGGTGCTCCGCCCCGCTGGGGACCTCCACGCGCCGAGGCCCCATGAGGCCCATATGAAGCCACACCGAAGCCGAGCCGGGCCCCCCGTTGAAGACGAACAGGACGGGACGGGCGTCCAGGTCTTCGACACCGCTTCTCAGGTAGGCCGTCGTGAACACGCTGGCGTAGGCCTTCCCGTCGTCGCGCTTCAGATGGATGTCCGAAACGATGGCACGGTATTCGAGGGACTCTCCGTTGAAGACGCCCGAGTGCGTCGATTCGAATCGAACCGGGTCTGGAATCTCCACCGCCTCCGGTTGTTCCTG
>Ga0180435_10004640_pt1 | contig 13514 bp, 15 predicted proteins | sample SS_ome_3_FD_132467 | JGI IMG/M metagenome (GOLD analysis project Ga0180435, IMG submission 132467) | Hypersaline lake sediment archaeal communities from the Salton Sea, California, USA - SS_3_S_1 metaG | ecosystem: Environmental > Aquatic > Non-marine Saline and Alkaline > Hypersaline >... | reverse complement strand
CGGGGACGCTCCCTGGCGGGCACCTCCCTGTGGCGCTCGGATGAAGACGTCCTGTCTTCATACGCCCCTGGCAAGGGGTATACGCATGCGCGGCCGGGTTGCGAAGAAAATGGCCCGGCCGCCGCTTACGCGCCTCCTACATTGGTCACAACCATAGCCGCGGAATCCACACGTCACTCGCGTTCCAGGTCCCGGAAGCGCTGCTCCAGTTCCTCGATGCGGCGGTTGCGATCGGCGAGTTCAGGCGAGGCCAGGCCTTCTTTGCCGTGGCGTCGTGAACGGTGTTCGCGACCGAAATGGAAGAGCAGTGCGAGGGCGGCGTAAGCGATGACTGCCCAGACCGTCTTGACCAGCAGGAACAGCACGAACAGGGCGCGCAGCACCCAGGCGTTCCAGCCGAACGCCCGGGCGATGCCGGAGCAGACGCCGGCCAGCAGCGCGCCGTCTGTGGGCTTGTGCCTCATGCCTCGGCGGCCTCCTCCTGCTTTTCGCCGGCGGGCTTGCCGGCCAGGCGTTGTTTCATGCGTTCGAGCTCGGACTCGATGGCCGGGTCGCGCAGCTCGTCGGCGCTGGTCCATGCGGATACGGCGCTGCCGCCGACCTCGTAGGAACGCACGCGTGCCTCGAGGTTGTCCACCTGGTTCTGCAGGTGATCGAAGCGTTCCATGGCGCGACGAATCTTGCGCTCGCCCGGTGTCAGGCGTTCGCGGGCCTCGGCGTTGACCTGTCGCGGGCTCTTGCCCTTGTGCATGCCCTTGAGCCGCGTCTTGGCCTCGGCGAGCTTGACCTTGAGCGTGGCCATGTCCTGTTCCATCTGCCCGACCCGTTCGGCCACCCGCTGCTGTTCGTCCTTCGCGGCTTCGAGCTGGCCGGCAAGCTCGGTGCGGGCCTTGAGCGCGGCGCGGGCCAGGTCGTCACGGTCCTGGGTGATGGCCTGTTCGGCGCGGCTCTGCCATTGGTCGATGTCTTCGTCGAGGCGACGCTCCAGCCGTTGCAGCCGTTGCTGTTCGGCCAGCAGTTCGGCGCAGGCCATCCGCGCTTCCTCGCTGGCGTCCTCCATTTCGCGGATCAGGGCCCGCAGCAGTTTCTCCGGATCCTCGGCTTTTTCGATCAGGGCGTTGACGTTGGCTGCGACCACGTAGCGCAGGCGTGAAAAAGTACCCATGAAGTTCTCCTGTGTTCGTTGCATAGACCTGCCCATTCAGATGCAGCTTCCGTGCCAAGCTCGTAAATACATTAAAATCAATCGGATATAGATAAGCAGGGGATAGGCGGGCCCCGGCCATTGGCAGAATCCGCGAACATTTGGCGAGCGCCGGGGCAGGACCAATGGCATTGTGACGCCCGGCCCGCCGGACCTAGAATAGACCCCTGGTACACGCGGAACGATTCATGGCTGCTCAACAATCTTTCATTTACCGGTTTTTCCGGGGCATCTGGCGCTTCATCGACGGCACACGCAAGCTGGCGATTAACCTGGTATTCCTGCTGATCCTGTTTTTCGTGGTGTCGGCTATCTTGGATTCCGGTGAATCCCTGACCATCAAGCCCGAGACTGCCCTGGTCCTGAGGCCGTACGGCGACGTGGTCGAGCAATACAGCGGCACGCCGGCGGACTTCATCCTGATGCAGGCCACCGAATCCACCCGCCCGGAGACCCGGTTGCGCGACCTGGTGTCCGCTGTCCGCAAAGCCGCGGACGACCCACGGATCGTCCGGCTGGTGATCGATCCTTCGTACATGCGCAGCGCGGGCCTGGCTGCGCTGCTCGAAATCGCCAGCGCGGTCGAGGATTTTCGCGCGACGGGCAAACCCGTCATCGCCCTGGCCGACAATATCGGCCAGGGTCAGTATTTCCTGGCGGCCATGGCCGACGAGATCTGGCTGAACCCGAAGGGCATGGTCTGGCTGGACGGTTTTTCCGCCTACCGGCAGTACTACGCCGAGGGGCTGGAAAAACTCGAGGTCGACGTTAACCTGTTCCGGGTCGGCCGCTACAAGTCCGCGATGGAACCTTTCGTTCGTAACGACATGTCGCCCGAGGCGAAAGAGGCCAACCTGCACTGGATCGGTGACCTCTGGTACCAGTACCTCGACGTCGTGTCCCGGCAGCGCGCCGTGCCGGCCGAGAACCTCGGCGAGGCGATCGACAATTTCGCCGACCGGCTGGAAGCGGTGGACGGTGACTTCGCCCGGTTGGCGCTGGAGATGGGCCTGGTCGACGAGCTGATCGCCCGGCCCGAGGCCAGCATGGAGCTGGCCCGCCTGGGCGCTCCCGGGGAGGACAGCGAAGGGTTCCGCCAGTTGGACCAGGACGCTTACCTGACCCTCAGTGGTATTACGAGCGTCTCCACGGCGAAGAACGTGGTCGCCGTGGTCGTCGCCGAGGGCGAGATCGTACGCGGACAGCAACCCCAGGGCACGATCGGTGCGCTCACGCTGAGCGGCAAACTGCGCCGCCTGGCCGAGGATCGCGACGTCAAGGCTGTGGTCCTGCGCGTCAACAGCCCCGGGGGTGACGCCTTCGCCTCCGAGAAGATCCGGCGAGAGTTGCAGGCGCTGCGTGATGCCGGAAAGCGCGTGGTGGTGTCGATGGGCAACGTCGCCGCCTCGGGCGGCTACTGGATCGCCATGGGCGCCGAGGAGGTCTGGGCCAGCCCGGCCTCGATTACGGGCTCCATCGGCGTGTTCGGCATCCTGCCGACCTTCCAGAAGCCGCTGGCCAAGCTCGGAATCCACAGCGACGGTATCGGCACCACCGACCTCGCCGGCAAAATGCGGCTGGACCGCCCGCTCGATCCCGACCTGAAGCGCATTTTCCAGCAAGCCACCGAGCGCACCTACGATGATTTCATCGGCTTGGTCGCCGATGCGCGGGGCCTGGAGACCGAGCGCGTCGAGGCCGTGGCCGAAGGACGCGTGTGGAGCGGCTCACAGGCGCAGAAGCATGGCCTGGTGGACAGCATCGGCACCTTGCAGCAGTCCATCGACGCCGCGGCGCGCCTGGCCGGGCTCGGCACGGACTATACCACCCGCTACGACGAGTGGGATCTGACGCCCTTCGAAGCCATGCTGATCGAAATGGTCGGCGGCGTGATGGCATACTTCGACCTGAGCCTGTCGGCGCCGCCGTTCGTTGCCCAGGGCTTGCTGGGGGACATTCTCGAGGATCTGCGCTTCCTGGCGGGCAGTAACGAGGGTCTGACCGTCGCGGCCCATTGCCTGTGCGAGAGTCAGTAAGTCTGCGTCGGATCCGGCAAGCCGCTGTGTAGCAGCCAGCGTTTCGATTCCTCGTTGTAACGCCATTCCTGCTGGTCCAGGATGGTTTTCTCGATGCCGCGGTTCTTGTTGAACATACGGATCTCGACCACCTGCTGCGCGGTCATACCCTCGTCGTACACGCCCGTGGAGCGGACCGTGTAGGACGTGACCCGGAACAGTCGCAGCCGATCCATGTCCAGCCGCGTGATGGGGTTCTCGGCGATGTACTCGGGCGCGATGAAATCCGCGGCTGCGTCCCACTGGCTCCAGCGAACGATCGTTTCGTATTGCTTGAACGCCTCGCCGCGGCTCTGGTCGATCTGGTTGGCGCTGCAGGCTGCGATGGCCACGGCGAACAGAATGGTTGCGAAGGCCAGGGTGTGCCGGTTGAAACTCCTTTTCGGTTCAGCTTTCATGTTCCCTCTCGCAGGACGTCGGTTTTCCGGCGATTGTAACGCATCGGCGTCGTCGTGCCGTCAGTCCCGGCCCGCCGGCGCGCATTCACCCTCGGTGAAACGTTCGATGCCCGCTGCGCGGGCGGTGCAGGGGTTGGAATACGTGACGCCGTCGCAGCCGCAAACCGGTCGCCATTCCATGGTGCAAACCACGGGCTCTTGCGGCGGATTCGGCTTGCATGCGGCAGCGGGATCGACCACGGGTGCAGCTGTGGCAACGCCCGCGCTGGCGGGTTCCGCGGCCGCGTGCCGGCCGAAATTCTGCCAGGCGATGCTGCCCCAGGAAAGCGCGATCAGGACCAGGCAGAAGAATACCGCGGCAGAACCCATATCCTTGGCGCGGCCGGAGAGGGCGTGGGGTTCGTGCCCGATGCGGTCAACGACCGATTCGATGGCCGAATTCAGCAGCTCGACCACGAGCACGAGGAAGAGGGGGGCGACCAGGAGCAGCCACTGCACCGAGTCGTTCGCCACGAAGAACGACAGCGGCAGCAACACCACGATCAGGGCTACCTCCTGCCGAAAGGCCGCCTCGTTCCGCCAGACTGCGCGAATGCCCTTTGCAGAATAGCCGGCAGCATCCACCAGGCGCTCCAGCCCTGTCTTGCCCGGTTTCATTCGACGCCACCGGCGCGGGTGTAAAGCCCGTCGAAGATCATGCTCCAGTTGGCGCCGCCATCCTGGCTGGCCTCCCACAACTGCCGCACGGTGCCGTCTTCGTTCGGTGTCCAGGCGATCCGGTGCCGGACGATTCCCTTGCCGCCCGGCGCAGGCCTCTCGCCTTCCAGGACCATCGCGCCGTCGACGATGCCGCCATCCAGCAACAGCAGGGTTCCGCTCGCGTCGACCCAGGTCTGGTGCCAGGCCTGGCGCTCACGGTCGTAGATGTTGAAGCTGCTGCCGGTAATTCCCCCCGGGCCGGCGCCCTGCCAGTTTTCCTGCAGAACGCAGCCGCCCTGGGTGGCGACGATGGAATTGGTTCCGGCCGGCGTTTCGTTCGAGGTGACTTCCCACTCGCCCAGCCAGAAATCGAACTGCCGGTACTCCGGTGCGGTGCAACGAGAAGGCGCGGCCGCGGCAACTTCGTCCTGGGCGGCCAGCGGAGCAGGGAGTGACAGCAATACGGCAAACAGGAAGGTCGGCGTCGTGCGCATGGCGAATCCTCGTTCAGGGGGCAACCATGCTACCATTCGGCGCTTCGTGATTTGAATAGGCTGACCCCGATGCTCAAGATCGCATCCTGGAACGTGAACTCCCTGAACGTCCGCCTGCCGCAGGTGCTGGCCTGGTGCGCCGACGCCGTGCCCGACGTGCTCGCGCTGCAGGAAACCAAGCTGATGGACGATCGTTTCCCGGTGGACGAGTTGGGCGCAGCCGGTTTTCACAGCGTTTTTTCCGGTCAGAAAACCTACAACGGCGTGGCGATCCTGAGCCGCGAACCGGCGGCGGACGTCGTCACGGACATCCCGGGCCTGGACGATCCGCAACGGCGGATCCTGGCGGCGACCGTCGGCGGTGTCCGCATCGTGAACCTGTACGTCGTCAACGGCTCGGAGGTCGGAACCGAGAAGTTCGCGTACAAGCTTCACTGGCTGGAAAAGGTGACGGAGTGGCTGGCCGGTGAAAGGAAACAGCATGAGAACCTCGTGGTTCTCGGCGATTTCAACATCGCCCCGGACGACCGCGACGTGTACGACCCGGATGGCTGGCGCGAAAAGATTCTCTGCAGCACGCCGGAGCGCGAGGCGCTGGGGCGCATCCTCGACCTGGGGCTGGTCGATACGTTCCGCCTGTTCGAGCAGGAAGAGCGCGTATGGAGCTGGTGGGATTACCGGATGAACATGTTCCGCCGCAAGCTCGGTTTGCGCATCGACCTGGTGCTGGCCTCCGGCGCCATGGCGAAGCGCTGCACCGCGAGCTACATCGACATCGAACCCAGGCGCCAGGAGCGCCCCTCCGACCACGCCCCCGCCATCGCCGAGTTCGACCTGTAGGAGGCGCGTAAGCGGCGACCCGTAAGAGCGGGCTTGCCCGCGATCAATCTCCGCATGTAGCCCCGCCGCCCGCACCGCCCAGCCCCTCCGGCAGCTGGTTCAGCGGCCCTTCGGGCTGCCCTCGCATTCGTCCCGCATGGACGGGACCGCGCCGGAGGGCCATCCTGACCCTTCGGCGCTCGATCGGCCGTCCGGGCCAAAGGCAATGAGCCGCTGCGCGACTGCATGATTTGCGTGTATAGCGACACGCAACGCCCTATGCGGGCCGAACACTCGGCGCTTCCCTTTAGGCTTGCCGAACGGGCTGGGCGGCACGGGCGGCTCCGTGCCATGTAGGAGGCGCGTAAGCGGCGACCGCATGTTCTGGAATTGAAAAAGGGCGCCGAAAGGCGCCCTTTTCGTCGCGGCTAACGCCCCTCCTACACGGAATGGCGTGCCACTATTTAGCGACAACAACGGTCAGTACGTCGGGACCTCGGGGTCGATTTCCATCGACCAGGCGTGGATGCCGCCGGCCACGTTGTTGACGTCGGTAAAGCCCTTCTTGCGGAAGTACTCGGCGGCGCCCATGCTGGAGTTGCCGTGGTGGCAGAGAAACGCCAACCCGGAGTCCTTCGGCATGGCCTCGAGCTTCGCCATCAGGTCGCGGTCCAGAGCCAGCGCGCCATCGATCGACGCCCGTGCGCGTTCCGCGTCGCCGCGTATGTCGACCAGGGTGACATTGCCTGCCTTCATGCGCTCGGCCAGTTCCTGGACGGTCATCTGCTTGACCGGGGCCGGCGCGCCCGGCAGGTCGATGGTCAGGCCTTCGCCGCGCACGTTCGATACCCAGTCGATGGTCGCGCCGCGCGCGCGCTGGGCGGTGCCGATATCCATGAAGACCTTCATGCCGTTGCTCTCGGCGACGATTTCGTGGCCCTGCGGCGGGCCCATGTCGAACCGTGCTTCCCAGTTGGCGTCCACGTTGAAGAACAGGCCGACGCCTTGATGGCCTTCCATCACTTCGCGGATTTTCTCGGCCGCGGTGTCGGTGATCGTTATCTCCGGCGGAGTGCGGTCCGGGGCTTCCGCGCCCAGAACCTGGTGCAGTTCGCCCGAATTCAGCATGCTGAGCACGATGTCGCAGCCGCCCATCAGTTCGCCCCCGATGTAAAGCTGCGGAATGGTCGGCCAGTTGCCGTATGCCTTGATGCCCTCACGGATTTCCGGGTCGTCCAGCACGTTCACCGCCAGGTAATCGGGGACCACGCTGTCCAGCGCGGCGACCGTCTTGGCCGAGAAACCGCACATCGGCTGCTGCCGGGTGCCCTTCATGAACAGGACGACGTTGTTGTCCTTGACGTAAGCTTCGATCTTTTCGCGTACCGCTTGGCTGAGTTCCATAGGTTGTTCCGTATTCGCTGTGGCCGCGCTGCGCGCGTCCCTTGAGTTGATTCGTCAGGGTGATATGGCGATAGCTGGCGCGGATATCAAGAATCGTCCCAGCCGTAATCGATGGTAATTTCCCGGCCCGCCGGAATGTTCTCGAGGGCATAGCAGCGCAGGCCGTCCATTTCCGCGTTCGGTGCGGCGGAATGATTCAGGAAGCGCATGTCGTTCTGCCCGTCGTAGCCGGTCCAGCCGCCGCCGGAATCCTCTTCGACCCACAGGACATAGGTTCCGTCTTCCTCGACCCGCGGGCCTTCGTAGACGCCGATCAGTTCTCCGGCAGCCAGCTCGCGCGCCGCGAACAATCCCTTGCCGTGGATCGGCGAGTCGGCGACGTAGGCCCGCCGGTCGTTCCTGCCTTGCTCCATGATCAGCGGTGCGTGGGCTCGCCGTGGCAGTCCGCAACCAGTTTGCGGCTGTCTTCGTCGTAGACCAGGTCACCCGGGAAAGCCACCGTGTGGCCGCGTGGAATGACCTGCTGGATGTGGGCGTGGATATCGTTCAGCCCGGCGGGTTGCAGCGGGTAGTAGTGGCGCACCGCCCCGTCCTCGACCACGGAAATTGCCAGCGTGCCCAGTTCGCCGAAGCTGTGTTCCGTCACGCAGACGGAGTTTTCGGTGGCCGGCGGGCCGGCCTCGGAGAACCAGGTTCCGCGCAGCGGTTCACCGGTTTCCGGATGAAAGAAACGGACCGGCACCGCGTGGGCGTTGAGCGTCGTCAGGTACTGGCGCACTTCGCGTGTCCATTCCGCGTAGCTTTCGGCCAGTGCCCGTCGGCCGGCCGGCCGGGAGGCGCCGGCGCCGCGCGTGGCCCAGTAGTCGAAGCTCTGGAAAGGCGCGTGCACGGCGCCGTCCCTCCATTCGAACGGAATGCCGTGCGCACTTTCCACTGCCAGCGTTTCCTTCCGCTCCGCCAGGGCGGCGTCGAGAAGGTCCCAGAGCGCCAGGAAACCGAAATGGTCGAGTTGCAAACGCAACATGGCGCGCAGGTCGGTCAGCGTCATCATGCGTGCGTGCTGCACGGTGACGTCGAATGCGGATTGCAGCCAGTTGGCGGAGTGGGGCGAGAGTTGGCCTTCTTCCAGGAATCGGTATTCCATGGCCTGCCCCAGGGCTTCCACCTGCCCGGCCGGGCCGTGCAGGACGACCGGCAGCAATTGCAACAGGCCGGGCGGGATATCCGGGTCGGGCTGCAGGGCTTTGACCGGCAACAGGCCTTCGCGGGCGCCGATGCTCACGAGTCCGGGCCGGAAACCCTCTTCCCCGAGGTCGAGGCACACGTCTTCGAGCGCCGCGAACACCGGGTAGCCGGGGCGCAGCACCTGGGTCTGGTCCAGCAGCACGCCCGCGGTGATGAGGCTGCACGATGCGACCTCGGGCAACAAAGCCTTCAGATCGGCCGCCAGGTGCGACAGCAGTTGTTCGGCGTCGCGCTCGCCGAGCACGGCGGGGCGGGTGGCATCGGGCCCGTAGTATCGCGTCGCGTCGGTTTCGACGGCCACGAGCATGCGGTAAAACGTCGTGTCGCCCATGGCCGCCGCTAGAGCTTGTTCTCGCGCACCAGTTCACTCGCCCGCATCACGGCGGCGCGGAACTGTCCCGGCCGGCCGGGCACGCGGTACAGGTGGCCCTTCTGTTCGAATCGCAGGTATCCGTCTTCCGGGGTGTGGACGCGGCCCTCGAGAGAGAAGGGCAGGCTGTCGGTATCGCCGCTCTCCAGCGACCGCAGCGGGTCCAGGGCGGATTCGTCGGGTTGGCTGCGGTCCGTGACACGCTCGCTGCTGTTCGCGTCGATCGGCAGTTTCTCCCGCCGCAGAAGATGCGCCAGCTCGGCAGGCTCGAGCGTCACGCGAACCTCGAACTCGTCGACGTTCATTTTCACGCCGTTCTGGTTGGCGATGTCGTAGCTGGTTTCCAGCGAGCCGCCGTCAAGCGTCATGGTGGCTATGGAAACGAAGGGCGCGCGCCCGGTGATGAGCTTGGGGCCGCAGGCGACCGCGGTCAGCGCCAGCGTGAATACCAGCAGCCAGCGCGCGCCGCGCAGCACGGCGGGTTCGTTTTTCAATCGTTGTGCAAATGGCATGTTACTCGGTGCTCCGGTTCTTCGTCCGGTGTGCCAGGCAAGCTGCGCTCTTCCGGCGTTTCGCGCGCACAGATCTCGCTGGCCTCCGGGCACCGGTTATGAAACACGCAGCCGGGCGGGGGAGTCAAGGGCGACGGGGTTTCGCCGGAAAGAATTCGCGGCGGCGGCAGCCCCGGGTCGGGCACGGGGATCGCAGCCAGCAAGGCCCGGGTGTAGGGGTGGGCGGGAGCGGCGAAGATTCGTCGCGTGGCGCCGGATTCGAGCAGGCGGCCGGCGTAGAACACGGCGACCGAGTCCGCCAGGCGGCGCACGACGGCGAGGTCGTGCGATACGAACAGGAAGGCCACGCCGCGCCGGCGCCGTATCTGCCGGACCAGTTCCACCAGCCGGGTTTGCAGGCTGACGTCCAGCGACGAAAAGGGTTCGTCGGCGACGACCAGTTCCGGGCCGGAGATCAGGGCGCGCGCCAGTGCGACGCGCTGGCGCTGCCCGCCCGACAGTTCGTGCGGGTAGCGGGTCAACAGGCTGGCGTCCAGTTCCACCTCCGCCAGCGCCTCGGCGGCCATCCGCGCCCGGGAGCCACGGTCGCCGATGCCGAATTGCTCGAGCGGTTCCAGCAGCGTTTGCAGGACGCGGCGGCGTGGACTCAGGGAGGCCAACGGATCCTGAAAAACCGCCTGCACGGCGCGTCGCGTCTTTTGCAGCGCCGGTCGGTCCATGGCCAGGATGTCCTCGCCGCGGAACAAGACCTGTCCGGCGGCGGCCGGCACCAGGCCCAGGATCGCCTGCGCCAGCGAGGTTTTGCCCGAGCCCGATTCGCCGACCAGGGCCACGACGCCGCCGGCCGGAATGTCCAGGCTGACGTTGCGCACGGCGGTCAGCGACGGACCGCCGGGCTGACGGAACTCGACGGTCAGCCCGCGCACGCTGAGCAGGGGCGCCGATGGTCGCCCGTTCATCCTGACAGCCCCCGGGCCGCAGCGATCAGCGCGCGGCTGTAGTCATGCGTGGGCGCCCGGAACAAGTCGCCCACACCGGCCTCTTCCACGATGCGTCCCCGCTGCATCACCAGGGCCCGGTCGGCGTAGTGGGCCACCACGCCGAGGTCATGGGTGATCAGGAGAACGGCCGTTCCGGCTTCCTGGCCCAGCCGGACCAGGTCTTCCAGTACCTGCGCCTGGGTGGTCACGTCCAGCGCGGTCGTCGGTTCGTCGGCGATCAGCACTTGCGGTCGGCAGGCCATGGCCATGGCCAGTAGAACACGCTGGCGCATGCCGCCGGACAGTTCGTGCGGGTAGCGCCGCATCACCCTGTCCGGGTCGGGCATGCCCAGTCGTCGCAGCATGGCCTCCGCGGAGTTCGATGCATCGCGCCGGGATTGGCCCCGGTGCCGACGGAACGGGGTCGTCAGCTGGTTGCCGACCCGGAAGACGGGGTCGAGGGCCGTCATCGGTTCCTGGAAGACCATCGAAAGGTCGCGGCCCCGGACCCGGCGCATCGCCTCCGCGCCGAGCCGGGCCAGGTTCACGTCACCCAGCCGGATTTCATCCGCTTCCAACCGGGCCAGGCCGGACGGAAGCAGACCCATGATGGCCTCGGCGGTCTTGGATTTGCCGCAGCCCGATTCGCCCACCAGCGCCAGCACCTCGCCGGCGGCGAGGTCGAAAGAGACCCCGTCGACGACCGTCTGCTCTGCGCGCCCGTCGCGCAGGAACACGGAGAGCTTGCGTACGCTGAGGACGGTCGCGCTCACAGCGACGCCTGCCTCGGGTCCATCGCGTCCTGCAGGGCATCGGCCAGCAGGTTGAATCCCATCAGCAATGCGAACAGCATGCCGGATGCCGCCGCGAAATTCGCGAAGTGCCCGGCGGGCACCTCCTGCGTGCTTTCCGCCAGCATCAGGCCCCAGCTGACGCCGTCCTGCACGCCCAGGCCGAGGAAGCTGAGGATGACCTCGGTCTTGATCGCCGCGACGAGGGCCAGGGTGCCCTGCACCAGCAGGATGTGGCTGGTGTTCGGCAGCACGTGGCGCAGCAGGATTCTCGCGTCGGAAAGGCCGATCGTCCGGGCCGCGCGCACGAAGTCCTGCCCGCGGAGTTTTAGCACCTCGGCGCGAACCAGGCGTCCGGTCGTCGTCCAGAACGTGGCGACCATCGCCAGGTGCATCGCCCAGGGCCGGCCCTGCAGGGCATAGGCCACCGCGGCCACGAAAAGGTAGAAGGGGATGGCGTCCAGCACGCCCTTCAGCCACATCACCGTGCCGTCGACCCAGGTTCGCGCGTACCAGCCGGAGAGCGCGCCCAGTGCGGCGCCGAGCAAGGTAGACAGAACGGCCACCACGAGACCGATTTCGAAGGCCGTGCGCACGCTGTAGACGGAGCGTTCGAAGATGTCCTGGCCCAGGACGTTGGTGCCGAACCAGTGCTCGGCCCCCGGTGATTCCCAGCGGCCGCCGGAGGCGTCCGCCCAGCCCTGGCCGAGAACGCCCGCCCAGACCCCGGCCGCCAGCAGCAGGAAAACGCCAACGATCAGCAGGCCCGCGACCCCCGCCGGGTCGCCTTTCAGGCGGCTCCAGGTTTCCACGCGCCCGTTCACCGGGCCACCCTCGGGTCGAGCAGGCGGTAAAGCAGCTCGGTGGCGGTCTGGATCAGGACGAACGCCACCGCGGTCAGGCCGACCACGGCTTTGAGCACCGGCTGGTCGCCGCTGGTGATCGCCTCGAACGTCGCCTGGCCGATTCCCGGAATGCCGAAGTAGGACTCGAGCAGCAGGCTTCCGGAAATGACCACCAGCGGTATCGAGAACATGATCCGCGTGACGATCGGCACCATGCTGTTTTTCAGCACGTGCTTCCAGAGGATCAGGCGTTCCGGTGCGCCGAAGGCGCGGGCCGTGCGGATGTGGTCCTTGCCGTACTCCTCCACGAACAGCGCCCGGTAGAAACGCGTGTTGTAGCCCACGGTGACGAAGACCAGCGCCAGCGTCGGCACGGTCACGTACTGCAGGTAGGAAACGAATCCGTCCACCTGCCATCCCCGCACGGGGAAGAGGTTCAGGCCGTACGGTGTGCTTAGCAACACCTGGAAGGCAATGATCACCACCAGGAAACTGATGCTCATCGCGGTGACCGAGAGCACGGTGACCACGCGGTCGCCCCAGCGGCCGCGGTGCCGCGCGGCCGTCAGGCCCAGGGCGATGCCCAGCAGGTTGCCGAGCAGGAAGCCGGGGATCATCAGCAGCAGCGAGACCGGAACGGTGCGCGCCAGCAGCGCGCGGACCGGTTCGCCCGAAGCATTGGAAGCGCCGAGGTCGAGCGTCGCCAGTTCCCGGAGATACTCGCCGTAGCGCTGCCAGAAGGGCTGGTCGTAGCCGAGCTGGCGGCGGACGTCCTCGATCTGCTCGGGGCTGGCGTTCTTGCCGATCAGGGTATAGGTCTGGTCCGGGCCGAACCACACCATCAGCAGGAAGCTGATGAAGGTGACGCCCAGTACCAGCAGCACACCGTTCAGCAGCTTGCTTGCGACAGACCTCATCAGTGACGCGGTTCTCCTTCTGCAGCCGCGACGAAGGGGAAGTAAAAGCCGCCGACGAAGGAACGGTCGGGCAGCATCGTCACGTTGCGGTCCCACAGCAGGATCAGCGTGCGAGAAATACCGCTGATCGTGGCGCAGTCATCGAGCAGCAAGCGGTTCATGCTCCGGTACATGGAGGTCCGCATCGGCGACGGCGCCATCGTCGCGGCAGCCCGGTAGAGCCGGTCGTACTCGGGGTTGTCGTAGTTCGCGCTGTTCGAACCCGGCGTGGCGTTCGGGCCATAGAACAACTGCATGGTGTTTTCCGCATCCGGGTAGTCCATGGTCCAGCCGGTGGTGATGAGCATCACTTCCCGGTTCAGGTAGGCCCGGGCATAGTCCCCGTACGTGGCGAAGGTCAGCGGACGGATCTTCTCCGGCGGGTAGCCGATTTCGCCCATGAAGCTGCGGAACTGTTCGAACATCTGGCGCTCGGTGACACTGGACGGGAAACCGTACTCGAGTTCCGGCAGGTTGCCGGCGTGCCAGCCCGCATCGCCCAGCAGCTTGCGCGCAGCTTTCAGGTCACGGCGAATCCACTCATCACCGTTCGAGGGGTCGAACTCCTCGGCGACCGGCGGGATGATGCCAGGGAACACCTGGCCGATGCCATAGTAAAACACTTCGTTGCGCCGATCCCAGTCGAACGCCTTGACGATGGCGCAGCGCAGCGCGGCGTTGCGTGCGTTCTGGACGGGGTCCGTGTGCCGCCCGATGCGCGG